>Ga0210003_1005195_pt1 | contig 10057 bp, 12 predicted proteins | sample LantaG_FD_182804 | JGI IMG/M metagenome (GOLD analysis project Ga0210003, IMG submission 182804) | Deep subsurface microbial communities from Baltic Sea to uncover new lineages of life (NeLLi) - Landsort_02402 metaG (SPAdes) (version 2) | ecosystem: Environmental > Aquatic > Marine > Oceanic >...
AAAGGATTTTATAGAAGTCTATGAACCAACGCATCCCGAATTGTCGAAGTCAGCAAAAGTTATAGCCGAAGTATTACTCACCGCTCAGACAGCTTTAGAGCAATTTAAGCGGACATTTTAATGTAGCAAAGCGGACATTTTAATGTAGCAAAGCGGACATTTTAATGTAGCGACAAACATATTCATACAAAGTACAGTGAGTATACGAAGTTATAACCCCACATAATTTCGGTACAATCCGGCGGCAATCAGGGCGGCAACCTATCCCGCCCCTGATTGCTTTTTAGTTTAACCCTCAGCAGCAAAGGAGCCTCAACAATGAGTATCATATCAAAAATCCTGGGCATGTCAGCGATGCGGGGCCTGGGCCTGCCACATCTACCGAAACTAATTCAGTTAGGTTGGTCTGGTAATAAAGCTTTAGCTTGGTTAAAGTCAAAAGGTGTAGGTTATCAGCGTCAGATATTCCAAGCCGATTGGAGACAGCTTTTAGGAATCGCAAAAAAGAAAGATACGTTAAAGAATATTAAAAAATCTGCCTATGGCACAGCAACGACAATAGTAATGACCGACGAAAATATGAGTGCTAAATATAAGTTAACCTATAAAGTCCAGGCTTATGATAAAGAAATGAAGGATTTTACTGAATTCCATATATCCATTGTTAGTGATAGGCGGATGAGCATGGGTCAATGGGATGCGATAGCTGAAGATCTTCTTCAGGAAGAAGGGTCTTACGCTATGTATCAAAATATTAGCTATCAAAGGGAATCCTATTTAGAGAAAAGGCTAGTTTAATATGAGTGACTTTAAAGGGCACTATATAAGGGGTAATAAAAGTTGCACGTTCCCCCGCCGCCTAATATGTTTTGATACAGAAACCGATCAAAATATATTAGATAATGGTGATATAGAGCAAACTTTTAAGTTAGGCACCGCTGTATACAGACATACAAAAAGTGGTCGGGTAAAACCCACTGAGACTTGGATTGAAAGTGATATCTCCGATGAACTATGTGAGTTCATAGTCTCGAAGTGCCATGACAAAGAAAAGTTATATATTATCTCTGCAAATATCTGGTTTGATTTTAGGGTTTCATTGATGGTTCAATATCTCAAAAAGCGTAAATGGAAAAATAAAATACTGGTTATAAATGGTATGACTATAATTTTATCCTTTGTTAAAGACAAAAAACACATTGTCTTTATTAACTTTCAAAACTACTTTCGGGTATCTGTTGCAACCATGGGTAAAATAGTTGGCCTACCTAAACTTGATGTTGAATTTGAGACAGTCTCTATGAGGGAATTATTTCGCTATTGTAGACGTGACACTGAGATAATATACAGGGCAATGATTATGCTATTTAGTTTTATCAAAGATCATAATTTAGGGGCTTTTGGATACACCCAACCCACGATAGCGTTCAATGCTTATCGTCACAGATTTATGCACTTCAAACTACTAGTGCATAAAAATCCGGCTGTTGTAAAAATAGAGCGTGCTGGTTATTTTGGGGCGAGGACAGAATGTTTTAGAGTCGGGGCGTTTACTAACACACCGCTCGTTCAAGTGGATATAAATTCAATGTACCCACACCAAATGCTATCTCAGAAATATCCAACAAAATTAACTCATTGGGGTATGAAATGTAGGATCACCACTTTAGATCATTTTTGTAGGCAAGGTTGCGTTATGGCTAGAGTTATTATTAACACGGATGAACCTGTATATCCTGTGAAACTGGATGGTAAAACAATCTTTCCCATAGGGTCTTTTGAAGCGAATTTATCCACACCTGAATTAATTTATGGTATTAAACATAACCATATAAGAGAAGTAAAGGAGTATGCATATTATTGGTCGGCAAATATATTTTCCGAATATATTGAATATTTCTATAATTTAAGGTTAAAGTACAAAGCCACAAATAATATAGCCTATGATAGCTTTTGCAAGTATATGATGAATGCGCTATATGGTAAATTCGGTCAAAAAAGTGATCTTGTCCTCGAAGACTCGTTGGTTGAGGGGGCTGAAGATGGTAGAACAATTGAATTCCACGCCGATAAAAAATGCTTTATAACAACAACTAACTTTTTTGGGCGGATGATTAAAACAGTGCCCAGACAACAGGAGGGTCGAAACGCTATAGTATCTATTGCGGCGCACGTGACAGCTTATGGTCGGATGAAGTTGTGGGAGTATATAAAGAAGGTTGGACGTGATAATCTTTTCTATTGCGATACAGACTGTTTAATTATGCGTGATAAACCCGAATTATTAAAGCTCATTCCTATATCAGATACAATTTTGGGTGATTTTAAGATAGAAAAAAGGGCCACAAAGATAGTCATACACACATTAAAGGACTATCATTTTGCCAGATCACAAAGAATAAAGGGCGTGTCTAAGCGGGCGGAGCATATTGGTAAAAATAAATACAAACAATTTAGATTTCCTGGCATATTGTCTGAACTAAAATCAGGCCTCAATAAACCCTATACAGTGCATTTACAAGAGAAAGAGCTTAAGAGAGGTTATAACAAAGGCACTACACTAAAAGACGGTCGTGTAGTACCTTATGTTTTAGATTACAACGCTGTACCGGTATAAAGTTGATGTAGCCACCCAATATGTTCAGGCGAATAGTCTATTTTAAGCATTTCATAAACCCATTTACTAGAATCAATAATCTTAGCTTGCAATAACTTCATCAACATAGGTTCACTTAGTTTTGAAACCTTAACTTGCATTTCAAGCGACCAAAGAGCTATCAAGTCTTTCCTTGACTCAAAACTTTGTCCCGCCGCTTTTAATGCATTGTCTGTTTGATCGAGGTCATACATACCTAGAGTGAATGACTTTTTAATATGTGATATTGTAAGCTCTTTTATCTTTGACTCTTTTGCAACATCGACTCTTTTCATGAGTATGGCAGCTTCTTTTTCATCATAACCAAGTTTTATCAGGCTTTCCCGACACTGTGCGCTATCAGTTATTGTATCTTTATATGCGCCTAAAATGTCAGATTTAGACAGATCCTTTTCTGTCACACCGCTAGCCAACTCTTTAGCGGAAGTTTTTTCCATATTCCATAATTCCATTAAATCGGTTATTTCCTCAGTACCGATTCTAAGCACCGCCAAATGATTTATTAACTCTGCATCGTCATAAACATCGGCGAAATAGAGCTTCCTGAGATTGCCTAAACTCAATTCCTTCTTAGCTTTAAATTTACTAAACAGTGCTTTCTTAATTAGTATCTTGGCTGATTCTGTACTATAACCTATCTGTTCAAGCTCTCGCTGACAATCCTCTTTACTTATTAAGTTACTAGTAAAAGCCCCTAAAAGGTCTGGTTTAGATAAATCCTTTTCTTTCTCTGTCGTGCAAGCCACTGTGAAAGCGGTCATTTTACCGGCTTTAATTTTATCATAACCAAGGTCAAGATATGATTGATTTACCTCTTCCTCATTTAAAACACCTTCACCATACATTCTACGAACATCTACCCTAGAATAAGGCCTATAAGCTACAGCGGTTATTTTATCACGCCAAAAGGGCATGACGTCCTTAGTCCTAAGCAGTAAATCCATATCATTTTTATCAATAACGCCTCTATGCATCATTTCAAACCCCAGATTAATTGGGGGCAATTCCCAATGGCTGTACCAATATCTTAACGCCCACTCTTCCGACAGTCCTGTCTTTGCCGCCTCTTTAGCAAACTCAATCGGGAAGTCTGCACCTAAATTATATTTTGATATTATCTCAGGTGAAAAAGCCTCTCTTACCGCAAATCTAACAAGATCATTAACAGGAGGTATGACTTCTAATAATTTATACAGCTTTTCTTGATCTTCCTCTGTGTAACCTAACCTGCTTACACCGTCCTTAAACTCAAGCTCAGATATTTCACCCCTCCATTTTAATTGAGTTAAAGAGATTACGTCTAATAGTGGTCTTATTGTCTCTTTCAGCACATCTTGTTGAGCTTCGGACAACCCTAACCATGATAAATACTTTTTTATTTCTATTTCCCTGTCCGGCGATCTAAAGAGCAAATTTACGTACATAGGCGCATCTAATAAGGTGGGTATAAATTCCGCCATTTTTTGCTTCATATTATCGGATTTTAAAATATTAAAGGTCGATAAAACATTCATACTATACCAAGGGATTGATAATAATATGCCTGTGAATACCGCACCAACATCATTACTACCCAGCATTTCATTTAGTTGCGCTTTAATCTCAGGCGTTAAATCGTTTGAATTAGCTATGTATGATCTCATAGTCCTAGAATACTTTAGGAATTTATTTCCATAAAATTTTCCGCTTACTGTTAGCCAGCTACCCATTATAGGCACCCAATACTTTATCGGCACCACAAATATGGCTTGCCACAAGTATTGAAATATCTTTACTAACGATTTACCTACCCTAGGAAGCATACTAACAGCTTCGACGTCGGGTAACGGTCGGTTTGTAAATATATCACGCTGAACATCCTTTAAATCATCGACATTATCAACACCGGGAACAAAAATTCCAGTAACAGGGTCAACGACGCCGTCGACCGGTTTATTATCCTCAGTGTAATAGATATTACCAAATTTATCCCAATTTTCTTGTTTTGCCATCTTCGCTCCTTTATAGTTTTATATCGGGGATTGGTTCAACTAATTTTTCAAGGGCTCTTACAAGTATATTAAGAAACCAGTTTAATAACCCTTCCTCAGTTTCTTGCGGTGCCTCTTCCGTTTCAGGTGCTTCAAGCTCTATCCCTTCTATTTCATCAACACTTTTTTTAACTTTACTTTCAATATCACTCGCAATATCAGAAACAGACTCGTCAATATACTTTTTTACGCCTGATATAGATGATGAAATTGTATCACCAATTTCGGCCTTTAAAGCATTCATTTTACTATCAATTTCAACTGATTCTAATACAAAGGACGCCATGACATCTTCGGCTATCTTTTTTATTTGATCATGCATTATAGATGCATTAGAAATAATCGGGTCTGAAATTGTGGCGGTTGTGTCATTGAACCAGTCAAAGAATGAGTCTGATTCTGTAGCAATACCTGCCTCAATAATATCAATATTAGCGTAAATTAACTCACTCATAACATCGTAAGTGTCAGAATTTGTGTTATTAATACCATCTTTAACATCGGTTATATCTTTTAATATGTCACTGCTAGAAGTTTTAAGATCATCTAAAATACCACTCTCTATCTCTTTTACAGTATCAGTTATATCATTTGTTTTATCGTTTTTTAAGTCAGCCTCGGGGTGAAAAATTTCTAAATACCGGTTTATTAACTCTACCACACTTGGCCGCTTACCCACAGCAGGATGTTTATTTATATATTCGTATAAATCAACCAAGGAATCGTCAACGTCGTATGCAATAGACTTTGACGCATCGGATGTTGTTACACCTAATTCACTGAGCATGGTAATAACATCAATATCATTACCCATAACTGTAGTGCCAGATTTTTTGAGATCATACTTTACTGAAACGATATAGTCATCCATTAGCGACCCAAAATCACTTACATAAAGATACACTGTACTCTCATCTTCAGCCATTATTCACGTAATCCTTTCATTATATCCCTTGAAAACCGGTTAATATCAATAATTTTTGCAGCAACTTCGCACATAATTAATATTTCAATCTCTTTTAAGTATTTGGTTATTTTATGAAGTTTTGCCATTGCGGTTTATTAACCATACGCTTTTACAATGTTAGCTTTTAGTATCTTTGCGGCCTTTAATTGTGTTTCTATTGCGCCTACATCGAGCCCTACAGATTTGGCTTTTTTAATCTCGTCCTCTAAATCTGCTATATCTTCATCTAAATTTTGCATTTTACCCAATTGCTCAGGTGATAATTTAAATTTATTTATTGACATTGTTTTAAAATCCTTTCTTATATTTTTATAACATAAGCACAAATTGTTAAAAATATTGTAAAATCAGCATTAAGACATTCTATATTAGTCCTTAAATATTGGCTTGGCATTAATATATAACCCACTTCATTCCATAGATAATCGTTCTGACCCCATATCCATCCCCAATTTATCCTTAAATCGTCATTAGGCGGTAAATTAGTATTCATAATATAAAGATTAAAATCCCAATCACCACCATTCAATTGCCATAAGTATATATATTGAATTTTCCATTTAACGCCGTCAGGCACAACCGGCGTTTCTAAGTAACCGGTTAAGCCAGTTATATACTTTGTATGAATAACTTGATAAATGTCTGAGGCGTGACTATCTTTCGATAAATCACATTTTACAGCACCACCATATTCTGTCTCTTGCATTACTTGTCGAACCCAATCTGGTGAATCTATGGACATAGTTATGTTATACCTCCCTTGAACATAAAATACGTTGTTACCGGTAACACGTACTCCAGTAAAGCTGATTTTGGTAAAACACCCAACCTTAAAGTTAAAGTATGATCATAATCTTCGCTTGTATTCCACGTATACATTATTAAAGACAGTGGTATTGAGTCAAGTGGATATGAATCTTTAAAAGATATCACGTGACCATCACTTGCGAAACTATCGCCTTCGTTTGAAGGCCACAATTGAGATAAATTATCAAAAATCTGCATATGAACCAATTCGGCGCAACCGACAGGAAATTGAATATCAATTTGATGAATTACACCCTTTTTAAGAGCAAGGTTTGTTCTTATTTTATTTCTCTTAGCAGTATTCATTGGCACTGTTTTGGAAAATGAATATATCATTTACAAATCACCTTCTTTTTAATTATGGTGCAACTGGATTAATTTCCTTTGTTAGATAACATAGTGTGGCACCAGTAAGGATAAATGTGTCAAGAGTAGAAGTGTTTGTCTCTTGCATTAAATTTATTGCAATATTTGAGTTAGGTAATAACAAATGATCAACTTTATCATAGTCTATTAAACAAGTTGTTGTTTTCTGCTGATAGAGCTGTGCTTTACCGAATGCAAAAATGGCCGCAACAATTACATATTTCCAAGCTGTTTCGCCATCAGCTTTATGTCTTATAGTGCACCATACATCCGAATGATCGTCGACGCCGCCTCCACTGTTATCAATTCCACTTTCACCGGTAAGAGAGAGCCATGGGTCAGATACACCATCCCAATCAGAATAAATTCTAGTTTTAAGTCCAAGTATCTTATCTCGGTTGTCTAAAAGCCAACCACCACAACTGCCACCGGTTATGTCAACTCTAGTAGGTAAAAGGCTGAGCATATGGGCTGCCTCTGTCAAAGGTATGGGTATTGTTCTCACGTATAATGAAGTATCGAATGTTATTATTTTTGACGTATCAACACCATCACAGCCAATCACTGAGCCAGTCCCATGTGGATCAAGTGTTAAATCACCATTTAAGGTGGTTGTTATTGAGCCGCCACCTGAGAGAGTTAAGTCACCAGTTATCTTAGGGGAGATTAAAGTCTGATTTGTTAAATATGGTAGTCTATTCACTAACCTCATCTTTTTAACCCCCCATTCTTGTATTATGTACGTTCATAGAGCCGTGCAGGTCTTCCCAATACTTTGATATGTTTGTCCAAAGTTTTACATCAGTAATAGAATACACCGCATCTTGATTATATACAACCGGTATTATATAACCTGTCTCGGGTGGGTCGATTATAGCCGTTTTCTGAACTGCTGCACCAGCGGTAATTGTATTCTCAAAGGATGTGTACTCTATTGTATCATAATTTGTGCCATCCGGTGAAAAATAAAATATTACCTTAGATGAACCCGTCCCACTCGCATTATATGTATTTCTTATGGTTACTGTCAACGTCCTGGCCAAATCACAATCAACTGCTTTCCCTCTCATTGTAAAAGATGGTGCTATTGATGATAAGGTTAGATTTGGATCTTTATTAGCTCTCATTTAATGTACCTCTTTTTTGTTTTTATGATTATATCAAAACCTTCTTTTCTTAAACGTTTATAGAAAATCGGGGCAACATTTTTGTCACCCCAATTTAGATATATTGTTAATAACTTTGTAACCTGTCTAAGGGTTAAATCCACTTATTCATGCAATTGTTGTAAGATTACAGCACAAGCACCGGCGGCGGCTTGTGTTGAAAATAATTTGATATCACCATAATGATTAGCTTTTAACCAGTCATTAGGTTCATCGGGTCTACCAAAAGGAACACATATAAGTGAATAAGGCTCGCTACCCTGCACATCGACCTCAAGTGAGCCAGCGACTGTCTCCGGTGTTATATCGGTTGCTGTACCAATATCATACAAATCAAGGGTTAATTGTTCCGCATCAACACCTACTACCAATGGTAAAAATCTTGTTGTTTTGGTGCGTACGTCTGCTTTTCGGATATTATACAAATCCATTAAGCAAGTACCACCATCGGCTGAAAGCACTTCTTTAACTTGGTTGGCATAACCAAAGTCTACAATATTCGCCTCAGCTAAATCCTCAGTATAGTCATTAAATGGCACAACGGCGTCCGCATCGATCGACAGTTTGTGCTTCGACAAAACTTCAGCATGTGTATAAGTTGTTAATAGTGCTTTTAACAACATCATTCTGTAAGGATAATTCTTTGGTAAATCTACCTCTCTATCACCGGATGCGCCTGACGTATAACTAATAACCTCTTTTGCTGATAGAAAACCCTTATAACCGGTTGTACCTTCCTCAATAAGTCTCGCTCTTACTGTTAATTTTCCGGTGCCTGCGTGAAAGCCGACAGTAGCAGAAATTGTAAGCGCATGGGTAATTCTTAACTGTGGATTATTGAAACGTCCTGCATCAAAATAGTAATTTAAATCGTTCATATATCGACCAAAATTAATTTGGCATGATACTTGCTGTACATCAGCAGCACCTTCGCTGCACACCTCAAAAGGCATTCTCTTATTCTCAAAAAAGTTAAGCCCTCTGGCTGATGCCATATCCAGCGACCAAAGCACATTTGAGCCGTCTACTATTTCTATTGAGGTGATATCGTCGGCCAATTCATGGTCAAGGCAACTGCTTGCACCATTTGTAGCCTCAAGTTGAATAGTCATTGAACTAATGGGGTCTTTTACATTAATGTCGAGTATTGTTGTGTCCGAATCCGCTAAAGTTGCCTCTCTTTTTAAGTAGTAATCTCTTGTCCTCATACTTATATTCCTTTTCATTAGATTGTTATCTGTTGTTATATCTTTGTTATTTTGGTGTTATATCTTTGTTATTTTAGTGTTAATTTTATTGCTTATTATACGTTATTTAATTGATCTGGTTTAGGATGTGCTACTTTAAAATTATTAGTTTGTTTTTTAGTTTAAAGGTAGTAGCTTACTCATTACTGAACGACGACATATGTCGGGTAAAAGCCACCATCTTGTTAATATTATCATCGAGCGTAAGGTCTGGCATATCTTTTATAGCCTCTTGACCTGCATTAATGTGTGGAAATAACTTAGCGTAAAACTTCTCGACCTTCGGTGCAGCGGCGTCTATACCGCTTGAAATTCTGGGTATTCCTTTCTTAATAAACTTGTCTTTCCAGTCAGATAATGTGACAGCTCTCAGATTCTTTTGCCATTTACCAGAATTAGCGGCGGCAGTTACATTCTGTATAAACTTGTCCACCTTTTCAGCGGCTTTGTCCATTGGTGACTCGGTTACACGCATTACACCCTTGTTGATATCAGGTAGAGCTGCTTTTAAGCGAGTTGCCTGTTTAGTGGTTGCTTCGGCTGGCGTTAGTTTAACCATAATTAAAATCCTCCTTTCTTAAGAGATATAAAATTAAAGTAGCACTTTATATAAATAAGCGTAGCACGCTTTAGTTAAAATGTCAATAGTGAGTAACACATATTTTTATTTTATTTGGGTGGGATGGTGTGGTTTGTGTTACTAGTGAGCTGCATGAAGAAGCAGGTTAGTAGTGTTTTTGAGAGGTGGGGCTTAGGCAGAGGAAGTGGTGTGATTTTTGATAATGCATATGCTATGCCAGAATGGGGAGGCGGAGGAG
>Ga0210003_1005199_pt1 | contig 10056 bp, 7 predicted proteins | sample LantaG_FD_182804 | JGI IMG/M metagenome (GOLD analysis project Ga0210003, IMG submission 182804) | Deep subsurface microbial communities from Baltic Sea to uncover new lineages of life (NeLLi) - Landsort_02402 metaG (SPAdes) (version 2) | ecosystem: Environmental > Aquatic > Marine > Oceanic >...
CCAAGAGTTGATAAAATAGACGGAACAGAGCCTTCGATAACAGATTTATTATCCGGATTTGATGCTAATAATTACGATTATATCTATGCAAAAGGCGGAGATGAAGTATTAAATCTAGACGTTGGAAAAATCAATACTAAAGTTGGAAAACTCAGTGAAATATCTATTGCAGATGACTTATTACTTTGGTATCCATTACAGGGATCGTATACTCCAAGTGGAGATGCATATGAAATGGTAAGTGGTAAAGATGGTACTATAGCTGGCGATCCATCTATCACCTCGCGGGGATATGATTTTCCACTTACTACACAATATATAAATGGAATCGATTTAACGGATTCCGATCTTCTAGATGCGTCAACTAATGCTGTTACTTTTAGTGGTTGGATAAATCGAACTTCTTCAGTGAATACGTATAATATGCCATTTGGACAATTTCTTCCATACTTCTCATTTCATAGTGGTAATTATTTATTATTTTCAGCGTATATAGATGGAGTTCAACGCTCTATTGCTGGGGGTACTTCTTCATGGAGTAACGGAGAATGGATTCACTTTGTTTCTACATATGACGGAGAATATATGAGAGTTTATGCAAACGGAGTGTTAGATGGAACATCTGCCTCGTATCCCGGGAATATGACACTTGGCTCATCTTATACATGGACAATAGGAGATGGAGGTAGTACTTCTCATCCCTGGTACCCATTTAATGGAAAAGTTTCTGATGTTAGAATTTATAATAAAGTTTTGTCGGCTGAAGAGATAAAAATTTTGTATGATACAACAAACCCAGAATCCACTAATAGAGTAAAGTTATCTAAAGATACTCTTTATGTCAAAGGGAAAATAAAAGAAAATTAAATATATAAAATAAAATAGATCATGGCAGAATTAAATTCAACATACATCTACGGAGATTTAACTGTAGCAAGAACAATATATGCTGGAGGAAATATATTTGCATATTCTTCAGCTATAACTTCGGATGAAAGATTAAAAGATAACATCATAACAATTGAATCTGATTCTCTTTCTAAAATATTAAAACTTAGACCAGTTACTTTTAATTATAAATTGGAAGGTCTTATGGATCAATTATCTACTGGATATATTGCTCAAGAGCTTGAAGAGTATTTTCCAGAATTAATTTCTGAAGAAAAAGATTATAAACATATTAGGTATATTGAACTAATACCTCATATAACAAGGGCCATTAGTCAACAGCAAGAAACTATAAATAATCAACAAAAGCAAATTGATGAATTGAAAGAAAAAGTCGAGATTTTAATGAAAAAAAATGATTAAAAATGGCAGTACCGAGTTCAGGAGAAATATCTTTTAATGATATTAATATAGTAGCAGGAAAACCCTCTGGATCTGAAGTAAATTTTGGAGAACTGGGTCTGGGTGCAGGATTTGTTGAAGAAGATCTTAATATGGGCAGATTCCATGGATGGTTTCCAAATCTAATAGCAACGGGATCCTATTTAACAGCTCAGTCCCCAGCATATAGTAATGATTGTGGCAGGACTTGGAAGGAATTTGATATGACAGGATGGAGTGCTTTTAGATTATCCGGAACTGGTTTCAATGATACTCATGGTCAGGGAACTCGAGATGGAGAAACTTATGGTTTTACTGGACAGAGTGTTAATAACGTTTCACTTACCGGAACTCGTAGAACTTTTATATCACGAGATCATGGAATAACTTATGAACATAAAGATGTTTCTGCTAATGCTTATGTAATAGTTTTTCCGGAGGATCCTTCTACATCTTCTTATATTGGAAATGGTTATGCATGGAATTATAATAAGGGAAGATCCCTTGATGATTCTTCAACTTGGGTTACAACAACTAATACTACAGTAATGGCTCCTGCCATATCATGTAGTTCTTCTGGACAATATGTATATGGATGCGGCCACAATGGATGGTGTAAAAGATCCTCAGATTACGGAGCTACATGGAATGAATTCCTTTCATCATTTGGTGCTGCAGGATTTGCTACATGTGATGATTCAGGTCAGAATCTAATTGCTTTTATAACTTCTGCAACTGGGAGGTTTGCAATAAGTACTAATTATGCATCATCTTGGTCAACCGTTGTTTCAAATGCTTGGTGTTATGGATATATTTCGCCTGATGGCAATTTTATGGTTTACACAAATGGAACAGCACATACATTAAATTATTCTACTAATCAGGGGTATAGTTGGACATCAATTGATATATCTACAGAATTTCCAAATACAGAACGTGTTTGGTGCTATGGTAATGGAAGTAATGATACTGTATTTATTTCTCCTTATAATCAATCCTCTACAAAGGTTTATTACTATACCAAAGGAGATTCTGGAATAACAGAAGCTTATGATTATTCAAGTGAACTTAGTGGAAAATTTATATATAGATCCATTCCAAGTAAATTTAAAGCAGATGGACAACAAATGTTACTTACAAGAGATATGAGTGGGAATCTTTATCATATCCCAGACGTATTTGGAACTCCAGTAGCTACAAAAATATGGGATGCTGATGTAAAAGAAGGAGATCAAACAACTTTTTTCTTTCAATATTAAAAAAATATAAAAATGATTAATATATCAAAAGATCGATTAGAAAATATATTTTCAAAATATTTTAATAACCAAGAGACATATATAACTCCTTTTGCTATGGAATATCTTGGGGAATATGATGATGTAAATGAAATAGGTATTTCGCAGGATGTTTATTCTAGATATGATTATCAATTATATCCCTTAGTTGAATTCGAAATTATACAATTTTGTGAAACTGATCCTTCTTTTGGATTAAGGGATCAATATTATATTAGTATAAATATATAAATAAAAGAAGATCTATAATGTCATCCGAAAAAAAAGATAATCTCAATCAATCAGTAAGTGCAGCATTTCCCGGGGAACAAGGAGAAGTTACTTCTAGCGGGTTAAATGTGGATTTAACTGCTGATGGATTATCTATATTTAATCCAAATTTTGCTCTTTCAGCTGTTCAAACATTTAATACAATGAATGAGGTAGCTAACGAAATGTTTGGGATAGAAGCCATATGGTTTCGTGCTGTGCCTCAACAAAGATCTAAGGATGTTATATTCCAAGAATACACTCTTTCTTGTGTTGAAGATACTCCGCTTTGTGTTAAGGTAGTTATTGATAGCGGAACTATGCCGGAATCTAATTATCAATATGATTCTTTTGGGCTGGAGTATAATGTTCCAACAGAGATCCAAATAGATAAAAAATACTGGGAAAGAGAATCAGGCTTTGGGACAGCTCCTCAGAAAGGAGATATTGTTTATCTCCCCCTGCCTAATAAATTATATGAAGTTGTAAGTTCCTATTTGAAAAGAGGATTTATGGAGCAAGAAACAACTTGGATGGTAAATCTCGAAAAATATCAACCAAAAGCTTCCAGAAAAGAAGGCGATGCGCTTAAAGAGACCATCGATAAATATACGGTTTCAGAAGGAGAACTCTTTGGAGAAAAACTAGAAGAAAATATTGAAAAAATAGTGGATCCAAAACAAATGTCTCCTTTTAATTCAACTTCAAAAGACAAATATAAAATATTAGATACAGATCTTCAGATTCTTTCTTATAATTTAGATATTTATGGAATTGTCGTAGCAGAATCCATATATGATCTTAATAGCTCTTCTACTTATAATGCTATTGAATATCCTTGTAAATTTAATCTTGCTTGTAAAAACCAAACAGATATAATTCCAGAAAACCAAGATAGATCTATAACCGCATGGGTTAATTCTAGAGTAGATGCAGGAAAAGAATATGATATTCAATTTATTGATCCTATTCCTTATTTAACATTAACTCCACCCGCTAATGTTAAAGTTCATGTAAATGGAAATAAAAGATTTGGGATAGGAGATACTTTTGTAATTTATAAATCGGAACAGCTCAATTTGTATGCTAAAGTTGTAGATGATAATGAATATAACTTAGGAAATTATTACTGTCAAGTGGATCAACCCGTTATTGATTACTTGAATAGTATTCAGTCTAATTGGTGGAAAAGAAAACCGAATAATTGGAAAATGCGGGTAAAAAATCCTATTACTCTAATTGATGGGATAAATGATTCAAACACCGGATTTGAAGTAACTATAAATGCAGACAGATATATCAAAATTCGTTATGGATCTCAAGAACATATTGCAATAATGACTGATAAATTAGTTCAAGGGGATTGGTATGGTTTTGTCGTTAATATTGGAAATTCATGGGGACAATATAATGTTCATGTTTGGAAACCAAGTACTTATGATAGTACTGAAAAACTACAAAGTATTTTCTATGAAACCGTTCCTTTTACTGCTGAACAAACTGAAGTAGAAAAATATACAGTTAATAGATCATTCTCCTATATGACTAATATTCGATTATTTAATTCTACGATTGAAGAGGAAAAACAAATCCAAGAATTGCTGTCGTATTTTACTCAAAATGCTGATAAAGCATTGATCCTAGATAATTGTGACCCTCGTTGGCGTGCACCATACATAAGCCAACAACGCTAACTGATTGGTAAAAAAGCATTTTAGATAAAGCGGATCCATGATATATACTATATGAAAGATATAGTTTATATTACTACAAATCATATTAATGGAAAACAATATGTTGGATCCCATTCTACCGAAAATTTAGAAGATTCTTATTTAGGAAGCGGAGTTCTCATAAAAAAAGCCATTAAGAAGTATGGCCGACAAAATTTTTCCAAAGAAATTATAAAAATTTGTAATAATAGAGAAGAAGCTGTTTTATTAGAAGAAGTTTATATCAAAGAACATGATACTTTAAATCCTGTCGGCTATAATCTTAGTCCCTATGGAAATGCTGCATTCCCAGGGCATAAAAATCCTATGTATGGAAAAATTCCATGGAATAAAGGAATACCTATGACGGAGAATCATAGACAAAAAACTATTAATGGATTAAAGGGAAATAAAAATCATTTGAATTATTCCCATTCGGATGAATCTAAATGGAAAATAGGGAAAGCCTCAGAAGGAAATCAATACTGGGTTGGAAAATCTCACTCTGAAGAATCCCGAAAGAAGATGAGAGAATCCCATTTAGGACAGATTCCCGTAAATAAAGGTATTCCTATGCCAGAAACCCAAAAAGCAAAACTTAGAATATCTAAAATTGGACAAAATCCATTCGAGAATATGCCAATTGGAAAGTGTATTCATTGTGGAGCTGAGATGAAACAGAGTCATTTGAATCGGTATCATAATGATAATTGTAAATTCAAAAAATAATTTTTTTAAAACCAAATAAGACGACATCGTCTTTTTTGGTCTTTTTATCATGATATATATAGAAAATCATGTTAAAAATTTGTTAAGTTATGACAATTAGATCAGAAAGGGAAGACCTTGAAAAAATGGTAGCAGGATCAAATCCTTCTATCGATAGCAGTGTAGCCCCAACTGGAGACAATCCAGAACTTAAAATGGAGCCTACATTTGATATGGATTTTGATAGAACCAAAAGGAACTGTCAAAGGAGAGCTAGAAGAATGGTTAATAACGCTACTGGACTTATGCTTTCCGATAATATGGTAAAGGAAAATCCATATTTAAAAAACAAGATGCAGGTTGATATTATTTCATTAACTGGGATTTTATATCAATTAGAAGTTAATGAAATGATGCAGGAAGCCCTTATGGAAGAGGTGCGTTCAGGAGCTGCACATCCACGTATGTTCGAAGTCTTTGGTAACCTTAGTAAGACTATCGGAGAGCTAAATAAACAACTTCTACAAACTGTAGAGGCCATTAAAATGACTTACCGTGATGTCAAAGGAGATATTAGGGAGAAAGAGGAGGAACTTAAAGCTATTGGCCCTCATGAGTCTGGGCTTGTTCGAAATAAGGATGGTATCACTGCTATGGGGACCAAGGAACTTATTAATGAAACTAAGAGATTAAAAGCTGCTCAAATGAGTGAGGTTCAAGACATTGAAGAATTAGAATCGGAATAATTGGTATATATGTTAAAGAATCGTTAAAATGGCCAAAGGATCAGTCGTATGGACCACAGAAAAAGTTAGTGGTGTTCTTGAAGAATTAAGATTTGGGGGAGATATAGATTCCACCTGTTTTCATGAAGGTGATTTTGAATTAAAAGGTGCTAATGTATTTTTCCAATTAACTAACGAGGAGGAAGAGGAATTTATAAAATGTTCTCAAGATGTTGATTATTTTGTTGAAACTTATTGTAGATTTTTAACAGACGAAGGGAGAAAAACTGTAAAACTAAGGGATTTTCAAGAAGATATATTAGATACACTCGGCGAAGAGGTCTGGATTCCAAAGCTTAAAGATTTTGGTCCAGTTAATAGGAATTTTATTTTAATGGCATCTCGTCAGACTGGTAAAACAACTACTATTGCTGCTTATTTTGCTTGGTATCTATGTTTTCACACTGATCGAAACCTTTTAATTCTTGCTAACAAGCAAGAGACAACTATTGAAATTGTTTCAAAAGTTCTGGATGTTTTCAGGGGACTTCCATTCTTCTTAAAACCAGGTATTAGAAATATTGCAGCAAAAGGACTAAGGCTTGATAATGGATGTATGCTTACTTCACAAGCTACAACTAAAACAGCATCTATCGGTTTTACAATTCACGTATTATACATTGACGAATTTGCTCACATTAATCCAAAAACAGCTAGATCTTTCTGGAGATCAGTTTATCCTACACTATCATCATCATTAATTTCTCAGTGTGTTATATCGTCTACCCCGGATGGCATGGACAATTTATTCTTTGAAATATGGGATAAAGCTAATAAAGGGATAAATTCGTTTAAATTTAAAAGAGTTGACTACTGGGAAGTCCCGGGCCATGATGATGAATGGGCAGAAAAGCAAAAAGCTGACTTTGGAGAAGAGGAATTTGCCCAGGAATTTGAACTTTCTTTTGATAGAAGATCAAATCTTCTTCTTTCTGGCTCTCAGATGTCTTGGATAAAACGACTAAATCGAAAATATGAATTCCACGAATTATTAAAATCGGATTTGGATGATCTTTTATACCGTGATTGTTTAACTTGGCACCCAGATTTTAATCCAAATGGTAATTTCAATAACAATGAAGATAGATTTATCTTATCAAATGATATAGCAGAAGGAAAGGATGAAGAGGAATTAAAAGATAATGACTATAATATTACTTCTATTTTTAAGGTGGAATTAAAATCTCTGGCTAAACTTCGAACTTTAAGAAGAGATGAGCATGTTATAAAAAATTTATTTCGTTTAAGACAAATTGGAATATTCAGAGATAATATTGGTGATGAAGAGATAATGGGTAAAGTAAATAAAGTTTTAGTTCATGATCAATTAGGAACAGAAAGATGTAAATTGGTTACAGAAATGAACTTTAATGGAAAAGCTTTTCTTAAAGAATTTGCAAATCATGATTCCTGGTATGATAATTTAATGATGCATTCATATCATACTACTCCTATTCCTGGAGAAAGACCGCCAAGAAGAAAAGCAGGATATAAAACCAGAAATGATAAAGACCATTTTTGCAGAATGGGTAAAAAATTAATAGGTAAAAAAACTATTATAGTTAATGAACCCGAAACAACATCTGAATTTGGCTCTTTTGGAAAAGTTAAAAAATCATGGAAAGGTATTGCAAGACATGATGATACTGTTATGGCAGCTTTAAATTTATCAAGATATTATGAAGAAGAAGAATATTCAGATTGGCTTTATGATTTTTTAGATGATCTTCCAGATTCCCCAGAAAAAAGATTAGCAATGAAAATATTAGAAGAGCCTTATGATGATAGTGATACTTCTGATGATATGTTTGCAACAATGTATTTGAATTCGGATGAAAAAACAGAAGCAGAAAAAGTAAGAGAAATTTTTTCTTCACAGCAAAAAACAGGGTATACACCAAGCTCTTCATTGCCTTGGCAAAAATAAAAGGATGAAATAGCGTCATTTGAATTTCGATATATAGTAAAAGATATACATTTATTTAGAAGGGAATTTTTAAGGAAATCTAGACGAATAAATAATAAAAATAATTCAATAAAATATGGCTAAGCTTGCTTTAGATTTATCGCAATTTAAATCCGCGGGAGTCTACACAATAGAGGTTGATCAATCAGAAAGAATTGTAGTAACTACTCAGTCATTGAGACTACTCCCTGGATTCTCCAAAGTAGGGCCTTTCAATGCTCCTGTGTTTATTCGTTCTACTAGAGATCGTCAAAGATTTTATGGAGAAGTTGATAGAAAACTAGAAAGAAAAGGTTCATTCTTCCACAGATCCATAGATACAGCTCTTTTACAATCCCCAGTATTTGCTATTAACTTATTAAATGTTAATGAGTCTCCTGATACAAGTACTAATAAAGATCAATCTGATAGTATTTCTTTATCAGTAGATACTAGTGTAGGAAATCCTGGTATTTTTTCTGAACTATACATCAATTATTTCAATAGAGAAAGATTCTGGAAAGCAGATTCTGAATATCTTTTAGGAGTAGCTTCAAATAATGAAGGTGTTTCGGATGCTGAGAGTACTTCCTTAATACAAGTAGCCAATGTTGGAACAAAAACTATATCATTCATCTTTAGAAAAGCTGTAGGCCTTCAAGGATATAGCGTATTCGCAAGAGACTGGTATGGATCGGATACGAATATTCCTTTTGAATGGATTCGTCCATATGATATGATGAGTCAATATTTTATTCAAATGATTGCAATTGAGGGGGACTGGACTAATTATGCTAATTTATCGACAGATCCTTATTTTGCAGATTATTTTTCATCAGAAGGAATTCTTCCAGCAAAATTAAATGAATTCTTAGATATCCCTACAGTTAATTTAGTAGGATCTTGGATTGGATCATTTATTCCAGATTTTAGGGATCAAACTGGGTCAAGTCAGTATCTTGAGGATATTGTGAATGCTTCTACTCAAATTACTGGGGTATTAATTAATGTGAATAAAGATGCTCTAGATCAACTGATTTGGGACGAAGATCAAGGACAATGGGAAATAGGGGATGGATCCTCTACAACTGCAGCAAATTATGTTATAGATTTAGTAGGACATAATCTTATTGATTATTATGATTCTTCAATCGGGGAGGGCCTTCCTTCATTAGAAACTGTAGAAAAATCTTTCTTAAGCTATGATATAAGCGTTAATGATGCTGTATTACATTCTGTAGTAGATGTTTCCGTGGGATCTGTATCTGCATCAGGTAAAGAATTCTGGCTTACAGATACAACTGATGGAGCAAAAATTACTATAGGCTCTTTAGTTAAAAAGGATGATGCTGGTGGAGTTAGACCTTCAGGAGTAACTCAAGTAATTTCAAAAATATTTGAAGATGGGGTTTATAAAATAGGAACAGCAGAAGCTATTTGGGATTATGAAAATATTTCACTAAATACAGCTATTGTTCAAAAACCAATTGATGATGCTTCAATCGCTACTCATTATAAAATGAAGAAGCTTGCTGGATTACCATTAACTTCTAATCACTTACCTGGATATACTACAACTGGGGCTCCTGGTCTTGAAGAAGGAGTTATCAAGATTTATTCAATGCTTGAAGATGAAGGAATTCTAAGAGGACTTATGAATCCAGATATGATCAATTACAGATATGTAGTTGATACAATGGCATATGGTTTAAGACCTAATTGCGGTGGTAAAGTTTATCTTTCCAGATTAGCTAAGAAAAGAGGAAAAACAACTGCTCTTATTTCATCGCCTTCTATGAAACAATTTGCTACATCACAGGATCCTTATTTTTGCGACACATTTGTTTCTGGAGTAGATCCTAAACCAATTTTTTCAACAAAATATATTGCAGAAGGCGGTAATCCTGATATGCCTAGAAGCTTTAGGTTTACATTACCAGACGAAGATAATGGAGCAAGATACACTGGTGTCTTTGGGCCATTCTTAAGATATACTCTTGGAGATACAACTATTGATGTACCGCCAGCAG
>Ga0210003_1005200_pt1 | contig 10056 bp, 10 predicted proteins | sample LantaG_FD_182804 | JGI IMG/M metagenome (GOLD analysis project Ga0210003, IMG submission 182804) | Deep subsurface microbial communities from Baltic Sea to uncover new lineages of life (NeLLi) - Landsort_02402 metaG (SPAdes) (version 2) | ecosystem: Environmental > Aquatic > Marine > Oceanic >...
TAAATCTGGTCGAACGCTGGTTTCGCGAGATCACCGACAAACGGATACGACGCGGTTCTTTTCAAAACGTCTCAGCCTTGATCAAAGCTATCAAAGACTACCTGGAAAATCACAACCAAAATCCAAAGATTTTCGTCTGGAGCGCTCCGGTGGAGCGTATTTTGGCAAAGATCGCCAAATGTAAAGAAGCGTTGGACGCACTACACTAGCGATTATTTAAATTTATTTAATGAACTAGGATTTGATATAATTCATATGAAAAAGGGAATAGATGAAAATTCTGTGAATAAAATTCAGGATGGGTTTCAAATAAATGAAAAATTTAAATCATATAACTTAGAAGATATTTGTACTACTAGTCTAAAGATAATGCTTAAAAAGAAAGATATTTAGTTTTTATTATATATACTTTAATGAAATAAATTTTAAAAAATTAAATGTACTATTTACTATAATAAAGTGATTAAGAGGTAATAATGGGGAAGAAGATTGAAAATAATTTACCTTGTGTTTCAATTATAATACCTTGTAGAAATGAGGAAAAATATTTAGGACAATGTTTAGATTCATTGTTAGCTAATGATTATTGTAAAAAGTATTTGGAAATAATTATAGTTGATGGTATAAGTAATGATAATACACGAGAGATTATTAAAATATATACTCAACGCTACAATTTTATCAAAATTATTGATAATCCAAAATTTATTAAACCAATTGCTCTAAATCTAGGAATAAGAGCAGCAAGTTTTGATATTATAATGCGCGTTGATGCTCATGCAATTTATGCTTCTAATTACATTTCTAAACTTGTAGAAGGATTATATAAATATAAAGCTGATAATATTGGTGGAGTTAGAGGTACAAATTATGGTAATACTATTTTATCAAAGGCAATTGGCGTTATAATTTCTCATCCTTTTGCCGCAGGAAACGCATATCATCGTACTGGCACTGGAAGCAAAAAAATTCGTAAAGTTGATACAGTTTTTTGTGGGTGTTATCGGAGAGATGTATTTGATCGAATTGGATATTTCAACGAAAAATTAATTCGCACACAGGATCGGGAATTTAATGCTCGTCTTATTGAAAAGGGTGGCACAATTATATTAGATCCATCTGTTAAATGTATATATTTCCCAAGGACAAAATTTAAAGATTATTGTAAATGGAATTATTTATGTGCGTTTTGGCTTTATTATGCGAGAAGATTTACTAAAACAAAGATGTTATCAATTAGAAATTTTATTCCACTTTTATTTGTTGGATGGCATTTAATTGGTTTAATATTATCAATAGTATCTCCGAATTTAATACCATTTGTATTGATACCAATTATTATATACTGGAGTTTAGCTACTTTTTTTTCTATTAAAGTTGCCTGGAAGCAAAAATGTTTACAAAATACTCCAATAATGGCAATTTTATTTGGAGTTACTCATTATGGGTATGGCATAGGAGGAATTATTGGATTGATGAAAGCTATTTTGTTAGGAAAGGATATTCAGGAGTGATAGGACAACCTTTATCGGATTTTGTATATTTTAGAGGGAGAGTAGCATTATATGCTATTTTGGAAGCCTTAGGAGTTAAAAAAGGTGATGAAGTTATTACTCAAGCTTTCACTTGTATTGCAGTTCCTGAAGCAATAATAGCAATAGGCGCTAAACCTATTTATGTTGATATAAAATGTAATGATGTAAATATGGACATTAATGTTCTTCATAAAAACATTTCTGCGAAGACTAAAGCAATTATTGTTCAACATACTTATGGAATACCTGCAGATATGGATGATATCGTTAAAATTGCAGAAGAAAAAAATATACCAATTATAGAAGATTGTTGCCATAGCTTTGCCTCAACTTACAAAGGAAAAATTATAGGAACATTTGGAGTTGGATGTTTCTATTCTTTTGAGTGGGGAAAACCTGTTATTGTAGGAATAGGTGGAAGTGCAATAGTAAATAATAATTTATTGCGAGAGAAATTAAAATTAGAGTATAATGACTATAAATTACCTTCGCGATTCAGGCAGTTACGACTTATGTTACAATATTTTGTGCATAATATATTATATAAACCATCATTTTATTGGTTTGGACGCTCTTTGTATCATAAAATGGCATTATTAGGCATAGCAGAAGGGAATTATACTCCTATTCAGAAAGGAAATTTAAAATCACAAGATTATACTTTAAGAATGTCGAAATACCATAAAAGATTATTAGAAAGGGAAATAAAAAAAATAAAAAATCTGACAAGTTATAGCAAATGGGTAGCTTCTCAATACCGAGCTCGGATTAAATCTTACATAGTTTGTCATTTTAAAGTTTCTAATGATAGTAAGATAGTTTATGCACGCTATCCACTTATTGCATGTAACAAACAAAGGCTTTTAGAAAAAGCACGTAAAGCAAATATTGAAATATCAGATTGGTACTCAACACCTATTCATCCAGTAGAAAGTACTCAATGGCCACTTATTTATTATAATAAAGGTTCATGTCCAAATGCGGAAAAAATGTCTACGCAAATTGTAACACTTCCAACCAATAAGAAAGTTACTGAAAAACATATCAATCAAACGATAGATTTTTTAAATAAGGTAAGAATATGAAAGTTATTTTATAGTTTTTTGTAAGATATAAAGGATTACACTATTATGAAAATAGTAATTATGCTTTCAAATGATACAATATTTAAGCCGTCACTTTTATATAATTTGTTATTAAGTAAATGTAATATAGTTTGCGTAGTTGAAGTTGGAGGAAAGGGGGATAGAAAAAACTATAATAAAATATTAAGAGAGATAAAATTTTGGGGTTTTAGGGGGGTATTTTTTTTAGGAATATATAAATTTTTGAAAATAATTTTATCAGTATTACCCTTACCGACCTTTTTAAAAATTACATCAAATATTAAAACAGTATGTAAATTTTTTAATAAAGAATACAAATTTGTTTGTGATGTTAATAATCAAAATTTCTTAAAATATTTAAAAAAAATTCATCCTGATATTATTTTTTCATTTCAACATCAAATATTCAAAAAGGAAATTCTTTCAATTCCATCAATAGCTTGTTTGAATTGCCATCCTGCAAAATTACCTATTTATCGAGGAATTAAACCGATATTTTGGGCTATGATTGATGAAGCTGACTGTATTGGCGTTACGGTACACACTATGAATGAAGACATAGATGCTGGCAGAATAATATCTCAAGCAACATTTCCATTAGTTAAGGGGTTTAGTTTGTTTCAAAATTATTTTTCGTCATATTTACTAAGTAATCAAGTTATTTTGGATTCTTTTGATAAAATTAAAAATAAACCAATTAATGAGTTTACTATTATTCCCACAAATTCACCATACTATAAATATCCCTCAAAAAAAGATATTAAAAAATTTTATGCCAAAGGATTAAAGTTAATATAATAAATAAAATATATTTATAGAAAGATATAATTATGTTAAAACGTTTTTTTGATTTTATAACTTCTTTAATATTATTAATTATTTTCGGTCCATTATTTTTAATTTTGGGTATTTTGATTAAGAAAGATTCTGAAGGGCCGTTATTTTATCGGCAGGTAAGGATTGGCAAAGATGGAAAACCTTTTAAAATATTTAAATTTAGGACGATGGTTAATAATGCTGAAAAGAGTGGAGTAACTTCTACAAAAGAAGATGATGTACGTATTACTAAAATGGGAAGATTTATTAGGAAATATAATCTTGATGAATTAGCCCAATTTATTAATGTTTTAAAGGGGGAAATGAGTATTGTTGGGCCCAGGCCCGAAATTCCTTATTATGTTAATATGTTTACAGAAAAGGAGAAGATTATTCTTTCGGTTAACCCTGGGATAACTGATTGGGCTTGTATCTGGAATCCAGATGAGGGTAAATTGTTAGCAGGAAGTGATGATCCTGATAGAGATTATTTAGAAAAAATCAGACCAGAAAAAATAAGACTTCAATTAAAATATGTTAAGGAACATTCTTTATGGATTGACTTTAAAATTATGTTAATGACTTTGAGAGTTCATCTTTTTACACCTATTATTGAGACATTGAGAAGAAAGCGTGAATTTTAAGATGATTAGTAGAGCATAATAAGTAGTATGGAAGTTTAATATAAGAGAGGTGGGGAATAATGAATTATAGAGTATCTTTTGTTGATCCAGGAAAACTTTATCAAAAGTTAAAGAACGAACTCGACCAGGCATATTTTGAAGTAATGTCTAGGGGTGATCTTATTGATCGTAGTCAGCTCAGGAGTTTTGAAGAAAATTTAGCTAAGTTTGTAGGAACTAAGTATGCGGTAGGACTTAACAGTGGTTATGATGCCTTACATATATCTTTACGTGCGGCAGGAATTGGTATCGGGGATGAGGTTATTGTTCCGGCCCATACTTTTGTGGCTACTTGTTCGGTGGTTGTAAACGTAGGAGCTAAACCGGTTTTAGTTGATGTGAGAAAAGATTTTAATATTGATACAGACAGAATAGAGGAAGTGATTACTGATAAAACCAAAGCAATTCTTCCTGTTCACCTTAACGGGTATATGGCTGATATGAATAGGATAATAGAGATTGCAGAAAAATACAATTTTCTTATTATCGAAGATTCTTGTCAGAGTTTAGGAAGTAGTATTAATGGAAGAGGAGCGGGTTCATGGGGATTAACGGGTTGTTGGAGTTTTTATCCTTTTAAAATTCTGGGTGGCTATGGTGATGGTGGTGCGATTACAACTGATGATCCTGATGTTGCTTTATTTGCCCGAAGAATGAGATATAATGGTGAAGATAGAGATTCAGGTGAATATCATGGTCATGGTTTCACCTGTTTATTGGATAATTTACAAGCAGCATTTTTAGATGTAAAACTTCGTTATTTACCTGAATGGATAAAAAGGCGGAAAGATATTGCGGTCCGATATAGAGAAGCTTTTTCAAATATCTCCGAGCTAATGTTACCTCATTATGACAGGTCGGGATTCGATCATGTTTATCAGAACTATGTTGTGAGGTCAAAACAGGGTGATGATTTTTCAGATTATCTTATGCGAAATGGGGTGGAAGTTATTGTTCAGTTCCGCAAACCATATTATAAACATAAGGCTCTTAAGTTAGTAGATCGTGGATTTCCAGAGACTGAATCGCTTAGTCGGGAGGTTTGTTCTCTACCCATGAATGTAGAGATAGATGATGAACAGGTAGACTATGTTATTAAGGTTGTAAAATCTTTCTATAAGTAATATTTAATTATCTGGAGGTTTTCTTATGAAAGAGTTGGCGAGAATCACTGAAACTTTTACAGAGTCTGTTATTCGTGAAATGACCAGAATATGTGATGCTGTAGGAGGTTATAATCTTTCTCAGGGTTTTCCTGATTTCGAAAGCCCTAAAGCTATAAAAGAAGCAGCAATTAAAGCAATTAATGAAGGTTGGAATCAATATCCGGTTACCTTTGGAGAGCCAGAACTTAGAGAAGCAATAAGTAAAAAAGTTAATGATTATAATAGAATTAAATGTAATCCTGATACTGATATTACAGTAACTTGTGGAGCCACAGAGGCGATGATTGCTACTTTAATGGCAATCATTAATCCGGGTGATGAGATTATTGTATTTGAGCCTTTTTATGAAAACTATGGTCCAGATGGGATTCTTTCCGGAGCGACACCCCGATATGTAACATTGAATGCTCCTAATTGGGAATTTTCCTTTGAAGAATTAGAGAGAACCTTTAATGAAAAAACCAAGGCAATTATTATTAATACTCCGAACAATCCAACTGGAAAAGTTTTTTCTAAGCAGGAATTAGAAGAAATTGCTCGATTATGTGTAAAGTGGGATTCCTATGCCATAACAGATGAGATTTATGAGCATATATTATATGATGGTGAAAAACATATTTCTTTGGCTACTATACCAGGGATGGAGAATAGAACAATTACAATTAATTCTATCTCTAAAACATATTCTGTTACCGGTTGGCGGGTAGGTTGGGCTATTGCCCAGGAAAACATTAGCGCACGAATCCGAAAAGTCCACGATTTTCTTACTGTAGGAGCACCTACTCCTTTTCAACATGCAGCTGTGGTAGCTTTATCTTTTGATAAGGAATATTATGTTAATCTGCAGTTGCATTATGCTAAAGCACGAAAATTATTATATGATATTTTAGATAAGGCAGGTTTTAAACCTTATTTACCCAAAGGGTCTTATTATATAATTACAGAAGTAGATGATTTGATGAATAGAATGAAAATAGATGATGATTTTACTTTTAGTCGAAAACTTATTGAAGCTACCGGTGTAGCGACAGTTCCCGGCTCTTCTTTTTATTCAAATTCTAAAAAAGGAAGAACACAGGTGAGATTTTGTTTCTGTAAAAAATGGGAGACTTTATATGCAGTGGAAAAAGCTTTTAAAAAACAAGATTTGTTTAAGCAAGAGGTATATTAATGAATACTTATAATTTAGCTTTGAATATTAGGAAAAATGTTGTAAGAATGACTCATTTGGCGAAGAGTTCTCATATTGGCTCAATGTTATCGATAGCAGATATAATTGCGGTTTTATATGGAGAAGTATTAAATAAGAATGTAAATGATCCACAATGGTCTTCCCGTGACCGTTTTATATTGAGTAAAGGCCATGCAGGAGCGGCGGTATATGCGGCACTTGCAGAAGTAGGATATTTTCCTATTGATAAATTGAATCAGTATTATTCAAACGGAAGTATATTTTGCGGTCATATTTCTCATAAGGTCCCAGGAGTAGAAGTGTCTTCTGGTTCTTTAGGCCATGGTTTATCGATAGGAGTAGGAATGGCTTTAGCAGCAAAAAAGGATTTTAAAAAACATCGTATATTTGTTTTACTTAGCGATGGAGAATGTGATGAAGGTTCAGTTTGGGAGGCTGTTTTGTTCGCTGCGCATCACAAATTATCCAATTTAATAGCTATAATTGATTACAATAAAATTCAAAGCTTAGCTCTTGTTAAAGATACTATAGAATTAGAACCTTTTAGAGATAAATGGATATCTTTTGGATGGGATGTTAAAGAAGTTGATGGCCACAATCATCAAGAATTAAAAGAAGCGATGGATTTTGATCATTCCAAGAAAAATTTACCAACCTGCATCATTGCTCATACCATAAAAGGAAAGGGTGTTTCTTTTATGGAAAATAAGGTATTGTGGCATTACAGATTTCCTCACGAAGAAGAATATGTACAAGCTATGAAAGAATTGGAGGAAAATGTAGATGAGAGATAGTTTTATAGAGGAATTAACCAAGATAGCCAAAGATGATAAGAATGTAATTTTATTAACAGGTGACCTTGGTTTTGGTGTGCTTAATAATTATGCAAAAGAATTGCCCGAACAATTTATTAATATAGGTGTTGCCGAACAAAATATGACTGGAATAGCAGTGGGGATGGCTTTGGAAGGAAAGATTGTTTTTACTTATTCTATATGCAATTTTCCTACTTTAAGATGTTTGGAACAAATCAGAAATGATGCCTGTTACCATCAGGCTAATGTAAAAATTGTGGCTATAGGTGGAGGATTTTGTTATGGTTCTTTAGGTATTAGTCACCATGCAACTGAAGATTTATCTATCATGAGAGCCTTACCAGATATTACAGTAGTTGCACCTGGCGATATTTTGGAAGTTGCTGATGCTACTCGTGCAATTTATAATACACTGGGGGTGTGCTATTTGAGGCTTGGACGAGGAGGAGGGAAGAGAATCCACGAAGGGGATATTAAATTTAAAGTAGGAAAAGCTATCCAACTTTTTAATGGTGATGATGTTGCTTTAATTTCTACGGGGGGTATTTTGGACAATGCATTTAAAGCGAGGAAAGTGTTGAATGAGATGGGATTAAGCGTTGGACTTTATAGCATGCATACTTTAAAGCCTTTTGATAGAGAGATGGTAGAAGATATTGCGAAGAAAGTTAAATTAATAGTAACTATTGAGGAACATACTATTATTGGGGGTTTAGGAGGTGCTGTTTCTGAAATATTAGCTCAGATGTCTCAACCAAGAGCGAGGCTACAAATGGTAGGACTGCCAGGATGTTTTTCAAGTGTTGTAGGAGATCAAGAGTATCTTAGGAAAGTTTATGGAATGTCTATTGAGGGAATAGTAGAGAAGGTTAAGGAAACTTTTGAGGAGGAGTAAAAGGGAATAATAGGGGACAGGCTAGTTTATAATATAAGTTGCAAGATACAAGTTAACGTATAGTAATAGCATATAGCGGTAATGTTCTGGATTCCTGATTGTGCAGGAATGACAAAGAGAAAAGATAGGAATAACAAGGGAAAAAGCGGGAATGAAACCATATAATATGGTAACCGGTAAAAGGATAACGACTATTTTAGTGATACTTTTTGCTTTTTTTATTTTTGCACGCTTATTTCTAATGCCTAATTTAGGTCGATGGTTGGTAGTTGAAGATGAATTGCAAGAAAGTGATATGATTGTAGTTCTCACGGGAAGCGTACCTGACAGGATACTGCAAGCAGTGGATATATATAATGCAAGATATTCTGACAAAATAGTCTTGGTTAATAGCTATAGGGTTGACTACGATATCTTTGTGGAAAGAGGAGTAGAAATACCGCCGGGAGATGCCCAATTAAGCAAGATGGCTGCAATAGATTTAGGAATTCCGGAGGAAGATGTATTAATTCTCGAAGGCAATGCCAAAAGCACGCAGGACGAAGCGTTGATCATTAGAGAATATATTAGGAATAATAGAGCAATAGAATCAATCATACTAGTCACTTCAAAATATCATTCCGGCAGATCTAAAAAGACATTTAGAAAGGCCTTGAGCGGTTTGGATAGAGAGATAAGTATCTATTCTAGCCCTAGCAAGTATGATCCCTTTAATGTTTCTCAATGGTGGAAAGATAAAGAAGATATAAAGTTTGTGGTATTAGAATATCTAAAACTGGCTAACTTTTATTTTCGAGAGCAGTTTTTATTAGATTAAAAGAGGATTGAGCAATTGGTAAATGGGTGAATTAAAAAACATTTAATAAAATACCATCTTGTCTAAAATCTTCCAAATTAGGGAATAATATAAGTAGAAGAGAATAAAGCTAACGAATATATAAGTTGAAAAGGGTAAACTATCCAAAAGGATAGGGCGCAAAGTTCCGGGTCTAAGGTAATTTTTTACTAAGATTGCTATGACAGCCAAACTACCAACTTTATTTTTTTTACTCTATTTACCATAAAAATTTCTATCATACTGATTAAAATATAAAAGTAAATTTAGATAAGGAAAATAAACATAAGACCAGGAATTGATTAATTAAGAAAAAATAAATAAAAAAGATATTGTCCATCATAGAAGGAGATAAAAGTGGAGAAATTTTTTAGAAAATTTTATTGGGTAGTTCTGGATTTACTATTTATAAATTTTGCTTTAATTTTTTCCTTGATTTTAGGATTTGGAAAGGATTGGAGTACCTATTTTTATGTTTATCGAGAATTATTTTTTTGCCTTTCTATCTCCTTTATTTTATTTGCCCTGATTTTTAAATTAAATAAAAGAGTCTGGAGATATTTAAGCATTGGCGATCTTTTTCTAATAGCTGAAGTGGTTACCGCAGGAATGTTGGTTTCATTTTTATATTTAACTGGGATCAAGGGGATGGTTGTTCTTCCTACTGTCGTTACCTTAACCTGGTTTTTTAGTCTGGCCTTGATCGCAGGAAGCCGATTAGTCTGGAGGATATATGGTGAGAGGGATGGTATTTCAAAAAAAGGAAAAGAGCGAATATTAATTGTAGGAGCAGGGGATGCTGGGGTAGCTATCTCCCAGCAGATAGTCAAGAACCCAAGCTTAGGTAAGATAGTTGGTTTTGCGGATGATGATAAGGAGAAGATTGGAAAGAGAATTCATAATAAAAAAGTATTGGGGAATATTAAAGAAATAAATGATATTTTAGAAAAAGAACAGATTAATAAAGTTATTATCACCATTCCCACGGCCAATGGTAAAGAGATCAGAAGAAT
>Ga0210003_1005201_pt1 | contig 10054 bp, 18 predicted proteins | sample LantaG_FD_182804 | JGI IMG/M metagenome (GOLD analysis project Ga0210003, IMG submission 182804) | Deep subsurface microbial communities from Baltic Sea to uncover new lineages of life (NeLLi) - Landsort_02402 metaG (SPAdes) (version 2) | ecosystem: Environmental > Aquatic > Marine > Oceanic >...
TCGACAACCTCAATCCCCCACGATGATGCTATTCTCTGGCTGGCGATAGGCGGGGCGGTAGCCTACACCGCGATTAAAACGGCGCTGGATAAGAACCAGCCTGTTGCAGTGCCTGATAATGTAAAGAAAGCCAATGACCAATTCATAAAGGCTTATGGTTACAGTGCCACGCCGGCCGATGTTGTAATTGTGACTGCCAATGGGATGGCCTCTGCCCTCTATGACCTTGACGCTAAGACATACCGCCACCTGCCGGGAGTCAGTATCGTCAGGCTCAAAAAGGACATTCCCGCATTAGTACCCGGCCGGGCTGATTATAAACTCCCAGGGTTCAGTATTTCAAAGGTATCAGGGAAGCTCCCGGGGGTATCTGCTAACCAAGTCAAGCCTGTAATTCTCTTGCCTACGCCAAAGGTGACCATGGAAGAATTAACTGGCAACCGTGCAGGTATCCTAAGCGCAGCCGCTGGGTTAGCGGTTGCAGAGGAGAACCTGAAGCAAGCCCTCCCGGGGGTTATCACTATCCCCAAGGAGAAGTTTTGGGATGAGGTGCTAGAAGGTATAGAAAAGGGCAAAACAGAGAAAGACTTGAAAGAGATATTTGAGAAGTGGGGTGCGCCCACTACGCCACTTATAGGGCATCATTACCGGAGGGCTTATCTGGAATACTTACAACGCAGAGCCATTTTAGAGGCAGCCAGAAAACAGTATATCGCATCGCTTAATCCAACACCGATTAAGGGCAACATCAGCGATGATGCGGTGTCAGTATTTGCCACTTATATGCTAGCTAAGGATTTGGGAACCGGCTCCCCCAAAGCAGGGGAGAGCATGGCAGCTTACATTGACAGAGTGTTAGGTAAGGATTTAAGCAAAATTGGGCAGGCGTCAACCGCCAAGGCGAAAATAGCCCTGGCCAATGCCATAGCAGCAGGTGCTACGGAAACCGAGGCTATCGCCAAGACGAAGGCGGCCGCTCAGACAGCCGCTCAGACAGCCGTAGAAACGCTGACAAAGACATCCACCCTTACCAATACGCAAACTGCCACAATGACACAGACCCTTACTCAAACGGCGACTCAGGCAGCCGTGGCGCAGGCGGTAGCCACCGGAGTGCTAACGGCAGAGGCAACAGCTACTGGAGAGGCTGCAGCAACGGCAGAAGCAGTCGCAGAAGCAGTCGCAGAAGCAGAGGCAACCACTACCACGGGTTTATTAAAACTAAAAACAGACGCTACCGATGAGGAGAAGCGCGAGTATGTGAAGCGTGTACCCGGCGCGGTGACATGGAACATGGGCAAGCTGGGGCGTGAGGACCCGCAGGATATCTGGCATGTGAAACTGCCTGACGGCAAGCACATTGTGGTCAGGGGCAAAGCGCCGGACGGGGCTGAGATACTGGCTGACGGGCCGGGCAGTGCCTACAAGACCACTCAGACAGTTGGTAAAAAACGCTTCCCCTTCCCCGCGTTCCGGCAACAGCACGGGGCAGTGATGGCAACCATCAGGCCGGCCAAGATATCGAAGGGGGCGCAGATTAGCTTCAGCCCATATCACAGTGTTAAAAGAGGCAAGATATACCACACCAAAGCCGGAGGGGCAACCCTCTTGAGCCGGCACCCACTGGGGAGGAGTCGCAGGTGAAGCAGCAAACCAAAGACCTGTTGGGGCTGATGGTCATTGTGATACCGATGTGCGCCTTAACCCTTGCCGTGTGGTTCCACTCCCCGATGTATGAGGGTGTTTTGATAGCTCAGCGGCTAAACGCCGCGGGGATACTGAGACAGGCATATTACTTCGGCGACCATGGCCCCGTTGACATTGACAAAGAGGGGATGATAGAGCATTACGGGTTTACCGATGAGGATATAAACCCGGGGGAATTACTGAAGTCTTTTATAGAGGCGCAGGAATGATTTATTTTGGATTCGTAGAACTGATTGAAAAAGCGCTTAAATGGGCAAAGGAATATCCAAGACCAGTAAACCCTGTTTATTACTGGGGAAGCGGACTCATTACTGGATGTATATTTAGCCAAGTACGAGTAGCTTGGCAGGATTATGGTTTCGCAGCAGCAAAACCCTTACTAATGTTTGGTACAGCTTTCCTATCGTGTGTTTTTATTTCTATTTTCATCGTTCTACTCTTTGACCGAATTAAAAAAGGGAAGGTACAGGATGAATAGTACTCATAAGTTAAATTGGAGGCCTAGAAAAGCGGTACAGCGCGTCTTCTGTACCCTCCTGCTGGCCTTGATGGTCGTAGCAGGCACGGCCACGCTTGTCTTAGCCTCTGATGTCGATGATGCCCTCTGGCGAGGAACGGTTACAGTCAGCAATAACGGCACCACCGCCAGCGCGGTCAGCGTCAATATGAGCCTTAGCTCGGCGTCTCTGGTATCCCAGGGCTATGCGTCTGCTGACCTGACCGATATCGCCATGCAGGTAAACGGGGTGGACACCGCATTTATGCCTTCGGTAAATGCATCTTATCCCTGGGCGATATTCGTGCCGAACATAGGCGCATCACAGAACCTGAACTACGACCTGTACACAAGGGGGGCTACTGGCGGTAAGATTGCCTACTTCCCCGGCGAGGGGGGCATGACCGCCGATTCCTTCCAGATAGGCGACAACTTCACCGTGGAGCAGGGAGGGTGGTGTGATACCACGGCAGTCGGGGCTAACCTGACCAGCAAATTGAACGCCATACGGAGTTATATCAGTGGCAGTGGCAATATCACCTCAACGATATATCCTTTTGTTGGTTATACAAGTCCGACTGGGTTCACCGATGATGCTGGGGCGTGGTCAAATGAGACTAATGCTTACGATGATAATATTGCGACAGAAACCACAGATGCTGGCATAAATGACGGGGATTGGACAGAATATCTACGCCTGTCACACGCCGGGCTAACAATAACCGGCATCAGGTTCTATGAGAACGATGCCGATGTTGACCAGATTAACCTAGATTATTATGACGGTAGTTGGCACGACTTGTATGAAGGCGTCACTACCAATGGTGCTTGGAATTATCAGTATCTTGATATTCCGGCTGTGGAGGTAACTGAGTGCCGATTTAAACTTCACAATAACTCTGGCGGATTGGCAACACTGGGGCTTCACGAGCTTGATTTTATTGAGACTGAACCCGTCTCCGTCACCGCCTCCTCGGTCTCAAGCGGGAATCATACGGTAATCACCAGTTTAACCGAGAATTTACTGGCTAACGGGAGTTTTGAGACTGGAGACCCGCCTACGGGGTGGGGATTGTCAGGTTGCACATTAGCACAAGAAAACGCAATTATTAAAATTGGTGATTTTTCTCTAAAAATTCACACGCCTACCGCGGATTACAAGTATGCCAAACAGGAATTTTCTACAACCGCCTATCAGGGGAAAACGGTAACTCTGGGTGCGTTGGCTTATGCCCCCAGCACCAATGTAAGAGACCAGAGATTATACTTAGCAGACAATCTCGGCGTAAATACAAGTGATATTATTCCCAAAGATGATGCTTGGCATTGGGTAACTGTTACCCGCACTATGGATGCCGCCGCTACTGATATACGAACTAGGTTTTATATTTCGTATGGAGTTTTTAATGCGGGGGATGTCCTTTATGTTGACGGCGCAGTTTTAATTGTTCAAGATGATATAGCCGATTACGGCAATTTTGTCCTCTCAATAGACGGCACCGAAATCGGTGTCTGGACGGATAACTCCACCTACTGCTATGTCCCCGACAACGACAACGACTGGAGCTATGTCACCAACGGGGCGATGAGTTACATGGACTATACCAGCATAAGCGTGAACGGCACGCCCCAGCAGTATATAACATGGCAGTATAACGACACCGTATTCACCGACCCGATTAACGGGCATGATGCCACGCCGACCTTCAGGACGGCATCAAGCGACCCAGATGTGAGTGCCGAGCTAACCAGTTTTGAGCCTATGGATGAGGCAAAGCTGGATACATTTTCGCTGGCATCTTCCACCGAAATCCTGACCGCTAACGCCACCCTCCCATCAGAGATGTACAACGAGCTTGATGTCTCAAGGATACCAGGTGGGGAAGCGGTGAACGAGATGCTGGCTGAGGGCGGTGTCCCTCAAGCAGCATGGTGGTTCCCGTTCCTGTATCTCGGCATCTGCGTGGCAGGGCTGACGATGTACGGCGCCACCACTCTGGGTAGAACCGGGATGGGGGGCAGGCTGGCGGAGGGGCAGATAGACGGCAGCCTGCTGGTCATGTTCATCGCCATGGAGGTGCCTCTAGCATTGCTTGGTATAATGGGGGTTACCCCTTTCTGGCCGGCGATTTTATTCCCCATCGCCGGCATAGCCTTGATTCTAAGCAGGAAACATTACTCTTGGGGGTGATGATGAAAAAGATATTTAAGTCGAAACAGACATCAATAGATACACTGCTGAGCAACGACCTGTGCAAGCGGCTGTTCGAGGAGTTTTGCAAAGAGGATTTGGACAAAACGACCTCTCTCGTACTCGTTTATGAAGTTCAGGAAGGTGGGAAGCGAGAGACTTACTGGAAGTGCTCCGGGCTGGAACCGGCGCAGGCTATCTTGATACTCGACCAGCTTCACCATAGAATACAGCATGAGGGGTTATCTAATTATGACTAAGAGCCACCCGCTGCACAGGAAGAGGTCGATACACATGAAGTTCAGGCGCACCTTCCGCGTCAAGCGCCTCTTTTACCGGGTGAACGGCATACTGGACACCATCGCTGCCCGGAAGAAGGTGAAGAAGGATGAGTACCGTGAATTCTAAAAATATGAAATCGCTGGTTAGAATCCTGGCAGTGCTGGGCATAATCGGTTGCCACCTGTTTCTTGTTACTATGATATTCGCTACCGAGCCACCCAGCGCCACCCCCACGATAACCAACATTAAGGCGAATGTTGACCTGAGACAGACCGGCGATGTTTTGATATACGGCGAATACAAAATACCGTACACAGCGCCGCCGGGTGAAAGCGCTGACCGGACTTACACCTTCCGCCTGATAGGCACCGATAACACAACGCAGCTCGGGGCTATCCTGCCCTTCGTCAGGTTCGATAACGGCTATAACGATGGCGGCTTCAGCTTCTACTTTACTACCGCCGATAACCTCACCACCGACCAGGCGTACACCATCAGGATAAGCCAGAACCCGGCATACTTCGATGAGCCGGAATCATGGGATTATGTGATGCCCCTGTCAGCCTGGACTTCGGCAACATCACAGGAAGATAACCAGGTCGAGTTAACCCTGAACATAATAAGCATGGCTCAGAGGCTGGAGGCCGCTTATTCAGATGATTTACTGGAACTATTAGAATCAAGCGCCGGGGGAACCGTGTTGAGCTCGCCTGCGGGCGAGACCTACTTCCGGGGGGTTATCTACGGCTTGCAGACGATGGCGCCCGATTTGTTTCTGGTGCAGGTATTCGACTTCGAGACCGGCGACCGGCTGTGGGGCACGGACGAGTTTGACGCATACCAGGAGCGGTGGGGTGCTGAATGGATGGCCACGACCACCGAGAACACCAGCGCCACATTTGGTCTGACCACCCCGACACTCATGTCGGTTATTTTCGGGCTGCCGATAATACTGGGGGCGGTGGTGATATCCGCCATTAAATTCAAAAGGATAGAGCCCGCCTACCTGGTGGCCGCCCTGGTGTTGATACTGCTGGCGCTCATGGGATGGATGTCTATCGCCCTGTTCGCCCTGATATTCCAGCTCATGGCGATATACATCGGCTACTTATGGTTCTATGCCAGGAAGGCCATGTCCTGGGATTTATCGTTCCTCGCCTTCGTGTGGTTCACCAGCACACTGATTTGCATAGTCATTGAAGGAGGTGACTTCACCCTCGCGGCAACCAGCGTGGGGGGAGGCACTATCGCCGGACCGGGGACTATTATCAACGACCTGGCGGCAATACAGGGTTTAAGTTTGAGTAACCTGATAGGGATTCCGACAGCCGTGCTCTCATTCGCCAGAGGGCTGTTCCGCATGCTCATCTGGGATTACAGCTTCTACTCGGGCAACTATGTCATCATCCGGTGGTTCTGGATGGCCACGCTGAGCAGCGCCGCGGTGTGGGGCATATTCACCAATCTCGTCCATGCCCTGCCCCTTCCAAGGTTCGGGTGATAACTCACTTGACGGCCAGGAACGCCTTGGCCGTGCCGTAAAGCACAACCAGCCAAAGCGCCAGGAACACCCACAGCTTAACGCTGCCCACCACCCAGCCCCAGTTCCAGAATGTGCCCGCTATCGCCGCCGTGTCGGCAGCCAGGGTTTCCCCGGCAGTGCCTATCGCCGGCATGAAGAGAAAGGCGACAAGCAATACCAGACTTCCCCCAACGAACACTCCCAAAGGTGCCAGATATTTACTCATTTCTACCTCCTAAAATTTTAAGGCTTTCTAAGTAACCTTTTGCCTTAACAACCACCTTTACCCACCAGATTAAAAAGGTGAGAAAAATAGCAGCCGGCAAAAAAGAAATAAACCAATATGCTGCCCCTTCTTCCCCCTCTAGTAAGTTAGCGCAATAGCCGATAATATCCGGGAAAAGTCTCACAAAAATAATCAGCAATAGCATAACTGACCATAGAATGAAAATCCCTCTCAACCAATCCCACCCACCAATTAAAATTCGTTTAGTTTTCATGGTTTCCTCCTTACGATTTTAGAATCCGGTGGCAGTACCTTATCATCAGTATATTTTTTAAACCTCTTGCCGTCAAAAGCCCAGTATTCGCTCATAGTCGGCTGGCCGTGTTCTATGGTCACCTCCGCCACAAAGTAATAGCGCGATGGGATTCTCATATCATCCTGGCTGAATGTCTGTATCGCCCAGGGCGCGTCCTCGATGGACGGAGGCTCTTTAGTTTTTATGTCCAGATAGGCAATACCCCCCGCAGCCAGTACCAGAACGACTATTATCAGAAATATTAAAAATATATATTTCATTTCCTTTCGCTCCCACCCCTCACCCTGTCCACCCGGAGATTGCTCGCATGGACCTGAGTTTCAAGCCACTCCAGGAATTTATCGTCTATGATTAACGGGTTATTTGTCATTCTCAACCTCCTGGCGCTGGGGAGTTAAAGCAAATACTGTTTGGACTTTTCCTTGAAAATTATAAACATGTCCAGGAATATTGGACTTTTTGCTATTACAATTCCTACATGCAGGCACGATGTTCGAAATAAAATTAGTGCCTCCTTCTGATAACGGTATCCAGTGGTCGGCGGTTAAATTTTTCTTTTTCTGCCCGCAATATACGCATCGATTATTAAAATAAACTTTCCTAGCTTGCCATTCTTCTGCTGTAAATCTACCCAAGGCACCAATTTTATAGGCTCTACGACGCGCATCTTTAGCTTTCACTTTCTCTGGACGGGCTTTATACCAAGCAGCAACAGTAGCCATAATTTTTACCCGATAAGCCTCATAGTGAGATGTTCCTTTAAGCTTAGGATTCAATCTCTTAAAACGATATATTAGATTTTCAACAATACTTGGTGTCAATAAATCTTCCATTTTCCCAACTTCACATAACAAATGTAGTGCGAAAAGTTTACCCCGTTTTTCAGGGGTCATCTCCTTGGTTCTCTGAGTTTCGCCTTAAAAACTCCCGTTTTCATCTCTGAAAGTTTTGCAAAGATTTCACCTAAAAAAGTTACCCCCAAAATAAAAATCTCCGCTGGCAGGCAAATAAACGCCTTGAGGAACTTTGTCGCTAGTTGTCGGGAAGATAAGTTATTTTGCATTTTTAAAACCTCGAATGATGCCAACAATACAAATCTATTGTTGGGTCAAACTCTTTCGGGCCGGGTATTTCCACACCCATATTGCATTGTTGCCTTCTCCCCTTTTTTATTCTCATGGCTTGGCAACGAGCACGACCATCCTCTTTCCTTTCAACATTCCACCACTGCATCCATTTTGCTATTGATACCCCTGCTTCAATAGCCCCTTCTCTTATTAAATAATCGTCTGGGCTGGTAAGATATTCTTCAAGTTGACCAACAGATAAATTTGTCATTCCTCCCCCAGGTGTGTAATAACGGAATATGGCAAACTCAACACCCAACTCTGCTAACCGCCCCAAGAAAACGACCTGAGCTATTAGCCCGCTATCTACCCACGGTAAAGGTGCTTTCATATCCCTTTGACCCTTGAATATTGCCTTGTGAATTTCGCTTCTATCCCAGCAGAACTTACTCCAGTCAAAGTTCCTACCAGGATAACCTAACACCGTTGAATTACGCTGATTAACCTTATATCTTTTTTTCATATCTCCGCCCACAATAGATATAGACATTCTTAATCAGAAACTTGCCTATATACTCGGTGTAGGCGGGCGGGATTGCCTCACTTGCCTCGTTTTTATCCATCCACGGTATTAAGTTGTGTTTGGCTTCCTGCGCCAGCCTCAATCTACCGCCGAACATTCGCCCCTTAGTTTTACTAGTGTGCTTTTTGTGTGCTGGTTGCCACCAAAGAAAGTTAGTCTCAAATAGCCTCTCAAAGTAGAATGGCAAGCCGAACATACAGCCACAGAGCAACCCCGCATCCATTCCGTGCTCGCTAATCTTACGAGTTTCCAGTTGCTTGCAGCCTGCCCTTGCTCGCTTCACATTTTCAATAACATAAGGTTTACCAGTTGCCCGAAGCATTAGGCGGGCGGGCAATATCAAGAGCGGATACTCTTTATCCTTTAGCCACGGTAAATTGGCGGTGGCGCTATATCCTTGACAGGGTGGGCTTGCGTGGTAGGAGTCATAGCCATCAAGTGGAAACCCCAGCGCATCGGCTAAGTAGAATTTGAATGGGTAGTGAGGTTGGGGTTTAATGTCCACGCCCTCAACCTCAAAGCCAGCACGGTAATAGCCCATACTTGCCCCGCCAGCTCCGCAAAACAAATCTAATAATCTAGGTTTATCCATATCTCTGCCCACAATAGATATTAAGTGGGGCTAGTAACCCCCGCCTTTCTTCATCCGATACCACTTACCGCCGATTTTTATTCTTACCCATACTGGCGGACTATTCCGCCTTATGCCGATGGTTAATGCCCTTTTAACATCTTCGGCCATTTCGGCCTGATAGCACCCATTGGGGTCTTCGGCAATCACCATTTCGCCGTTGATTTTGTCGGCTCGGTAAGTTTTAATAAGTAAATCTTCTAGTTCCATTTCCTTCTCCTCCTTGCCCATAGATTAACTGCCCAAACTTACTTCTGTTGCTTACTTGGTCTCCCCTGGTAGTCGAACATAAGCCAACCAATCTTTACGATTACTTTTAATGCGTTTCAGGGCTTCAATGCCGAGCTTGAGAGCATCCCTATCGGCTTGGCTTGATAACATTCTGTTCATCTGAGCTTGAAGTGTTAAGAGTTCAATAGCTTTAGTTATATCCATATCTCTCCTTCAACTGCCCAAGTTTCGGCGTGTTGCCTCAATATCTATTTCTAGGCCACATTCATCCATACATTTATTACAAAGTAACCCGTAGTTGTCGCTTATTGGTATGAAGAGCCACTCTTCTTCACCACAAAGGTCACAGATAGCCTTGCAAATCGCATATTCTAAAGATAACTTCATCCTCATTCTCCTTTAACTGCCCTTTAGGGCTTGCCATTTTTCTTTAGGTAAAACTATATTCACGAAATTAGGAGTAGAACATTCGTCACAGATAAATGTTTCTAGGTCTTCGGCAATTCCCTTCCTAGTGAGTTTGGCTTGGGCTTTGGCTATTTCCCGTAAACCATCAAGCTGGTTATAATTTCGCAGGTATTCATCATCTAATGAATATTTGAACGGGTTATATATCTTAATCTTAATGCTCTGAAGGTATTCATCTGTCAGCAATCTCATTTCTATGCCTCCTTACTGCCCTTTAGGGCTTGAATATCAGCTTGTGTAATTTCCCCTACAACTTGGCTAGGACATTCATCAAAACCCAGAGCCTTTTCTAACCATTCCCCAATTTCCTTTCTGGTGAGTTCGGCTTGGGCTT
>Ga0210003_1005205_pt1 | contig 10050 bp, 2 predicted proteins | sample LantaG_FD_182804 | JGI IMG/M metagenome (GOLD analysis project Ga0210003, IMG submission 182804) | Deep subsurface microbial communities from Baltic Sea to uncover new lineages of life (NeLLi) - Landsort_02402 metaG (SPAdes) (version 2) | ecosystem: Environmental > Aquatic > Marine > Oceanic >...
GGGGGAGGAGGGGGAAGGGCGAGTGTTCAAGTCGACGTTTGAGATCTTTTTCCTGACGGGCTGGGCCCCTCCCCCCGCCGGAGAGGAGGGGCCGAGGGCTGCCGCGCGGGGCTCGGCGACCGTGAGCTTCCGGGAGCTGGCGGAGGCGACGCGGAAGCACGCTTCGGCGGCGGCGGAGGAGAAGTAATGTAAACAGATACAGAAAAGACAGAAAAGGTCGAGTGGACCACTGAGTGGAAACGAAGCGTTGTCTCCTCCTTTTCCTTTCTTGTTTCTTGTTTTTGCACGCATTGTGTTGAGAGAGAACGCGGGGAGCGAGGGAGTGTTTTTTTTCGTTGTGCGCTTGGCGTGGAGAAGAGAGGGAGTGCTGAAGTGAGAGAAGAGAGTCGAGAGGGTTTTTTTTAGTCGATGTTCTCTCTCCCGGCATCACTACTTCCTTTTCTTTCGAGCCGCAGGTCACGTCGTCTCGGCTGATCTCGAAATCGAGAGAGAAGATTATCGATTCGCTTCTGGACAGGGCGCTCAAAGCGGAAATGGCATCGTCAGAAGGGCGGCTCGAAGAGGGCGGCTCGCGGCGGCAAAGAGGAGCGGCAATGCCGTTGTCGCCGGAGTCGCCCGCCGCTCACCCGCTGCCCTCTTCTTCTGCTCGCCGCCCTCGCTCCCTCGCCTCCCTCGCCCGCCGCCGCCTCTCCGGCGCCGCCCCGAGTCTCGTGGCCCTCGCCTGCTACCTCCTCGCCGTCTTCGGACCTTTCTGGAACGGAACCAGCGGCAGCGGAGGAGGAGGAGGAGGAGGAGGAGGAGCGGGAGGAGGAGAAGGGCTGGGGGCGAGGCCGACACTCGTCGGGCTCGCCTACCTTGCGGTGTCTGCCGCGGCGCTGCTCGCGGCGCCGCTGAAGGAGGAAAGGGAGGCCTCGCCTGCCCCTCGTCCGCCCTCCCAGACTCCTCACTCTTGGTCCAGAGCGTGGCCTGCGGCCTCCGGGAGTGTCGCGGCTCTGGCCCTCCTGCACTCGCTGGCCCAGCTCGCGGCGGCGCTGCCGACGCCCGCACGGCGGCGCCTCCTCCCGGAGGACGAGCCGCTGCGCCGGTTCGTGGCTGAGACGGTTGGCCTCGTCGTCGTCAAAGAAAGCAGCTGGGGGAAGCATCCCTACGAAGCCTCGCTGCAGCTCGCTCGCGCCGTCGCCGGGCCCGTGGCCCTCTTGTGCCTCCTGAGGCTCGCCTCTTGGGCAGACGGCAAAGCACGCGGCGAGGGAGCAGAAGCCGAGGAAGAAGACGAACGGTTCTCCTCCTTCTTCCGCCGCCTCGCCATCCTCCACTCCGGCAAGGTCGCCGCCGCCGCCGTCTTCTGCGCCGCGGCCGGGGGGATCACCGACGCCGTCCCTCCCTCGGCGATCGGCGCCGCCGTCGCGGTCGCCGCAGCGGCCTCCGCCGCGGCCCTCAGCGGCCCCTCCGCCGCGACGGCGCGCGGGCTCTCGGCGGCCGCCGCGGCCGCAGCCGCGGCCCAGCTCTCGCTGGCGCTCTGGGCACTCGCGCTCTACGCCCTGCGGGTCCCGTGGCTGCGGGAAGCCGCTTTGGCCGCCGCCGGGAGGGGCGCCGCAGCCCGGCTCTCGTGGCTGGGCCTCCTGCCCCCGGAGGAGGCCTCGGGGGAGGGGCGCGCCCCGGGGAGCGCGCTGCTGCCGCTCGCCGCGGCGGCCGCGGCGGTCGCCGTCCGGAGGGAGTCGAGGCGGTGGCTGCGGGAGCGCGTTCCTCCCTGCGAGAGGGAAGCCGCGGCCCCGGAGCAGCCGTGCCTCCTGTTTCCTTTCGCCCTCGTGCCCGGGGGAGGCGGAGCAGCAGCAGCAGCAGCAGTGCGCGTGGAAGAGGGGGAGGAGGAGGGGGAGCGACAGGCGCCGGCGACGCCGTCGGCGCTCGTTCCCCCTCCTCCGCCTTCTTCCTCCCCGCCCTCGTCCCCGCTCCTCCGCGCCTGGGAGGCCACGACGACCGCGGTCAGGGGCACGACCTCTTCTTCCCGTGCGAGGCACGCGCGGCTCTGGGCCGCGCGCGTGCTCGAAAACCTCTGGAGCGAGTTCGTCGGCGCAGAGGCCGCGCGCTCGCTTCTGGTCGTCGCCGCCTTTGCCGCGCCGACGGCGCTCAGCATCGTCCTCCTCGGCGTCGCCGCGGCCAGCGGGCGGCCCGGGGCGCCGGCCCGGCGGGTCGCCGGGGCCGTCGCCGCGGCCCTGCTGGCCCTCGAGGTGCTCGTCCGCGTCGGCGGGCCGCCCCCCGCGGTCGCGCCGCTGCTCCGTCTCCCTGGCGGCGGGGACGGCGGCGTCACCGGCCACGGCGGCGTCGGCGGCGGCGGCGGCAACTTCCTCGTCCCCCCGGCTCTGATGGACTGGCTGGGGATCGGCCGCGTCTCCGAGTCCGGCTTCTGGGCCCTCGCCGCCGCGGCCGGGGCGGCGACGATGCTCTCCGCTACGGACGGCTGGGAGAGGGAGAGGAGCGAGGGGGGGAGAGGAGCGCGTCGGAGCTGGCTCGCGGCCGTGCCTCCCCCGCCCTCGCGTCCCTCTCTCCGGCCGGCCGCTCTCCTCCCTCCCTCCTCGCTGCCCCCCTTCTTCGCCCCGTTGCGGGCAGAGGCCAGGGACTCCGGCTCCTGGAGGGCCGCGGACAGGCTCCGCTACCTCCTGCTGCGCCGCGCGGGCGACGGCCTGCTCGTCGCCGTCGTGGCGCTCTGCTGCACGAGGGACGACGCGCTCCACGCCGCATACCTGGCGAGCGCGCTGCTGCTGTTCAGGACGCGGGCCGGGGCGAGGGCGAAGGCGGCGACGGAGGCGATGGAGGAGGAGGAGGAGGAGGAAGGACGGGGAGAAGGGACGGAGACGGAGACCTCCTCCGGGGCGGCGACCGCTGCGGCGGCGGCCGTCGCCTCTTCCTCTCCCTGGGGCGCCGAGGAGCTCGCATGGCTCCCGGCGCTCAACGTCGCGGCGATGGCCCTCCAGCTCCTGTTTCAAGCGCCGTTCGACCTCGACGGCGGCGGCGGGAACGGCGTCGAAAGCTCGCTCCGGTTTTCTTCTTCACCGCCTCCGCCGCCGCCGCCGCCGCCGCCCTCGCCGCCGCGCTGCGACTTCGCCCACCTCATGGGCCTCTTCAAGTTTCGTACCAGAGGTCTGTCTTGGTCCGCGGGCGCGGGGGCCGACGTCGCGCTCTTCGCGCTGCTGGCGCTGCACTCTCGGATGGCCGCGACTGCCGCGGCGCTCGACGCGGCGAGGATCGCGGCGGGGGACCGCGCGGCCGCGGCCCGCGCGGTGGCGCGCCGGCGGGCCGAGGCCGCGCGCGCGCAGGCGCTGGGGGCGCTGGCGGACGCCAGGGCCACCGCCGCGAGGGCGGCGCGCGTCGCGAGCCTAAAGAAGGGTGTCACGCGCTCCGGGGCGGGCTTCGGGATCGACCTCGGGCTTCTGGAGGACGCGCCGCCGATCGTCGACGAGGAGGAGGACGGCGACGACGATGGGATTTGCGGAGAGGAAAGAGAAGGGGCCGCCGCCTCTGTTGCTGCTGCTGCCGCTGCCCCTCCTTCTGGCGTTTCCGTTTGGTGGGCAGAGCGTGCGCGCCGCGGCGTCGGGGGAGGCGGGGCCAGGCTGCTGGGCCTCTCGAGGCAGCTCGCGCCGCAGCGGCAGCGGTCGCGGCAGCAGCTCCTCGAGCAGCAGCAGCAGCAGCGCTCTCCTTTTCCTTCTTCCTCCTCCCCAAAGCAGCAGCTCCTCCTTCTCTTCCTCAGGCGCTTTCTGTCGAAGCTGCGCTCGGGCCCCGTCGCCTGCGCCGCGCTGGCCCTCCTCTGGGTCTCCGACACCTCGCTCGCCGGCGCGCTCGCCTGCGCCGCGTTGCTGGGCTACGCGCTCGTCGCGCAGGCCCCGTCGCGGCGCTTCTGGCTCTCGACGCTGGCTGCGTCGGAGCTGCTCCTCGTCGCGCAGTACGTCTGGCTGGCCACGATGCGGCTCGGATGCTGCGAGGGAGGAGGAAGGGGGCAAGGCGAGAGCGGCGGGAGCGGAGGCGGGAGCGGCAGCGGCGGCAGCGGCGGCGGCGGCGGCGCGAGCGTCTCCTTTTGGGCATCGAGGCTGGGACTCCACTCAACGGCGGCCAGGGCGACGCCCGCCTTCCTGCTCTACCTCGCCGTCCTCGCCCACGCGCACGCGCTCCCGCCGCCGAAGAAGCGAACGGAGAGGAAAAGGAGGAGAACGGGGACCGGCGCTTTCGCTGCTGCTGCCGAGGAAGAAGAAGAAGAAGAAGGAGAAGAGGGAGAGGGAGCCTCGCTGCTCCCGTCGCTCGCCCGCACCGGCAACGAAGGAGCGTCGACGACGACGCGCCTCCTCTCCCTGAACCCCTTCCACGCATTCTTCCTCCGAGCCATCGGTCTCCTCTCCTCGACCTCGAGGCGCTTCTCCCTGCCGGCGAGGAAGGTGCGCGCGTTCTTCAGGAGGGCCACCTCTGCCGCGGAGAGGCCCCTGCACTGGGTCCTTCTGGAGCTGGCTCCCTCTCCGTCGCCGGCGTCGTCGTCGAAAGACGGAGAGGAGAGGCGCGCGTCTTCTTCCTCCTCCTCCTCCGCTGCTGCTGCTGCTGCTGCTTCCCCGGTTGAGGTCGAGGCCCTGCGGGAGTACCTGTGCACGAGAGAGGGGGCGCAGGACCTGCAGGAGAGGGTGGACAGCGCGCTCCTTCTCGCTGGCGGGGGGGGAGGAGGAGGAAGGAGGAGGAGGAATTTGGTCGCCGAGGCGGTGCCGCTGCGTGCGATCGCCGTCGAGTCATTCCCGTCGTCGCTCTCGTCGTCTCCGTCTTCTTCACTACTGACATCGAACGCCGGGGTCATCACCGCGCTGTTTGAGGTCATCCCTCGCTCGATCGACGACGACGAGGAGGAGGGGGATCGTCGACGAAGGGGGCTCGCCGCGCCGCCTCCCCCTCTGCCCTCGCTCGCGCCGGCGGCCGAGGTCGCCGCCGCGCTCTCCTCTTCCTCTTCGGCTTTCGACGCGAAGGGGACGGTGAGGTCCTCCTCTCTGTCGTCGTCGCCTCCGCCTTCGCCGCTGGTGACCCCTCGCTGGTCCCTCGCCGCGGCGCACGCGCACTCCCGCGCGCCCACGGACTTCTACGCGCTGACCTTCGCGGCAGACGCCGCCGCCCTGGCCTACGCAGCGCTTTTCTTCAACTCCGTCGTCGGCAGCGCCGCCGCAGACGTCGCCGCGGCGGCGGGCTCTCCTTCTTCTCCTTCGAGCGCCGCGACGGCGGCGGCCTCGGCGGCGGCGGCGGCGGCGGCAGCGGCCGCCGCGGGCTCCCGCGCGCTGTCCCCGGCCTACCTCGGCACGCTCTTCGTCCTCTTTTCTTTCGCGCTCGCCGACCGAGTGGCCTACGCTCTGGGGTCCACCGCGCTCAAGTTCTGGCTGACGGCGCTCCACGCCGCCGCGGCGTGCTCCGCCGTCTCGTCGGCGTTCTGGAGCAGCAGTGCCGTCAGACAGGGCTCGGCCTCGGCCCGCTGGCACCTCCGTGCCTTCTCCGCGATGCAGCTCCTGTCGCTCTGCTGCTCCGCGGCGCAGCTGCGGTCGGGGTACCCGCCGCGCGCGGCCCCCCGCGTCGGCGGCGGGGGCCGGTCGAGCCCCTTCTTCCGCGGCCGCGTCGGGCGGCTCGGCGCCGCCGCAGCCGGGCTCGCCGCCGCGGTGCCCTTCCTCTTCGAGCTGCGCTGCCTGATAGACTGGGCGGTCACGCCCACCGCCCTGACGCTCGCGGACTGGCTCAAGCTTGACGACGTCTCGTTCTCGCTGCACTCGGCCGCGTGCGCGCGAGCCGCGAGGGACAGGGGGCGCAGGCTGGGCGAGGCGCGGCGCGGCGCGGCCAAGCTCGCGCAGGGCGCCGCGCTCGCGGCCGCGCTGCTGCTGCTGGTGTGGGTCCCGCTGCTCGCCTTTTCGGCGGGCAGCCCAAGCTGGCAGGCGCCGGCCGTCGTCGGCTTCTCGTTCGCCGTCGACGTCGTCTCGGGCGGCCGCGGCGGCGGCGGAGGCGCGCCGCCTGCCGTGGGGGGGCGCCTCGGCTCGGGGGCGCCCCGCCCCCCTCCTCGGCCGGCGGCGGACTCGCCGTCGTCGCTCCTCCGCGTCCGCCTCTTCTCCGCCGCGGGGAGGGTTTCGGTCGGTCCCGCGGCGCGATCCGGCTCCGGCCCCGGGTCCGCGGACCTGCTCCCGCAGCTCGCCGCGGCGGGGTACGCGCCGGAGCAGGTGCAGCTGGCGTGCGCGAGCCGCGACAGCGACGCGGCGTGGCGGGCGTCGCCGCCGGCCGCGGCGGCCGCAGCGGCGCTGCTCCGGGAGGCTTCCTCGCCGGCGGCGTCCTCCTCCTCATCCTCCTCTCCTCCGCCGGCCGTCCTCGTCTTCTCCTGGACCGTAGACCGCTCGGCGCCGGCCCCTTCGGCCCACGGCGGGCCGCGGTGCGCCGGCGCGGCGCCCGTCGCGCTCTCGGGCCCCTCGGCGGCAGAGCTGGCCTCGGTCCTCGAGGAGGGGGCCGCTGGGGGCGGCCGAGGCTCGAAGGAGAGGTTGGGGCCGCCGCGGGCGGGCAACCTCCTTTCCCTCCTCCCGCTCTCTCGGGGGTGGCAGCGGCAGAAACAGCAGCAGCTGAGGCAGCTCCCCCGCGTCGCCAGGCTCCGCGCCGCCAGCTTCCCCAACGGCACCTCGGTGCCCGGAGGCAAGGGCACCAGGGCGCTGTTTCCGCTATTGTGGCACCTCAGGGGCACGGCGTGCGTCGCGGCCCCGGGCGGCGACGCTTTCTCCGGCGGCGGCGGCGGGGGCGGGGGCGGAGGAGGAGCCGGGGGCAGCAGCGGCGGAGCTTCCTTGCTCTTCTTCTCGCGCTCTCGTTCTTCGAACTTTCCCGCGGGATACGGTGCGGCTGACGCCGACGGCACCGAGCTCGCGACGGCCGCCGTGGCCTGCGACGCGGAACTGCTGAGCGCTGCTTCCGCGGCAGCGGAGGAGGAGCGGCGGCGCGGGGGAGGGGGGGAGGAGGGAGACGGGGGAGAAAGAGAAGGAGAAGAAGCCTTTTTCGTCGCCGACGGCGGCGGGGAGACGATCTCCTCGGCGCTGCTGCAGCAGCTCCGGCAGCTCCAGCAGCAGCCGCCCCCCTCCTCCTCCCCCTCGTGGTGGAGGCTCTCTTGCGAGGTCGTCGCCGAGGACGGCTCGTCCCTCAGCCCTGCGGCCGCGAGCAGGCTCTCCCGCTGCGGGGGCGAGGGAGGAGGAGAGGGAGCGCGCGACGGCGGAGGCGGAGGGGGGCGGCCGGGGGGGAGCGTAGCGGGGGAGACGTCGGGCCTCGGCCTCAGCGCCGGCGGCGGAGGGGGTGGGCCGCGGGTCGTCGCGGTGCTGGACCGGGTGCAGGCCGGCGTCCTCGGGGCGACGCTGTCGTCGTTCGGGATCACGGGGCTGTACTTCACGTTCGTGCTCGGCGCGGTGAGTTTTTTTTCTTTTTTTGCAGCAGCGAGAGAGAAGAAGAAGAAGAAGAGGGGAAAAACTCACCGAGAAAAACCCATCGAAAATCCCAAAAAAACAAAAAAACAGGCCCGCTTCGTCCGCCTCGCCACGCGCAACCAGAAGTCGCGCATCCTCTTCGAGGACCTCCCCGACACCTCCCGCCTCTCTCTGCTGGTGTCGGACATCCAGACCGCGCGCGCGGCGGGAGAGCTCGCGCTCGAGGAGGAGCTCTTCTTCTCGCTGCTCAACATCTACCGGCGGCCGGATGTCCTCTTCGAGCTGACGACGGCGAGGGGCGGCGGGTCCGCCGCGAGAGAGGACGCCGCCGCCGTCGCTGCGGGGGAGGAGAGCAGCGGCGGTGGGGGCGGAGACGGCGGCTGGGTCGGGGACACGAGGTAAAAAGGGGGAGAAGGAGGAGAAGAGCGGAATAAGGAGAAGAAGGAGAAGAAAAACTTCTCGTTCTTTATCCTTTTTTATTCCTTGTCTGTTCTCTCTTCTCGTCGCTCTCTATCACTGGCGTTGGGAAAGAGAATTTTGTGTAGTGTTTCTATGTATTTCCTTGTATACAACAATGCGTTTTGGAATTCAACGGGTATTCTCAAAAGAGAAGAGAGAAGGGGGGGGGCGGAAGAAAAAAAAGGTTTAAAATACTCGACTCTCACTTCTTCCTCGCCTCCACCGCCGCCCGCGCCTTTCTCTCCACGGCATCCGTCCAGCTCTCCTCCTCGACGGTGACCTCCCCTCCCGGGCGAGCGTCGATCAGGACCAGCGTGGAGGGAGAGAGAGCGGGACCGTGGTCCCTGACCCTGTCGCCGCCGCCCCTACGTCCCGCGGTGGAGGCCGCGGCGGCTGAGGACGGCGTCAGGGGGGCGAAGGGGGACGGCGGCGAAAGCGGCGGCGGCGGAGGAGGAGGCGACGACAACGGCAGCGGCGGCGGCCCGTCGCCTCCTCTCCTCCTCCTCCAGCGCGAGTCGAGCGCCGCGTCCGCCTCCGCCGCCGCCGAGCATACGTCCTTCATTCGGCCTCCAGACGACGGAGAGCCACCAGGAGAAGCAGACGAAGTAGAAGACTGCAACAGAACGACGCCGCCGCCGGCGGTCACCCCGGAGGGGCCCAGCAGCTCGGGCGCGAGCGCGGCGCGGATGGGCGCGCCGCCGCTGCGCGCCCTGACGCCGAGCCCGAGCCCGCTCGAGCAGCCCCGGAGCAGGTGCAGCGAGAGCGCGCCGCCGCCGCTGTCGAGGTCCGCGTCGCCCTCGAGGGCCCCTATGGACAGAGAGCCTCCCCGAGAGCGGACGAGGGCGACGGGAGGAGCGGGGGCCGAGGGGGAGGGGGAACCCGAGGAGGAAGCGCCGCCGCCGCCGCCGCCGCCGTCGGTCGCTCCGCGAGGGGTGAGCCCTCCCAGCCGCAGCTCCCCGCCGCCGCTGTCGAGGCGCAGCGTCTCCCCGTAGAATGCAGATCTGACCACTAAAGAGCCCCCGCCCGTGCTGACGCTGCCCCGCCTCGCGACGAGGCGCTCGATGGAGACGCTGCCGCCGCAGCAGCCTGAGGAAGAAGAAGAGGGAGAGGCAGAGGCAGAGAGAGAGGAAGAAGACGAGGCAGGAGATTGATTCTTCCCGCTCCCTTCTTCCGTCGACACGGAGAGGGAGTCCGCGACCAGCTCCTTCGCGACTACTGAGCCCCTCCCCGTGAAGATCTCCGCGACCGTCGCGCGGACGGTGCCCAGCGAGACGCTCCCCCCCGGGAGGGTTGACGCCTCGAGCGCCGCCTCCCTCACGGCCTCCACCGACAGGTCGCCGCCGTTGGTACGCGCTCGCAGGGAGCAGTACCGCGACGGAATCTTGATTCTCAGCGCTCTTATGCCCGAGTTGGCGTGAGCGACGAGGGAGACGCGGTCGTCGACCTGCCTGGCCTCGACCGGGGGAGAGGAGGGAGAAGGAGAGGCTGACGACATCGCCGCCGACTTCAGCTCCGATTCGGCCATCGTCAACTCCCAGCTCGCCTCTATCGCGTCGTGGAGCTCTCCGACCGTGACCTCCACGGTCGTCTCCGGGCCGGGGGTCTCGACGCTCAGCGTGGCTCCCGGATTCACGTGGAAGCGGAGGAGGGAAGGCGAGGCGTCGTGAGAAGTCTGTGTCGACAATGGACGTCGTCGAGGGCTAGCGATTTCGATCGGAAACAGTCGAAACAGAGCAGCAGCAGCGGAGGTGGCACGAAAGGCTGCTGCTGCCCCGCTGCTGCTGTTGCTGATGCTGATGCTGGTCCCCGTTGCGTTTGCATGGTACGACGCATGCCTGAGCAGCAGCAGGCGGGATGCCGCAGAAAGCATCCTTGGAAGAAAAGAGAGAAAAAAGGGAAAACAAGTGAAAGTTTCTCTGCTTCGACTTTTTTGTTTTTTTATTTCTCTAGACAACCAAAAAAAAACAAGAACCAACGACACAACGTTTCCTTATTTCATTCTCTCTCTCTCTCTCTTTCTTTCTCAGCCGACCGGGGCGACAGGGACAGCGGCGGCGGGCGACGGAGCGGTAGAAGCAGGCTTGGTGGCAGCGGCAGGAGAGGGAGATGGAGCGGGCGAGGCGGCGGCGGGCTTCTGCGGAGC
>Ga0210003_1005206_pt1 | contig 10049 bp, 5 predicted proteins | sample LantaG_FD_182804 | JGI IMG/M metagenome (GOLD analysis project Ga0210003, IMG submission 182804) | Deep subsurface microbial communities from Baltic Sea to uncover new lineages of life (NeLLi) - Landsort_02402 metaG (SPAdes) (version 2) | ecosystem: Environmental > Aquatic > Marine > Oceanic >...
TTTTCTCTCTCTAAAAAAAAAAAAAAAACCCGAAAACGAAATTGAGAAATAAAAAACTTTTTTCAAACGACCGCCGCCCTAGGCTGCACCGCGTTCGCGTTCGCTGCAGCAGCAGCATTCGGAGCAGCAACAGCAATAGCCGCATTCCCCCCACTGGAAGCGGTCAGCGGCAGGGGAGCCCCGGCGCACGCGTAGTCCCTCGGGTCAACGGCCACGCATTTCGTGGCGTCGTGCGTCTTGTAAATGCCCACAAGCCGGTCTGCGAGCTCAAACATGTCGTTGCGGAGCGAGATGATCACGAACTGCGCCCCCTTGGTGACGCGCTCCTTGATGTAGTGGGCGACGATGGAGACGTTGCGGAAGTCGAGGGCGGCGTCGATCTCGTCCATGACGTAGAGGGGCGTCGGCTTGAAGTGGTGCAGGGCGAAGACGAGCGCGAGGGAGGAGAGGGTCTTCTCTCCGCCAGAGAGGTTGGAGATGTTTTTCCAGGCCTTTTTCGGGGGGCGCACCGAGAAAACGACCCCTTCGGCAAAGGGGTCCAGGCTGTCGACCAGCTCCAGCTCCGCGTCGCCTCCCAGCGTGATCAAACGGTACATCTCTTTCAGGCGGGAAGAGATGGCGGCGAACCCGCTCATAAACTCGTCGAGCCTTTTCTTTCGGAGAGCGTCGTGCCTGGAGCGAGCGTCGTTGCGTTTCTCGGTGACCTTTTCGAGCTCGCGGGCCTTGCGGGAGGCGTCCTTGGAGGCGCGGGAGTGGGCCGCGAGGGCGGCGAGGTCGGGAACGGTGGCGTCGAGCTGCTGCTGGAGCCTCTGGAGCTGCGAGGCGAGGGCCGGGGCGTCGAGGGCGGCGAGCTCTTCGGCAGAGAGGGGAGAAGGGAGGGGGGCAGCAGGTTTTTGCTTCCTGTTTTTGCTCGTCTTCTTCTCCTTCTTTCCGGGGCTGCGACGACGAGAGGAGGGCGCTTGGCGGCGGAGAGGGGCGGTGTCGTCGTCGTCGAGGGAGGCGGAGCGCTCGCGGTCTTCTTCTTCGTCGTCGTCGCTGAGCTCGGCCTCTTCTTCTTCTTCGACGGCGGCGGCGTCGATTTCGTCGTCGTCGTCGCCGCTGCTCTCGCCTTCCTCTTCCTCCTCCTCATCGTGGACTTTCGCCTCCTCCACGGCGACGTCGGCAGCAGCCAGCGCCGCGCGAGCCTCCTCGGCCGCCTCGCCCGCCCTCCTCGCCCTCTCTAGAGCGGCCTTGGCGCCCTCGCGGGCAGCCCTGAGACCCTCCGAGGCCTCGACCTCCGACAGCCTCGAGGCGTCGGCGTCGGCCTGCGCGGCCGAGGCGAGCTCCCTCGTCGCTCGCGAGTCGGCCGAGGCCACCTCCAGGGCCGCCGCGGCCTCCTGCGCCGAGCGCATGATCTCGAGGGCTTCCTCCTCGAGGGCGCGAGCGCGGGTCTCCGTCTCTGCCAAAGAAGAAGAGGCGGTAGTCTTTTCGGAGTTTGCGCGAGCGAATTCCTCCTCGGCCTTGGTCGCAGAGCGGCGGGCGGCCGCGGCCTTGGCAAGAGCCCTCGCGCCCCTCGCGCCGGCGGCGGCGACCGCTTCCTCGAGGCGCTTGCAGGCTGCCAGCTTGGCGGCCAGCGCGGACCCGCCCACGGAGCCCAGGGCGTCCTCGGCCGCGGCGACGGCGGCCCGGGCGGCGAAGCTGCCACGCGTCACCTCGGCGACGGCCCTGGCGGCCTCCGCCGCGGCTTCCTCTGCCTCGGCGATCGCCGCCTCGAGAGAAGAAGTTGAGGAGCTCGAGCTCGACTCCACGAGCGCGGCGAGAGCCGCCTTGGCATCCGCGGCCCTCTCCGCCGCGGCAGACCTCTCCAGCTGGGCCCGGGGCCCGGCCTGCCTGGCCTCCTCGACCGCGGCGTCGGCGGCGGAGATGGCTTCGAGCGCGGAGGAGGCGTCGCGTTTCGCCTTCGAGAGCGCCGCCTCGGCCGCGGCGACGGCGGCCTCGGCCTCGGCCAAGTCCTGCGCCGTGACCGTCGAGGTCGCCGCAGCGGCAGCAGCGGCAGCAGCAGCGACAGCGGCGTCCTCTCCTTTACCACCAGAGCTCGTCATCAGCTTCATCCTCCCGCCACGGGGCTTGGCCCCTCCTCCGGTCATCGTCCCGGATTCATTAACTAATTCACCAGAAAGCGTCACGGCCCTCCTCCACCTGGGGTCGACGTTTCTGTCGAAGGAGATCCGCGCCGCCTGGTCCAAGTCGGAAGCCACGACGGTGTCCCTGGTGGCGTAGTAGAAGGCCGGGGCCAGGTCGGCAGAGGAAGGGGTGATGAGATCGAAGAGGCGGGGGACGTCTTCGGGAGCCTGCGGCCTCGGCCGCTCGTCGACAAAGCGCGCCAGGTGGTGCTGCTTTTCCAGGATCAAAAAGGTAGCAACGCCGTAGTTCCCTTTACGCAACAGGGAGACGCAGGCCTGCGCCGCTGCGGTGTCGTCGACCACGAAGTTGTCCAGGGCAGGGCAGGCGGCGGAGACGGCGACGTCGAAGCGGGCGTCGATGACTCCCAGGTCGCCCAGCCGGCCTCGGAAGCCAGGGATGACTCCTCTCGAGCGGGCGTCGCGCAGGGCGGCCGCCGCGGCCCCGGCCGAGCGGGCAGCGTGGGCGGCGTCCCTCTTGGAGGCCAGGAGGGCACGGGCGGAGCGCAGGTTGGAAGTGGACTCGGCTACGGCGGCGTCGGCGGCGGCGGCGCGCTCTCGGGCAACGCGCGCGCCTTCGACGGCGGCCTCGACGCCACCGGCGCTCGCGGCGGCCGCGGCCTCGGCCTCCCGCAGCGCCCTCTCGGCATCGGTGACGGCCTGCCGGGCCTCGGTGGCCCTCCTCGCGGCCTCATCGCGCGACTCCCTCAGCGACTCGAGGGCGGCGGCGGCGACCGAAGAGGCGGCCTTTGCCTGGGCCAGCCTCGACTCCCACGGCATGGCGGCGTCCCTGGCCTCTGCCAGCTTCTTGGCCCGCCCCTCTGCCTCGACTGCCGAAGAAGCGCGGAGCTTCTCGGCGGCCAGGCGCTCCCGCTCGAGCTCCTGCGAGGCCTGCTCTGCCTCGGAGGCGGCAAGCGGTGCCTCGGCGTCAGCCTCCAAAGCTTCGTTCTCGGCTTTCGCCTTGGCAGCCTCGGCGGCGACGGCGGCTTCCTCCGCTGTCTTCTCCGCAGCGCGGAGGTGCTTCAGGTCCTCTCTGAGAGAGCAGTCCCTGCGTTCGCAGTCGGCGAAGGCGGCGCGGGCGGCGTCGAGCGTCGCCGAGACGCGGGCGTGCTCGGCCGACCTGCCGTCGGCCTTGTGCCTCGCTTCCGCCAAAGCTTCCGCCGCTTCTTTCGAGGCTTTCTTTGCGGCAGCTTCGACCTCAACGAGGCCCTGGATCGAAGAGCGTGCCTCCTCTGCGACCGCGCTGGCTTTCGAGGAATCGAGCTCGGCCAGGCAGCGCCTCAGAGAGGCGGCCTCCCTCTCCTTGGCGAGGTGCGCCCTCGCCTCGTCCGCCGCGCCCGCCGCGCCGTCCCTCTCCCTCGCCGCGGCCCTCGATCTCGCCAGCGCGCTCGACCGCGCGTCGTTCAGAGTATCTAATTCTTTGGCGCCGGCCTCGATGGCCTCGACGTACCGGTCTGTGCCGATGACATCTTCTAAATATTCCAGTAAACCCGTCTCGTGCTGCGTTGCTGCCTTGGGTTTCATCAGCGCGATCTGCTCGACCTCGCCCTGTAAGATCAGAAACCTTCCCGTGGCCAGGTCGACGCCCTTGGCTTTGAGGAGAGCGGTGACCTCTCCGTAACTGGACTTCTTGCCGTCGACAAAGTAGTGCGACGAGTTGTTCCGGTGCGCGGTCCGCGAGACGACCAGGCCCGAGCCCTCGACCTCATCGTACGAGTGCTCTCCCGTGTCGACGATCTCCTTGAAGTGCACCGAGACTTTCGCGGCGTCGATGTCGCGGTGGGCGGTGGAGGAGTGGATGAGCTCGGAGACCTTGTTGAGGCGGAGCTGTTGTTTGGAATTGGGGGGGGGAGGGGTTGAAAGAGGAGGAAGGGGAGGTCGAGGTCGAGGTCGTCGTTGTTGGAAGCGGAGAAAGAAGGAGCAATCGCGCGAGCGACGACGACGAATTCATCCTTCTCTTTCTCTCTTCTCTCCTTCTTCCTTACCTGCTTGGCCCGCTTGCCGAACACGAAAAGCAGCGCATCGATGACGTTGGATTTGCCCGAGCCGTTGGGCCCCACGACCGAGGAGAAGGACTGTTGGAGAGATGAGAGAAGAGAGAGAGTCGAAAGGTGATTGTTGAGCGTCGTCGAGCTGAGAGCGGAAAGCGTCGATGTCGCGTCGTCGAGCTCGAATTGGAATGCCTCGCTTTTCGACTCCTTCCAGCCCCGAAACCACCCAAACGAGCCCTCAGGCGCGTCAAGCGTGTCACTTTTTACCACCTGGAGCAGCAAATGCACCGAAAGCACCGCGTCTTCTGCCCGCATTTGCCCTCGCCAAGTGGCGAAACCGTTTTTTCCCTTTCTCTTTCTCTTCGAAAACAACCAATTTTCAAACCGACCTTGTGGAACGGCCCGACGCGCTGCTCTCCCGCGTACGACTTGAAGTTCTCGAGGACCATCTCGGAGATGATGAGGCGAGGTGGGGGTAGGTTGGAAGGGGCCTGCTGCTGCTGCGGAGCAGCAGGGGGAGGAGGAGCTTGAGCTTCCATGGCTGCTGTTGCTTTGTTTTTGCTTGGCTTTCAAACTCGACGACAAAAATGAAGTTTTTTTTTGACGCTGTTGGTGCTCTCTTTCACTCTCTTTTTTCAATCGGCGAGGGGTCGTGAGCACGCGTCCTCGTCACTTCAGGCTCTGATTCGCCGATCACAGGTTCTAAGACATCGCCCTTTCGTCGACTAGCTCCGAATCTCTTTCGATGACGACGGCGGAGACGGCGCAGGGCGCCTCGAATGTCGGAGCGGCGGCATCAGCGCCATCGAAACCGAAATCGAATTCGAAAACCGCCGACTCTGCCCTCGCCTCGTCGTCCGCGCTCTTCTCCGAGAACTCCCGCTCCGAGTGGGAGCTCCTGCTGACGGCTCTGACCGTCATAGGCGACGATGACGGCGCAGGAGGAGGCGGAGAGGGCGCGGAGAAGGCGTCATCATCAAGGTCGAGCGGCGACGGCCAGCGGCAGCAGCAGCCGTCGCCGTCGTCGTCGTCGTCGACCTCCTCCTCCTCTTCACCCTCCTTCCCCGCCCTCGCCTCCGCCGCGGCCCGAGGGGACTACTCCCTGGCCTTCACGACCGGCGAGGCGAGGCGGATCCTGATTCGCGACGACGACAGAGAAGAAGACAAGGAAGAGGACGACGAAGACGAGGCCGCGAGGCGCTACTGGTCGTCGGTCGCCGACGCTTGTTGCTCTCCTTCTTCTTCTCTCTCGGCTTCCTCTCCTTCTTCCGCTGCTGCTTCCTCCTTAGAGCGCCTCGCCCTGGGGGCCTCGGCGCTGCTCGCGTTCGTGCAGGCCGCGTTCACGGGACCGGAGCTGGAGCCGGGAACCCCCAAGGAGCTCGCGGAAGGAAAGAAGGGGAAGGGGAAGCAGAAGCAGGAGGAGGAGAAGAGTTTAAGTTCACCTTCTCCTCCTCCTTCTTCTTCGTCCTCACTTCCTCTCCCTCCCGGGGGCCTCCCCCTCTCGGCCCTCGACGCCGCGGCCCTGGAGTCCGCGGGGGCCAACGGCGAGAGCGTTGACCCGCGGGTCAAGGGGGCGCAGTTCCTCGCCGTAGCTGTCGCAGTGCTGCTGGCGCCGCTGGGGCTCGCCGATGGGAGTAGCGCTGGGAAAGAAGAAGGAGCAGCTTCTCCTTCTTCCTCTTCCTCTTCCTCTCTCGCTGCGACTCTCTCGCAGCTCCCTCCGACCTGGTCCCTATGGGCCTTGAGGACCGCTTTTGCGAGGCAGAGGGTGCTGGGGGCCCCCGCCGCGGTGACCAGGGACGCGCTGGACCTCTTGTCTCCTTTCGCCGCCGCGGCGGTCGAGCTCGCCTCTTCTTCGAGTTCTTCTTCTACGAATTTTTCTTCCTCTTCGTCGAATTCTTCTTCCTCTTCGTCGAATTCTTCTTCTTCTCTTTCTCCTCTCTCGGCTGCCCAGGCCCTCCTCGCCTCGGCCGGGGCCGCCCTCGAGGCCGCGGCCTGCCGCCTCGAGCTCCGCGAGAGCAGCTCAAGCAGCAGCTCGGGCGACTCTTCTTCGTCCTTTTCCTCCCCGGCCTTCCTCCGCCGGGCCGCCGAGGCTTTGAAAGTTTCAGTCTCCGTCACGGGAGCCCTCGGGGTGCGCACTGTCCACCAGGGAGAGGCCAGGGCGCAGCTGGTCGTGCGGGTTTTGAAATTGGAGGAGAACGAGAAGGACAAAAGAGGAGGAAGAGGAGGAGAGGAAGAAGCGACGACGACGACAAAGGAGTTTGTCCGAGTTGCCGGCGGCGACGACCTCTCTTCGCTCTTCTCGCTCGACGAGGAGAGCTCGCCCTCCGCTTCTTCTCCTTCCTCCACTCCCGCTCCGGGTGCCGATGCTGCTGCTACTGCGCTGCCTGCCAAGGGGCTCAGCGGGCTTGCCGCCGAGAGGTCCGAAGTGCTCACCGCCCCTAGGCTAGGCGGAGGCGGAGGAGAAGAAAAGAAAGAGGGCAACTCCTCTCCTTCTCCTTCTCCTCCTCTTGCTTTTGCCGCTGCTGCCTCCGCGCCTCTCACCCCTCCGGTCCAGGCCCTGCTGCTGCTGCACGCCTCCGCCGTCCGCCGCGGCACGGCGGACGACGGGCTCCGGGCCTGGAGGGCCGCGCCCTTCGTGGAGGCCCTCTCGACCCCATCTCAGCAGGAGGAGGAGAAGGAGGGAGGAGAAGGAGAAGGAGGAAAAGGAGAAGCGACTTCTTCCTCGTCTCTTTTCCTCCCTCTCTCCCGCTCCCGCTGGGCTGTGGCGGCTTGCGCCGCCCTGGCCCGCGCCAGGCACGAGCTCACGCGCCCGAGGACCCGCGAGCGCGCCTTGCTGGCCTTCGAGCGACTCTCGACGGCGCAAATGGAGAAGAAGTCGGTCGAGGGAAGCGGAACAGAAGAAACGGTTTCTTCGTCTCTCCTCGTCGCTCGGAGGCGCGTCCCCCTGGCCCTCGCCACGCCCCTTCCGCCCTCCCACCGCGCTCGAAAGGAGGCCGCCGACGCCCTGCTCTCCGCTGGGCTCGTCTCCGAGGCGCTGGACGTTTACGAGAGCGTGGAGGCGTGGGAGGCGTCGGCTCTCTGCCACCGGCTGTTGGGTCATGCGGAGAGGGCGAGGGCGACGCTCGAGGCCCGAATCGAGGCAGCCTCGAAGAGATCGAAAACCGCCAACTCTTCCCGGCTGCTCTTGCCTGCGCTGCTGTGCTCCCTCGGGGACGTGACGGGCGACGCCTCCAGGTACGAGGAGGCGTGGAGGCTCTCCAGGGGCAGGTGCGCGAGGGCGCAGCGGGCCCTGGCTCGCAGCGCTTCGTCTCAGAAAAACTGGAAGAAGGCGGCGGAGGCCTGGGACCTGGCCCTGGGCCTCAACCCCATCCACGGCGAAGGGTGGTTCTCGCGCGGGTATTGTGCGTTGAAGCTCGGGGACGACGCCGGGGCCGCTTCGGCGTTCTCGAGGGCGGCCGCCGAGGAACCCGAAAACGGCGAGGCGTGGAACAACCTTGCCGCTGTGCACCTCCGCGCAGAGAGGTGGAGGCCCGCGTTTTCCGCCTTATCTCAGGCCGTGAAGCTCAAAAAAGACTCGTGGCAGACCTGGCACAACTTCGCGCAGGCCGCTTTGATGGTGGGGGAAGGAGGCAGCGCGGCGAGGGGGCTGGCGGCGGTGGTCGAGCTGACCGAGGGGCGCGGGGTCGCCGACGGCGGCTTGCTGCTGGAGCTGGCGCGGTTTGTCGCGGAGGCTTCGAGTTCGAAGAATACGCAGGGGCCCGACGAGGAGGAGAAAGAGAAGGAGAAAGGAGAGCAGGCCTCTGGCGCAGCAGAAGCAGAGGAAGGCCTTTCGCAGCTGACGCTCGACGACGACTTCGATTTCGAGAAGGTTGAAAACGCCGAAACCGAAAAACCCGACTCTCTCTCGTTGTCCTCGCGCGGCCTCGCCTCGCTGCGCGCCGCCGCGGGCCGAGCCCTGCGCCTGGCCGCCGCCACGGCCGCGTGCTCCTCCCGGCCCGACACGTGGCACGCCCTGGCGATCTTCCACGACTCGGAGCCCTCGGCCGCTGCCGGTTCCGGTCCTCCGGGCTGCTGCGACAACAGCAACGGCAACGGCAACGGCATCGGCAACGGCAACAACGACAACGGCAACAACAGCGAACAGCAAGGGCTCCTGGCCGGCAGCAAGGCCGCGGCCCGCGAGGCCAGGCTCAAGCGCGTGTCCGTGCTGTCCGGGGGCACGGCCTGGCGGAGCGACGCCCTCAAGTTCGAGGAGTTCGCGTCGGCTGCCTCGGAGCTGGGCCGCGCCGAAGCGAGGGCCGCGAGGGAGAAGAAGAAAAGAGAAGAAGAAAAAGATGATCAGAAAGCTCTCGCCTCTGTCGCTGCTGCTGCTGGCGGTGGCCAGCGCGAGCTCTCCAGCGCGAGGATGCTGCTGAAAGGCATCGTTTCGACGGGGAAGGACAGGTTTTCAGAGGCGCCTGCGTTTGCCGAAGCCGCGGAGGCGCTGGAGGAGGTCGAGAGGGAGTTGAGATTGGTCGTCGAAGCGAAAGAGCAGCGCCTGTAAGAAAAAAAAGAAAAAATCACAAATCAAAACCTTGAGCTTTCTCGTCTCTCGTTTCCCTCTCTCTCTCTTGTCGTCACTAGGACTTGTCTCTGTCTCTCCTTCGTTATATGAGCAGCTGCGTCTGTCACGACCTGCCGACGCTGGTGAGGATCGGCGATGGAGGGACGACGGAAGAGGAGAAAGAGAGAGAGAGAGTTGTGATGGAAGCATTGACTTTGCCCTCGCTTCGATCATCGACCTCTCTTTCGTCCTCGTCCTGCCCTCGCTCACCCTTTTCACGCCCTCTTCTTCGTCACACGCATAAAAAACACTATGATATTCACAAACCGCAGGAAGTAGAACCGAAACAAGCAGCAGACGCCGTCCGCAGTGAGTTCGATTGCGTTTTTTCTTTCCTTTCATGTTTTTGACGACATCGTCAGCAAGCAAGCAAAAAAAAGAAAACCTCGAAACCCAACTCACCTTTTCTCTCTCTTTCCACCGCTCCACAGGCGCCCTCCACACCGTCCTCTTCTGCCGCCTCCTCGGATCCGTCAGGCCCGTGGACGCTTTCGTCTCGGAGGGGTCGTTCGGAGGAGAAGAACTGGTCTTCTCCACGTGCGGGGACGCCGAGGTCGCAGCGGCGGTCGACGAGAAAGCTGCCGCCTTCGGGGCCTGGGCTCTGAGTCTGAGGTCGAGTTCTCCTTCCTCGGCGACTGTCGTCCTCTCCCTGCGAGAGCGCTCAGCTGCTTCGTCCGGTTCTGGTTCTAGTCCTTCCTCTTCTTCTCTTCCCTGGGAGACGTGGAGGCTCTCTATCCGGGTCTCGCCTCACCTCGAAGAGCAAGAGCAACAAGAACAACAAGGACGAAAAGATCAAGCCTTCCTCCTCCGCGGCGAGCAGGGCCTCCGCTCCTTACTGCTCTCGGTCTCCTGCCGCGCCGCGGCCCGGACGGCGCACATTCCGCCCGTGCTGACGGCGAGCGTCGTCACCTTCCCGTTCGAGATCGCGTTTGAAGGAGGAGGAGCAGAAGACTTTTCCTCTTTTTCTTCTTCTTCTTCTTCTTCGACGCAGCAGCAGCCGCAGCAGCAGCAGCAGATCGGAAGGCAGCGGAGCAGCAGCAGCAGCCTCAACCTTCCGCCACGCTCCTCCCCTTCGCCCTCTCCCTCGCCTTCTCCTTCGGCCGGGAGCGTTCTGCGTGGAGGACTGGGAGCGGTCAAGAGGCTGCTGCAGGCCGCGCCGCCGCCTCCCGTTCTCGGGTGAAAAGAAAGAAGAGAGAGAGAGAGTTTTTTTTCCTCTTTTCTTCTTTCCTTTTTTCTCTCTGCATGCGCAGGCCGCCGAGCCAACAGGGACTCCTTCCTCCTCCTCCTCCTCCTCCT
>Ga0210003_1005207_pt1 | contig 10047 bp, 8 predicted proteins | sample LantaG_FD_182804 | JGI IMG/M metagenome (GOLD analysis project Ga0210003, IMG submission 182804) | Deep subsurface microbial communities from Baltic Sea to uncover new lineages of life (NeLLi) - Landsort_02402 metaG (SPAdes) (version 2) | ecosystem: Environmental > Aquatic > Marine > Oceanic >...
CTGCGGATAAGAAGATGGTAAAAAAATATAAATTGGATCAGATTAGGTTTGGAGATATTGTGGTGATTAGTGATGCGGACAATAGTTATGGAAGAAGTTATAGAGAAGGAGCGGTCTCTGTAGGAATAGTCGTTCATAGTGATTGTGTCATCGCCGGGCATGGACCGGGAGTAGCCACTCTCCTAACTTCAACAACCAGCAAGATTAAATTTAACATAGATGTTGATGCCAACATCGCTAATTATCTGAACATCGGCACGAAGAGAAAAAAATAATGTACAATATGTATGGGCAGACTTTGTGTCTGCCCATAAAAAGCGTATTGCCATACGATCTTAATTTAAACGTTGATATAGTTGATATATAAGTAAAAGACTACAAGGAGGATAATATTTTGAAATGTAGGAAATTTGGGAAGTTAGATTGGGATGTTTCAGTATTGGGTTTTGGTACTATGCGTTTGCCAGTAAAAGATGACAATCTTTTTGGGCCCAATATTAATGAAGATAGGGCAATCAAGATGATAAGATACGCAATTGACAATGGTGTAAATTATATTGATACTGCCTGGCCTTATCATGGAGGGAATAGTGAAATCATAGTTAGAAAGGCATTGCAGGATGGGTATAGGGAAAAAGTTAAGTTAGCAACCAAATTGCCTTCCTGGTTAATTAAAAGTGCCGAAGATATGGATAAATTCCTGGATAAGCAGTTAGAGAAGCTACAAACTGATTATATTGATTTTTATCTTTTACATGCCCTAAATAAAAAGTACTGGGAAAACTATAAAAAATTAAATATATTTGCGTGGATTAAAAAAGTTTTAGACCAAGGGAAGATAAGACATATTGGTTTTTCTTTTCATGATGATTACGATACCTTTAAAGATATTGTTGACGCTTATGATTGGGACTTTTGCCAGATTCAATATAATTATCTGGATGTAGATCGTCAAGCTGGTAGAAAGGGACTTAAGTATGCTGCAGAAAAAGGAATAGCAATAGTAATAATGGAACCCCTTCGGGGAGGTAATCTTGCCAGGAATATGCCTAATCAAATTCAAGATATTTTTAACCAGGCAACTACGAAAAGGAGTAAAGCAGATTGGGCTTTACAATGGTTATGGAATCAGCCGGAAATTTCCGTAGTTCTAAGCGGTATGAGTACCATGGAACAGGTTAAGGAAAATATTAAAAGTGCTGATGAAGCAGCCATAAATTCCCTTTTGGACGAAGAGTTACAGTTTATAAATAGAGTAGCAGATTGTTACAAGAAATTAACCCCCATTCCCTGTACAGGCTGTGGTTACTGTACTCCATGTCCTAATGGTGTAGATATAACAAATAATTTTAAAATATATAATGAAGCCCATCTTCATAATGCATTCAAAGAAAAGGTTGTCGAATACTTTAAATGGAATGAAAAAGCAAGAGCGGCAAATTGTGTTTCGTGTGGTAAATGTGAAAATGTATGTCCTCAGAAATTAAAAATAAGTAAATTACTAAAAGATGTAACAGAATATTTTGAGAATGCCTAGTGAGTTACACATAAGGGAGAGTTTAAATTCTAAAGCAGACAAGGGTTTAAATTTCCCCCTCCTTCTTCTTTCCTCTTTGAGATCTAGTTTTAAATCACATCTTTTTACTCTTCTTTTGTTGTGTATTTTTATATGACAAAAAGCTTTCAAAAATTTGACAAAACATAAAATAAAAGCTATATTAATAAAAACGTTTTCATCACGAAAAAGGGGCAATAAATTGAAATATAACATTAAAGAAATAGCAAAAATAGCAAACGTTTCCATTTCAACAGTTTCACGCGTATTCAATAATAAGAAAGGCGTTTCTCCAAAAACACGTAGGCGTGTGTTAAAAGTGATAGAAAAAAATGGATATTCTCCTTCTGCTATAGCCAGTAGTTTAAAAACCCGTCTTTCTAAGAGTATAGGAATCGCTGTGCCTGATGCAATGGGGGATTTTTATGGGGAGATAATAAATGGAATAGAATTAGTTGCCACAGAAAATGAATATAACCTGATAATTTCGTTAAACCATCATATCATTAGAGAAGAGCTGTCAGCAATAAATTTCTTTAAAGCCAAAAAGGTCGATGGTGCCATATTGGTTACTACCAGCGGTGATGATGATTATATTCGTTCTTTAATAGATGAAGGCTATAATATAGTTCTGTTGGATAGAGGCCCTCATGGCTTAAAAGTTGACACTGTAAAGATAGATAATTTTCATGGTGGATATATAGCAACAGAGTATCTCTTGAATTTAGGACATTCTGCTATTCTGTTCATTCAAGGTGTTCCTTATGTTGATTCTTCCAAAGAGCGATTTAACGGTTATAAGAGGGCTCTGAAAGATAACAAAGTTAAATTTAATCCTGATTTCACCCTAAGTGGAGATTTTTTGGTGGATAGTGGATATTTAAGCATGAAAAAATATCTAAAAGAACATGGATTGAATTTTACAGCTATTTTTGCTGCAAATGATCAGATGGCGATAGGAGCTATTAAAGCTTTAAATGATAAAGGGATATCTGTTCCAGATGGGGTTTCTATCGTCGGATTCGATGATAGTTATTTATCTCCATATGTTATACCCTCACTTACTACGATAAAACAGCGAAGAGAAGAGATGGGGAAAACGGCAGCTGAATTGCTTATAAGTAGAATAATTTCTCAGGATAAAGAAGAAATAACACCAAAACAGATAATCATTCCAGTAGAATTAGTCGAGCGTGAATCCGCAATTTCTCTCTCTTCAAAACAAAGGAGGTGATAAACCCGGATAAAATATTTTATGAGAATATTAAGTTTGTTTTAGAAAAGAAAAAAAGTGTAAGTTAAAGGAGGAGATTAAGAAAATGTTTAAGAAAATTGCTTTGTTAGTATTGTTAATGGTTCTTCTTTGTGCAGGGATAGCTTTTGGACAAGTTTATGAGCGGAGTGAAACCATTTACACTACTGGGACAATGTGGGGTCCGCCATCATCCTGGAATCCTATTACTCCCTGGGCTGTTGCAACAGGGACAAGGGGACTCTGTTATGAATCGCTGTTTCTGTATGACCCGCTGACCGATGAGTATACACCCTGGCTTGCAGAGAGTGGAGAATGGGTTAGTTCTAACGTATATGAGCTGAAGGTCAGAAAGGGCATTAGGTGGAGTGATGGCGCAATGTTTACGGCCGATGATGTCAAGTTTACCTTCGAGCTAGGCAAGAATTATGAGGGGGTTTTTTACAGTACGATGTGGAAATGGCTCACGGATGTTGAAAAGGTTAATGATTACACTTTGAAGTTCCATTTCAGCGAACCCCTCTACCAGGAATGGGGAAACGTCATGTACACTATGATGATGGTTCCAAAACATATTTGGAAAGACAGAACAGAAGAAGAGATCACTGCTGGTGCTAATGAAAATCCTGTTGGCTCGGGTGCATACCTGTATGAGTCATACGGTGCAGACAGGATGGTCTGGGTGAGAAACGACAAATGGTGGGCAACAGACCTGCTTGGACTGAAACCCGCTCCCAAGAGGCTTGTCGACCTCATCAATGCCAGCAACAATGTTTCTCTTGGTATGGTTCTTAAAGGCGAACTAGATCTTAGTAACAACTTTCTCCCCGGTGTTGCAGACCTGGTAAATTGGGGTTACGTTACGACTTTTTACCCCGAAGCCCCGTACATGCTTTCCGCAAATACGGCCTTTTTGTTCATGAATCTTACAAAAAAACCGATGGATGACCCGGCTTTCAGAAGAGCAGTTTCTTTTGCTATCAATGTAAACCAAATCGTTAACATAGCTTATGCCAACCTGGTCGAAGCTACCGATTCTACCGGTCTTCTCCCAACCTGGTCGAAGTATGTAGACCAAGATGTGGTTGAGAAACTGGGTTTCAGTTACGATCCGGAACAAGCCAAGGCGATTCTTGCTGATGCCGGTTACAAAGATGCCGATGGCGACGGATTCGTTGAAGCACTCGATGGTTCCAAAATCGAGCTGTCCATTATTGTTCCATTCGGATGGACGGACTGGATGGAGTCGATCAAGATCGTTGCCAAAGGCTGTCAAGCCGTAGGCATTAACCTTAAAACTGAATATCCGGATTTCGGTGGCTATGCGGCTCAGCTTTATGGTGGCACATTCGATATGGCAATAAACAACTTTGGATCACAAGTAAGTAACACCCCATGGACGTTCTATGACTGGCTGTTCCGAAACCCGATACAAGATCAAATGAACAATGGTAACTTCAGCAGATACGACAATAAGAAAGTCTTTGATTTAGTTGTAGAGCTTGACAAGACTCCAATCGATGACCTCGCGGGTATGCAGGAGGTTATTTCACAGATTCAGGAAATCCAACTAACAGATACACCTGCGATTCCGCTCTGGTATAACGGTTTGTGGTCCCAGGTTAGCAGTGCGGCTTGGACGAACTGGCCGTCTGCAGCAGAAGACACCCCCAATTACCTTCCTTGTACCTGGAATAATTACTGGGAAATGGGTGCTGTATTGATGCTTTGTGAATTAGAACCTGTAAAGTAAAGTAAAGCAAAGTCGATTGATTTGGCAAACCGTCCCTCCTTTGCGGGGGGGCGGTTTTTTTAAGGGGGAGCTAATGTGAAACGATATTTTACAAGAAAAATATTCATCTACATACTTACTTTTTTCTTTGCGGTGACCATAGACTGGTTAATCCCACGATTTATGCCGGGCAATCCTGTTCAGAATCTGTTAGCGAGGGCTTCGCTGCGCGCTGAGGCTGCTAATGTGATGTATGGCTATTTCACAAGAGCTTTTGGATTAGATGTACCCATCTGGCAGCAGTACCTTAATTTCTGGAATGCTCTTTTCCATGGTGACCTTGGAATAAGTGTATATCTGTTCCCACAGCCGGTAATCAAGATAATCATGCGTGCTGTACCCTATGACATCTTTCTCCTGCTTCCCGCGATATTGTTGAGCTGGATTGCGGGAAACAAATTCGGTGCCTTCGCTGCGCGAACCAAGTGGCTTGATAATACCGTATTACCATTTGGGTATATCCTCACAGCTACTCCCTATATGTGGCTCGGTATTTTGCTGGCCTGGGTGTTTGGACTTGTTCTGGATATTTTTCCGATTTCAGGTGCGTACAGTTACGCCATGGCACCCCATTTTTCATGGATTTTTATCTGGAGTGCCTTACGGCACTGGTTCTTACCCTTCGCCTCCCTCTTCCTGGTGATGTTTGGTGGTTGGGCGATTGGAATGAGAAATATGATTATCTACGAACTGGAAGCGGATTATTCTCACTACCTCGAAGCTCTCGGGGCGCCAAGAAAACTGGTCAGAAAATATGCTTTTAGAAATGCGATACTTCCTCAGATTACCGGGCTGGCACTTCAGCTTGGTGTAATCGTTGCCGGCGCTCTCGTAACAGAAATCGTGTTTTCATACCCCGGAATCGGTTACCTGATTCTTGCGGCCATTCAGAATCAGGATTATTTTCTTATCCAGGGATGCTTCCTCTTTATAATCGTCGGCGTGCTGCTCGCTAATTTTGCTATTGATATCATTTACGTTATTGTTGATCCGAGAACGCGAATAGGAATGGCAGGTGAAACAGCATAAAAAAACAAAAGAAGAAAAATGAAATCCTCTACTTTGCTCTGAGGAATAACAAATTACGGGTTGGCCTGACTGTGGTTCTCTTTTTTCTTGTCCTTACAATTGTTGGTCCGATGTTTACAGACTTTGTACCGGATGATTACGTGGGTCCGCGTGCTCAACCACCATCGTCCGAATACTGGTTCGGGACTACAACATTTGGACAAGATGTTTTTACCCAGTTTGTATATGGCCTTTATCCCGCATTCCTTATCGGAATGATCGGTGGAGGGCTTGCAACCCTTATTGGAATGCTTATTGGATTTATTGCTGGTTATCGTGGTGGTATGGTCGATGAGTTCCTTAATATGGTTACAAACATTGTCCTGGTCATCCCTACATTTGCATTACTGCTTATCATCGCAGCCTATCTTACGGTTAGGGGGTTTCTTGTAGAGGCAATCTTTATTGGATTCACAGCCTGGCCCTGGGCGGCAAGAGCTATCAGAGCCCAGACTTTTTCATTACGCTCAAGAGATTTTGTTGATTTAGCCAGGATAAGTGGGATGAGTCCTCTAAAAATTATCTTTACGGAAATCGCGCCGAACATGATGTCGTATTTGGTCATGGTATTTATCCTTCAATTTGGAGGGGCAATACTCATTGCAGCCACCCTGGATTTCATTGGGCTTGGTCCGACGACAGGAATTTCACTTGGTCTCATGATGAACAACGCGGTCCTTTGGGGCGCTCTTCATCTTGGTATGTGGTGGTGGTTTATTCCACCAGGTGCGGCGATAGCTGCTATTGTTGGAGCGCTATATATAACGAACGTTGGGTTGGACGAAGTCTTCAACCCCAAACTTAGGGAGATGTGAAAACATGACTTTACTAGTTGAAAACCTTAAGGTCTATTATCAAACTCTGAGAGGGGATGTCAAAGCACTCGATGGCGCAACATTTACCGTCGAAGATGGCGAAATTATGGGACTGGCTGGTGAATCGGGCTGTGGGAAATCCACGCTTAACAACAGCCTGATTCTCTTGAAACCCCCGATGAGATTTGTCGGGGGCAGGGTGGAACTTGATAACGAAGAGCTACCCGTCTGGGATATGAAGAAGATGAACAATTTCAGGTTCAAAAAGATTTCCACTATACCGCAGTATGCCATGGATGCCATGAACCCTACGCGAAAAATTGGAAAGATGACATCAGAACTTCTCGGGTCTAGAAAGATTGACTTTAAAAATATATTACCTGAGCTAAAGAGGAGACTTGATCTGGTTGAATTGTCGTATGATGTGCTGAATATGTACCCAATAGAGCTTTCAGGTGGTATGAAACAGAGGATGGTAATGGTTCTATCTACTTTGTTGAACCCTTCACTACTCATAGCTGACGAGATCACCTCAGCACTCGATGTTTCCACACAAAAGGCTGTTGCGAAGATGCTCGTCGAATTTCGAGACCGGGAATTTGTGAAAAGTTTGATCGTTATTACCCATGATATTTCAATACTTTACCAGATTGCAGATAGTATCATGATAATGTATGCCGGGAAATTAGCTGAAAAGGCCTCCACTGAGGTGATAATAAATTACCCCCGGCATCCCTATACGAAACTGTTGATTTCATCATTGCCGGATATCGGAGTAAAATATTCTCAGAAAAAGCTGAAAGGCATTCCCGGGAAACCTCCGTTGCTACTTGACCCTCCAACCGGATGTCGTTTCAGAGAACGATGCCCGGCTGCTTTTGAGAAATGCCTGAACGAACCACCATTTATTGAAATTGAAAAGGACCACTTCGTTGCTTGTTGGAAGGAGTTCAAAAAGAATGCTTAAGCTCGAAAAAATATCAAAAATCTATAAGACCGGAACCTTTGGAGGGAAAGAACTTCAGGCAGTAAATAACGTCAGCTTTGATGTTAAAGGTGGAGAGGTTATCTCATTAATTGGTGAAAGTGGAAGCGGGAAAAGTACGATAGGTAAGATGATTTTACATCTCATCTCGATAAGCTCAGGTGCGATTAGATTTAACGGGGTTGATATTTCCACTCTTAAAGGAAATACACTTAAAGATTACTATCGGGATGTCCAGGGTGTTTTTCAGGACCCATTTAGTTCCTATAACCCAATCTTCAAAGCCGACCGAATTTTCAGGATAATTAGAGAAGAGTTTTTTCCGGAGATAAATAACCCTGAATGGAACAAAAAAATAGACAGTTCATTGAGAGCTGTTGGCTTAAATCCCGATGAGGCCTTGAATAAATTTCCGCACCAGCTCAGTGGTGGGCAGCTACAGCGCTTTTTAATTGCGCGTGCTCTACTGCTTGATGTTAAGTTTCTCGTGGCAGATGAGATCATAAGTATGCTCGATGCATCTACACGAATCGACGTTCTCAACTTGCTGGCAGAGCTCAAATCCCGTGGGCTATCCATCCTTTTTATAACCCATGATCTCTCGCTGGGCTACTACATAAGCGAAAGAGCAGTGATCCTCTATAGAGGATGTATTGTAGAAATAGGCCCGACAGAGCAAATCTACTACCATCCACTGCATCCATACACAAGACTGCTTATAGCCTCTGTTCCACGCTTGGATAAGAAATGGGAAGAGGTAGAGGTGAAACTGAAAGCAAAGTATTCAGAGCTCCTCACTGGCTGTGTCTATTACGAAAGATGTCCGTTCGCAGACAAAGATAAAGATTGTGCCAAAAGACCCCCGCTAATAGAGGCTGAAAGTGGTCACTTTGTGGCGTGCAGCCATTATATGGAGGTAAATGAATGTATTTGAAAAAGGCTTCCTGAAAGGAGGGATAGATTATGTCAAATATAAAGCTGATTGGCCCTGCATTGCCTAATATTCCCTGGGAAGAACGTCCTCACGGGTATGATAAAGTAGTCTGGCGTTCAGAGAAAAACCCGATCATCACCCGCGATGCAGTGCCACATGCGAACAGTATATTCAACGGTGCCATCGTGCCTTTTAAAAATGACTTTGCCGGTGTGTTTCGCTGTGATAACACTGCCAGAGATATGCAGCTTTATGCAGGAAAGAGCAAAGACGGTATCAAGTGGGAGATAGGCCCGAAGCGCATTCAGTTCAAGTGTGAAGATGATGAAATTAGCAACTTCGTTTATGGCTATGATCCACGGGTGTGCTGGCTTGAGGACAGGTACTATATCACCTGGTGTAACGGTTATCACGGACCTACAATCGGAGTGGGTTATACCTATGATTTCAAGACTTTTTACCAGATGGAGAATGCTTTTTTGCCATACAACAGAAATGGCGTCCTATTTCCTCGCAAGATAAATGGGAAATTTGCGATGCTCAGTCGACCCAGTGATAGAGGACACACGCCTTTTGGCGACATATTTTACAGTCAAAGTCCGGATATGATCCATTGGGGATATCACAGACATGTAATGTCTCCTGTTGGAGGCTGGCAAGCCACTAAAATCGGTGCGGGGCCCACACCGATAGAAACGTCAGAAGGCTGGCTTTTGATTTATCATGGTGTACTTACTTCTTGCAACGGATTTGTATATAGTTTTGGTGCTGCGCTATTGGATATTGAGAAACCCTGGGAGGTAATTTACAGAACGCGTCCCTACCTACTCAACCCGAGGGAATATTATGAGTGTGTTGGCGACGTTCCAAACGTAGCCTTTCCAACTGCTGCCCTGTATGACCCGCCGACTCGACGTATTGCTATTTATTACGGCGGGGCAGACACGGTTACATGTCTGGCATTTGCGAAATTCGATGAACTAATTGATTTCATCAAAGAGAATTCTCTCTGAAGTGCCAAAGTGCTCGGTGCTGCCTTCCGGAGGTGGAGAGCAGCGCAAGTGGTTTAGATTACTTTTGAATAATTAAATTGATTGGAGGACAATATGGTAAAATTTGAAAAAAACTTTATTTTCGGTCTGGCAGCCTCATCTTATCAAATAGAAGGGGCTGCTACAGAAGACGGTAGAAGTCCGTCAATATGGGATACCTTCTGTAAAACTCCCGGTAAGGTGTATGAAGGACATACCGGTGATGTTGCGTGTGATCATTATCATAGATATAAAGAAGATGTTAAGATATTAAAAGAAATTGGAGTTAATACATATAGATTTTCAATTTCTTGGTCTAGAATATTTCCGGAGTATGGTAAGTACAATCCGAAAGGGATGGAGTTTTATAAAAAATTAATAAATGAACTAATTAGAAATAATATTGAGCCGACCGTTACTTTATTTCACTGGGATTTGCCGATGTGGGCTTATAATATGGGAGGGTGGTTAAATAGAGATTCGATTAAATGGTTTCAAGAATACTCGGTAAAAGTATTTGAGGAGCTTAATGATTCTGTAAAATTTTGGACAACACACAATGAGCCCTTTTGTGCATCGATTTTAGGATATTACTTTGGAATTCATGCACCCGGG
>Ga0210003_1005208_pt1 | contig 10046 bp, 6 predicted proteins | sample LantaG_FD_182804 | JGI IMG/M metagenome (GOLD analysis project Ga0210003, IMG submission 182804) | Deep subsurface microbial communities from Baltic Sea to uncover new lineages of life (NeLLi) - Landsort_02402 metaG (SPAdes) (version 2) | ecosystem: Environmental > Aquatic > Marine > Oceanic >...
ATGGCTCGCCGCCCACTCGGGATGCTTTGAATCAGGCGCAACAGATCATCAGCGCCCGCGTTGACGGCCTCGGTGTGTCGGGTTCCGAGGTCATCATCGATGGTCAGAACCTGGTGATCACCGTGCCTGGCAACGACAGCAGCGAAGCCCGCAATCTCGGCCAGACAGCCAGGCTGTACATCCGGCCGGTGATCCATGCGATTGCCGCAGGTGTGGCACCGCCGCAGGAAGGGCCCCAGCCCGGAGGTCCGCCGGGTGCGATCCCGGGGATGCCGCCGGGTGCGATCCCGGGGATGCCGCCGGGTGCGATCCCGGGTGAGTCGCCGGCGCCGCAGCCGCGCCCGTTCCCGGAGCAACCCGCTCCGAGCCCGCCACCCAGCCCCAGTCCGGCGCCAGGTACGAGCGAACCGCCGGCCCCCCGTAACGCTCCGCCGGGCGAGCGAGACCAGGACGTGCCGCTGGCGACCCGTATCCAGGAGGAAAAGCGGCTACGTCAAAGTCCTGAACAGGCCATCCAGATCCTGGCGATGCAGATTCAGGCTGCCCGGTGTGGCGAGGACGACGTGCTGGCGGGCAATGATGATCCCAACCTGCCGTTGGTCACCTGCTCCACTGATGGCCAGGAGGTTTATCTGCTGGACGCCTCGATCATCAGCGGTGAGCAGATCGAGAACGCCACGTCCGGGGTTGATACACAGCGCGGCGAAAACGTCGTCGACCTGGAGTTCAAGAGCGATGCCGCCAAGGTCTGGGCCGACTTCACCGCAGCCAACGTCGGCGTGCAAACCGCCTTCGTTCTCGACTCGAAGGTGGTCAGCGCACCCCAGATCCAGGAGGCCATTCCGGGCGGTCGTACGCAGATCACCGGACGGTTCACCGCGGACTCCGCGCGGGAACTTGCCAACGTGCTGAAATACGGCTCGCTTCCTCTATCCTTCGAGTCTTCGGAGGCCGAGACCGTTTCCGCGACCTTGGGTTTGTCATCGCTGCGGGCCGGGCTCATCGCCGGCGCTGTCGGACTGGCGGCGGTGCTGCTGTACTCCCTGCTCTACTACCGGGTGCTGGGGTTGCTGGTTGCGCTGTCTCTGGTCGCCTCGGGCGCGATGGTCTTCGCGATCCTGGTGCTGCTCGGTAGATCCATCAACTACACCCTGGACCTGGCTGGCATCGCGGGTTTGATCATCGGTATCGGTATGACGGCGGACTCGTTCGTGGTGTTCTTCGAACGCATAAAGGACGAGATCCGCGAGGGTCGTTCGTTTCGGTCGGCGGTTCCGCGCGGCTGGGCCAGGGCGCGGAAGACCATCCTTTCCGGCAACGCCGTGACGTTCCTGGCCGCCGCGGTGCTGTACTTCATGGCGGTGGGTCAGGTGAAGGGCTTCGCCTTCACCCTGGGCCTGACCACCATTCTCGACGTCGTCGTCGTGTTCCTGGTGACGTGGCCGCTGGCCTACCTCGCGTCGAAGTCCTCGGTGATGGCCAAGCCGTTCCTCAACGGCTTGGGAGCGGTCCAGCAGATCGCACGTGAACGCCGAGCGGCCGCACAAACGGTGGGACGGGGATAGCGCATGGCGCCAAAGCATCAGCGCAGCGAGACGGCCACTTCGGCCACTTCGGGCGCCGTCGAGGCACCCGATCTCGAATCCGCGACGACGGATGCACCGAGGCACGGCTTCTTCGTCCGGCTCTACACCGGTACCGGCGCCTTTGAGGTCATGGGCCAGCGCAAGGCCTGGTACACGGCCAGCGCCGTCATCGTGGCCGTCGCGGTCGCGGCGATGCTGTTGCGGGGCTTCACCTTCGGTATCGACTTCGAGGGCGGAACGAAGGTGTCGTTCCCCCGCGGCGAAGGGCAGACCACCACGCAGCAGGTCGAAGTGGCATTCAGCAACACGATCGGCGAGGCGCCGGAGTCGGTGGTCATCGTCGGCAGCGGTGACTCTGCGACGTTCCAGATCCGCTCGGAGACGCTGAGCAACGAGGAGACCGAAAGACTTCGCATTGCGCTCTTCGATGAGTTCCAGCCGCGGGGTTCGGACGGTCAGCCCGCCAAGCAGGCCATCAGCGATTCTGCGGTGTCGGAGACTTGGGGTGGCCAGATCACCCAAAAGGCGCTCATCGCGCTGGTCGTTTTCCTCGTGCTGGCAGCCATCTACATCGCCCTGCGCTACGAGCGATACATGGCGATCGCGGCACTGACGACACTCGTGTTCGACCTTGTGGTCACCGCCGGTGTGTACGCGCTCGTCGGATTCGAGGTCACCCCGGCCACGGTGATCGGATTGTTGACGATCTTGGGCTTCTCCCTCTACGACACCGTCATCGTGTTCGACAAGGTGGAGGAGAACACCGAAGGGTTCGAGCACACCACCCGGCGTACTTTCGCCGAACAGGCCAACCTGGCCGTCAACCAGACGTTTATGCGCTCGATCAACACCAGCCTGATCTCGGTGCTGCCGATCGTCGCGCTGATGGTCATCGCAGTATGGCTGCTGGGCGTCGGCACCTTGATGGACCTCGCGCTGGTTCAGCTCGTCGGCGTGATCGTGGGAACGTACTCCTCGATCTTCTTCGCCACCCCGTTGCTGGTGAGCATGCGTGAACGGACCGACCTGGTGCGCAAGCACACCAACCGGGTGCTGAGCCGCCGCAAGACGGCGGCGGCCAGGGCCGCCGATGCGCGGACTGGCGATGATGACGACCCCGTCGACGCTGAACCGGCGTCGGTAGCGGCACCGGCTTCGTCAAACTCAGTACCCCCAGCTTCACCCCCGGACAAGCCGGCGCCCGGTGCCCGTCCCGTCCGGCCCAGCACCAGCAGGACCGGACGACCGTCGGGCAAGCGAAGCCCAGGAAAACGCTAGGAACGGTAGGTCCGATGACCCCTCGCCGTTGGGCCCTGCGATGTTCTGCTGAGCCTCATGCACGCCGCAGTGCACATCGCATTACCGTCCTGACGGTAATGTTGGCTCTGGCGGGCTCGATCGGTCTGACATCGTGTTCGGACAGTGCGGCAGACTCGGTCGACTACGCGGTCGACGGCACCCTCATCAGTTACAACACCAACACCGTCGCCGGCGCCGCGTCGGGTGGACCCCAGGCCTTCGCCCGAGTACTGACGGGCTTCAACTACCACGGTCCAGAAGGTCAGATCGTGGGCGACCGCGATTTCGGGAACATATCGGTGGTGGGCCGGACCCCGCTGGTCCTCGACTATGAGATCAAACCCAGCGCTGTCTATTCCGACGGCAAGCCGATCACCTGCGACGACATGGTGCTGGCGTGGGCGTCGCAGTCGGGCAGGTTCGCACGGTTCGATGCGGCCAACCGCGCCGGATACTCCGACATCGCCAACATCGACTGTGCGCCAGGGCAGCAGAAGGCGCGCGTGTCCTTCGCGCAGGACAGGCCGTTCACCGACTACGGCCAGTTGTTCGCGGCGACCTCGATGATGCCGTCGCACGTCATCGCCGACGTGCTCGGCCTCGGCGAGGGCGGGGTCACGACGGCGTTGCTTAAGAACGACGGGCCTATCGTTGAGCGCATAGCCCAGGTCTGGAACAACACCTGGAACCTGACGCCAGGGCTGGATGTCAAACGCTTCCCGTCTTCGGGGCCCTACAAGCTGGATTCGGTGACCGCCGAAGGCGCTGTGGTTCTGGTCGCCAACGACAAGTGGTGGGGCACCAAACCGGTCACCGCTAAGGTCACGGTGTGGCCCCGCAGCTCCGGCATGCAGGACCGCGTGAACGAGGGCGCATACGACGTCGTCGACATCGCGACCGGATCGTTGGGCACCCTCAACCTGCCCGAGGACTACATACGGACCGATTCGCCGTCGGCGGGAGTCGAGCAGCTGATCTTCGCCCCTGCGGGCCCGTTGGCACCGGTGCCCGCGCGCCGCGCTCTGGCACTGTGCACGCCGCGTGACGTCATCGCACGCAACGCCAATGTGCCGATTTTCAACTCACGCCTCAATCCCGCGACCGAGGATGCCTACGGAGTTGCCGAGACAACTCCAGAGGCTGGACAGTTCGCCGTTGCCGACATCGAGGCTGCCCGGGCCGCCCTCGATGGCCAGCCCCTGACTGTCCGGATCGGTTATCAGACACCGAACGCCCGGCTCGCCGCCACCGTGGGTGCCATCGCGAAGTCCTGTGCGCCTGCAGGGATCACGGTCGAGGACGTCGCAGGAGAGAACATCGGCCCGCTGGCACTGCCCGGCAACGAGATCGACGTGTTGATCGCGAGCACCGGCGGCGCAGCGGGCAGCGGCTCGTCGGGATCTTCGGTGATGGACGCCTACAGCCTGCACAGCGGTAACGGCAACAACCTTCCGCGCTATGCCAACGAACGCATCGACGGCATCATCGCGACTCTGGCTGTCACATCCGACCCTAAAGAACTGGCCCGACTGCTCGGTGAGGCGGGCCCGATCCTGTGGGCCGACATGCCGACCCTGCCGCTGTACCGCCAGCAGCGGACCCTGCTGACTTCGGCGAAGATGTTCGCGGTCAGCGGCAATCCAACCCGTTGGGGCGCAGGGTGGAACATGGACCGTTGGAAGCTGAGCCAGTGAGCACCGGAGCCGGGCTGCCGGCGACATCGAGTGGAGTTTCTCAGGTCATCGCATCGCTGCTTCGTGAAGTGCCCGACTTTCCCGAGCCGGGCATCCAGTTCAAGGACCTGACCCCGGTTCTTGCCGACCCGCGGGGGCTTGCCGACGTCAGTGCGGCGATCGCTGAGATCGCTCGTGGCGCCGATCTGGTGGCCGGTGTGGATGCACGTGGTTTCCTGCTCGGTGGCGCGGTTGCCCTCGAGCTGGGCATCGGCGTGGTGGCGGTACGTAAGGGCGGCAAGCTGCCGCCGCCGGTGCTCAGTCAGTCCTACAGCCTCGAATACGGCACTGCCACTCTGGAGGTCCCCGCCGAAGGAATCGAGTTGGCGGGCCGCTCGATTGTGGTGATCGACGATGTGCTGGCCACCGGGGGAACACTGGCTGCTACCAATCAATTGCTCACCGCCGCGGGTGCCCAGGTAATCGGTGCTGTGGTGATGCTCGAACTCGCTGCGCTGGGCGGTCGCTCTTTCCTCGAACCGTTGTCGGTCACCAGCCTGTACACCGTCTGAGCGGATATCCTGCCAAGAGCACAGCAACCGGAGGTGGGCATGGCGAGCGAGATCCACCCGGATCCCCAGCCCGGCGGGGCCGTGCAATCACCATCTAAGGGCGGCGTGCCGAGCCCTGAAACCGAGCCGCTGGAGATCCCCGAGGCTTCCGCGGCCAAGGCTGACACCTCAAAGGCTGACACCCCAAAGGCGGCGACGAGCGCCTCGCGGCGGGTGCGGGCCCGTCTCGCTCGCCGGATGACATCCCAGCGCAGCACGTTCAACCCGGTGCTCGAACCACTGGTAGCCGTGCACCGCGAGGTCTACCCAAAAGCAGATCTGACCCTGTTGCAGCGTGCCTACGAGGTCGCCGAGGAACGCCACGGTGAACAGCTGCGCCATTCGGGAGACCCGTATATCACCCACCCACTGGCGGTCGCCAACATCCTGGCCGAGCTCGAGATGGACACCACCACGCTGATCGCCGCGCTGTTGCACGACACCGTCGAGGACACCGGCTACACACTGGAGGCGCTCACCGAGGAATTCGGCACTGAGGTCGGCCATCTCGTCGACGGCGTCACCAAGCTGGACAAGGTGGCGCTGGGTACCGCCGCCGAGGGTGAGACCATCCGCAAGATGATCATCGCCATGGCGCGTGATCCACGGGTGCTGGTGATCAAAGTCGCAGACCGGCTGCACAACATGCGCACGATGCGGTTCCTGCCCCCGGAAAAGCAGGCACGTAAGGCTCGCGAAACACTGGAAGTGATTGCGCCGCTAGCGCATCGGCTGGGTATGGCGACTGTCAAATGGGAGCTCGAGGATCTCTCGTTCGCTATCCTGCATCCGAAGAAGTACGAGGAGATCGTGCGATTGGTCGCGGACCGGGCGCCGTCCCGGGACACGTATCTGGCGAAGGTGCGCGCCGAGATCATCAACACATTGACCAAGTCGAAGATCAACGCCGTCGTCGAGGGTAGGCCCAAGCACTACTGGTCGATCTATCAGAAGATGATTTTCAAAGGGCGCGACTTCGACGACATTCACGATCTGGTGGCTGTGCGAATTCTGTGCGACGGGATCAGGGACTGCTACGCGGCGGTAGGCGTGGTGCACTCACTGTGGCAGCCGATGGCGGGCCGGTTCAAGGACTACATCGCCCAGCCGCGTTACGGCGTGTATCAGTCGCTGCACACCACCGTGGTCGGACCGGAGGGCAAACCGCTGGAGGTGCAGATTCGGACCCGCGACATGCACCGCACCGCCGAATACGGCATCGCCGCGCATTGGCGTTACAAAGAGGTTAAGGGGCGCAACGGATTGCCCACCGGACATGCCGCCACCGAGATCGACGACATGGCCTGGATGCGCCAGTTGCTGGACTGGCAGCGGGAGGCCGCTGACCCCGGGGAGTTCCTTGAGTCGCTGCGTTACGACCTGGCGGTACAGGAGATCTTCGTGTTCACGCCCAAAGGCGACGTGATCACCCTTCCTGCCGGCTCCACGCCAGTAGATTTCGCCTACGCAGTGCACACCGAGGTCGGCCACCGGTGCATCGGAGCCCGCGTCAACGGTCGGCTGGTGGCGTTGGAACGTACGCTCGAAAACGGGGAACTGGTAGAAATATTCACCTCCAAAGCCCTCAACGCCGGGCCGTCGCGGGACTGGCAGACGTTTGTGGTGTCGCCTCGGGCCAAGGCCAAGATCCGGCAGTGGTTCGCCAAGGAGCGACGCGAGGAGGCGCTGGAAGCCGGCAAGGACGCGATAGCCCGCGAGGTACGCCGCGGTGGACTTCCTTTGCAGCGCTTGATGACCGGCGAGTCGATGGGCGCGCTGGCGCGGGAGCTACGCTATCTTGACGTCTCCGCGCTCTATGCCGCGGTCGGCGAGGGGCATGTTTCGGCCCGGCATGTGGTGCAGCGACTTGTCACACAACTCGACGGTGACAACGAGGCCGCAGACGAGCTGGCGGAACGTTCCACGCCCGCGACCATGCCGATGCGCCAGCGCAGCACCGACGACGTGGGTGTCGCGGTACCCGGGGCGCCCGGAGTGCTGACGAAGCTGGCCAAATGCTGCACGCCGGTGCCCGGCGACATCATCATGGGCTTCGTGACCCGCGGTGGGGGAGTTAGCGTGCATCGCACCGACTGCACGAACGCCACCTCCCTGCAAGATCAATCGGAACGAATCATCGAAGTGCGGTGGGCGCCGTCGCCATCGTCGGTGTTTCTGGTGGCCATCCAGGTGGAGGCATTGGACCGGCACCGACTGTTGTCCGATGTCACCCGGGTGTTGGCCGACGAGAAGGTGAACATTCTGTCGGCTTCGGTGACGACATCCAACGACCGGGTGGCGATCAGTCGGTTCACCTTCGAGATGGGCGACCCCAAGCATCTCGGCCACGTGCTCAACGTGGTGCGCAATGTCGAAGGAGTTTTCGACGTCTACCGCGTCACTTCTGCGGCCTGAGCTGTCCGTCTGCTACCGACCAAAGCGCCTAGCCGAGGCGGACCGACTCGATAGTCACCTCGGTCACCGGTTGTCCGTCCTGCGCACCGCCGACGACTCCGGCGGCGGCGATCTTGTCAAGTGCAGCAAGTCCTTTGGCGTCGATAGTGCCAAACGCGGTGTACGTCGGCGGGAGTGCGGAATCGTCGTACACCAGGAAGAACTGGCTGCCATTGGTGCCTGGGCCTGAATTCGCCATCGCCAGCGTCCCTCTGGGGTAGATCACCGGAGTCTTCCTCGCCGGGTCGGTCAGCCGGTATTGGTTGCCGGGGTACTCGTCGGGAAACCGGTAGCCGGGGCCGCCGGTGCCGGTCGCGGTCGGGTCGCCGCACTGCAGGACGCCCGACTCGGTGCCGACGGTGAGCCGATGGCAGCGTGTGTCGTCGAAGAATCCCTGTCCGGCCAGGCTGGTGAAGTTCTTCACCGTGCAGGGCGCCTTCTCGTTGTCCAGGTCCAGTCCGATGTCGCCGCGATTGGTGATGATGCCGGCCCGGATCGATTCCGGGGTGGTTGGCGTGCTACCCATCGGTGGCGGCTTCACCGGCCTGCTCGGTGCTTCGATGGTGGCCGGGTATTGGCAGTTGGACCCCAGCGTCTTCGGGGGGTCGAACTCGGGCAGCGGATTGGCCTGCGCCGCTGGTGCGGCGGTGGCGCCAGGGTATGTGGAGTCGATGCGCACGTGGGGGTCCATGGGGTCGAAATCCCGTGCGAGCACCACCAGGAACGCCAAGCTCACCACCACGGCGAGCGCAGTGAAGACCACCACCAGGTAGCTGATCACCAATCCGGCGATGGCAAGACCGCGACCTTCTTCACCGGTTTTCTTGATCTGTGAGAGCGAAATATGACCGAACAGAATGCCCAGCGGAGCGAAAAGAAACCCGCACACCAGCGACGCGATCGCCAGCGAGTTGGTGGCCTGCGGCGGCGGGTAGCCGGTCGGATACCCCGCGGAATACCCAATCGGGTAACCATGCTCGACTCGGGGGTAACCGCCCGGCACGGGCCCATAGGGATCGGGCCCATAGGGATCGGGCCCATAGGGATCGGGCCCATACGGATCGGGCCCATAGGGATCGGGCGGGGTGCTCACGGCGGCTCCAGTCCAATCAAGTGCGAAGTCGATCCGGTGCCGAGGTCAGTCGAGCGCGATGGACTTCACATTGACGTCTAGCTTTGGCGGGCCATCCGGGCCCCCGTCGACGGTGCCGTCAGCGGCGATCTTGTCCAGCGTGGCCAGGCCGGTCTCGTCGATGGTGCCGAACACCGTGTAGTTCGGCGGCAGCTGCGAATCCTGGAACACCAGGAAGAACTGGCTGCCGTTGGTGCCCGGCCCCGCGTTGGCCATCGCCAGCGTGCCCCGCGGATAGATCACGGGTATATCCAAGTTCGGATCATCGGGCTGGTACTGGTCTGTGGGGTATTCGTTGGTGAACTGGTAGCCGGGACCGCCGGTGCCCACGCCTGTCGGGTCGCCGCACTGCAGGACAGCCAACGCCTCACTCGTGGTCAGCCGGTGACACGGGGTGTCGTTGAAAAAACCCTGTTGGGCCAGGCTCGCGAAGCTGTTGACCGTACACGGTGACTTACCGTTGTCGAGCTGAAGCCCGATGTTGCCCTGGTTGGTCGCCATACTGGCGCTGACCTGGGCGGGTTCGGTCGGCACTTTGCCAGCCCGGGGTGCTTTGTTGGGCTTGCTGGCCTCCTCAACGGAGGGGTTGTACTTGCAGTCGCTGCCCAGGCCCTCTGGTGCCTGGAAGGGAGGCAGCGCACCGGCCTGTCCCGGCTCGGGGGCGTCGAGCGGCGATGCCTGCGAAGTGGTCGACGAGGTACCGGCCGCCGATGCGGTCTGGCCGCCTGAATCGCGGTTGGTCAGGACGATGGTCGCCACCACGGCGCCGATCACCACAACTGCGGCGACCGCCGATCCGATGATCGTGTACAGACGGCGTTTGCGTTCGTTGTCTGCACGTCGCTCGAGTTGCCGCTCGAGCTTGCGCTTGGCTGTCTCACGCCGTTGTTCGTTGGTCGGCACCGCCGGTGTCCTCCTCGCGTTCGATCCGGTTCGGCACCGAGTGTGCCAGCTGTTGCTGAGAGTTGGTGCCGCGACCCTCATGAACGGTGGCACGACCTGGACGTGGGAAGCTGGAACGGTGTTGATCACCGGATTCCCGGCCGGCATGTTGGCCTGCAACTGCTACGTAGTGGCCCCTCGGCCCGGTGCTGACGCCATCGTCGTCGACCCGGGCCAGCGCGCTATGGGTCCGCTGCGCGGGATTCTCGACGAGCACCGCCTCACGCCGGCGGCTGTGCTGCTCACCCACGGTCACATCGACCACATGTGGTCGGCGCAGAAAGTCGCCGATATGTACGGCTGTCCTGTCTACATCCACCCGGAGGATCGCTTCATGCTCACCGATCCC
>Ga0210003_1005209_pt1 | contig 10045 bp, 9 predicted proteins | sample LantaG_FD_182804 | JGI IMG/M metagenome (GOLD analysis project Ga0210003, IMG submission 182804) | Deep subsurface microbial communities from Baltic Sea to uncover new lineages of life (NeLLi) - Landsort_02402 metaG (SPAdes) (version 2) | ecosystem: Environmental > Aquatic > Marine > Oceanic >...
GTTTCCTCCATTCAGTCGTTCCGTTTCAACAGATTATCGCCTCTTAACAAAACGCGTTAAGAGGTTCGCGCTTGCTGACCCCGATAAACCGCATCGGGGACAGCAATTTTCTTTTTTGAGACAACCTATAATACTCGGGAAAAACTGGACCAAAGTTTGCCAAAGATAAAGTGAAAAATGATGTATAATCGACACATGGCAAAGGAGGTTCGGAATGAAAAAGAAATTTGGCAAAGGATTCAGAGCAAAGGTCGCCCTGGAGGCATTTCGCGGCGAAAAGACGTTAGCGGAATTATCGAGCGAATATAATGTGCATGCAAATGTTATCGGTCAGTGGAAAAAATTTTTGCTTCAAAATGCCGGCGAGTTGTTTGAAGGTAAGCGTGAAAAGCGAAACAAGATTAAAGATCATGAAAAATCAGTGGATACGCTTTATCGCAAGATCGGAAAGATCGAGATGGAAAATGACTGGCTTAAAAAAAAACTAGGTCTTTTGGAAGGGAACAAAGAATATCTATGATAGAACGGGATAATAATGATTTTAGTGTTCGAGAACAATGCCGGATTCTCGGGATAAACAGGTCTGGATTGTATTATGAGGCACGACCTATGACCCAAGAAACCCTAGAAATAATGAGATCGCTAGATGAAGAGCATACTAATCATCCTTTTTACGGTGTACTAAAGATGACAGAATATTTGAGACGTAAAGGTTATAAGGTGGGCAGAGACAGAGTAAGAACGTTGCTGAGATCGATGGGGCTGGAAGCAATATATCCTAAGCCAAAGACCAGCATAAAAGCTAAAGAGCACAAAATATATCCCTATTTGTTAAAGGATATTGAAATCAAAAAACCGAATCAAGTCTGGAGTACTGATATAACGTATATACGACTTGAAGGTGGTTTTGCTTATTTGGTGGCGATAATGGATTGGTATTCGAGATATGTTTTGAGCTGGCGTGTAAGCAATACTATAGATGTAAATTTTTGCGTAGAGGCGTTGGAAGAAGCTTTAAAATATGCAAGACCGGAGATGTTTAATACGGATCAGGGTAGTCAGTTTACGAGCATGGCATTTACGGGGGTTTTGGAAAAACACGGGATATCGATAAGTATGGATGCCAAGGGTAGATTTTTTGACAACATTTTTATAGAACGTTTGTGGCGCACAGTAAAATATGAGGACATTTATGTAAAAGACTATCGAATCATCCCTGAGTTAAAAGACGGATTAGGAAAATACTTTAATTTTTATAATGGTGAGAGATATCATCAAAATTTGAGATATAAAACACCGTGGGAAATATACGCGGGCGAACAGTTATCCACAGATTTAGAGTTATTAACAAAGAAAGAAAAAAGTAGCAAAAAAGAAAGAAAGGCTACTGCGACGACAACAATTTAAAATGAATAAATTTTGGTCTTGACAAACCCGACACCCTTAACCCTCAAAAAAGAAAATCCGCGCCGATAAACTGTTTCCACTTCACTCCTTCATTACGCTTATTTAACCAGTACCGCCAAGATTGCGGTTGAAGTTTTATAAGAAATGTCCAGTGGAACTGGCAAATCGGATAAATAGATGTTTTGAAGATTTGGAGAAAAATCCATTTGCCGGACCGAATATAAAACAGTTGCGTGGCGGAAATAAATGGTACAGGTACAGGGTCGGAACGTACAGGGTAATTTATGAGATAGATAAAAAGGAAAAACGGGTTGGTATATTATTAATCTCGCCAAGAGGTGCCGCGTATAGAGGGATGTAGAAGTAGATAATAAATTCAAAAGTGTAGCATAATAAAAAGGGATAGGGTCAATAAGATTCTATCCCTTTTTATTTTTTTCAAGTAAAGCGTTTAGATAATGGAAGAGAGCTTTTTGGTCGCGGACAGAAAGATTATCAATTTTTTTGAATCTTCGCCACAAAGCAAATTGTTTCGGAGAGATCTCCTGTTTAAAATTTGTAATTCCAATTAAATGGTCTGTAGAGACGGTTAAGGCTTCAGCTAAAGGTTTGATAAGTTTAGCAGGGAGATTATTTGCTTCTGCTTCGTAATAAGCAATTGTGCGTATAGTCACGCCAACCAGTTTAGCAAGTTGGGCTTGAGAAAATCCTCTTTGTTTACGTATCTGAGCAAGCCTCTTGCCGAAAGTACTCTGATTATTAATTTTAGATTTTTTAATCATAATGCAATTATTTTAACATAACAAATAAGATGGAGCTTGACACATTATAACGTAATACGTATAATAATGGTACAGAAAAACGGGTTAAAAAAAGACTAATTTTTGGTATTGACAGGGTTAAAAAAAAGTATGTGACCATCAAGAAAGGATGTGAGAAGCGTATGGAGAAGATAACAACAAGCGATCTCTATTACGGAGCGTATTTAATGTCGAACGGAGGCAGACTCGAGGGAACGATAGTAAAAGGGGCGGACCGACGAAAAGTCCAGTTCGAGTTTACCGGACCGAGGATCACAAAACTCGCGCATGAATACATAACCGGCGAAGCCACAGCAAACGTAAGATATCTGAGAAGCTCGATAAAACACTTAAGAGACATTATCTTTGAGAAAATAAACGCATATTAAATATTGATATTAAAAATTGAGAGGAGAAGACATGGCATACATAGACCATGATCTGGTAGACAGAATCAAGCGAGAAATAAACCTGCCAAAACTAATTGAAGAATCCGGAACAAGCTTAAGAGAACATTCAAACGGAACCTATCAGGGGCTATGCCCATTCCATGAAGACAGAAATCCAAGTCTGAGCGTGACAAATAAAACCGGTAAATGGCTGTGGCACTGTTTTGGGTGCCGCAAGAAAGGAACCGTCATAGACTGGATGATCGAGAAAAATGGGAGGAGCTTTAAAGAAGCCTACGAGTATTTAGTGGCTTGCCTGGGAAAAGAAACATCAGAGAAAAATCCTGCACTCGCTATAACCCAAAAAGAAGCCCCGCCCGTACGGAACTTAAAACTCTTAAAAGAAGTGTTCAAGTATTATGAAGGAACGAACAAAACAAACAGTAAAGCGCAGGAATATTTAAAGACAAGAGGCCTTACGAGTCCCGAAATATACGAAAGATTCCATATAGGCTACGCGGACGGAACCCTGCCGAGACAGAGAGAAATAATCCCCAACTTAAAAGAAATGGGAATATTGACAGAGGGAGAATATGAAACATATTCCGGCTATGTAATTTTACCCGTAGAAGACACGTCGGGGGAGTTAAGAGGAATCTACGGCAGACGGTTAATAAACAAAGATCAGTACGACCACAAATATTTAAAAGGACCGCATCAAGGGGTGTTTAACGCAAGAGCCTTTAGGGTAAGTAAGAGGATATATTTAACGGAATGCGTCATAGACGCGTTAAGTCTGTATCAGGCAGACATAAGGGAATCTGTATCGTTGTTCGGGGCAGGAGGATTTACCGAGGATCACATAAAATATATGAAAGAGAACCAGACAGAAGAAATAGTTTTATGTTTGGACAGTGACGAAATAGGGCGAAGAAGTGCAGAAAAAATAAGCAAAAGATTAAAAGAAGAACTGGGGATCAACTGCTACCGTCTGGATATCCCTGAGGGGATAAAAGATATAAATGAATGGTTATTGAAAGGAATGAAAAAAGAAGACATAGTAAAAAACACAAAAAGAATAGTATTTTTGGATGAAGAAGCAAAAGGATACGATTTCAAAGAAACCGAAGGTGATTATTATTTTAACTTTAAAGGCAGAGAATACAGAGTAAGGGGAATAGACTTAACGAAACTTGGCAGATTTAAAGGAAACATAAGGATAAAGGCGTCCTCCGGAGGCGGACCCGCCTCAGGCGGGGAAGGAAAAAGTCATTTAGACACGTTTGATATAACAAGTTCAGGCGCCAGAGAAAAATTTATGCGAATGGTAAAAAAACTTATAGGGCTTAGTGAAGGAACGGTAAGAGACGACATCCGACATATAAACGAAAAACTTGAGGAAATACAATCAGAATATTTAAAAGAAAAGAAGAGCCGGAAAGACATTAAAAAAGAGATGACTAAAGAAGAACGGGAAGAAGCCATAGAAATCTTACAATCTAAAAACTTGTTAAAAAGAATAATATCGGATTATCACCGGTGCGGTTACGTGGGAGAAGACCAGAATCTTTTAATCGGCTACTTAGCGGCAACCAGCCGGAAACTTCGGAACCCTTTATCTTTGGTAATAATATCAAGAAGCGCGGCAGGCAAGACAAGCCTGCAGGACGCTGTATTATCGTTCATTCCGGAAGAAGAAGTAGTGAAGTATACGAGATTAACAGGACAGGCACTCTTTTATCACGAGAAAGAAGCGTTATATAAGAAGGTGCTTGCAATAGAGGAAGAAGCCGGAGCGTTAGACACAGACTATGGATTAAGAAATGTACTTACAAGTGACTGCTTGAGAACAGGCAGCACAATAAAAGATTCGGTAAGCGGAGAGCTGAAGAACCAGACAGTAGAAGTAAAAATCTCAACATCAGTATTTATGACCACAACAAAACAGACGCTGAATTATGAAACAATGAACCGATTTATAGTAGCCACAATAGACGAATCGGAAGAGCAGACAGAAAGGATCCTTGAGTATCAAAGGAAACTTTACGGAGAAGAAGGGTACGCTTTAAGAAAACGAAAAAACAAAATAACGAAATTGCATAAGAATATACAAAGACTGATAAAGCAGGTTGATATAGTAAACCCCTTTGAGAACTATCTAACATTTACATCAAAGACATTACGAGCAAGACGAGAAAATATAAAATACTTAAATTTAATAAACGCGGTGGCGCTTGTAAGACAACACCAAAAAGAAACCAAACTGAGAGAAGACGGAGCGGAATATATATTTGTTGAGATAGAAGATGTAAGAATAGCAAATGATTTGGCAACAGAATATTTAACAAAGAATCTAGATTATTTATCGCCGCCGGCAAAGAGCCTGTATAAAAACATCCGGGAACTTATTTTAAGTATAAATGATAAGACTGGAATGGATCTGGGATCTATACAAATATCGCGCCGAGAGATAATGGATTATGCCGGATGGAGTGAATGGCAGGTAAGGGCGCATATAAGAGAGTTGGTAGAGCTTGAATATTTACAGCAGGTGTCAGGAAAACAGGGAAAAAGATACTGTTACAAACTGATCGAGGACATAGATTATGAACTGCCGAAGATAGATATAGAAATAAAATTACCTGAAATACTGGAAGAACCTTTTGACTTTGAGCGGGACAGTGAAATAGAAGAAATTTACGAAAGATCCCCAAAACAATCAAAAATAGGACAAAAACTGACAAAACTTCGAGACTTCGTGAAACTTCGAGTTTAGAGAATCACGAAGTTTAGATATTGGAACTTAAATATTTTAAAAGAGTTACGAAATGTTAGGAACACTTCGAGGTGTTCGGGGGAAAACATATATAATAAAAAAAACACGTATTTTAAAAAGAGGCAAAAAAATGACACTGGAGCTAAAGAAAAAGGAACTGATAATAGCAAAATACCAGGCGCATCTTGATATGAAAGGGTATACAAAACGAACCCGGGAGTCATACGGGTATAGCGTAAAGAGATTATTTGAGTACCTGAAAGAAACAGGCATAACCGATTTAAAAGAAGTTAATAAACACACGTTATACGATTATCAGGAGAATCTGTATAGAGAAAGCGGTTTGACCTTAGGCACACAGGAGCAAAGGCTGGTCGGAGTCATAAGTTTTTTCAAATATTTAGATAAGACAGATCAGTTGTTATATAATCCAGCTTCAGCAATAGAACTGCCAAAAACAAACCGAACTCTGCCAAGAGAGATATTCAGTGAACGCAAGATAAAGAAACTGTTAAACGCGCCTGACGTAGGGAAAGACAAAGAATTACGGGACAGAGCTATATTAGAGACATTCTATTCAACCGGAATAAGGAACAGCGAGTTAACTGGTTTAAAACTATATGATATAGACTTTGAGGGCAAACAGATATATGTAAGTGAAGCTAAGGGCGGAAAAGGCAGAAATATCCCGATAGGGGAAATAGCCTTAATATATGTAAGAGAGTACATTGAAAGAGTAAGACCGAAATATTTAAAGCGGGAAGACACTAAATTATTATTTTTAGGTAAGTCAGGAGGCAGGCTGAACAGGTTTGGTATATTGAAGATAATACGTAAATACGCGCAAAGAGCGGGACTGAAAGGCAGAGCAGGAGCGCATATGATACGGCACAGTTTTGCGACACACCTGTTAAAAAGAGGAGCGCCGATAAGATACATTCAGGAAATGTTAGGGCATAGGAGTTTGGATACAACCCAGAGGTACACGAAAGTGGAAATAACGGATTTAAAGAAAGTGCACAAAAAGACGCATCCGCGGGAACGCGGGATATGATAGAGAGCTATATAACATATTTAGAGATCAAGGGTTTTAGAAAACAAACCGGTAAAAGAATTCGTAGAGAACTGGGATGGTTTTATGAATACGTTGGAGGTGGATTGAATAATCTCCCTGAGAAGATAAGTAAGTATTATGAATACATAAGGAGTAAAGGGTATAAGGAATCAACAATAGTATTAAAGATGTGCCAGATAATGGGATATTTTAAACATTTAAGGCGGACAGGTTACATATTAAAGGATCCGACGGATTATATCAAGCTGCCTCAAAGGAATAGAACCTGTCCGTATAACATCCCCGGACATAAAGAAATCGAAAGAATAGCAGAGAGGATAGACACCCGAAACGGCCGGAAAACCGGAGTAAGAGACAGAGCGATAGTAGAATTATTTTATACAAGTGGTATAAGAAGAAAGGAGCTTATAGGCCTGGACATATATGACGTAGATTTAAGAAGCGGCCAGGTATTTATAAGGGAAGGCAAAGGAGGAAAAGACAGGGTAGTCCCAATCGGAACCGAAACGGTTAAGTGGCTGAAAGAATATATAAACGGAAAAAGAAAACGGCATCTGAAATACACACGAGAAAAAGCGTTATTTTTATCAAAGACAAAAAGAAGCAGGATAAAGTACAGTACTATAGACAGCATATTCGCCAAATATAAACCTGTAAAAAATGACGGCATGAGAATCAGCGCGCACAGGTTAAGGCATGCGTGCGCGATAGGGATGATAAGGAACGGAGCGGATATAAAATATGTACAAAGTTTATTAGGACATGAGCAGTTGAGTACGACACAAATATACACAAAGCTGAGCCCTGAAGATTTAAAAGCGGCGTACAGGAAATATCATCCGAGAAGCAGGATAAAAGACTTGAAAATCGGATTATAGGGAGTACTATAGGTATTTAGTGATAAAAAAACTTGAGGTTGCAAATTGCGACCAGTTAAAAAGAACGGAGCATTAGAAATTGGAGGTCACAAATTGTGACCATAAATAAGGCAATTAAAAGGAGAAAGAAAGATGAGGATGGCTTTAGTTCCACAAGAAGTAATAGAAGGTAAAGTTTTATTAATGAGAAATAAAAATGTTATGTTAGACAGGGATTTAGCTAAACTTTATGGAGTAACAACAGGAAATTTAAATAAGGCTGTAACCAGAAATTTAGAACGATTCCCAAAGGAGTTTATGTTCAGGTTAAAAAGGGAAGAATTTGAAAGCTTGATATTCCATTTTGGAAGATCAAGTTGGGGAGGTACGCGTAAAATGCCTCGCGTATTTACAGAGCATGGTATTTTAATGTTATCAAGCGTATTAAACAGCAAAAGAGCGATACAGGTCAATATACAAATAATGCGGACTTTTACAAAGCTACGCCAGATGTTGTTAACGCATAAGGACTTAAAAAAGAAAATAGAGCATATGGAAGCGAAATACGACTATCAGTTTAAGGTAGTATTTGACGCGATAAAAGAGCTGTTAGAGCCGCCGGCAAAGCCAAAAAAAAGAATAGGATTTCATCACGAATAAAGGCTAAGAATGAATACCCCGGAAATAACCGGCTCTTTGGCATAAAAGAGGAAGGGGAAATATAGGCGAGAGATCGCCTTTTTCAAGAACCGTATAGGGCACATTAGCCTACTACGGTGTCCAAACCGCCGGCGCTGCACTAGGGATAGACGAAAATATCTCCTACTTAGCAGGCATAGCAATTCGGTCAAGTTTAAGAGCAGGATTTTCAGATGGACAAGATCCAGGTGCATGGTTAGACGGTGCGATAGAAGGTTTTGAAGAAGGAGTTACAAGTTTGGCAATAAATTATGTGACAGAGAAACTTGAGTTAGATCCCCTCACAGCAAATGCAATTATGTTAGCAGTTGGCGGCGCAATAGACGGCGCGCAAGATGGAGATATTTTAAAAGGCATAACAGATGCATATGCAAATGCGCTACTTAACGCGACAAGTTTTGGAGTAGCAAGATTAGATCCAGAGACAGGTCAGATACAAATTGCGCAAGGTTCATCATGGCAGGAAGCCGCGTACATATCAAGAGTGTTAGATATAACAAACAGCCTGAAAGAAAACGGTTTAGAACAAACGCTTTATGACTATTCAGCAAGCGTGCTTCACTGTGAAGCAGTAAACGGATTCACAAGACCAGGTGGAGTATATGATATTCTTGGAGAACATTTGTCCGGACTTGGAGATGTTGCGTTTGAGATCATTGACAAATTAAACGGGGTTAAAGAGATAAAGAATACAGAAACAGGTAAAACTATCGGGCAGTATAAAGAGGATGGTGATACAAAAGTGCTTGAGACTGGCGAATATGAGACGGATCCTGAAACAGGAGAGAAAAAATTAGTTAATGGTCGAGAAGTCCAAACAATAGGAAATAAAGTGGCAACTATTGAGGTTGAAAATGGTAAACAAACGAGTATAACAGTTTTAAATAAGGATACGGGGGATGTTGGAAAGATAGAGTCAATAAATGATAACGGTATAGATAAAGATAACTATCATGCGACAATAATCCCAGAAGAAGGAGAATCTGCCTATGAAAAAACTACTGAGGGTGGGATTGTTGTAGAGGGAGACCCAGGAGCAAAAGGTAACTTAGATTCTGAGAAAGAAAAATTTAGAAGATTTCTGAAAGAGAAAGCAATAGAAGAAGCATTGGATTATGATTGGGAAGAACAGTATTTTGGTGGTCCAAACGATAACGATGACAACGATAGAGTGATGGATTTAGAGAGCTTATTATTCAGGATATTACAAGACCCAGGGCAGAGAATAGAGATTGTTTTGCCAGGGCAAAAACTATTTCCGATGTGATGAAAAAAATAAATATAACCTTAACAATTTTAGTAAGTATAGTTGTTCTCTGTAGCGTTTTATTTGGTGGATTTTATGCTATACGAAAATATGTTTTTGATGTTGAAAAGCCATATTATGCAACCGTAATTGATGCCAAGTGGTCAGTAGTTGCATTAGATTCCGGAGAAAAGGTTGAACTATCTGGCATACTTGTACCATTGAATAAAACGGAAATAAATTTTTTTCCTCAACTTGTAACAGCATCCAGGGATTTGCTTGTTGGGAAAAAAGTAAAGGTTGAACTGATTGAAAGATTTAGAACAGGCGGACCGCATAAGTATGATTTAGTACGACTTTATCTGGAAGACGGAACGTGCGTGAATACATATTTACTTGAAAATGGTTTAGCATTTTTTAGTCATGGATATTATCGAGACAAAGAAAAAGAAATAGAAGCAGAAGCAAGAGCCAAGAAAGCGAAAAAGGGTATATGGGCGAAAGATTTAGACTTACTTTATGTTGGTAGCAAAGATTGGGAAGGAGTGCACTATCCCGAGTGTCCTGAAGTGAAAGAAATAAAGCCGAAAGACCGAATGGAATATTATAGTCGACCGGTTGCAGTGAATTGGTACAGAGGATGGTATCCCGAAGGTTGCCCCTATTGTAATGAGATAAGGAAAACAAAACCAAAAGAATTGCAATAAGTTCAAGAAAAGAAAACTATACAGATCTCTTTAAAAAAAACGACATCCCAGTTATAATACGAGAAGATGGGAAGTAGCGACAAAACAAA
>Ga0210003_1005212_pt1 | contig 10040 bp, 5 predicted proteins | sample LantaG_FD_182804 | JGI IMG/M metagenome (GOLD analysis project Ga0210003, IMG submission 182804) | Deep subsurface microbial communities from Baltic Sea to uncover new lineages of life (NeLLi) - Landsort_02402 metaG (SPAdes) (version 2) | ecosystem: Environmental > Aquatic > Marine > Oceanic >...
CTCTTAAACTCGCTCGTCGAGGGAAATCCGTGCTATGGATACGCTATCAATGACGCGCGCCAGGTCGTAGGATACGTAGATACTGCCGAGGGGCGCCATGCGTACCGGTGGGATACTGCCACCGGGGGCGTACAGGATCTGCACCCAACGGAGGGACCTACCAGCGTGGCCACTGGGATCAATAACGCGGGCCAAGTAGTAGGTCACTCGAAATTGATACCCGATGGACAAAAATGGTATTCCCGTGCATTATTGTGGAGTCCTTCAGGTGACATGACAAATCTGGGCACGTTTGAAGGACCTTTCTATCTTGAGAGTGCGGCATACGGGATCAATAACGCGACACCGGTACAGATTGTAGGTGACGCGGACATATTGGATGGAGTTCCGAACTCTCTCGCATCCCTATGGGTTTCTGGAACTGTTGATTCTTTGGGTACGCTTCCGGGCAATGGACCTAACCCGGATTTCAGCCACGCACGCGGGATCAATGACGCGGGCCAGGCAGTAGGTTACTCGGGGGAATGGGCCTCTACGTTTCGCCATGCATTTGTGTGGGATATTACCACTGGGATGCAAGACCTGGGAACCTTGTGCGAATCCCCGCCATGCGGAACCGAGAGTGAGGCTTATGCAATCAATAACAACGGCACAATTGTGGGTTGGTCAGACCTGCCTGGAGATGTAGGAGAACATGCATGCCTGTGGGAGTGGAATGGCGCTACTTGGGACATAACGGATCTGGACGGTGATCCCGGGTCCCAAAGCGAGGCATACGGGATCAATGACGCAGGCCAGGTTGTAGGTAAGTGGAACACCCATGCCTTCCTGTGGGATGCCGTGAACGGGATGCGAGACCTCACCATTATAACAGGATTACCAGGTGTTGGTGTCGCCCGGGGAATTAACAATCAGGGCGATATTATATATAATAACATCACGGATGATACCGCGTACATGATACCCGCCTGTGCGCGCCAGCAGGGGCTTCTCTCAATTGATTACACCAGCGATCATGGCGTGTTGACGGACGAAACGGAAACCTACGCAGGCACGGGAACGGTATACGGTTCGACCGTATGGAGAAGTGGTTGGACCAAAGCATATCCGATCAGCCAAACAAAGAATACGCCGCTGGTCGCCGACGTGATGGTATTCGTGAACGACCCTGGACGAACGTTCAAACTCGTCGGAGATGGCCCCCCGATCGAGAGCCTTAATTGCCTGGATTTTGAGAGCGCCTCCTATTCCACAAGCGCCTCGCAACAGACCATTACCGTCACAGCTACGGATCCGCTTCCGGACATGATTTACCATATTATGGGCGAAGAAGTGAATTGGAGCATCGAGTGGACGGATGCAGGCGGCGGGACTGTCCCGCTCGAGCCGGTTTGTGTGGAATGTTTCGTCACGTACGGACAGCCCTATGACGGCCCGAATGATCTTATTGACTGGCCGTTATGTCAGAATCTAAACTTTGCGCCTACGGTGAAACGCCTTACCTTGCTTACCGAAGGTGCCAATGGCATGATTGCGCGAAAAGACATCGTACAAGGAATCGCCGAGAGAATTGCCGCCGAGAACGTAGACTTCGGTGTTGGCGACCTTAGTGCTGCGTGGGATCGCCTCGATCCGGGGCCGACGAATTTTCTCGAATGCTACTCAGGCAAGATACTATGCGCGGCCGGTGCCCTGATGCTTGGTATTCCCCGGGAATTGGTCAAGTCGAAAATCAATCAGGAGGAATGCGTTAGTTATGCTTCTACAGATGTGGTCTCGGATCCAAACTACAAATCTGACTGCACGGATATGGAGATGCCATCTGCGTGGTGCAGCCTGTCGCCATGCCCTACCTACCCAACCATTGTTCCGCATCCCCAACACCCTGGACCCGGACAGCCACTTGATGTCGGATCGGAATTCAAGTATTGGGAGTTGGACTTTGACACGGATAGCCCAGCCGAAAATTTCATGAAGATTTATGACGAGTATGGGGTCTGGTATTATGTTACGGTTGTTCCTCCGCTAACGCACCCGATTCCAGGTTCGGGCCAGCCGCGAGACTACCCGGACAAAGTTGCACGATATCTCATTATGAAACAAGTCAATCCCTCGCCCTCGGGAGATCAATATTGGCTCCGTCGGGCTCCGTATACCCAAGTCAGCCCGGCTAATTCCCTACCATTACCATGAAAGTAAGAGATCGCAATTGGCTAGTCAGACATAGATATTTTAGAGAAGGAGGGTTAAATAATATGTTGTACACACCGCTGCCACAAATCAGGTACTCGTATGCCGCGCACTGGATCGGTTTGTTGATAGTTGTGTCGGTGCTTTTCGCACCGCCTTCAAAGGCGGACTCGCAGGATCAGGCTGGACTGAACGCAGGACCCACTGGATCGACACTGTCTGAATGTGATTTGCAGGCGACAAAGGCGCTTATTGCGATGACGCGCGACGCAAAGCTCATTTCCGAGAATTTTAGCAACATCATGAGCACGACACGCGACACGAGCACCCGTCTTGATCATATTGTGCTAGAACAGGAATTTCGAGGGCGTTTCTGTAGGTCCTGGAAAAACTGGTATCATGAGGCAGTGGATTCAGTGAAGGCGTTGCAATGCCTGCCGTCTTCCCAACTTCAGACGATTTGCTGGCTTGCGCAGTGCAACAAGCGGATGTGCTTTGACATGCCCGAGGTGCGCACGCGGCAACGTCAAGCCATTATGTCTTTCGTAAGAAAGAGCCTGAGCGAGGCATCCGAGCCAGGGCAGATTTGTGCGCTCCTGGATATTGCTTACCAAGCGGTGTTCTACGTGGACTGGGAGTGGGTCGTTCCTCGCGACGGTGCAGACGATGTCATTGACTTGTTTAAGTCGTACGTTGGCCATGCCGATGTTTCCGTGCATGAATATGCGCGGGAAAGGCTCCGGACCATGGGGTATGTGTGGCGTTCACGATACAAGGAGATAATACAATTCCTCATTGAACGAGCGCCTGAGATACGTGAGTACTTGACGGCAAAACCAATCCCTGGGGTCGCCGTAGATATACCTACAGGCAAGGATTCCCATTTTCCTCCTGTGAAAGAAGAGGATTGGTTCGCGTTGGACAAGATGGAGCCGTCAGCACTGGGTGCAGTTGTGGAAGAGAAGTACATAGCAGTGTATCGTGCCTTGTCGGATTGTCTTGGGGATAAGGCTCTCAGCTTGCTAATCCATTACGGGAGCCGGGACGTGGGTGAACGCGGAGAGGCCGCTGTGCAGACCCTCGCGGGACTTATACGGAAAGGGATAGAAGTAGGTATTCTGCGCTATTTCAGCTTTGAGACCGTAGCTGATATCCCACCGGATCTGAACGTACTTGTACAGAGGCGTCTGAACGAGTTGGTAAGCGCATTCGTGGAAGACGCAAAATCCTCGCGCAAAAAGGAGCACTTCGAACGCAAGCCGGATGGAGTCCTGAAGAACGCAGTAGAGACAATCGAGAGAATGCAGAAGAAGGGTTTTGCTAACGGGAAGCCAATTGATGAAGCGGTAAGCCTGCAAGTCGAGCAGAAACTGACCGACGCGCTCAAGGCCCTAAACGGTAAGCAACAATGACCTGTCGCACGCCAAAAATCGGCTTGTTGATTGTTGTGTCGGTGCTTCTCGCACCGGCCGCAATGACAGGTGTGCCCGATAATGGTGGCTCCAACACAGGTTCCATTGCCTCGATATTGTCTGAAAGTGATTTTCAGGCGACAAAGAAGCTTATTGCGATGACCAGTGACGTGAAGCTGCTAACGGAGAATTTCAACACCATCATGACTGCCTCACCCGACGAGAGTAGCCGTCTTGACGATGCCATGCTCGAAGAAGAATTTGATAGCCGCTTCGGTGGACTTTGGAAGGGCTGGGATCCTGGGATAGGAGAGCCCGAGCAGGAATTGCAGGTCCTTTCCTCTTCACGTCTTCAGGCGATTTGCTGGCTTGCGGAGTGTAACAAGCGGATGTGCTTTGACATGCCGAAAGTGCGTGAGAAACAGCGTCAAGCCATCATAGCACTCATCAAACAGAAGCTGAGCGAGACACCCGAACGGATGAACATCTGCGCCCTCTTGGACATTGCTTACCGGGCGGTCTTCCAGAGATGGGTCATTCCACGGGACGGCGCAGACGATGTCATCGACTTATTCAAGCCCTATGTAGGCAATGGCGATGCTTACGTGCATGAATATGCGCGTGAAAGACTACGGATCATGGGATACCTGTGGCCTAAGAGATACAAGGAGATACTTCAATATTTGATTGATAACGCTCCCGAAATTCGCGAATACTTAACAGCAAAACCTCTTATAGGGCCTTTCATAGACATACTTACGGGTTTAGGTACTCCTCCTGATCTTGTGAAAGAAGAGGACTGGTACACATTGGACAAGGCGGAGCCATCGGCTTTGGGCGCGACTGTGGAAAAGAAGTATTTGGTTCGGCGCGGCCCTTTTGAGGATTGTCTCGGCGAAAAAGCCCTTAAGCGGCTCGTTTACTACGGAACGCACGACGCTGTGCAAACTGGGGAGGCCGCTCTCCAAACACTCACCGGTCTCGTGCGGAAAGGAATAGCTACCTCAAACATTATCTATGACTTTAGTCATAGCATTGTAACTGATGTTCCACCTAAGCTTGACGTAGTTGTGCAGCACCGTCTCGACGAGTTGTTGAGCGCATTCGTGGAGGACGCCAAATCCTCCCGCAAGAAGGATCGCTTCGAACGCAAGCCGGATGGAGTACTGAAGAACGTACTGGAGATGGTCGAGAAAAACCGGAAGAAGGGGTTTGCTAAAGGAAAGCCTATCGATGAAGCAGTGAGCCTGCAAGTCGAGGAGAAACTGACCCAGGCCATCGAGGCTCTGAACGGCAACCACAAATGAGACATTTGAGGGGAAAAGGGGACATTCTACTTTTATGACCTACTTTTATGACCTCAAATTCGGTTTTTCTGAGAATAGGCGGAAAAGTAAAATGTCCCCTTTATCTATCATAGGGATTATCCGACTTTGCCTTTTCCGGCACCGAATCTGCCATGACATAAAAATATGGAGAAAGGATATACTATGATTACCAGAAAGCTACTATCGCTATCACCAGCTAGCAAAAGCATCTCTAAGATGGGAGTCGTGGTATGGATTTGTGCGATCTTCGTGATAATGCTTGCAGTCCACTGCGCGGCGGACATTACGGTTGACGGATCGTCTGAGAGTAGTAACAAGGACTTGTTTGCTCTTGTTGCAAAGGGGGGAGATCGCGAAGCCACTCAGGCCTTGATTAAACTCACCAAGAACCCTCAACGCACGCTTGAAAACTGTGGCGGTTTACTTGATATTTCGGGAGAGGCGGTAGGTGGGATAGATGAAAAAGATCTGTTTCAAGAGAACCCGTGGGCCAGAGGGCCCTTTATAGAAAACACTTCTCGTGGTGAGCGCATCGTAATCTATGTGGCCGGGTGCCTTCGCGAAATGGCTTGGTCTGATTCGAAAGAAGAAGCAATATCAATGCTGGACGATTTTGTCCGTCGGGTGGTCGAGGGCCAGATAGCAACAATCCGGCCGGGGATTGGGCTGCAGGCGCGGTTCTACTCGATCTATTTCCCAAGTGCGATTACACCTGAATGTTTAACGACAATTAGAAGTCCCGGTCAACGACAATTAGAATTCCCGTTTTTGGAGCTTTGGCTTAGACCGTCTAACCTTCTGTTGGAAGGAGGTTTTGATGGTCACGAACGAGCAAGTGAGGATACTGATGAAAACGATCAAGACGGAGAGGACGTTGGAATTGGCCGCCGCGAAGGCGGGCATGGATGTGAAGACGGCGCGGAAGTATCGGCGGTCGGGCAAGTTGCCGAGCGAGATGAAACAGCCGCATACGTGGCGGACGCGGGCGGACCCGTTCGAGGAGGTCTGGAAGGAGTTGCGCGAGGCGCTCGAGGAGAACGCGGGGTTCGAGGCGAAGACGTTGTTCGAGGATTTGCAGCGGCGTTGTCCGGGGCGTTTTTCGGACGGCCAGTTGCGCACGTTGCAGCGGCGGGTGAAGGTGTGGCGGGCGGTGGAGGGGCCGCAACGGGAGGTGATGTTCGCGCAGGTGCATGAGCCGGGCGCGCTGTGCCAGTCGGATTTTACGCACATGGGGTCGCTTGGGATCACCCTCGCGGGCCAGTGGTTTGACCACATGGTCTACCATTTCGTGCTGACGTACTCGAACTGGGAAGCGGGCACGGTGTGTTTCTCGGAGAGTTTCGAGAGCCTGTCGGAGGGGCTGCAAAATGCGTTGTTTGAACTGGGCGGCGTGGCGCGTACGCATCAGTCGGACCGGCTGTCGGCGGCGGTGTCGAATCTGTCCGAGCGCAAGGACTTCACGGACCGCTATAATGCGTTGCTAGGACACTATGGCATGGAGGGCCGCAAGAGCCAGGCGGGCAAGGCGCATGAAAACGGGGACATCGAGCAGCGCCATCACCGGTTCAAGCGTGCGGTCGAGCAGGCGCTGTTGCTGCGGGGCAGCCGGGATTTCGCCTCGCGCGAGGACTATGAGGCGTTTTTGCGCAAGCTGTTCGAGCAGCTCAATGCGGGGCGCCGGGAACGGCTGGCCCAGGAACTCGATGCGTTGCGCGCCTTGCCGGCCACGCGTTATGACCGGCCCAAGGAGGTGGACGTTACGGTGAGTTCGGGCAGCGTTATCCGCGTGCAAAACAACGTGTATTCGGTCTCGAGCCGGCTCATCGGCGAGACGGTGCGCGTGCGGTTTCACGCCGAGACCCTCGATGTTTTCTACGGACAACGTTGCGTCGAGGTGCTGCCCCGGCTGCGCGGCCGCAAGAACCATTGCATCAACTACCGCCACGTGATTGACGCGCTGGTGCGCAAACCCGGCGCGTTCGAACACTATCGCTACCGCGCGGATCTGTTTCCCACGAGCCGGTTCCGCATGGCCTACGATGCGCTGAAACACAGCCTGCCCACCCGGGCGCACAAGGAGTATCTTCAGATACTGCGCCTGGCCGCCCACGAGACCGAAACGGGCGTGGACGATGCCCTGCGCATGCTCATCGACGCCGAACAGCCCATCACGGCCGCGCGCGTCGAGGCGCTGGTGAAATCCGGCCAAACGCCGCCCCCGGCTACCGACGTACGGATCGACGTGATAGACCTAGGTATCTATTACGGGCTGCTCGACGGCCTCGCACTCGAGGAGACCATGACATGAGTAGACAACCAATACACATTCGAGCCCGGCTCGTCGAACACCTCAAAGAGCTGCGCCTGCCCGCCATGCGCGACTGCTACGAACAAGAGGCCCAGCGCGCCCAGCAAGAAACGCTCAGTTACGAGCAGTACCTCTTCGAACTGGCCGCGCGCGAATGCGAGGCGCGCCGCCAGCACCGCATCGAGCGTTTCCTGCGCGAATCGTGCTTGCCCCTCGACAAAAGCCTCGACGCGTTCGACCTCAAGCGGCTGCCGCGCAAAGCCGCCCAGCAAGTCCGAACCCTGCTCGACGGCGCCTTTCTCGATCGCCGCGAGAATGTATTGGCCTTCGGCAACCCCGGTTCCGGCAAGACCCATCTGCTGTGCGCCCTGGGCCAGGAATTGATCCGGGCCGGCCGGCGCATCTACTTTACCCCCACGGCCCTGCTCGTCCAAGACCTCTTGCGCGCCAAACAAGAGCTCAAGCTCGCGCGGCTCCTCAAGCGCCTGGCCAAATACGACGCGCTCCTGCTCGACGACATCGGCTACGTCCAACACGACCGCGACGAGATGGAAGTGCTCTTTACGCTTTTGGCCGAGCGCTACGAACGCGGCAGCGTCCTGCTCACCAGCAACCTACCCTTCTCCCAATGGGAGCGCATCTTCAAAGACCCCATGACCACCGCGGCCGCCATCGACCGCTTAGTCCACCACAGCATCATTTTGGAATTGAACATCCCAAGCTACCGCGTCCACGCGGCCAAAAAGAAGGAGAAAAAACCAGTATGAAAACCCCAAAAAACACTGTAATATCAATGTATTGGCCCCCATGGGGGCCACCCAGAAACAACACCCCAAACCCCAGGACCAGGCCCCCTAACCAAGGCCTACGCAACCCCCTAAACGAACGGGAAAAATAATTGTCGCCGCCGGGAGGAATAATTGTCGCCGGTCAGATGTCCCCGGAATTGCAAAAAGTTAAGAGGTCTGTCCCTAGAACTTCTCCTAGAACTTCTAAGTATGGATGTCCCCGGAATTGCCAAAAGTTAAGAGGTCTGTCCCTAAAACTTTCCATTTATCCCCCGAATTTAGAACGCCTTTTTGTTATCAAAAAGAAAGTCTGACACTGCCAGAAGGGGCCAACTCCAGGGCATCCTTGACCACCGCCGTAACAAACCCCCCAATCCCAGGCGATGTTATATTGAGCGCATATCTAACGCCTACAGTATATGTGTCCTCGCCTAGACTTATTATATCTACGCTCTTATATTCATGCACTTGTGCATAGAGTTCTTGCCAGAGATCTAAGTTGTCCGTCCAGAACACAAGGTCGATCTTTTCTCCATGCGGTGCGCCGATAATCAGATAAAGATCCGAGGAGTCATTGGATATGCGAATCGATCTGGAGAAGTCACGTTGCTCGAACTCGTTAAAAACGCTAGGGAGCTCGGACAATGGAATCTGGCAAGTGATAGGACCAAGACGGAAAACGCTTGCGAGACAAACAGCGGCTCCAACAAGAAGGAGAAGAGCAGTGAATTGCCTTACCTGCAATCCCCCAATCGAACGCAGTCCGTACGTGACCGCACTGGGTATTGGATCGGGCCTAAAGAGGAAATAACAGCCGACTGCTATTGCTGGTACCAAACCAATAACAACAACTATGCGAAAAAGATTGGCGCTAAACGCGTACAAGAGAACATCTCCGCTTGGTTACTTGTTCGTATTATAGGGACAACATACACACTTGCACAAACTGCTATAATCGGCCCACCACCAACCAGACATCACTAGATCATTGCCACAATCTATACTTTTAGTAGTCATACCCATACGCATGCACTTCTCGATGCATTTTCCCGTACACTCCCCCCACTGGCTACGGTTGCAAGGAATGAAGACAGGCCATGGCTGGAAAGGGCTCCACTTCCAATACACGCGGAACGTGTCCAATTCGAATATGACTTTAACGCAACATTTCTTTTTTGATGTTCCCATGGGATCATTGTAGGTGGTGGGGCCGTCATTCACATATCCATACAAATTCGGTCCATCAACCATACCCAACGGATCGCTTGTGATCCATCTCGATCCCATCCACGGGGTGTAATACCGATACGGGAAGTAGTAGGAGTTTGTTGTAGAATCGAATTCCTTGCCGGTGAAGGTGTATTTCACGTCGGTGAGGTTGGGGGTGAGGATCTTGCCGTAGGGGCTGTAGTTGATGTAGTTCAGCGCGGTGGCGTCGTGGTCGCGCATGCGGCGCGTGCTGCCTAGGCGATCTTGTTCGTAATGACGCCAGGTTCCTGCGGCAGCGTCAGCGCCCAGCGCATCCGCCAGAATGCCTGCGGGACCGTGGATGTAGGTGGCGGCGAGTGCGCCGGTGATGTCGGTTTCGTTGATGACGTTCCAGCCGGCGTCCCAGTGGTAGTAGGTCTTGGGATCGGTGTCTTCTTGGCGGGAGAGGCGTTTGTTGTCGCCACGGTATTCGTAGTTGACGGTGGTTCCGCCGGTCCAGTTTTGCGCGACTTGGGTGAGTTTGTCGCCGTAGCGATAGTTGTATTGCGTGGTTTTGATCACGCCCGCGTCGTCATATTGTTTCTCGGACAACCGGCCCCAGGCGTCGTAGGTGTAGTTCGTGGGCGAGGCGCAATCGGTCGTCGTGGATGATATCAACTCGTTGGCGGTGTTGTACGAGAACGTGTTGTACTCCTGCTCGCCGCCCGGGACTAAGATCCCTTCCTCCACGAGATTGTCCGCGTCATCGTAGGCATACCCGAAAATCCCCGTGATGTGGGAATCGGTTGCCGACGCGGCCCTCTGA
>Ga0210003_1005213_pt1 | contig 10034 bp, 12 predicted proteins | sample LantaG_FD_182804 | JGI IMG/M metagenome (GOLD analysis project Ga0210003, IMG submission 182804) | Deep subsurface microbial communities from Baltic Sea to uncover new lineages of life (NeLLi) - Landsort_02402 metaG (SPAdes) (version 2) | ecosystem: Environmental > Aquatic > Marine > Oceanic >...
CCGCTTCTCATTTGCGCGTCTTGGGTAGCACTTTCATGGGGAGATATTCCGACGCTGTTATCGAACTCGGAACTGGAGATGCTCGTGGAACCTGGATTTCTGGCAACCATATCGAAGGTGCAAATGCCGGTATTGAACTTGGAGCTGGAACTACGGATAGTGCTGGAGCTACTGAAGAATATATTTATATTGAAAACAATGTAATTAGCACCGCGACAGAATGCATCAATGATGCCGCAGGTATTGCTCGTATTAATAATAACACTTGTTCAACGTTACAGGCGAAGGGTGTTGCTGGAGCTGGGGCCATTGTTGGTCAAGAATTTTTCTCTGGCGGAAACAAAATTTCAGCTTCCGACTTAGCAAACGCCGATTGGCCCGCTTTGGGTTCACTGTAATATTATAGCCAACTACTAAAAGGAGGTATAGTTATCTTGTATATAATTAATAAGTATAAAACAGATGATTATGCCTCCTTCAATATTATCGTTCAAAAATATCTAATTTATGATGCGGGGATTCCGTTTATTTGCAAAGAGGGGATATAGCATTTTTTGCAAAGGGTAAGAAACTAAAAAACGCTATTCGGAAAGCCCCCGTATGGATTAGGATTTTGTCCGGAAAGGAGATGTAGAAATTGGCAGATAAATTAAAATTTGCAGTTGACGACATAAACCTTCTTGACGAAGTTAATGACGAGCAATTTGCTACTGCTGAAGTAATTGCTTTTAGTAGTGGCGCAGACCTGTCTGGTATTGCGGTAGAATTGGTTACGTGATAGTAGTTTTTTTTGATACTACTGTTTGATTAGATTTATATTTCCTAGCGTGTGGTCAATACTACACGCTAGGAAATTCCGATTATGTAAAAAAGGAGACCTATGAAACTAATAAGTGATACCCTGCGGGATGCACTAATTGAGCAATGGTCGCATGAAGTAAAAAATTCCCATATATATTTGAATGTTGAATCATTTCTTAGCGGAAAAGGTCTTGATAATTTAGCAAAAATATTTGAAGAGCAACACTCTGAAGAACAAGGTCATGCGAAAATTATATTTGACCTGTTAAAAGATTTGAATGTTGTTGTCACAATACCCACTGTTGAATCGCTACAAAAGAATATGTCTAATATTATGGATGTTGCTGAACTTTATCTGGAAAGAGAGATTTCGACAACTCAAAGCCTTATTTCACTAAAGGATTTAGCAATCGAAGATGGGAACGGGATTGTAGAAGAGGTTATGCGCAACATGATATCGAAGCAACAAGTCGAATATGCTGAAGCTACCTTATTTATGGACAGAGCATCTATCTGTGGGAATGATTGGAAGGCCGTATTCATGTGGGACATTGGTATAGGATAATTGACATGTATGTGTTAAATCCTACAGATTCCAATTTAATTACATTTCCCAAAGTTGTTCAGAGATATTTAATTGCTTGTGGGGTTCCGCTCTATTCTACAATTGATGGGAATTTCTACTTTAGAAAAAGCAAACTGTTAGATAAGGTATTGGGAGAAGCTCCGGATAATATTTTAAAAATCTTGGAAGAGGAGGTGGAATGTATTGGTAAAAAAATTAGACTTCGCTGTAAAAAACGTGGAATTTTTGGAAGAAGTAAATGATAGTCAGTTTGCTACCGCCGCCATTGAAGCCTTTTCTTCAGGGGATAATTTACACGATTTAACTTGTTCTGTTGAGACCTTGAGAAAAACAGCGTCTACAATCTATGAAAAGCCAGTTATCTTTGAACTGGATGGATATTATTATGACTTCGGCACACACAATGATGGGATAACTGTTCCGGCTGGATTTGTTGTTCCTGGGAGTGCCGAGTTCGTAGAACGAGACGATGGAAGAATATCTCTAAAAGTTATTGCAAAGATATGGAAAAGATATGCGAAAGATTTTGTAAAGATATTCCAACAAGCTGATGATAAAAAAAAGAAAGTTTCCGTAGAAATGGAAATATATGAGCAGACTAAAGAAGACGCAAAGGGAATGTCCGAGATGTTATCTTTTGCCTATACTGCCATATGTGTTCTTGGAGATTTCTTCACCGAGGCAAGCCCTGGGGCAAATATGCAAATGGTATCTTTTTCTAGCAAGGTCACAGATGATTATGATAAGGCATATCGATTAGAATTTGACAGATATTCCGGGATAGATTTTAGTGTGCCTTCAGATGTTAGAGATGCGCTGAAAAGAGGCCTAGACAATCGCTCAAAATTTGGTTCTGGTGGAACTGCGGTGTCGGCATCTTTGGCTAAAAACATTATTAAATCAAAATCTATTTCCCCAGAGCAAATCCGACAAATATATAAATATTTCTCTAGAAAAAATGTAAATAGACCATCCAAAGAAAATTCCGAATCTGGGATTTCTTGGGACTTATATGGGGGGGATTTTGGATATAAATGGTCTAAAGAAATAGTGGCCGCAATGAATCATATAGATGATGACTTAGCGGAATATTTTGCAAAAGGAGACGCGTCAACAGATATCATTGAGGAGATGACTATGAAAAATAAAGAAGAATTAGAGACCGTGGCAGAAGTCATTGTCGAGGATAAGCCCGAAGAAAAAGAATTTGAGGCCAAATCCGAGGGAAAAGATGCCGATGCCGAAGAAAAAGACGAAGATGTGATGATGGAAGAAGATTCCGAAGACGATGAAAAAGAAGATGAAGAGTCTGAGGAAGAAGAAATGGTTTTCGCTATGACATCTCAAAGTATGAACTCCCGATTCCAGAAAGCATTAAGCGAATTTAAATCTGGGGAGGAAGATTGGGGGATGTATTGGGTTGCAGACCATGATGGTGATTATGTATACGTTTATTGTTATGAAGATAATAAATATTATCGTATGGGTTATGAAGTATCTGGTATGGACTTGTCGGTAAATGTTTCTCGCGATGAAGAAGTTATGTTTACCCCAGAATTGGTTGGAGTTTCTTTAGCTAAAGAAAAAGAGTTTTCTGAGTTGAAAGAATTTAAAGCTAATGTTGAGAAAAGCCAATTTGAATTTGAAGTTTCCGCAGTTTTAGATGAAGTTGCGGGGGATATTGGTTCCGAGGAACTAGAACTTGCCCGTGAAGAATCTAAAAACTTTTCTTTAGATACCATTGATGGTTGGAAAAATGCTGTTCGAGCGAAGGCTTTTGCCGCATCCAAGGGTAAGAAAAAGAAAGAACCGGAAGGGGACGGAATTCGCAGAATGGATAGCATTTTCGTTAAAGAAAAGGGTAGCGATTCTATTTGGTAGGATGATAACAACATAAAATAAATTTACTTGTTATTCCATATTGGGATTATGAGAACATTGAAGAAATATTAAAGAAAGAATTATTAGGAGGATTTTAAAATGGCTTACGGAGTAATCGTAACTTCAAAGATTGCGGCAACTAATGTTGATGCATATAATCGTGCTGTTGTTAGTGCCACAGCATTAGAAAATGGTTTTGTGTTTCGTCTTGAAACTCTGTCTACTACATCCGGGGAAAGTGAAGTTTGGGTAGCTACGGCTCCCGCAACATCTGCTCCCGGATTAACAGAACTATGGATGCTTTACGAACCTGAGGTAGTCCTGACTGCCGATAAATATAAAGGCTTAGACCCCGACCCCCGGAATTTCATTCTTCCGATTGGTGAGATTGGTTCGGCCTTCAAGTTGCAGGTGGGTGATGTGGTTTTGATGTCGGCAGATGCCTTGACTGGAACGAAATCGACAAACACATTCGTTAATGCTACCAATGCGGATTTTCAGCTAACCTGGGGAGCAACCCAGACGGCCAGTGTTGTGTCTATGAGACTTATGGAAACCACCACAATTAGTATTGGTTTAGGCTCCATTGGTACACAACGCATCACTGCCTATAAAATGGAAGTTTTAGCCTTAAAATAAATCATATTAGTTTTCTTACTTATATGGATTTAGTATTAAACAACAAATTAACAATTATTAATTAGGAGGACAAATATGAATAGATTACCTACTTCGGTAACTACATTTGCGGCAGGAAATGATAAACTGTACGTCCAGTTCCAGGACTATTGGAACCAATATCGGGCCGAAAACTTGGGCAAGAAAGTGCATTTTGAAACCCGTGATGGTGAAGGAAACACTATTTCTTTTTCCGATAAAGAGAAAGGTTTGAATACCGCTCTTCGCAAAGAGATTTTGCGGGTTGCTGGCATTAATAACATTGATGAATTCCCTCTTCAGGCTTGGGCTTCACACCCCACCCTCAAATGGGCATCTTTTGCAGTTGTAAACCAACTTATTGACGCCGTTCTTCCCGACACCCTTATTGACACAATTGGTCTGTACACCGACGTTCGTACCATTGGTTATGGCGATAGCGCCGCCTTTGATATTGAACCTCGTGACCTTTTTGTGGTCTCGAAAGCTGGCCGTGGTATGCGCCAAGCAGAGATTCGCAAACAATTCCGTGGGCAAGTAACCATTCTTCCCGAATTGCGCGAATTAACCGTTGCCGTTTCTATGTACCGCGTTCTCGCTGGCATGGAATCCCTGGCTTCGTTTACCGCCAAAGCAATTCGTTCTATCGAGAGTCAAGTTTCTCTGGATGCCTATAACGCTTTTGCTACCGCTATGGCCGCTGTAACTGCTACCGCTGGTGATACCCAATTGCGAGTTACCGGTTGGACTCAGGATGACTTTGTGCGTTTGGCTCAAAAAGTCGGTGCTTGGGGCAATGCAAAACCGATTTTGATTGGTACGCAACGCGCTCTGCAAAGTGTTCTGCCCGATGACGCCAATTATCGTTACGACCTGTCAAGCGAATATGTAACCATGGGTTATGTAAAGAATGCTTTTGGTTATGATGCCATGGCTCTTCCTCAGGTTGCAAACTGGGCGACTGAATTTGCCGTTTCTATTTCTGACAGCGCACTATGGATTGTCGCTCCCGGAAATGACAAACTGGTGAAATTGGTACTGGAAGGTAGCACTATTGCTAATACTTCTGGCGTTTTTGACAATGCAAATCTTCAACAAACCAGCACTCTCTATAAAGCTTGGGGTGTCGGAGTTGCAACCAACGCTTTAGCCGCACAAATTACCTTAAGCTAACATATTAATCTTAGCGAATTTTACGGGGGGTAGTAAATGCTACCCCCCAACTTATAGTTTTTAGAGGAGAAAATGACTACCGCAACAAAAGGTAAATTATCTACCAAGGCTTCTACGAAGTCTCCGGAATTTGATTTGAAAAAAGAAAATTCAGAATTGAGAAAACTCTTAGAAGAAGCCATATCGAAATTGTCAGAATTGTCCGAATCTCCAAAGCTGGAAGAAGAAGATGACGGCGATATTGACATTCGACCCGACAGGTATATTAGAGTGATTAGCCTGTGTCCTCATCCATTAAACTTATCAACTCGCAAGAAAGGTGGGAAGAATTTTAGATTTGCCAATCTTGGTCAAGAAAAGAGAATTCTCTATCAAGATTTACTTGATATTATTGAGACCAACTCTTCTTTTGCCGAACAAGGCCTGTTCTACATTTTAAATAAAGATGTTATTCGGAGACACGGCTTGTCTGATTTCTATGATTCCATCTTAAAGAAAGATGAGATGTTAAATATAATTACTTCGGATACGGATGTGGCCCTGAGGGTATTTAAAACGGCTAATCGGCGTCAGCAAGAACACATTGGGGAAATCCTTGAGAACATGCTTATTCGCGGAGAAAGTGTGGATATGAATTTAGTATACCACATCGGAAAAGAAATTGGTAGAGATATTGATGAAATAGCAACAAATGCTCGGAACTATAATGAGTTAAAAAATTAATAATAAAAGGAGGTAGCGTATGACCACAGCATACTCGTTGGTTTATGACCTCTTTATGCAACAGATTAAGGATTGGAAATTAGATGCCCTTTATGATACTGATGTCGATGATTTTGAAACTTATCTTCAAGGGTTTTTAGTTTTAGCAATACCATTCTTTTCAGATTTCTGCGACCAGTCTTTGGCCCATAATAACAGTACGGCTCTTTTTACGGAAACATTGACGGAAGAAAATATTGTTATTCTGTCTAAAATGATGGTAAAAGAATGGTTAAAGAAAGAAACTGATGATATCCGTCAAATAAATTTGAAGTTGAATGACAGTAAGGCTTTCAAAACCTATTCTGAAGCTCAAAACTTGAGAGAAAAATCTAATAGGTTAATTCAAATTGACGAAGAAATTAGTCAAATGATAACCGGATATTCCTGGTATAACAATGATTGGGATTCCTGGATAGCTGGAACATTCTATGAGAGTTCGTCATAATGGCTTACACATATTATACTACATATAAGAATAATCTGGCAAAAGCTCCAAAGACGGATTACATGGAAGAATTTCAGGCTGTTACGGATGACCAATTTTATAATTCGAGTGACTGGTATACAATTCAAGAGGAAACGTCTTTTGGTTCAGGGGTTTATCAAAATTTAGATGTCCGAATAAATGGAGTTATAAATCCAACTACGGGGGTAAATCAAGGGGATGATTGGAAAAAGCTCATATTTAAAAATATCGATAGAACTATACGGGTTGGGGCAATGTTCGTTTTCGATGGAAACTATTGGGTAACGGTAAGTACATCGGCATTATCTGATTTTCCAACAACCTGCACCGTCAGAAGGGCAAACAATACACTTCGATGGATTGATTTGGACGATGGAGCTAAATACGACTTCCCGTGTGTATTGGACTACATAATTCAGGAAAACCGAGACTATGCTACCGCTGGAAGCAAGTTCGTGAACCCTTCTGGTCTTTTACAGGTGATAACCCAACTGAACGCTACAACCAACAAAATTAAACCCAGTATTAGATTCCTATTTGGGAATCAAGATAACTGGACAGCCTATGAGGTTTTTGGTGGAGGTGTAAACAATTTTAATAATCCTACGGCCACCATTGGCTCTACCGGGATTCTTAAGTTGAGTATGGGTGTATCCCATGTTAATACCGACATTGATGACCTAGTAAACGGTTATGCCCTAGCAGGAAAATTGGTTTATCTTGTAGAATTAGACAAGTCGGCAATATCCGGAGAGGTTTCAGACACATTCGACCTATCGGCGACAGTTACTTTAAATGGGGACACAGTTACTCGTTCCGTTGACTGGGAATCCGATGACGAAGATGTTGCTACCGTTTCATCTAGTGGTCTCGTGACCTTTATAGCTACGGGTTCTGCTACGATTACGGCGTCTTTAGCGGGGGATTCTTCAATATACGATACCTGCTCAGTTACAGTAAACACCACCCCGATTAGCGAATATGTGGTAGTGTTTACCCCAGAAACAAATTATATCTTAGAAGGGAATACTCAGCAATATGCCGTAACTCTGGAAAAGAATGGGGTTACTCAGGCAGATGTATTCACTTTTGCAATTGTTGCGGGGACAGTTCCTACAGACCATTATACATTCACATCTATAGATGGAAACAATTTCTCTGTCGAAAACATTGAAAAATATGTTGGGGAAGACCTTGTTGTACGTGCAACAAGTGGAATTTATACGAAGGATATTTCAATATTCTTAAAGGGTGCATGGTAAATAATATGGATAGAGATGCCTACAACTTCTATGAAGATTTACCTAATTATTCTTATAACTGTATAAGCCACTTGATGGAAAATAACGAGACGATATGGAAACTCTTAAAATATCCCGAAGCAGATGCTTGGAATAGGAGTAACTTGACTCAGGCCCAAAAGGGGGATTTAATTTGGAAAGGGGTTGGAAACTCATCTAAGTTTAGAGTTTTTATAGATGAAGGAATCCCCGATGTTGAAATGGACGAAGTTACAATATTGAGAATAACACCTTATTCAATTATTCCAGACAATAGAACCACGGGGACAGTGATTTTGTTGATGGAAGCTTATTCTCATTTCGACATTAACACTCTTAGCAACTACACCACCAGAATAGATACAATTATACAACAGTTGATTGAAACCTTCAATGGTGCAGTTATCAACGGGATTGGGAGACTCCATTTTGACAGATTGGGGAGTAGAGAGTCGAAGGCAGAACTTGGGGGTCAAATACCATTCAAGGGAAAATGGATGTTGATGGGAAATAAATCAGCTCGGAGTTAGTTACAATGTCTCCAAAGAATTACGATTTGTACTACATTTATGATGAACCAATTCCATTTGGGGGAATTTTGGGGAACGATGATGATTCAGGTGGGTTATTCATCTACCCCGTTAAGATGAAAGAATATTTAATTTTCATGACGGTGGCTCAACTACTACTTGTTGATATATATAGTATTCCTGACCCTCAGATTATTCAGATGTCTTATCTAGAATATATATTCCACACCTTTAAGGATGAGCCTATTCATATAACATTTATTGATTTGATGTTGAGAATGGTTCTCAAATTAGATGATGACACAAGTATAGAATTTTTTAGAGATAAAAATAAAAAGCCATATTTGAAAATCGGGGAAGAAATATTATTAGATAAAGAAAAATTTGACGAAATTAGAACTATAATTATCGAACAAAATCTTCTCGAACCTCCTGATGATAAAATTAGCAAGAAGTTGAGAGAGTCCATGAAAGACGCCGAAAGAATCAGGAGTCGCCAACGGGGGGTTATGGCAGGGATAGAAGACCAAATGATTGCGGTTATGATAAGCACAGGATTAAAAATTACAGATATTTATGATATGACTATCCGTAAATTTATGAAAACCCTGGAGAGAATTGACCACAAAATGCATTACGAAATATATCTTTCAGCATCTCTTAGTGGATTTGTAACTTTTAAAGATAAAAATGCAATAAAACATTGGTTGGCGGACTTGAAGAAAAACCCACTGGCTGGAATGATGGATGTTGACGAGTTCGAGAAAAAAGTGGCTGGCGCTACTGGAAGTAAATAATTAGGAGGATTCAATAATGACAAAATACTTTATGACGAGTGTTGCAGACGCTCGACTATACGATTCTAGCGATAACCTTGTCGCTACTGCAAAAACTCTCATGGATTCAAGTGTGGAAGTATCGCTTTCCAATACCGATGTCCGTGGAGGTAAAGGAAATGCTCTACAATATATCTTATTCAATGGTGCGGATATGAATGTAACATTGAGTGAGACTCAATTCTCATTGGACTTTTTACAGCAAAGCCTTGGTTCAACCCTGGGTACAGGTGTGAATGTATTTAGTGAGGAAACCATCACTTTGGGTGCTGGTGGAACGGGAACCATTACAGGAACCCCATTGGCGTATCAGGGAACAACCATTTACGGTTGGCTAACCCCGTCAAGTGGGACGGTTGAGCGCGTAACCTTCACGGGTAGTAACTTTACTTCGGCTGTAAGTGCAGAAAATGATGTTGTTTGTGTGAGATATTATAACCTGGATTCCGCGGCTCGACAAATCACAATTGGTGCGAATATTGTTCCATCCATTCTAAGATTAGAAATGGAAACTCAATTAGCCAGTTCTTCGGATAGCTCGAATGTTATCGGAAAGGTTGTATTCACTGTTCCGAACTTTACTCTTTCTGGGAATTTCTCATTCTCGATGACTCCTGATGGGGTCTCCGAGACCGGTATTTCCGGTAGGGCGTTGGCTTATACTCCCACATCTGGAAGTTGTAGTAACGTGGATGTCTTGGGTTATGTTACTCGTGTTATTGATGACGCCAACTGGTACGATACCGCGGTTGCATTAGCCATTACTGGTGGAGACTTTACCCTCTCCGCAACCACAGGGACTCAACTTCTAACAGTCAGAGCCGTTCATAGCGATGGCTCCGTATCTATACCTCCGGTTGCAGACTTGACTTTTGCTAGTGCAACTGAAGCTGCATCCACCGTTAGTTCGGCAGGTCTCGTTGAGGGAGTGGCGGATGGTACGAGTGATATTAGTGTTACGATTACGTCTAAACCCGCAATCGACGCTCATGTTATTTGTACAACCCCTGCATAATATAATAAAAGTATAGCAGAATGGGGGTAGAATTTTCTACCCCC
>Ga0210003_1005214_pt1 | contig 10033 bp, 9 predicted proteins | sample LantaG_FD_182804 | JGI IMG/M metagenome (GOLD analysis project Ga0210003, IMG submission 182804) | Deep subsurface microbial communities from Baltic Sea to uncover new lineages of life (NeLLi) - Landsort_02402 metaG (SPAdes) (version 2) | ecosystem: Environmental > Aquatic > Marine > Oceanic >...
ATATCATTAGGGACAAGGAGGTGGCGATAATACATGCCGGGGATATTTGACCATACAATAGTCAGTCGGGTTCAGCAGGCCAATGACATCGTCGACGTCATAGGCGAGCACGTCAGCCTCAAAAAAAAGGGCAGGGAAATGGTCGGCTTATGTCCTTTTCACGACGACCATCGCCCCAGTATGAACGTTAACGCCGACAAGCAGATATTCAAGTGTTTTGCCTGTGGTGCCGGCGGTGATGTGCTCAAATTCGTGCAGATGCGCGAAAATCTCACCTTCCCGCAGGCCATACAAAGACTGGCCCAGCGGGCCGGCATAAAGCTAAAGCCGCCCACGACAGCAAAGACCAAAGGCCGGCACGACCAGCCCGACCCCAACCGGCTGGCAAAGCTAAACGCCTGGGCCGCTGAGCATTTTCAAAACAATCTCAGACACAAACAAAAAGGAAGCGACACTCGCGACTACCTCGCCCGAAGGCAAATTACACCTGAAAGTATAGAAAAATGGCAGCTTGGCCTTGCTCTTTCGGGAAATGACCTAATCAAAGCTGCCGATAGCCGCAATATTCCATTCAAACTCCTCGAACAGGCTGGCCTGGTTGTAACTCGAACTGGTGGTGGCCTTACCGACAAATTTGTAAATCGTTTGATTTTTCCCATCGCTGACGTAACAGGCAGGATAATCGGCTTTGGCGGACGAAGCCTCGACGGAACCGGCGCCAAATATCTAAACTCGCCTGCAACCGCACTATTTGACAAAAGCTGCGCCCTCTACGGCCTGCACCATGCCAGAGGCAACATTGCCTCATCCGGCACGGCGGTTGTTGTCGAAGGCTATACCGACTGTATAATGGCCCACAGTAAAGGTTGTGCCAATGTCGTTGCCACTTTGGGAACCAGTCTCACCACAGGCCACGCACGCATCCTACGCCGCTATGCGAAGGAAGTGGTTCTGCTTTTTGACAGCGACGTTGCTGGTATTGAGGCCGCCAATAGGGCCCTTGAGGTCTGCCTACTGCAGCGAATTGACATCAAGCTCGCCCAGGTCCCCGAGGGAAAGGACCCCTGCGATTTTCTCTTGGCTGCCGGAAAACAGCAGTTCGAAAAACTCATCAGCAGCGCCGCCGATGTCTTTAAGTTCAAATGGGCCAGATTAAAAGACCGTTTTGGTGCCGACCACACGCTTGCCGATAATAAAGCGGCCATCGACGAGTTTCTCCAGACCGTAGCTGCCGCTATGTGGACCGGAAATCTGCCCGCTATTGAAAGGGGCCTGGTGGTCAACCGTCTCTCTACAATCATCCCCCTTGATGGCAAACAGATTAACGCTGAACTATCCAGAAAAATCGCCGCCCTTACGAGAACAGGGCGCCGCGATTTAGAAAACAAAAAAGTTCCCGCCCTTGATCTCGGCCAGGGCCTAGCCGCAGCAGCCCAGAGAGAGATACTCGAGGTCTTGTTGAACCAGCCGTCGTTCTTTGAGCTCGTAAAACAAAAAATTACACCGGCTGCCTTCGATGTACCGATATTGGCCAAAACCGCAAATGTGCTCTTTGAGACCCTAAGCAGCGACCCGGACGCCTCTTTGAAGCAGGTTCTGGCCAAAGCCGAGGACGTTTCTCTCGGCAGCTGTATTGTCGAATTGGCCCAGGTCGGGGCAGGGAAAGGAAATTTCGAATCTCGGTTGACCGGGGCCTTGGACGTCATCCAGCGGTTGCAGCAGCGAAAGAAAATCGACAAGGACACCGCCGTTAAAGCTCAAACCAGATTCTTGCGCGACGTTCGTAAAACCGCCGCGAAGCAAAATCCCCATAGCATCGGGATGACATAATAAACAGCTATCGAAATATAACCGTAAAATATAATATATCCGCCAACGCAAGGCTTGGTTCCGTGTTCCGCAGCCTTAACAATTGCTTTTTGTAAACTGTACTTAAAGGCAATATAGTGGCAAAGAAAAGATTAAAAGCAAAAAAACCGGCTAATCGGACCCCCAAGGCTGACGCTGCCGAAAAGCCCGAGCAGCCGCGGCAGAACGACCGGAAAAGGGACCCCGAGCAGCAGATAAAATCCCTCATTGAAAATGGCAAAAGCAAAGGATACCTCACCTACGAAGAAATGAACCGCCAGCTGCCTGAGGAAGCTGTTAGCCCTGCCCGTCTTGACAAGCTCCTCGCGACACTCGACGAAATGGGTATCCAGCTCCTTGATGAAGCCGAGTTGCAGCACCGCTCCAGGGACCGGTTCGAGGAATTCGAAAAATCCCCGGCCAGCGAAGAAGCCGCTCCCGCTGGGCAGCTTGAAAAGGATAAGCTGCTCGAAGAAGAGCTCGTCGGAGCTGAGGTTGCCCGAAGAATTGATGACCCCATCCGAATGTACCTCACCCAGATGGGAGAGATATCACTGCTGACCAGGGAAAGCGAAATCGCGCTCGCGCGAAAAATAGAAATGGCGCGCATGGCCTTTCGAAGAAAAATGCTCGAATCCGATTACTGTGCCAGAAATGCCGTCACCATACTGCAGCAGGTCTCCGAAGGCGCGCTTTCGTTTGATAGAACTATGAAAATCAGCACCGCTGAAAACCTCGTCAGAGCGGTAATAAAAAAACGCCTCCCTCGGAACCTCCGGACCGTAGACAAGCTGCTGAGTTGCAGCCAGAATCTGTTCCGCAAACTTGTGCAGCCTTCATTCACCGACGACGCAAAGCATTTGCTGAAGTGCATATACCGAAACAGACGCAAAGTTGCGACCCTCCTTGAGGAGCTCAGCCTGCGGACAAGCAGAATTCAGCCGATGAAAAATAAGCTCCACAGCATCAGCCAGAAAATGCACGAGTTGGAGTGTACCATCAGCGAAGGCCCCAACGGCGATTATACTGCTGAGGACATCGACGCAATGAAGCAGGAATTGGACGGCCTACAGGAACTGGTTATGGAAACGCCGGGCCAGCTTGATAAAAGACTGCGAACCATCGATAGAATCTTCAATCACTACGAAGAGGCAAAACGAATGCTCTCGAGCGCAAATCTCAGACTCGTCGTTTCAATCGCAAAAAAATATCGCAATCGCGGCTTGAGTTTTCTTGACATAATCCAGGAAGGCAACACAGGCCTTATGAGAGCCGTCGATAAATACGAATACCGAAGGGGATACAAGTTCAGCACCTACGCCACCTGGTGGATTCGCCAGGCGATTACAAGGGCTATCGCCGACCATGCACGAACCATTCGCATTCCCGTCCACATGATAGAGACTATGAGCCGACTGCGGACCGCCGGCAAATCTCTCCTTCAAAAGCTCGGCAGAGAGCCGAAAATTGAGGAAATCGCCGCCGAGGCTGATATGAGCATTGAGGAAACACGAAGGGTCTTAAAGATTTCAAAGCATCCTATTAGTCTCGACAGACCCATAGGCGAAAGCGAAGACAGTTACTTCGGCGACTTTATCGAGGATGACGGCGTCGATTCGCCCGTCTCCTCCGCCGCTCAGGGCATGCTCAAGGAAAGAATCGACCTGATTCTGAAAACCCTTTCATATCGCGAACGCGAAATTATTAAACTGCGTTACGGAATCGGCGATGGCTACACCTACACACTCGAGGAAGTCGGCAGAATCTTCAAAGTCACTCGTGAACGAGTCAGACAGGTCGAGGCAAAGGCAATAAGAAAGATGCAGCACCCTGTACGATCCCGAAAGCTCGAAGGCTTCCTCGACCACAAATCAGTATAACAAAAAACAAAGCTCCCCGAGGCGCACACGCCGGCCCACCACAAAATAGTTAAGGGTCAATTGTAAATTGAAATGCCGTCGCCAGTATACTGGGCAGCGAAAACCTTATACCGATGCAGCAAATGACCGGTTCAGGACTCCCAGTTTGCTGGGTTTGAATGGCAGCGGTTCATCAAATCGAATTACAATACGACAGAAATTCCTATCTATAGTGTCAATTCGGATGATGCACCCAACCTGAGTGAAATTGACTATGTCTGAGTAGTCATCCAAACCAAAGTGTGGGATCTGAAAGTAAACACTTATCTGTTTACCGGATGACAAGGATTTTTTGGTGAGGTAGCAACTTAATGATACGGCCGTGCTTGAAATTGCGAGCATCTTACCACAGTAAAACGCTTTGCCATGGCCCTTGGTGAACCAGATAGGCCAATCCACATACAGCCTCTGTTCGTTTCTTTGTTCGACAGCTACGGTCATTATTTAGTACTCTAAGAAAATCACGTTTTCACAGAGGGGTGTTTTCAAAAAAAGCGTTTAAAGGCATATCGTAACTTATGCTCTCTGCCTCTTAAACGCTCACAGGACCGCGAGGTCAAACCAAGCGGTGGTTTTTGGGCCTTCCATTTAAAGTTTAACTCATATTTTGCTCGGGGGCAAATCTTTCCTGCTTGCCCCGTGCAAATACCCCACAAAAACTGCGGCAATCTCAACCCCTAATCCACATTTTTAACCCTAAAACCAATGTTGCCCCCTAAAAATCACACCCAAAATCACCCATTTTTCTAAAATTCCAGATTATCAAAGTTGGATTATGAATACTTGCCTTTTAGTGAAAAATGTTTATAATTTCCCGTACAGGCAGTAGTGTAAGCTTTTTCGGCAAAGACAAAACTGTGGTACGGGTTTTAACCTGTGTGGTCTGTCTGATTTAGCTATGGCACATAAGCGAAAAAAAGCGGCTTTTTATGAGGTAATCCGCAGAACGGGCACTAAGCCTCGCTATGACAAACCCTCAGGGCAATCGCATCCACAGGAATCCGGCGACCGCAAATCAGATACGACCGGCTTCGCTGCGGCATCACTTGGCAGGAGGGCAAGGTGGCCAACAAGGCCGAGAATGCTGCTCTTTAACGCCGGGCAAATAGAAATATCTCTGCCGTATCAGCTTGCAGTTGCGATACTGTTAGGTTTCGTTTTGTTGATTTTAGTGGCGTTTCGGCTTGGCCAAAACCTAAGCAGCAAGGCTGTAACAAGTTCAGCCGTAGTGCCGAAAAGTACGCAGGAATTTACGGGGCGTCCGGTTGTCGAGGTGCCGGAAAAAGCCGAGTTTGTTAAAAGGGTCTCGCCAGTAGTGCAGAAGCCGGCAGCGGCTGATGTAAGGGGCAACAATAGAATCGTGATACAGACTTGGCAGGTCAGAGCTCAATTGGAGCCTGTAAAGGAGTATTTCGCCAGCTGTGGCATAGAAACCGAGATAATAAGAGAGGGCAACTGGTATTATCTGGTCACCAGAGAAAAATATGATAATCCCGGTAAGCCGGGGACAAATGGTTATGCTGCGAGACAGAAGATAATCGAGTTAGGGGCCAAATACAAACCGCCGGCGGGTTCTGCGAGTTTTGGTCCTAAACCGTTTTACGATGCATATGGCAAGAGGTTTGACGAATAGTTTTTAGGAGAGATATCGGATGTCTATCGACCGTTCTTTGAAGATTAAAGGAGCCTTAAAGAGGCACCGAAACGTGCTGAAGCGCGCGGAGCGAATCGAGCAGCTTAAAGACGAAGAGCGTTGGTCCACTGGTGATTCAGTCTTCGGCCTGCCTAAGGTAGCTCATCGCAGGAGTCACGCCGGCCGAAAGGCCGCCAAGGAACAGGTAGCCACGGAAGCCGCTGCCGCTGAGGTGCAGGCTGAGGTACCTGAACCTTCAGAAAAAGAAAAGGAAAAGGAAAAATAAAAGCCGCATCTGAAGTTTCAGCTCAAATTTGCCGATTCAGGAGTTAGTTATGAGATGGTATGCGATTTTTATTTTGATTTCTCTGTTTGTCTGTGGTCTTTGTGCGGCCGATACGATTGTTCTAAAAGAAGGCCAAACGTTAACTGGAGATATTCTTGTGGAGAAAGACGATGAGCTGGTAGTGGACATCGGCGTAGCGGTTTTGGCCATTCACAAGGAAGAGATACTGCAATATGAGTATACAAGAGCCGATGAGGAGGCTACTGTTGATTCCAATGAGGCGGCTTTCGAGACAACTGCGGAGACGGGCGGCTGTATACACAGGCTAAGCTGGCAAAGACAACTATTGAAGAGTGTGTAGAAAGCGTTTCGGAAGCGGTGGTTAAGGTCTCGAGTCCCACCGGAATGGGGTCGGGCTTTTTCTTAAACGAAGATGGATACCTGATAACAAATTATCATGTAATAGAAAAAGAGACAAAGATCGAAGTTACCATATTCCAGAAGGCGAAGGACGGCTTCGAAAAGAAGAAGCTTAAAAAAGTCAAAATCGAAGCGATTAATCCTTTTGTTGATTTGGCGCTGTTGAAAGTTGAAGACCTTGGCGACACGAAGATAAAATATGTGTCCCTCGGTGACATTGACAGCATCAAAGTGGGCGAAAAGGTTTTTGCAATTGGCAACCCGCTTGGGCTGGAGCGGACCGTAACCGACGGTGTCATCAGCGCGATAAACAGGGCCTTCAAGGGGCTTGTTTATATCCAGACCAATGCGGATATCAATCCGGGCAACTCAGGCGGGCCGTTGTTTAATCTCGCAGGGGAAGTCATCGGCGTTACGAACATGGGCTATATATTCTTCGGCGGACTTGGTTTTGCCATACCGATCGATTATGTAAAGCATTTCATAGATAACCGTGACGCCTTTGCGTACGACAAGGATAATCCGAATACCGGTTACAGATATATTCAGCCGGACCGAAGACGCAATAAAGCTGAGCCTGAATTTCTCAAAGAAAAAGGCCAGTGACGGCAGCGGCCAACCGGGACAGAAAGCATTAGAGGGTGAAGAAATGAAGCGTGCTCCAGGAACAGTTTCAGTTGTAGTTATTATTTTTGTTGTGTTGATGTTATCCGGTGTCGCGGTAGGTGCACTGCCGGCGACGGCAAAGCTTATCCCGCCGGAAACCGTTTTACTCGTTGACATTGAAGATTTCAACCAGACCCAGCGGCAGTTTGAAAAGACCAGCCTTTACAAGCTCTATAAAGACCCGGCGATGGCCGGTTTTGTGGCCGATGCCGAAGCGAAATGGCGTAAAAAGCTCCTGCAGCAGGACAACAAAATTGTTCAGGTAATTTTTGACGCAGGGGTACTGCCAGAAGGCAGGGTGGCTGTTGCCTTAGTGGCTAATGAGCAAAGCAAAGAGGTGAACGAGCCGGCTGTTTTGTTCATAACACAGTGGGGTAAACACCTGCCCAAAATTACCGAAGCGGTGGAGAAGGAAGTCAAAAAACTCATCGAAGACGGTGCGCATCAAAAAAGCGAGAATTACCGCGGTGTCAGTGTAAAAACGATTATCAGAGAAGGTTCCACAACGGTCAGTTACTGTTTCTTTAAGGATTGTCTGATAGGTTCTACGAACCTGGATGTCCTCAAATTTGTAATCGCCCATATCAGGGGCGCAAGCAGTGCGACTTTAGCTGACGATAGGGATTATACCACCACCTTAAAGGCTACCGGGCCGTATCACGATATCGATTTCTACGTCAATATAGAGCAAATCATCAAGACCACCCTTGCCCGGGATGCCAGCGGTGATGCCCGGACAATGATTGGCAATCTCGGACTTGACAATATCGCAGCTTTGGGCTGCTCGGTGGGTTTTAGCAGGCGGCCCGGCAGCAGTTGCTTCGGCAGGGCGTCGCTGAGAATCAACGGTGCTAAAAAAGGTATCTGTAAGATGCTCGAGGTCGAATCAGCTGTCCTTAGGGCCCCGCGGTTTATTCCTGCTTCGACATACTCAGTAACGTTCATAAACCTAAATATTAAAAAGGCATATGACGAGCTTTACAGTGTTCTTTACAGCTCTGATCCGACCGTTGCGGCGATAATGCTCACCCCACTTTTGCCGCCCAGTCCCGATGGTGAGCCCGGCGTGAAGCTAAAAAGGGACATCATAGAACATCTGGGTTCTCAGATCGTGTTTGCTCAGAGCATCAACAAGCCGTTTTCCACCGGCTCGGCACCGACTGAGTCGCTTACTGCTCTGGATGTAAGCAACCGCAGTACTCTGGAGAAATCTCTCTCGCGTCTGCACAGCAAGCTGATAGCACCGAATAAGCCTGATTCCAAACGTGAACTGTTGGGCTATACGATATATCTCGTTGACTTCTCTTCTCTGTTGTCGAGTTTTCCCGCCGGTGGGACAACGCCCATGCAGCAGCCAATGCCGCAGGCTGTTCCGCAGATGCCCGCGATGGCATTTACAGTGACCGATACTCATCTGATTTTTGGACTGGAGTCGGCTGTTGAAAAGGCGATTCGTACATTGAGCAGTTCCAAGAGCGAATGGGTCGGTTCTTCCGGGTGGTTCACCTCGGCCAAGGTCAATATTCCTTCGGTTGTTGGCCTTGCGAGTCTGGAAGACGGTGCAGCCTCGAGCGAATTGCTCTGGTGGATGCTCAAACAAAGCGGCAAGGCCGGCGCCGGCGGCACATCGCTTGGGCCGGTGTCGTTTACACTTGGCCCGACGGGGATAAATGAATTGATTAATCCGGCTCTTTTGCCTGAATTTGATGCTGTGCGCAAATATTTCAGCTCGTCAACATTCTACGGTATTAGCAGACCGGATGGCTTCTTCTTTGAATTTAATTGTCTCGACCCAACCGGAACCAAATGACGCTCTGTAGTTGGTCTGCCCGGATCAGTGAATGACTTTGTTCAGGGGATAGGTGATTATGCCTGATGCGCCGGCCCGTTTTAGGGCTGGAACAAGAGTGCGTTCCACTTTATCTTCGACAACCACTTCTATTGCCATATAATCGGAATCAGCCAGGCTCGAAATCGTCGGGCTCTTTTCAGCAGGCAGCAGTTTCAAAACGCTCTCGAGGTCGCTTTTTCTTACGTTCATCTTCAAGCCGACTCTACTTGTGGCGTCAATCGCTGCGTTAAGCAGTATGGAGATATTTTCTATTTTTTCTCGCTTGAAGTTGTCCTGCCAGGCTTTTTTATTTGCAATGAACCGTGGTGTCGAGGTCAGCACGGTATCGATTATCCTCAGGTTATTCGCTTTAAGCGACGAGCCGGTCTCAGTCAGTTCGACTATCGCGTCAAGCAACCGTGCCTTTGCTTCGGTAGCGCCCCAGCTGAATTCTATTTTTACATCGATATTTTTGTCTGCGAAATATTTCTTTGTAACATTAACAAGTTCAGTTGCAATCAGTGCGTCTCGCAGGTCTTCCGGCTTTTTAACTTTCGATTCATTAGGCACGGCCAAGACCCATCTGGTCGGTTTGTTTGAAGTTTTGCTGTATGCAAGTTCGGCAACTTGCACCACATCTGAGCCGTTTTCAGTTATCCAGTCGTAGCCTGTGATGCCGGCGTCGAGAGCACCATCGGCGACGTATCTGCTCATCTCCTGTGCGCGCAGGTAAATCGGCTGGATTTGCTCATCGTCGATACGCGGCGCATAGCCCCTTTCAGTCTCGGCGATGTGGAAGCCGGCTTTGTTGAAAAGCTCAACAGTTGCCTTTTGCAAACTGCCCGTTGGAATGCCTAAATTTAGTGTCTTGTCTGGCATTTTAGACCCTTATAAGAAATCTTTCTATTTACGCTTTTTCGTTTTTTTTGTTTTCTTTTTACGAGTGGTTTTTTTGCGGCCTTTGCGCAACTCACTTTGAACTCGCAAAAGCCGGTAAAACTCATACCCGTTTCGAGCTGGAATCTGCCTTGTTAAGAACCCTTCAATCTCCTGCTCGTCGGCATCAGGATGTACGAGTTCATTGTCTCTTAGATATTCGAGCATCCCGCTGGTCAGGGGTATGGCGTGACCGTGCAGAGCTGTAAGCACACAGTAGTTTACAACGAACCTGCTGGTACCGTCCATTTGCCCGAGGGCCTGTTTTGCCGGCCGTTTGCCGATATTCTTCAGGGCCTCAAGGCTGAGGGTGTTGTATCGGTTAAATACCGCTGCCAGGGCTCTGGTCAGTGACGAAGCAATCTGTTTTGTCTCCGGCGTGTCCTCGCCCAGTGTCTCAATGATTTCTTCGCTTCGTGAGACACGCAAATCGTTGAAATCAACGAAATTCTCAGCCAATCTTTTCATTGCGGTCTGTGCGGCTCGCGCGGTGA
>Ga0210003_1005216_pt1 | contig 10030 bp, 5 predicted proteins | sample LantaG_FD_182804 | JGI IMG/M metagenome (GOLD analysis project Ga0210003, IMG submission 182804) | Deep subsurface microbial communities from Baltic Sea to uncover new lineages of life (NeLLi) - Landsort_02402 metaG (SPAdes) (version 2) | ecosystem: Environmental > Aquatic > Marine > Oceanic >...
TGTGTGTGTTAGAGAGAGACAAATCGATGCTGCTACGAGGACTGGTGGGAGTTGGGAGGGAGGGGCGCAGCGGCGTGTGTGGGAGAGACACACTCGCTCTCGACAGACAGGGGGGGGGGGCACCGAGCTCTCTCTCCATCTCTCTCTCCTCTCTCTCTCTCTCTCCACATGCCCACCCACCCCACGCGCCCTCTCCCTCTCTCCATTCCTTCACTTGCTCCGCTCCGGCAGGGCCAGCTTGGTACCCGCGTTGATCTGGCCCCACCCGATCAGGCGCCAGTGCTTCTCCACCCGGCGGGACAGGGCCACCTTCTCCCCAACATTCGTGCACACGGGCGCGGTCAGGACCAGCTTGGCCAGGTCGGCTTTGACGGCCGCCACCCGGGCGCCCGTGCAGCAGGACCCGATGTTGAGCATCAACACCTCCTGCTTGGCCAGCTTGGCCACCTTCCCCGCCTTCTCCCCGCCCGCCGTCCGCACGCCCAGGAGGCGGCGCAGCAGGAAGAAGTTGACCTCCAGCTCGGTGAACACGTCGGGCAGGGCGCCCACCGCGCCCAGGACCTGCCCCACCAGGCGGTCGGCCCGGGTGAGGGTGGGGTCGACGGTGGTGCCCACGCCGATCAGCCCGCCCGGCACCGCGTACTGCAGCTCGTTCTGCTCCGCGAAGAGGGAGACGATGCGTGAAAAGATGGGGGACACCGCGGTCCGGCCTTCGGCATCTTTCGTCACGATGCCGGGGCGCACCTCCACCTCCTGGCCCATGCGCAGCACGCCCTGCAGGATGGACCCGCCCGCCACCCCGCCGCGCAGGTCCTCCACCTCCGCGCCCGGCTTGTTCACGTCAAAGGACCGAATGACAATCATTTGCGGCGGCGACGTGAAATCCCGCACGGGCACGGGCACCTTCTTGACGATGTACTCGCACACCGCGTCGATATTGTACCGCAGCTGGGCGGAGACGGGCAAGATGGGGGCGCCCTCCGCGATGGTGCCGCGCACGAAGGCCGCGATGGCGTCCGCCTGGTTGGCGGCGGCCGCGGGGGAGACGAGGTCGACCTTGTTCTGCAGGATGAGGATGTGGCGCAGCCGCATGATCTCCACGGCCGCCAGGTGCTCCGAGGTTTGGGGCTGGGGGCAGGGCTCGTTGGCCGCCACCAGCAGCAGCGCTCCGTCCATGACGGCCGCCCCGTTGAGCATGGTGGCCATCAGAATATCGTGGCCCGGGCAGTCCACGAACGACACGTGGCGCACCAGCTCCATGCGGGTGTGCTCCCACCCGGGGACGTCGCAGGGCGGGGCGTCCTCTTTCGCGGACCCGTACGCCCGGTATCGCCGGGGCCGGGGCACGCCCGGGTCGGCCGCCACGTAGATCTTGGCGTTGGCGTAGCCCAGCTTGATCGTGATGTTGCGCTCCAGCTCGTTCTTGAAGCGCACGGTTTGAACACCCGACACGGCTTTCACGACGGTCGACTTGCCGTGCGCGACGTGGCCGATGGTGCCGATGTTGATGGTGGCCTGCCGGGAGATGACCTCCGGGGACAGAGGTGTCAGGGTGGAGGGGTCGAGGGTGGCCAGGTTCTTTGGGAGAGGGGAGGGAGAGGGAGAGGGAGGGAGAGGGAGAGGGGATGGAGGATGGATGGAGGGTGTGAGGACAGAAAGGGTGGGTGTGAACCCTCACACGGCCAGAAACGGCCAGAAACGTCCGGTGTGTGTGTGTGTGTGAGTACCCAACTCTGGTGACTCCGTCACCAGAGTTGGGTGCGGGATGGTGGCCCCGCCGCCAGGGCGCACACGCGCACACGCATAGACGAGGAGAGGAGCAAGGGTAGAGCAAGAGGGTCGCCTGGAGAAAAAATGCGGGCGCGGGCCGCGGGCCGCCACGCGGCCGGCGCGCTCGCACGGCTCGCCAGCCCGCACCGCCCACGCAGCACACATGACTGCACGGGCGCTGTCGCCCGACGCTCACGCCGGGCGAGCCCGCGCGTTCGCCCAGGCACGGCATGCACACAAAGAGAGCGACGGCGCCGTCGATCTCTCCCGCGCGCCCGTCGGCGCTCAAGTCTTCCGCCCGCGCTCACTCCCCGCTCTCTCTCTCCTCCAACTGCGCTTACCTGCTCACGCAGGCCTGCCCCCCGTTTCGCCATGGCGGGCAAAGAAGAGGGAGAGGGAGTCAGACAGCGGGCAGGGAGGGACCGACAGAGGCAGGCGTGCGCAGATCGGCGCGCCTGCGTCCGCTGGCGAAAAGACGCGCAAGCAGAAGGGGAGGCTCGTTCACTGCCTCTCACACAGGAGGGGGCGTGTGGAGCGTGGGTTGTGCTGGGAAGGGGCCGCGTGGATGCGCGTGCCGGGCACAGGAGGACACGGGGGCGTACGAGAAAGGAAATATATATGGGCCCGACCGCGGTTTCCGGTTTCCTCGTTTGCTCACACCGGTCTCGCTGCGCGAGCCTCTCTCTCTTCTTCCCGCACACGCACACACTCGCACGCGCCCTCCCACTCCACACAATGGGCGTCGACTACACCGCCCGCAAGGCCGCCAAGAAGGCCCGCAAGGCGGAGGGGCGGACGTCAGTGGGCAAGCGGACGAGCGCGCTGGCAGACCGCGACGCGGGCGTAAGCGGCGGCGGCGGCGCCACCGACAAAAAGGGCAAGCGCGACCGGCCCAAGCACGGGCGCAAGGGCGCCCGCCGCATGTGCAAGGGCATGTGCTACGGGGCGGCGCCGATGGTGAGAGATGGAGAGAGGGATAGAGAGAGAGAGAGAGAGAGAGCGCTAGGGGCGGGGAAACGGAGACGCATTTCCGTCGACGGCTAGCCACCGGCGGCAGCGCCCCCGACCTCCTCTCCATCTCATCATCCATCATCTCTCTCTCTCTCATCTCTCTCAGCTCAACGACGACGACCTGGAGTGGTCGCCGAACGACCACGTCGCCGCCCAGATCACGGTGCCCAAGCCGTCGGCGGCCGCCATTGCGGCAGCCGCGGCGGGCGCGGCCACGCTGCGGTCTGTGGCGGCCAACGCGGAGGGCGCGCCCAAGGGCTTTGTTGCCCGCAAGGGCGGCGGCCTGGCCGGGACCGCGCCGCGGGCGCCCGCCTCGCCCGAACCGAAAACGCGCCGCCTGTCGACAGGGGTGGGGGCGCTGGGTGGCGGGGCGGGGCATGGCGCGCCAGCTGCGCCAAAGCAGAAGGCCACCACCCTCACCCCCGCCGCCGCGGGCGCACTGGCCGCGTCCCTCACCCCTCGCGTCACGGCCCTGGCCAAGGCGGGCGGCGCCTGGCCGCCCACAGCCGTCCAGGCGGGCGTGTGGGCGGCGGTGGCGGCGGGGCGGGACGTGACGGCGGTCGCGCCGCCGGGCGCGGGCAAGACGCTTGCCTACGCAGTGCCCGCCGCGGCCGCGGCTGCTGAGCGGAAAGCGCCCGCGTCCACGGCCTCCACCTCGTCCCCTGTCGCCGTCATACTGGTCCCCGCCCGGGAGCTGGCCACCCAGGTCGCGGCCGTCTGCACGGGCCTGCGCCGGGGCGGCGGCACGGGCTCGGGCGTGAGGACGGCCCTGGTCGTGGGCGGCGTCGACCGGGCGGCCCAGGCGGCCGGGGTCAAGAGCGCGGCCGTCCTGGTCGCCACGCCGGGGAGGCTGCTGGACCTGGTGGACGCAGGCCAGGTGGACCTAGGTATGCAGGAATGGTGGAGAGAGCGAGCAGGGGGTAATGGACACCGGCCCGCAGGCGCCCGCAGGCGCGTTTTGGTTCGTGATGAGGTTGGCGCAATCTTTTTTAGCTTTCACAGTTTCGGAAGGGCGAGGGAGGGGGCGGGGGATGGGGGCGCTTGCGCCTCCCTCCTCCTCCCCTCCTTTGCCACGATGACGTGATGTACGCCACGGCTGAAGCCAATGGGAAACGGGGGTGGGGCGGCCGTGCCGTGACCGTGCTCCCACCAAAACAGAAGAAAAAAAACTCAACACTCTTTCTCCACCATCCTCACCATCCCATCTCATCGCAGCTCACACGGCCGTCGTCGCCGTGGACGAGGCGGACAAGCTGCTTTCGCCCGGCATGGCGCCCCAGATGAACCGCCTGCGGGACCTGCTGCTGGACCCGCCGCCGCCGGTGGGCGGGCGCGTCGTCATCCTGGCGTCCGCGACCATGCCGGCCGCGGTTGATGCCGCGGCGGGCGCCTGGGTGCGGGAGGGCAGGGCGGAGGTCCGGGTTGGAGGTGGCGCCGCCGACGCCACCGCGGACGACGACGACGATGCGACAGCTGATGAGGAAGACACCCAGGACGACCGTGCCGCCGGCCCGGTGGCCATCACCCAGGCCGTCCACGTGTGCGCGGCCCACAAGAAGACGGGCAAGCTGCTAAAGCACCTGGCGGCGGTGGCCGCGTCCGCCGCCGGGTCCCGCCAGCGCCCCCGGGTGGCCGTCTTTGTCAACCGCATCAAGACGGCGGGCGAGGTGGCGACCGCCCTGACGGGGTCCGGGCACCGGGTGGCCCTCCTCCACGGCGGCCGGCCCCAACCCGCCCGGGAGGCGGCGCTCGCGTCGTTTCGCGCGGGCGCGGCCACCATCCTGGTGGCCACCGACGTGGCGGCCCGGGGCCTGCACATCCCCACCCTGCGCCACGTCGTCAACTACGACTTCCCGCCCAACCTAGAGACGTACACGCACCGCATCGGGCGGGCGGGCCGGCTGGAGGACGGGGGGCACGCCTTCTCCTTCTTCACCCGCCCGCTTGCGCCGCTCGCGCGCCCACTGCTTCGCCTGCTGGACGAGGCCGGGGCGGGCGTGGACCCCAATCTGGTCCGCCTGGCGGACGCGTACGACGAGGCTCGGGCCCGGCTGGCGGCGCTACCGCCCATTGGGGGTGATGAAGAGGGCGGTGGCGGCGGCGTGGACGCGGCCAAAGCGGCGCGGCGGGCGGCCGTGGCCGAGGTGTTGGGCGGGGACAAGAAGAAGGAGGCGAAGAAGAAGAAGAAGACGAGGAAGGCGTCGACGACGACGCCGATGGCGCGGCCGTCTGACAGCGACACCATGCCGTCGTCGGATGAGGAGCAGGAGGAGGAGGGCGAGGAGGAGGGCGAGGGCGCCGGTGCGGCCCCGTCCAAACGCAAGGCCGCGCCCTTAGCCAAGGCCGACCTGCCGGGGCTGTACAAGGCGGGCAAGCGCAAAGTGATGAGCGCGGCGGTGGACAGCGATGATGAGGATGGCGGTGGGCTTCCGTCTGGCGAGGAGGACGACGAGGAGGCACCTGCCGCCCTGCCCTCCTCCTCCAAGCGGCGCAAAGCACTGCCCGGACGGCTGCGCAAGAAGCAGGCGGCCGCGCGGGCGGCAGCAAATGGAGGCTGTGGTGGGGGGAAAAGGAAATGAAAAAACTTGGGTCGCCTCCCGGAGGACGCGTCCGTCCGTGTGTAAATCTTTGTGTGTGTGTGTGTGTGTGTGAGTGTGTGTGCGTGTGTGTGTGCGTGTGTGTGTGTGTGTGTGTGTGTGTGTGTGTGTGTGTGCGTGTGTGTGTGTGTGCATGTCCCCTCTGCGTGTGTTGTGTGAGCGCGTTGCTTGCCCAAAGAAGGGCGCAGGACGGGGCGCAGCGAAGCGGCGGGCGGGGTGCAGCGCGGCCGCGGCCGCTACCGCACCCGTGCCTCTCCCTCTACATCACACCCCAACCAGCCCCCCCACCATCGACCCGGTCTTTCCAGCCCGCTCCAGCCGGCCCAACCCCTTCAGCTCCCGCAAGCGGTGCATCAGGTCCGCCGGCCGGCCGGCGGGCCCGTAAATCCCCCACTCGCCGCCGGGCGCCGCGTCGGCGCTGGGCAGGAGATGCAGGGCGTCGCCCTCGTCCAGGGCCGCCAGCACCTCGCCCTGGACCGTCGCGGGCGCGGCGTTGGACAGCAGCAGGGCCACAGCCGCCGCCAGCAGGGGGTCCCCGAACGAGTCGGCCGCAAAAGAGGCCGCCCACCTGTGCGCGTCCCGGGCGTGGATGGGGGACAGGGCCGCGGCGAGGGTGTCGCGGTCTTTCAACGCCAGCGCCAGCAGGGTCGCGCCCGCCCACCGGCCCCAGGCGTCCCGCCACGGCTCCGCGTCGCCAAATAGGGCGTCCAGCGTCGCGGGGAGGAGGGTGGGAGGGAGGGCGGCGGGTGAAAGAGCGATCATTCCAAGCCACAGGCGCAGAGCAGCCCCCGCGCCTGCCGCTGCGGTGTCATCCCCGGCCGCGGACCGGGGCGGGGCGGCCTCATGCGCGGCCGCATCCCCGAAATCCAGGACGGGCCAGGCGGGCGGGGGCGGCAGGCGGGAGGACGCCGGGTCGGCCATGGAGGGCGGGGCGAGCAGGGAGGCGACGATGGATGGAGGGGCGGGTTTTGGAGCGGCGGACGCAGCAGCACCAGGCCCGCCGCCCTGATCCGCCGGCACCAGCCCCAGCCAGGCGGCCGCGTACCCGTTGGTGAGCGGGGCGGACATGGAGGCGATGGCGGTGAGGGAGGGGAGGGGTGGGCACGGCCAGCTGCCGGCCCGGCCGGTCGCCACAGCGGCAAGGGCCGGGGTGAGAGACGATGACACCTCCGCGGCCGCAGCGGTCAGCAGGGCGGTGAGGCAGCAAGGGCTCAGCGCCGCGGTCAGGGCGTGCAGGGCCAGGCCCTCATCTCCCGGCGCCGCCAGGCGGAACAGGGCGAGCGGAATGGCCGGGGTGTGCGTGCCGGCCAAAGCCAGGGCGGCCGTCAGAAGGGCGGCTGGCGGGCGGCGGGTGGCGGCCGCGGCCGAGGTCGCAGGGGTGTGGGCGGTGAGGGATGGGGGGACGGCGGCGGCGGCAGTGAGAGCCGCCCCGCCCAGGCCCTCCACCACCGCGCCTGCCATCGTGCCAGGCGCCGCCAGGCTCAGGTGCGCGGCAACCAGGTGGCAGCAGGCGGCGGACAGGGGCGCGTCCGCCGGGCGGCCGCTGGCCAGCGCGGCCGCGCCAGCGGCGAGGCAAGCTGTCAAAGCCGCCTCCGACAGGACGAGCGCGGTGTGGTCCAGGCCGACACCGCCCGCGCCGACGACAGCAGCCACAAGCCCAGCCACAGCGGCGGCGTGGGCGATGCGAGGCGCATCGCCCGCGGCGATGGCGGGCGAGGGGTCGACCGCCGTGGCGGCCGCGTCGGCCGCGACGGCCGCGACTGTTGAGAGAGACGCCGCGGGCGTGCCGATGAGCGCTATCACCAGGCGCAGGGCCTCTGTGGAGGCCAGGACGACCGAAGCGGGCGTGGAGACCGCCACGTCCGCCAGCACCAGCCGCCCCAGCCCCGGGAAGGCCTCGCCCAGGTGGAGGACGTGCATGCCCGCGCGCGCGGCGGCCGCCCAGGCCGCGCAGCCGGCGGCGGCGGAGGCGGTGGCAGGCGCGCCGTCGGCCTGAGCAGCGGCTAGGGTGGCGGCCGCGATGGCGGCGGGGGCACCGGCGCGGGCAAAGGCGGCGCGGGCGGCGTCCGGCGCGGCGCCGGCCAGCAGGCCCAGGCAGCGCAGGGCGGACGGCAGCAGGGTGGTGGTGGAGGCCGGCCCGCCGCCGTCCGCCACTCCGCGCGTCACCACCGCCACCACGCCCTCTAGGAGCCCCGGGCAGGCCAGGGCGGCGGTGGCGGTGGGGGCCCCGCCCCGGGCGGCCGCCTCCACCAGCGCCAGGGCGTGCGGGATGGGAGAGGGCGCGGCGGACAGCAGCCAGGCCGCACGGGGCAGGAGGTCGGCCTGGAGCAGGCCGGCCAGGGGGTCGGCGGCCACGGCATCCGGGACGGCCTCCCCCGGCTCGTCGTTGTCGGGCGGGGGGGCGGGGGTGGTGGGCCGCCGAGTCCAGGCGGCGACGGGCTGGGGGCGGGTCGCCCAGCAGCGAGGGGTGGAGGCAGAGGCGGAGCAGGGCGGCGCCCAGGCCGGGGACTCGGGCGGGGAGGGCAGGAGGAGGGCGGCCAGGCCGGCGGCCGCTGCGGCGACGACGGCCGGGGCCGGGTCGTCCAGGAGGAGGCGCAGCGGGAAGGCGGCCTCGGACAGGGCGCACGTGAGGATGGCGGCGGACGGGATGGTGGTGGTGGTGAAGGGGGTGGAGGGGGTGGAGGGGGTGGAGGGGGTGGAGAGGGCGGCAGGTGGGCGTCCGTCCGCCTCCACCACCCCCACCGCCTCGCCGCCATCCAAGGCAAAGGTCACCCCGGCCACCCCAGTCGCCACCCAGCCCGCCGCCGTCGCGCACACCCCGCCCAGTAGGCCCGCCGCGGCCGCGCGCTGGGGCGCCAGGGCCGACCGGGCCAGGGCGGCCGCCTCGGCCAGCGTGTAGCCGGGCGCCGCCGCGTCGCCCACGCGCAGGGGGTCGCGCTGCAGGGACGTGGTGGCGGGCGGCGGCGCGCCGGCGGACGGCGGCGGGGCCAGGGCCAGTGGGGTCGCGCCGTCCAAGGACCAACGGATGCGCGCGACAGGCGGGGAGGAGGAGGTTGGGGATGAGGAGAGGGGGGGCAGCGTCGCCGGCGGCGGGGCTGGCAGGTGCTGGTCCCGCCACAGGCCCTGGGGAGGGGGAGGGGGTGGTGCAGCAGCAGCAGCAGTGCGCCCGGGCGCCGCCGGCCCAGCGGCTGCAGGCCCGGCCAGGGCGGCAGGCCCAGCCCCGTCGGCGCCCGCCCCCTTCGCACCACGCTGGCGCAGGAACTCGACCGCGCTGGGCGACAGGCGGTCCCGGATCTCGGTCTGGGCGGCGGCGATGTCGGCGGGGGACATGGAGGACAGGGCGGGCGGGAGGGGAGGGGTGGAGGTGGCGGCGTCGGACGGTGCGGCGGCACGGCGGGAGAGGGCAAACTTTTGATGGGATGGATGGATGGTGGTGGTGACGCTGATGGTGAGGTGTGTGTCCTGCCCCACGCACAGCACGCACCTCTCGCGCGCACCTCCTCCCTTCCACCATCTCTCACCTTGGACACGCGGCGGTGGGTGGCCTGCGGGAAGGCTGCCGCCGCGGGCGGCGGCGCCGTCCCGCCAGCACCAGCAGGCAGCCGGGTCGGTCGACGGCCAGCAGCCCTCGCCGTCACGTCGCGCTCGCGCACGGCGCCCAGGATGGGGGCAGCGCCTGGTTCGTCATCTCTATGGCCGAGCGCATGCTCCTCACACGGCCCCGGCGCGTCGCACCCGGTGCAGGCCGGCCCCTGGGCGGGCAGCAGCGGGCTAGGCTGCGCGCCCGCATTCGCGGCGCCACCGCCGTCCCCCACCACTCTCTGCGCGACTGCCGCCGCGCAGGGCGCCCCCCGGGCCGTCGCCCACTCAGCCTGCAGGCGGAGGATGTCGTCCTCGGACGCGGCGTCCAGGTGGGCGCGGCGTGACGACATCGGGATGGAGAGAGAAGGAGAGAAAGAGAGAAAAGGGAATGGGGATGGAGAGAGGAGGGGGGTGGTGCCCCTTCAACCCCCTCCCTTGTTTTTGATGATGGGCCTGGACCGCTTTGCATCGCACAACAACACGCCGCCGCCGCCGCCACGCCACCCCATCACACACACACATACCAACCAAAGCAAGGGGGAAGCATGCAACACGCTCGCGCGTCCCAGCCGTAGGCTGGGCAAGCGCCGCGCATGAAGGCTGCTGTCACCTTGTTTTTTGTCCTCCCCTTAGTAGCCCCAGCCCTCGCGAGACGGGCGGGCCGCGCCACGCTCGTTCTTCCCCGACCGCACCCACGCAACCGCACGCACGCTCCCTGCAACCTCTGCGCGACAAAAACCAGGCAAGCACGCCAGCGGGGTGCTTCCAGGCGTCGCTTTTGTTTGATTTGATCCCGTCCCGCCCCGCCCGTCCGCACAGGGGCGAGTGTGAGAGAGAGAGGAAGGGTGGGTCTCAACCGACTGTCTCACGTGCACGCTCGCACCCTTTGTCACGCACTCTCTTCCCTCCATTCCCCCCATCCCCTTCCCATCCTCGGCAGGAGGGAGGCCGGGCGGGGCGGGGCAATGCCAGGCGCCCACGTCGCGTCGGCGTGGGCGAGGAGGGCGTGGTGCCGCACGCACTCCCAGGTCACGAGGGCGCGCGCCTCCCAGGCCACGATCCCTGGACGC
>Ga0210003_1005218_pt1 | contig 10029 bp, 3 predicted proteins | sample LantaG_FD_182804 | JGI IMG/M metagenome (GOLD analysis project Ga0210003, IMG submission 182804) | Deep subsurface microbial communities from Baltic Sea to uncover new lineages of life (NeLLi) - Landsort_02402 metaG (SPAdes) (version 2) | ecosystem: Environmental > Aquatic > Marine > Oceanic >...
AGGGAGCTGGGGGGTAATCCTTTTAACGATTACCAGTTGCCGTCCGCCATTATCAAGTTCAAGCAGGGTTTCGGGCGGCTGATTCGCAGCAAAACCGACAGCGGTATCGTGGCCGTCCTGGACAGCAGAATAGTCAACAAATCCTACGGCAAAAAGTTTCTGGCGGCGATACCGAAGTGCGAAGTTGTGATCGTCGCAAATGGCAAATAATGTATTGTGATTTCAGGATGGTTTTGGTAAATTAAATAAATCTTAAGGTTTCGCAGCATTGCCAGGTTATATACGCGAGAGATTCCAGTTTAGTTGGAGATGAGCGAATGGTTACTTCGGCGATTGCGGATATCGGAGACGTGGTTAGCTGGCTCGAGTATATCGAGCAATTTGTTGGCAGGCTTTACGCTTCTGCGGCTAAGACTTTTGCCAATGACAAACCCTTCTCGAAATTTCTGACCCGGTTGGCGGAAGATGAGCAGTCCCATGCAGAATTCATGTCGATGGTTTCTGCATACCTGCGTGAAAAAGAAAAACGGTGTATACTGGATATTGCGCTTGACCGGAAAACAAGGGATCGTGTTGAAACTCCACTGAAAAAGTTTGAGAATCATCTTGCCGGCAAACGTATCTCCAAGAGGCGGGTGGTCGAATATATGGCCCGGGCGGAGTCATCGGAACTTAATCCCGTGTTTCTGTACATTGTCGGAAGATTCGGAGAGATAAACCGGGAAGCTGAGCGTATGACTGCTGAAATCCAATCTCATTTGTCCCGCATCCAGGACTACATAAACGTCCTTCCGCAAGACCTTAAGCCCTCCGTTGATGTCGGCACGCTCCCCGCGGTTTGGGAGGAAAAATTTTTGGTAGTTGACGACCACGAGCCGTTGCGCGAGTTAGTGTTTTCACTGCTTAGCCGCAGGGGAGCCGTCGAGGTGGTTGCCGGAGGGGGTGACGGTTTGGAGAAGGTTAGGGAGCATTTTTATAACGGCATTGTCTCAGATATTGAAATGCCGGGTATGGATGGATTCGAGTTTTACCAGCAAGCTGTCGAGTGTGATCCCAAGTTGAAAAAACACTTCCTTTTTTATTCGGCTGATATCACCCCCGAGCGAGAATCGTATATGAAGAAAAACGAACTTCGCTATCTTCGGAAACCCTTTGCGCTGGGTGAATTTATGGACACGATCGACCAGTTCCTCCGGCAGTGATTTGCCGATGGTTGCTACATGAACAAGGTGGTATACCAAATACGATTAAATTGTGCACTTTTGTCATTTCGACCGAACGGCCACGAAGTGGCCGGAAGCGGAGAAATCTGGTATTCGAAACCAATCCATGTATAGTAACCAGATCTCTCGACTCCGCTGCGCTTTGCTCGAGATGACCCAAGCAAGCGCAGTTACTAATCTGAAATCGTAGTATTTGGAGTTAACCTCTCAATTCTTTCAAACAATCCTTGCAGAACAATTGGCCGGAATCGATTTTTATCAGGTCGCTAACTTTAATATCTTTTCTGCCGCAACATTCGCACTCACCTGTTTTTTCCGGGACATGCCGAGCTTCGCTTGCCTTTTCTTTGGCCGCGGCTAAATTCATGGCTTCGATTCTGAGCTTCTCTTCAGCCTTCGTCCTTGCCTTCGCCTCCTGGGCGGCTTTCTTATGGGCCTCAAGCTGGGCGGCCGCTTCGGCTGCGGCCCTGGCCTCGGCTTTTGCTCTTGCTTGTTCCTGAGCCTTGAGCTTTTCCTCTGATTCTTTTATAGCCTTTGCATGCAATTCAGCTTTTTTCTCTGCCTCAGCTTTGGCCGCTTCGATAGCCTTTGCAGCTTCGGCCTCGATTCTGGCCCTTTGCTCTGCTTCGGCCTTAAGTTGCTCTTCAACTTTAGCTCTTGCAATCGTCTGTGCCTGAGTTTTTGCCTCGGCCTTTTCCCGCTCTGTGGTTTGAGCCTTTATTTGTTGCTCCGCTTTGCTTATCGCCGCGGCATAAGATTTAGCCAGTTTTTCCGCCTCTGCTTTGGCCGCCGAGACAGCTTCTGCTGCTTCGGCTTTGATTCTGGCTTTTTCCTCGGCTTCGGCCCGGAGCCTCTCTTCAACCTTTGCCCTTGCTTTAGCTTCTTCCGTAGCTCTCTTTTGCGCTTCAAGCCGGGCCGCGGTTTCCGATTCAGCCTTTGCTTCGAGACTGGCCCTTGCTTGCGCTTCGGCCTGAGCCTGCTGCTGGGCCTTCGAGCGGGCCTGCGTTTCAGCCTTTAACTTTTCTTCTAACGCGGCGTTTACATGGGCATGGGCCTGAGCTTTTGCTTCGGCCCTGGCCCTTTCCTGTGCTTGAACGGTGGCCTCTTTTTGAGCTATTATCCTGGCTTCAATTTCGGCCTTCAGCTTTTCGTTTGTTGCCGCCTGCGCCAGAGCCTGGGCTTGAGCTTCTTGCTGGGCTTTCGCTCTTTCCCCGGCTTGAACTTCCAGCTTTTTCTCCGCTTCTCTTATTGCTGCGGCATACGATTCAGCCTCTGTTCGAATTGCTGCAATAGTTTTTGCGGATTCGGTTTTAATTCTGTTCCACTCCTCGGTTTGGGCATTAAGCCTTTCTTCAATCCTCGCTCTTGCCTTCGCTTCCTGCGTAGCTATTTTTTGTGCTTCGATCCTTGCCGCTGTTTCTGCTTCGGCCTTAGCTTCGGCTTTTGCCCTTGCTTGCGCTTCGGTCTGAGCATCCTGCCGGGTCCTGGACCGGGCCTGAATTTCAGCCTTCAGCTTTTCTTCCAATGCGGTATTTGCCTGAGCCCGGGCTTGAGCTTGTGCTTCGGCTTTCGCTATTGCTTCGGTTTGCGCTTTGAGCTTTTGCTCTAATTCTTTCTGAGCCGCGGCGTATGATTCAGCCTTCGCTTCGGCCTCTTTCCGAGCAGCCGCGATAGCCTCGGCCGATTCGGTTTTGATTCTGGATCGCTGCTCTGATTCGGCATTGAGACGCTCTTCAATTTTCGCACTTGCCTTCGCTTCTTCCATGGCCTTCTTTTGAGCCTCAATCCGGGCCGCAGCTTCGGATTCGACCCTGGCTTCGGCCCTGGCCCTTTCCTGGGCATGGACCTGAGACTCCTGCTGAGCTTTCGAGCGGGCTTGAGTTTCAGCTTTAAGTTTTTCCTCCGCCTGCTTTACCGATGCGGCGTAAGATTCGATCTTTGCCTCGGCCTTGGTCCTTTCCTGCATTTGAGCTTCGAGTTGTTTTTTAGCTGCGGACATGGCTTGAGTTTCGGCCTTGAGCTTTTCTTCCACTGCCGCCCTTGCCTGAACCTGGGCTTGAGTTTTTGCTTCGGCCTTAGTTATCTCCTGGGCATGAACCTTCAGCCTTTGCTCCGCTTGCCTTAAAGCTGCGGCGAAAGAATCTGCCTTTGTCTGGGCTTCTGCTTTAGCCGCGGCGATGGCTTCTTCTGCTTCGGCTTTGATTCTGGCTCGTTCAGCAGCTTCGGTCTTGAGCCTCTCTTCGATCTTTGCCCTTTCCTTCGCTTCTTCCATAGCCAATTTTTGGGCTTCAAGCCGGGCCGCTGTTTCTGATTTGGCCTTTGCTTCCGCTTTGAGCCTCTCTTCGGCTTCAACCTTCAGCTTGTTCTCAGCTTCTTTTATAGTTGCGGCGTATGATTTTGTTTTAGCTTCGGCATCTGCCTGGGCCGCAGAGACCATCTTTCCTGCTTCGGTCTCGATCCTGGTTCGTTCCTCGACCGCCGCTCTGAGCTGCTCCTGAATCTTGGCCCTTGCCTCGGCCTCATCTCTTGCCCTCTGTTCCGCCTGATCTCGGTATTTCGCTTCGGCCTCGATTTTGGCCTTGCCTTTTGCGACTTCTTGTGCCTGTTGCTCAAGCCGCTTTTCCGCTTTTGCCACCGCCTTGCTGAAATATTCGGCCTTCTTTTGCAACTCGTTCTTCGAATTTGTCTCGACAGCGACTTTTTCTTCGGCCTTTTTTCTCTCCTGAGCCTGGGCCTGGGCTTCCTGCTGAGCTTTCAGCCGGGCTTCGGTTTCAGCCTTTAGTTTCTCTTCTACGGCAGCCCTTTCCTGCGACTGGGTCTGGACATTCGCCTCGGCCTTTGCCCTCGCTTCGGCTTGAACCTTTAGCTCTTGTTCGATTTCTTTTATAGCTGCGGAGTAAGATTTAGTCTTTTCTTCGGCCTCTGCCCTGGCCGCTGCGATTGTCTCTGCGGCTTCGGTCTGGATTCCGGCCCGCTGCTCAGCTTCGGCCCTGAGACGCTCTTCAATTTTCGCTCTTGCCTTCGCTTCTTCTGTTGCATTCTTTTGGGCTTCGATTCGTGCCGCCGCTTCGGATTCGATTTTTGCCCGGGCTCTTGTCAAACCATCGGCTTGAGCCTTCAGCTTTTCCTCCAGTTGTTTTATCGCTCCGGCATAAGATTTGATCTCTTTTTCCGCCTTCGCTTTAGCCGCGGCGACAGCCTCTGCAGCTTCGGCCTCGATTCTGGCCCGCTGCCCGGCTTCGGTTTTGAGCCTCTCTTCGATCTTCGCTCTTGCCTTCGCTTCCTCCGTTGCGTTCTTTTGAGCTTCGAGCCGAGCCGCCGCCTCGGATTCTGCCTTAGATTCCGCTTTAGCCCGCTGCTGCGTCTCGGACTGGACATCCTGCTGAGCTTTCGCCAGTGCTTGTGTTTCAGTTTTGAGCTTTTTCTCTATTTCAGTTATTGCCTGAGCCTGGGCCTGAGCTTTTGCTTCGGTCTTGGCCATCTGATCGTCTTGAACCTTCAGCGTTTCCTCCGCTTGCCTTATAGCTGCAGCATAAGATTCGACCTTTTCTTCGGCCTCTTTCCTGATCGCGGCGATAGCATCGGCAGCCTCGGACTTGATTCTGACCAAATCCTCGGCTTGAGCCCTGAGCCGCTCTTCAACTTTAGCCCTTTCCTTTGCCTCTTGCCTGGCACTGTTTTGAGCTTCGAGCCGGGCCGCCGCTTCGGATTCGGCCTTAGCCCCGGTTCTGGTGATGACCTCGGCTTGCGCTTTGAGTTTTTCCTCTGCCTGCTTTATAGCAGCGGCGTAAGATTCGGTTTTATCATTCAGCTCTAATTTGGCCAGTGCGATATCCTCGGCGGCTTCTGATTCAATTCTGGACAGTTCCTCGGTTTTAGCCTTGAGCCGCTCTTCAACTTTAGCCCTTGCATTCGCCTCCGCTTTGGCACTTGTTTGAGCTTCAAGCCGGGCGGCGGATTCGGACTCGGCTTTTGCTTCGGCCCTGGCTCTTGCTTGCGCCTGGGCCTGAGTTTCCTGCTGGGCCTTCGACCGTGCTTGCGTTTCAGCTTTCAACTGTTCTTCTAATGCAGCCTTTGCCTGAGCCTGAGCCTGAACTTGTGCTTCAGTCTTTGTCCTTTGTTCGGTTTGAACCTTAAGCTTTTCCTCTGTTTGTTTTATTGTTACGGCATAAGATTTGGCTTTTTCATCCAACTCTTTTTTGGCCGCCGCGACAGCCTCAGCAGCCTCGGCCTCGATTCTGGCCCGTGCCTCGCTTTCGGCCCTGAGCTGCTCTTCAACCTTCGCCCTTGCCTTGGATTCTTCAGTGGCGCTTTTCTGGGCTTGCAGCCGGGCCGCCGATTCGGACTCGGCTGTTGCTTCGGCTCTGGCCCTTGCTTTAGATTCAGCTTTGAGCTTTTCTTCCGCTTGCTTTATAGCTGCTGCATAAGATTCAGCTTTTCCTTTAGCCTCTTTGGCTTCGGCCTCGATTCTGGCCCTGGCCTCGGATTCGGCCCTGAGCTTCTCTTCGACCTTCGCCCTTGCCTGAGCTTCATTGGCGGCTTTCTGCTGAGCCTGGTCCCGGAATTTTGCTTCGGCCTCGATTCTGACTTTGGCCTTCGCAAGTTCTTCGGCCTGAGCGTTGAGTCTTCTTTCGGCCTTGGTTATCGCTTTGTGCAAATAATCAACTTTCTCTCGCGCCTCGATACGGGATTGAGCCTCGGCGTCGGCTCTTTCTTCGGCCCTGGATTTTGCCTGCGCTTGAGTCCGGGCCTCTTGTTCGGCCAGGAACCTCGTTTGTGTTTCAGCTTTAAGTTTTTTTTCTACCAGCCTTATAGCCTCGGCGTAAGATTCCGCCTTTGCTTCGGCATCCGCCCTGGCTGCCGCGATAGCCTCTTTAGCTTCGGCTTCGATTCCGGCGCGTTCTTCGGCCTCGGCCCTTAGCCGCTCATCGAGTCTGGCACGGGCCTTCGCCTCCTGGCCGGCACTTTGTTGTGCTTCAAGCCGGGCTGCGATTTCGGATTCGGTCTTTGCTTCGGCTCTGGTTATTGCTTCGGCTTGAGCTTTCAGCTTTTGCTCAAGTTCTTTCGTAGCCGCGGCATGCAGTTCGGCCTGTTCCTGTGCACTGGCTTTGGCGGCCGAGACTGCCTCCGCATATTCGGCCTCGATCCTGGTTCGCTGCTTTGATTGGGCCTGAGCTTCCTGCTGAGCCCTGGACTTAACTTCAATTTCGGCATTGAGCTTGTCCTCAAGTTCCCTTCTAGCCGAGGCGAAAGAATCTGCCTTCGCCTGTGCCTCTGCCTGAGTTGAAGCCAAAGTCTCGGCAGCTTCGGCCTCGATTCTGGCTCGCTGCTCGGTCTCGGCCCTGAGCTGCTCTTCAATCCTCGCTCTTGCCTTAGCTTCTTCACGAGCACTTGTTTGAGCTTCAAGCCGGGACTCGGATTCGGATTCGGCCTTTGCCCGGGCTCTTGTCATTTCATCGGCTTGAACCTTCAGCTTTTCCTCAAGTTCTTTTATGGCCGCGGCATGTAATTCGGCCTCTTTTTGTGCCCTCGCTTTGGCAGCGGAGATGGTCTCTTCAGCTTCGGCCTCGGTTGCGACATGTTCTTCGGATTCGGTCCTGAGTTGTTCCTCAATCTTAGCCCTTGCCTTAGCTTCTTCCGTTGAATTTTTTTGAGCTTCGATCCGGGCCGCCAATTCGGATTCGGCCTTTGCTTCGGCTCTGGCCCTTGCTTCGGTTTGAGCCTTCAGCTCTTGCTCTAATTGCTTTATAGCCGAGGCATAAGATTCGGCTTTTTCGTCTAACTCTGCACTGGTTGCCGCGATGGCCTCGGCAGCCTTGGCCTCGATTCTGGCACGCTGCTCGGTTTCGGCCCTGAGCTGCTCTTCAATCTTCGCTCTTGCTTTTGCCTCCTGGCCGGCACTTTGTTGTGCTTCGAGCCGGGCCTCAGCCTCAGACTCGGCTTTTGCTTCGACTCTCGCCCTTGCTTCGGCCAGGGAATTCAGCTTTTCCTCTAATTGCTTTATAGCTGCGGCATCAGATTCTGCCTTTGCTTCTGCTTCTGATTTGGCTGCCGAGAGAGCTTCTTTGGCTTCGGCCTCGATTCTGACCCTTGCCTCGGATTCGGCCCTGAGCTTCTCTTCAACCTTCGCCCTCGCCTTAGCTTCTTCGCCGGCTTTCTGCTCTGCCTGGTCCCGGGATTTAGTTTCGGCCTCGATTCTGACTTTGGCTTTCGCAAGCTCTTCGGCCTGAGCGTTGAGTCTTCTTTCCGCTTTGGCTATAGCTTTACGGAAATGATCGGCCTTCTCTTTCGCCTCGATACCGGAATGAGCTTCGACTTCGGCTTTTTCTTCGGCTCCGGCCCTTGCCTGCGATTGAGTCCGGGCCTCCTGCTGAGCCTGCGATTTGGCCTGTGTTTCAGCCTTCAGTTTTTCTTCTAATTGCTTTATAGCCGTAGCGTTAGATTCGACATTTGCTTCAGCATCTGCTTTGGCGGCGGCCATTGCTTCGGCTGCTTCGGCTTCAATTCTGGCCTTTTCCTCGCTCTCGGCCCTGAGCCGTTCTTCGACTCTTGCCCTTGCTTCAACCTCCGCCCTGATCTTTTCCTGAGCTTCAAGCCGGGCATTAGCTTCGGATTCGGTTTTTGCTTCGGCCCTGGTTATTTCTTCGGCTCGGGCCTGTAGCTTTTCCTGAAGCTCTTTTACTGCCGCGGCATGTAATTCAGCTTCTTTTGCCGCCTTTGCCTTGGCGGCCGAGATTGCTTCGGCATATTCGGTCTCGACTTTGGTTTTTTCCTCCGCCTGGGTCTGGGTCTCCTGCTGAGCTTTGGACTTCGATTCAAGCTCGGCTTGCAGCCTGTCCTCCAGCTCTCTTATAGCCGCGGCATAAGATCCGGCTTCCGCCGCGGCCTCTGCTTTAGCGGCTTTCAAAGTCTCGGCTGCCTCAGCTTTTGCAGATACCAAAGCCTCGGCTGCCTCGGCCTCGATTCTCGCACGATGCTCGATTTGAGCCTTGAGCTTCTCTTCGACTTCGGCTCTTACCTTAGATTCGGCATTAAGCCTTTCCTCTGCCTTGGCTATCGCCTCGACATAAGTTTTTTTCTCAGCCTGGGCCTTGGCGCTTTGCTCGGCTTCGGCCTTCGCTTTCGCTCTGGTTTCGGCACTGGCTCTTTCTTTGGCCTCGGCTTGGGCTCTTTCTTCGGCTTCGGCCCTTGCTTTAGATTCGGCCCTGAGCCGTTCTTCCGCCCGGGCTATCGCCTCAATATAGGCCTTTCTCTCAGCCTTTATTTTGGCGCTTGTCTCGGCTTTAATCCGAACTTGTTCTTTGGCCCTTTCTCTGGCTTCAATTTTGGCCTGAGCGGCGGCTTGAGCTTTGGCTTTTTTGTCCGCTTTGGCTTTTACCTTGGCCTTTCTCTTGTTGACACATGGAACTAAAGGATGGTGGGGCCAGTGTTTTTCTCCACAAATACTGCACGTCGGCACGAATTTCTCATCCGTCGAGCCGGCCTGGTTATGATTTGTTACAGAGCCCGGTTGCCCTGTTTGCCGTGTTATCTTGTCATTAATACCCATTGGCACGCATCCGGTACTATTGCTCGCACTTTATGGCCCAGCGGTAGCCATGTAATGAAGTAATGACCCTACTCCAGAGAACCAGACTAACACCCCAGTCCGGATTTTTCAAGCGCATAAACTCCGAAAAAATTAAAGTCATAATATATAATTAAAATAGTCACTTGTGAAAGCGATTTTTCTTCCAAATTTCAGCGGAATCCTTAAAATTAATTCATCTTAGAACTTAAGAAAAGAAATACAGAACAACAATGCCGGATAATACCGGTAAGGAGGCGATGAAGATGGGGTCGAATCAACCTCAAACTGAAGAATTATTCAATCTTGAGAAATCTATCAAGATTCTTGCAACTCCATTCAGCGAGGCCTGCCGGGTACTCGGCCTCGATGAAACCGAACCAAATGGATTCATGGAAGCAGAGAATTGCGTTTTCTTTTTCGATCCTGCAAAAGAACATGTATTCAGCAGTGCGGTAATCATGGGCAGTGCATACGGCTTTTACGGCATAAAGATAGGGGCCAACTGGCTCGATACCGCCGGAAAACTCGAATCACAGGGATTTAAGCAGGCAAGTGACCTCGAACGCTTCACGAAGCCGGGCCCGGATTTCAGCATCAGCGTTTACCTGTACCCCGACGACTGCCCCGATGCTGAGTTGTCGAAGGTCAAAGATTATTCTGTTTGCGCGCGTTACGGTCAGGCCCTTTAGCAGCCGCGGAACAAAATCTTCCGTATCTATCTTCCTGTCACAAATGGGTTGTACGTTGCTTGGGTGCTCTTCTGATGTTCCGATAGCATGACAAGGGTACAAAGGGGCTGTCACGAGGTTTTTTCTATTGCAATTGTGATTTATGTTTATTATGATGAATTGAGTGGTTTAAATGAGAGTATTTGATATTTGGTGTATTGCCAAAGGTTATTAAAATACCAGTGAACGATTACGAATTCAGGGTGAGGAGTACCTGAATGAGTGATCCAGTGTATGGAGGTGGAGCCATGCAGATAACCACTCGTGGGATAGAACGTTCGACGGCGTTGATCTTAAGCGCGGTCTTTCTCGTTAGCGTCTCAGTAAGTATCGGCGAATTCTCGTCGCCAACCAAGCCATTGCCGGAAATGGCCGTTGCCCCGTCTCCGGTCTTATGTGTGGATCGCATCTGGAGCGAGCGGCATGAAGACGCCAAACACGGTCCGGCAACGATTGTTCACGCTCGCGTGCGGGCAGTAAGTCTGCCGGAACGATCCGGCAGGGTGCA
>Ga0210003_1005219_pt1 | contig 10029 bp, 23 predicted proteins | sample LantaG_FD_182804 | JGI IMG/M metagenome (GOLD analysis project Ga0210003, IMG submission 182804) | Deep subsurface microbial communities from Baltic Sea to uncover new lineages of life (NeLLi) - Landsort_02402 metaG (SPAdes) (version 2) | ecosystem: Environmental > Aquatic > Marine > Oceanic >...
AATAATAGTCAGTGCTCCCAGTGGGCTAATTGCTGGCATGGATAGTCTTGATGGTTTTTTCATAAGGTTTGATTGTTTTTAATGTCTAATAGTGCGGCTATTGCTCTTTCGTTTTCTTCGTACATCTCTTTTAATATAAATAGTAGATATGCTTCTGGTGCAGTCTTTGGCTCAAAAACATCCATCTGTACATAACTTTCGCTTGTTGCTCTTAGAAGGGGGATAAGAGTGTTTATTATGTTTTCTTCTCTTGGTTTTTCATGGGGTGGGGTTACTAGGTTTAACTTCTTGGCTACTTCTAAAGAAACGATAGCTTTGTTTGGTTCTATTTTCATCGGTGACGAAAGCCACCTTTCCATAAAGTCAAAATCAATTCCAGTTCTTGCCTTTAGCTCCTCATTGTCTGGGGTGGGGGTGGTCATGGTTGGATGTTAAAATATTTTTTTTTGTTTAGTTTCTTTTTCAATACGCTCGATAGCGCCCTCATAATAATCCTTGTCAAGCTCACACCCGACAAACTCACCTACGCCGTAATAATAGGCTGCTATTGCACTTGAACCGCTTCCTAGGTGTGTGTCCAATATCTTCTGGCCTTTCTCGGCGTAGTTCTCTAATAGCCATTCGTAAAGTGCAACTGGTTTTTGTGTTGGGTGGATGCGCTTTTCTTGTACCTGTTTTTTAAACCCAGCCCAAAGGAAAGAAAACATTTTAGCCCTAGAATCAAATGAAGTGTAGGCAAGTTCGCACATAGACAAATGCTCTTTTGGATCAACTTTTTTGTCCCAAACCACCCACCCCTTCGATATAGGAAGATTTTTTACAAAGTAGTTCCCTCCCCAGATAATTTGGTTTTTCGATATTTTGAATAATTGTCTAAAGTAGTCGATTGTCGGTGGTTCGCTATCATCAAATGTTTTATAATTATAGTCTTTTGGAGTAGACCATTTTTCTGTTGCTCTACTTGAGCCAACCCTTTGTCTTCCAACATTTATACCATAAGGAGGATCAACAATAGCCAAGTCAAAATAGTTGTCAGGATATTCTTTCATTAAATCCATGCAATCACAGTTTATGACTTGTAGGATACCTTGTTTATATTTTACAGACTCCCCCTCCTGTTTTTCTTTGTTTTTACTCATTTCAACAATGTTATTAATTTTTTAATTGTCTCTATGTCTTGATCTCGGCTTGTGGCTTTCGCCTGTATCCCCTTTTAAATTTTGGGGTTGTTGTTGCCTTTTTCCAGGACCAACCTGAAACCTTAATTCTTGACCTAATTGTTGCAGGGTTAAGTCCCAATCTTTTCGCCCACTGACTCATATTAAGCCCCCTGTAAGTCTTTACATCTCTTTTATTTCGTGCTTGCTGCAACTGAGTGGCCCATCTGCAATTATCTGGTTCGTAGTTGCCATCGTTGTCTATGCGGTCAACACTGTGCTTCTTTGACGGTTTCTTTCCCATGTCCTCTATGAAGTTCTCAAACCGATGCCACGACTGGCACACTTTTATTCCTCGCCCGCCATAATCTTTCCATTTTGGATTATTGGCATTTAAACATCGCTCTTTTATCCCACACCAAGACTTGTATTCAGGAGAACTGGACATTCCATGGGTCCGCATGTTAGCAACGTGCTTAAAACACAGTCCACTCTTGTTTCTATAGCCTAATTTTCGCCCACATTGTTTACAGTTTTTCATTGCCACCATTGTACCACGGTTATCATTGGGAATCAAAATTTTGCCTTACATTATCACGAGCTTGTCTAACTCTTCGTATATTTTTAGGTCTTTTTTATTCATTACTTATATGGTTTAAATTTATTCTTAGCCAACCTCTGCATTAGCCTATCTATCGCCCTCCAAGCGTGATCATTATGATCTCCTAATGAGCCATGGTAATCAAGGGTCTCACTTGCGCATTCATGTTTTGCCGTATTTAGTGCTGCAATAGTTCTAAATAGCGGGTGTATATTGTCTTTTTTACTCATTGGTTTTGTTAAGTAATTCTGGATTTTCGTGAACATTTCCTACAACTTCAAATGCGCTTTCGTGCTCCTCACTAACTGGTAAAAAAGATCCCTCCGCAAACTCAACAACTGAAAACAAATCTTTAAATGTCGCCGTGTCGCCGTGCTGATCTTTATGCTCTACAATATCTCCTTCGTAAATCTCCTTTCCGTTTTTGTCTTTGAGTCCTGTAAATACATTCCAGTCAAAAAAAGGACTACAGTTTATTTTATCCTCCTCATAAACAGAATCTCCAAATCTACATACCAAGTCGTTAAGTGTCCAAAACACCATCTTTTGTACCTCACCATCCCACGCCCTAAATTTTATCTCTCTATTCATTGGTCTTAGAGTTATTCCTATAAATATTAGCCATAGCTCTCATCTCTTCGGCTGTGAACTCTTGGCGGTCACTCAAACTTGAGTTTTTAAAACTTCTAGCTGAAGCCTCTTTTATTTCCTCCTCTGAAGGATACTGTCTTTTTGCGCTGTATTTTGTGGCTACTCGGATATCCTCAACCTCAATAAACTCTAGTCGTAGCTGCTCCATCATCAGCAGCGCTCTATTAGCGAATTCGGGCGTGTTATCCACTCCGATGAGCTGAGATATATCTTGAATGGTTCTAGACTCTGAAACAGGCTTCTCGCCTACTAGCATCTCAACTTGATCTAGTTCTCTTGTTGGTGTTTCTTTCATAGTTTTAATTAATAAGATATATATCCTCCCCCTAATGAGTTGTGGGCTTTGTTTGATTTTGCAAACCATTGTCTTCTGTTTTTTCTTCTCACTATCTCTTTTATACTCTCTCCTTCTGGTATTTGGTCTTTGTTTTTTCTCAAATAGTCTTCGTAGCTTTCTGGTTTCATTGGTAACGTGATAAGATGTGTTGTTCTAGCTTATATATGCTATTTTCCGTGACTGTTATTGCTCCGTACATAATAGCCTTGATAACTGCTGCACTTAGACCGCTTTTTACTAGAAAGTCTGCGGGGATATTCCTGTCAGCTACTTTCTTTTTAATCGCCAATCCTCTTTGTACTTTAGTAAGATTTTTTTGATCTATTCTCATGATTTTAATTTGGTTAGTTCTATATTTAAGCATTCAATTGCTTTTTTTAAATCCTGTTCTTCTGATTGTCCCTCTTTTTTGCCTGCTCTCCATATGTATTGAATAGCTTGGCCCTTGAAGGACGAAAAATACTTTGAAACCTCTTTGCACTCTATTCCATTGGGTAATTTATAATGGCTAGGCTCCTTAACTAGCGCTTCAACATCTTCAATATATCTAATACCTTCTTCTTTGATTTCTACAATTCTGGACGGCATGTTATTATGTCTTGGATGCCAAAACCTTCCCATTTCACAATCAAACTCAACACCATATTCATGTTGATTATAATGGTCATCGTGCCAAGTAGCCCACTGATACTCTTCTTTAACTTTTTTCTTTCCTGGATATTTAGTAAGTGCTCTATATGTAGACATGTGTTTTTAATTAAATATTATTTGCTTCTTTTTTTAGTTCTTCGGCCTTTTTAATTAACTCGTCAGCTTTATCTAAAAGGTTTTGTTTTTTGTCACTTTTTTCGTTTAATTCTTTCTCAACATCTATACCACTAATCTCTTTGAAAATATCATTGTCCCAGTTCGGTAACTCCATCACTTTTTTTCTATCTTTAATGTCTGCGTCGTCCCAAGACTCTCTCCATGCCTGCTTATAATTTTTGCATTTTAAATATCCACCACATGTAACATAACTAGGATAAGACTCTTTTTCTTTGTCGCTCATGTTTTCTTCTAAAACCCACTCAATTAATTTGAAGTGAAAGAAATTAGGAAACAAAATTTCATCAGCTTTTAAATTAGTGCTCTGATTAAAAATCCTAACTTTAGGATTATTAGTATTGCAGTACCCAGTGTTCCAACCTCCAATGTTCCAGCCCCCAGTGTTACAGTGCCCAGCGTTATAATCCCCAGAATTCGAGTTTCCATCATTATGGTCCCCAGTGTTCCAACTGCCAACATTGTAATTTCCAGTGTTCCAAAGTCCAGCGTTATGGCCTCCGTTATTATAATTTCCAGCGTTCCAACTCCCAGTATTGTGATTTCCAGTATTATAATTTCCAGTGTTCCAGTCTCCAACGCTCCAGTTTCCGGTGTTCTTTTTATTATCCATATTGTTTTAATTAAATATTATTTTTAGCCAGAACGCCCTAGTTATACGAGGCAAAGGGAACTAGTCGCCTATACATATAACCAAACATGATAGCCCAATGTATAACATAGGGTGGCTCCAGCAAAGCCTTAAATTATCGCTAAAATAAAGAATGGAGCATATGCAGCGATTCCAATTGCAATAGCCAACACCATTAGCTCTACTCCGTATTGGATAATATCTTCATTCATGTTTGTTTGGTTATATATTTGTTGATTAGAATATAACACAAGTACTTGCTTTATTGCAATAGAGTACTTCTTGACATATTGTTTAGCTCTTCTGTTAGTTCTTTTTTAAGTTCTCTAAGCTCTGTAATTCGCCACTTTCTTATTTGGTTGCTTTTAAAAGCAAGGTCTTCAAAAAACTCTGATCCGTATAGATCAACCATAAGTCTGTGGAACTTCTTTTGTCCGCTATATTTAGTTGCGTGGGCTGCTTCTTTTCCAAATACATGGTGACTTTGACAAAGGCATATTCCATTATCAAGATCCCATCTTACACTTAAGCCTCTCCCTTCTATGTGGTGGGCGTCTGTTCCTTTGTTTGGGCACTCTGGGATTTGACATTCATTATTAGCTCTGCCACGGACAATTAAAGACCAAAGCTTATCACAGGACTCTTTAATTTTTTTACTTTCTGATTTTTTCTTACTCATACTGAAATATGGTTAATTCTACCGTTTAAGAAGTCTTCTATTACAGATTCTCTATATTCTCTTTCTTCTCTTTTAAATATATCTGCTGCTCTCTTAGCTGCTTCTCTTAATTCATCATCAACATGGAACGCAGGTCTTGTTTTGGATTCTTTCATAATATCTAGTGTTTATTAAAATGGTCTGGAAGGCAGGATTCGAACCTGCGACCTGAGGTATCCAAGACCCCCGCGCTGACCAACTGCACTACTCCCAGACGTTACCCTTTAATAACCCCTAAAGGCGTGAGTTCTACTAGTATTTCTACTAAATCTTTCTGGTTTTCCATTACTGTGTCAATGTTTTTATAAGCACTCGGTGCCTCATCTAAATCATTTACGCCTCTTATTGAGTGAACAACGCCCATTTTATCAAGATGTTTAATTTCAGCATCTAAATCTAATTCTTTTTGAGCCGCTTTTCTACCTAGCTTCCTTCCAGCTCCATGGCTACAACTAGTGAAGCTTTCTTTGTTGCCCTTCCCTTTTACAATATATGATTTGGTTCCTTGTGATCCTGGAATAATACCTGTTTCCCCTTCTTTTGCAGAGGTTGCCCCCTTTCTGTGAACCATTACATTTTGACCAAAGTGATTCTCTAGTGAAGCGTAGTTGTGGGCGATGTTTATCATTTCTAAACTATAAGAGTATGTGGCCTCTTTTCTACTGATTAATTTTAGTTCTTTAAATATATTAATAACCCTATTCATCATTAGCTGCCTGTTGGCTAAAGCAAAGTCCACACAATAATTCATTTCTCGTATATAAGCTTTTCCTTCTTCGCTGTCTGTAGGAAGAAACGCCAAGTCCCACTTGAGATCAACTTGAGTGTGCCATTTTTGATTTAAGCTTTTTGCAATTTTATTGTAATGGTCAGCAACTTGTTTTCCAAGATTACGGCTGCCAGAATGTATCATAATCCAAATATGCCCATCGTCTCCCTTTTGAATTTCTATGAAGTGATTTCCTCCTCCGAGAGTTCCAAGTGATTTTAATGCACCATTAAAATAATTAAAAACAACTGGATAAAACTTTTCAAATACCGAAAAATTCCAATCTTCAAGCATGTGATTTCTATCTGGCATTAAGTTTTCGTCTTGGTCCTCTTTATGCTTATTAAATCCAACTGGTATAACCTTCCTAATCTCGCCCATGATACTTTTAAGTGTTTCAGTATCTAGGCTAGTAAGTGATGTCTTAACTGCACACATGCCACACCCAATATCAACCCCTACAGCATTTGGGATAATCACATCTTTGGTCGCTAAAACGCCTCCTATTGGCATTCCGTATCCCTGATGAGAGTCTGGCATAATAGCCACATGTTTAAATGCAAAAGGAAGATTGGCAAGGTTTGTGGCCTGCTCCATCGCTCCATCTTCCATATCATCAAGCCAAAGCTTAATTGGAACCTTGTTTTCGGATATTACTTTTCTCATAACATTTCGCCTGTTAGTTTTAAATGCATTCTCTTAACCTCTTCTGAGAGCTCTATCCTAGCGCCACAGTGTTTACAGTTCTCTATTGGTTCCCTTTTGTGTTGCTCACCAGATCCTCCGACTGGTACAGTGAAGATTTGAAGCTTAGAGTCGAATAGAATGTCATCTGTAGAATTACAGCATTTTTTAATTAAGCTCATAGTTTAAAAGGGTAAGTCGTTATTATAAGATAGGTCTGTAATTGGTTTTGGTGCTTGGTCTTGGTTTGGTGTGATAGATTCTTTTCCTCCCAGTAAAATTAGTTTCTCCATAATTATGTCTGTTGTGTATTTTGTTTGACCGTCCTTTTCATAACTCCCATACTTAAGCCTTCCTTCAATGTAGACCTTCTTTCCTTTGTTTGCGTACTTCATAACTGTGTCTGCTAATTTTCCAAAGCATACAATTCTATGGAAACTAGCCTCTTCCTTGTCTTTCATTTTATAATTAGTGGCTATGGTGAATTTAGCTACTGTAGTTTCTTTTGCTGCGAATTGCTCAGGGGTAGCAACTACATTTCCTATAAGTTGAACCTTGTTTAAACTCATAATATTTTAGGTTAGTTATTATTTAGATTCTACTAGTTTTGGAACTTTTATTGGATTGTTAAAACAAGTTTTAATGTTTTCCCTGTCTCGGCAAATACATCTGTTAGATATTGGCTTTTGGTTATAACACCGCTTACACCTAGTTAATCCATGTATTACAAGCCTTTCCTTTTCCTCTTCTAGCCACTTGTCTAGCGGAATAACTGAAGGGTGAATTGATAAAGAAACTATTTGCCCTTGAATCATAACGCTCTTACTCCCATTACTAATCGCCTGTTTTAAAGCGGCATACTCTTCGTTTGTTATTAAATATTTAATTTTGTGACAAGTGATAATTACGTGCTGCATATTTTTGATTTAAGAAATAATAGTTAAATTATTTTTGTTGCTTTCGTATTGGGCTTTTGCCTTCACCCACATTGTATCAAAGTGCTTTCTAAGCTTATTAACTGAAAGTATATTCTGCCGCCAAAACGTATCCTGCTGGGACCAAAGTATAATTGCTTCAATTTCTTTTATATTACGACAATCTATTCTTATTATTTTGTCAAGCTCGGCGGACCATTTGTTTAAATCTGGTTTTTTAAAGCTTTGGTTATTTTTTAAGATTTCTGATAATAAAAGATTTGATAATTTATATACATCTGAGTCTAAAGAAAAAACTTTAGTTTTTTTTACTTCACTTCTCTTCACTTCATTTCTCTTCACTTTCACTTCACTTCCCTTCACTTCAGTGTGCGAGTCCACCGCGCCAACCTGTGCGGGTCCATCGCAAATAGCTAACCCTAGCGCTTCGCCAATATTTTCTACTCCTTGCTTGCCATTTTTCTTTTCCATCTGATAACAGTCTCTCCAAATTAACTCAAAAATGTCTCCTTCCATCGAATCAGGAACGTTAATATTTTCACCTAATGAAATTTCCATTAATGAATCATAAATCCACAACCTTTTATCTGGGTCTAGTCGTGAAAGCTGCTTCTTATACCTGTTTGGTATTTTTAAAATTTTCATTTACTTGGTGGTTAAATATTTGCTTAGTCCACAAACTTACACGGAAAACACCACCAAGCATTTTTGGCGTGTAAGTTTGTGGACTAAATCAATATAATTCATTACTTGGTGGTTTTATTTATGTAGAACAATTATAGCTCGAACCTCTTTACCGAGGCAAGAGCTATTTTTGTTTTGCTTTAGTAAATCGTTTAAGTGCTTCTTCTACTTCTTCATCTAAAACATCCCATCTTATCTCTAATACATCCTTGTTGTATTTAATGCTTTCTATCATATAGTTTTATATTAATTTTTCAACAAAATGGCTTGCCAAGTCTATTAATGGAAATATCGGGAAAAAAATACTAACTAGACACCACCCAAAGCCCCAAACTTTAAAAGTGTATATCAATGAAAAAATCCAGTAAAACCAACACAAGAGGTCATCTAAGCTATCCATAATTTTATTTAGTTAATAATTTAGGATTTTCATATTTATTTCCAACAACCTCTAAAACATATCTTTCATCTATGTGCCCACAACTTCCATCATCAAAAACAATGCCAAAGTAAGTTCCTTCCCGCTTAATCTCATAAGTTTTACCTTCTGTTATTATTGTTAAATTTGAAAATGTGTCTTCATCTGTAAAGGTTATCTGTACAAGATCTCCTTCGTAAATATCTTTTCCGCCCTTGTCTTTAATCCCTATATACTGCATTAAAACAACATCTTCGTCAGCGATCACTATAGACGGATAATATTGTTCGTCTATAGTGATATATATCGCTCCATCTGAGCTCACGACAAACTCCTTATTTACATAGTCAACCTTAGACATGTTATGACCAGGGCAAAACATGTGACCAGCCCATACTCTATATTTTATTTTTATCATAATTTTATTTAGTTATAAACATTTTTGACAAACTCCAGTAGTCAACATTTCGTGCTCTGATATCTCCTGATTACAGGGGCAGAAATAAATACCATTCACACAGTTTTCACATTCTCCATTTATACAATCCATTTCCTCATTACAAGTTTTACATTCCATTATTGTAGTATCAGCCATAAATTTAAATTAAAAAAATATTACCGGGAATGAAGGTTTTAGCAATTTACCGGGATTCCGGTAAATATAAATCTCATAATCATTTAATTAAATTCTATATTCCCACCCTGTAAACTCTCGTATCCTTTTTACCCAACAAAAACATTTAATACCTTTGTTGATAATCACAGGCCGCCAAGCGTACCATCTATGCCACCTGTAATGTTTAGGGAACTTAGTTATCATGGATTCGATGTAAACAATTAATAGAGGACAATACGCTGCTTCTAATAGTTGAATGATGCTTTCCTAACTCTGTGGCTATACTCAAATAACTTCTACCTTTTAAAATCCTCTCTTTAAGACAGTATAGCCTCTTTTTTGATAAGAATTTTCCTGTAGCAATCAAAGCTTCTTCAATCTCAGCATAAGTATTTTCATTAACAGCTCCTTTGGAGTTTATGTTCTTTTCTAAAACTTGAATGTGTTTATCTAAGTTGTTCATATTGGTTAGTATAAAGGAATAATAGTTCTTCTTTTTCAGGTGGTGGGTGTCCCATTTCTGACAGTTTCCTACAAGCTTGCTCGTATAGCTCAGACATTTCTTTAGTGTTTAGTGTAGTGGTGGACCTTACGACTGGCATTTCTTTTGATCTATCTGTTATAAACATGGCTCTAAAGGTGTCGTGCATCTCTTCTTTTGTGTATCCAAGCTCATCACCCGCCCAAGTCATTAAGAACCACCACAAGCGATTTTGGTCATTTGATCTTATTTTTTTATATTCGCTTACAATGATAGTAATTTTACCGTTCATTGTTTTAATAAAATCCAACAACTTAACTCGATCTAAATACTTTATTTTACCATCTTCAACAGCCGCATTAAATACACCTTTCTTCATTTTATTTAATTTTTAATTTCAATAAATTTACCATTAACATATTTGTGCAATATAATATCTTCTACTTTTTCTCCATCAAGAAACACCTCGGGCATTCCGTCACAATTAATTGTGACTATTGTTCTCCATTTGTCTTTTTCTTC
>Ga0210003_1005222_pt1 | contig 10027 bp, 4 predicted proteins | sample LantaG_FD_182804 | JGI IMG/M metagenome (GOLD analysis project Ga0210003, IMG submission 182804) | Deep subsurface microbial communities from Baltic Sea to uncover new lineages of life (NeLLi) - Landsort_02402 metaG (SPAdes) (version 2) | ecosystem: Environmental > Aquatic > Marine > Oceanic >...
TTTTTTATCGCTTTTTTTATATCTTTTCTTTGTTCTTCAGATAGATTAAGATTTTTATCTTTTTCAATATAATCATAAGCTATTTTATTTTTTACAACATTTACAAAATTGGACCTTTCTGATTCAAGGGGATAAAGAAAAAATACTGTATTTCGATAAACCCGCGGAGTTTGTCCTTTATTTTTTAGAATAGAATCCATTAGCTTTTGATCTTTATTTTTTAAGATAACAATTTTAAGATCTTCAGAATCTGATATATCTTCTGATTTTTCCTCCCAGATAAAAATCTTTAGCTTATCGCCTTTCAAATTTTCTCTTAAAAGTTCAGACTCCATTGCAATAAGTTCTTCATCTTTGATATTTTCCTTATTAATATATATAACTCTATTTATATTAGGTTGATTATTAAAAAAATATTTATCCCCCTTAAAATGTATATAAAACAACCTCCCACTTTCTCCAGTTAATTTTTGAAAAGCGTCTGCAATTACTTCTGAAGGATTTTCAATGGTAGTAGCAGAACGTTTTATTTCACTTAAGGTTGCACCGTATTCATGTCCACCTGAAAAAGAATAAAGGAATATAGTAGTAGCTACCCGGGGCCCTAGATTTAATCCTCGATACGAACTGCCTAATAATTTATCTATTTTTTTTGAGTTCGCTTCTCTTCCTGTAATATCAACATCTACAATTCCATTATATTCTTCTCCAATATGTCTTATAAATTCTTGGCGGATCTCCTGGTTAGATAAATCAAAATCTGCTAAACTTATGTAAGATTTATTTGTCCCTATTAAGCAATGTACAACCAGAGAAAGCAATCTAAGTACACCGCGAGTTCTCTGAAATATCGGGAAACTTCCCCAACGATGATAGAGGATATCTATTGCCTCAGGCATAAAAGGATATGAATCTAAAAATTTATCTCTATACTCACTTGGCTGCATATCTGCAGGAAGTATACCTTCCTTATCTGCATAATTTACAAATTCGGTGATAACTTTTTTTGCCATATTTTCATCAATGTTGTTAAAAAGTCTTCTTTTAATAATTTTAGAAACTTCTTGATCTTGAATGGGTGATTTTATAATTTCCCTCCGACCGGTTATATTGCGGAGCTGAATTACAATTTCTTCACCTCTGGGAGTTCTATTGTAGGGATTACTGGGAGTAGTAGTAAATGCCAAAGCTACATTATTCAATTCACTTACTACATTAGAAAGAGTACCTAAAAAAGTAAGAGTCAGTGTCGTAAGATCTGTTTGACCTACACTGACTGCATCGGTAATATTTAAATAAGGAATAAGTTCATCTATTAAAATTAATACAGGGGAATGCTTTTCTAAAAATTCCTTTAATTGTTCTCCTCCCGGAGGTACACATGAAGAGAATTCATTTATTGACCCATCTAATTGCTTTTCCATAAGCCCCCAAATGGTATCAAAATCTTCAGGTTTATTCCCAGTTTTCATCTTTTCTCCTACAATCGTAACTGTATTTACTCCCCACTCTTTTGCTTTATGATACATAGCAATTAATGTATGGGTCTTACCTCCACCAAAAGGAGTTTGAATTTGAATAACCGGGTCTCCACCTTTCCCGTGAATACGTTTTTTTATAATAGCAAGTAAATTTTTAAGCCCTTCAGTAAGGTAAGTCTTTCTAAAAAATGTTTCTGCATCTTTATATTCATCAGGTCCTCTATTTTTCATAACCTCCCACAAATCAGCCGCAAATATATCCATTGTAAGTCTGCCTTCTAAAATATCTTTATGAGGAACAGCGATAGTATAAAATGATTTCATTTAATCACATCCTTTCCTTCTTTTTTACTTTTTAATCTTTACTTAAAAATAATACGTATAAATAATTTATCTTACTTATCCTTATAGTTAAAAAGATTTATTCGCGTCTCTCTTGTTTTATTATTTATTTCTTCCTGTAATCGCATTTTTCCTGATAAAAATCCATCTAAGAGTTTTTTCTCTTTGCTTTCGTTGGGTAAGGTCTCGGAAATTGTTTGGGCAATCCGATAAAAGGCATCACTTTTCCCATAACCTGATTCATTAAGTAAAGTTACTATTTCATTCCGTTTACCTTTTTCCCAAAGCAAAAGCACTGCATGAAGAACATCTACAAGTTCTGAAGAATTTCTAAAGTCTTCAAATTTTCTATCTTGCGGTCCCAAAACTCTAATAAACTCTTTTTCTTTTTTAATAAAACTGGGGCGATTCCATTCTTTTTCCAGAGCAACATTTGCACTGGTAGAAAGTTTACGTGCTTCATCAAAATGTAACTTTGCCTCTCCGTAACTCCAACGATAAAGAACATAAAAACGAGTTAAATTAGAAATTTCTCCTGCAAAACCGTTATGCAAAATTTGATGAACTGCATAATCGGTAGTAATTCTTCTTACATCTGAAAGCATTTGAGATGCTCTTATAGTATTGCCTTCATAATCTATAATTTTTTCATATTTACCAAATATTTCAATGGCAGAACCTATGGCGGCAATAAAGAAATCCGCACCACTAATTCCTTCACCCCAAAGGCGTTCAAGTTTTTCATAAAGATAGGTCTTCAATTCTTCTTTTATATTATTATAAAATCCAGTTAATTCTCGTTTCATTTTACGTGATATGATATAGATTGAAGAAGTAAGTGCAGCTGATTCCTGTGCTCTTGGTCTTTTTTTCATTTCTGTATTAATTGGCCAGGAAGCAGTGACAACTAATCCTGAATCTATCAAAGAATTTATAAGTGTTTCCCATCCTTCAGTAGATTTATGGGCATAAACAATAATTGCAATGCCATCTGGTTTTAAAAGCCGATATATTTCTTGGAAAGATTTTGTTAGCATTTTTTCAAACCACTCTTTATTTTTTTCAGGATATTTTATTTTATCCCAGTGTTCCATTTGTACAATTTCATCCTTTTTAGGAGAAAGCGGCGTCGAAAATAATTCAGGAAATATATTACCTATAGTCCTTTTTAGCCACACATAAAAGAAATCAGATAAGTCTGCATAAGGCACATTAAAATAATAAGGAGGATCGGTAAAGACCGCATCAAAGTAGTTATCTTGGTAAGGTTGGGATATGGCAGAAAATTGGGTTATGTTAGCGGTAAGAGCTAAAGTAGATAAAGGCTTTATGGCATGTAAAATATAGCTAAACTGTTTTGCCCAACCTTGGTTTTCACAAGAGTTAATCTCGCAATAATCCCATAACATTGGTAATGCCTGCCTTAAAAAAACCTGTTCAGCTTTCTCGGCAAAAACATTCCAAAGATTTTGTTTACTAGTTCGATTAGCTAGTCTATCTATTCCCAATGCTAAATAACTCACTAACGCTTTTGCATACTCTTTATCAAGACCTTCTTCAATCATCTTTTTAAATGCAAGCCGAACCCTCTCTACAAAAGTTATCAAAGCTAATTTCTGACGAGAGTTGAAAAGATCACCCCATTTGTGTATTCCATAAATAGGCACATTAAAAACTCCACTCATTAAAGGTATTTCTTCATCCGGTACAGGGTCAATTCCCCATTCATCCATTAACTTCGTTCTTTTCTCCTTAAGACACTTTTCTGCTTCCCTGAAAACTCCTAAATCTTCTTCTTTTGCAATCCTGTAGGTCTTACCTTGCTTTTTCGGATGATGCAAAATCACAGCAATCATTCTTTGTTCTGCTTTCCCTTCTTGAAAAAGTTTTCTCGTAGTTTTGGCATCAATTACACTGCCACAAACTGGACAGATAGCAATAGCTCTCGCAACTGTACCTTTGGCTGGATCAAATTCTTCAGGTATCTTTTCGTAAGCATCTCCTATTATCCTAAAAAAAACTTTTCTATCTTTAATGTAAGGAAACAGTGAAACATTTTTATTTTTCTTTTTAGATAACCAAAATTGTCGCATTAAAGGGATTTCAGCACCACAAGAAGGATTCTGACAGGGAATAGTTAGAGCCCATATATAACCAACAGGTATGGAACCATCAGGCTCAGGAGGGTAAAATTTACCAATTTCTTCTTTTACTTCCCCAAGAACCCAATTACTCCATTTTTCTACATCATAAAGCAAACGATTGGGTACGGTCTTTAAATCATAATCTAAAGTCCTCTGTTTTATAATTTCTGGGAAAAGGATAGAAGGATTATTTTTTATTTTAAAAGGTTTACCATATTTCTGAGGATATTCCAGAGTACATTTTTGGATAAGGACTGCAACCGGGTTGTAATCATTCGAATAAGTTTCACAACCTAATCTTAAAGCTTCTAAAGGGATTGCTCCACCACCCGCAAAGGGGTCAAGTACTTTAGGTGGCTTTCCATTATATGCCTTTAATATATCTTCTCTTGCTTGTTTAATCATAGATTGATCTAGGGGATTTTTCCATTTAGAAAATTCGATAATAAAATTTCTTTTTTTATTAAATTCTTTTTTATCACCTGAAGAGACAGTAGGAATCAAGGCAGCATAACTAGTGGCTCTTGAGGAGGCCAAGGGTCTACGAGCCCACCAGATATGAAGTGCACAAATATGTCCATGGCGAATATTTTTTTCTCTGGCTGATTCAATACTTACTTCTTTTACCGGAAAACTTTCTTCAATAAACCTTTTGTCCTTATTCAATTTCTTCGTCTCCTTTTTTTTCTATTTCATTAAAAGTTACAATATATCTTACTACTTCAACCTTCTGTTCTATTTCTAAATTCTCTACCGGATTTTTTACAATATAAAGTTTTGGCTTTAAAGTAGAATTTACTATTGCATAAAGATAATAATCATCTTTAAACCTTTTTGCTTTGAACCACTCATTCTGAGTTAAAGCCACATCCCCAATTTGTGCTCTTGTTTTAACTTCTATATATCGTACTTTATGGCCTTTATCTTTTGAACGGATATCAAAACCTAAATTCTCAGAAGAAATATCTTCGGGTTTGCGTCCATTTTTTACTTCATAATCCATAGCAATCTTCATTCCGATAAGTTCTATTTCCTTATTGCTTATCATTTTTTTATCGATATGAGCTGGTGGTTCTACTCTAATAATACCGATAAAATGAGGGGCGCTCATAGTAAGAGTCTTTTCTTTCTGAATTTGTACTTCTAATTCTTCCGATGCTTTTATATATTTTTCTTTCCTTTCTTCTTTGTTTCTAATAGCTAAATCGACATTTTCACCAAACTCTTTGCGGTTATATAATGAAATTAATTCACCATCTAATTTTAATATAAGATATTCCAATGATTTTAATCCATATTTTTGTTTTATTTGAGTCTGTCTAAGGCGCTCTTGCAAAAGTTCTTTTTTGTATTCTTCCAGTGTTGGAATAAGATTACTAGAAACATATTCTTTAATAGATTTAGTATCAATAGATTCATTTTTTATAACCTTTCCTTGAGCAAGGTCCCAAATAATTGCGGGAGAAACTTCCTTCATCAAATCTTTACCATTTGTATAGAAAGAAAAAAGTCTTTTACCAACAGTCTTATCATTTCCATCTCTTACTTCACCTTCATAGAAAAGAATATAGCCATCTAACTCCCCATCGGGGTCAATGAAATTTGCACCATTTAATAATGAATTCGAAATATTTCTTTCTATCCAGATCATTGATGATTCAAAGAGAGGGTGGCCAAAAGAAACAAATTCCACCTCAGGGTTTCTGAAAGCAATTTCTTTGTCAAAGGTTACCCGGGGATATTTTTTTACTAAATCACCATATGATTTTCTAAAGTTATCTTCTTTTGCAATATTCCGTAAATCGAAAGGAACAGAATCAATTACCATAAAGCCGCTTTTGCCTTCATGAAACTTTCCCCCTACTCTCGTAAATGCTTCTTTAAAAAAGCTTTCCGTATATTCTGGTATAAGTCGATATTCTTGAGCTTGTTGAGCCATTTCTTTTATGCGGGTATAATCGATAAATCGAGTAGCTAAACTTTCACCTAAATTTTCTTTGACTTTATTTATATATTCTTCGTTTACAGTAATTTCTATATCTTTTAATATGTCATCGATATTTCTTGCATTAACCGCTGCTTCTACCAAGAGTTGGGAAAGATTTTTATCTTGATAGATTTCACCAAGACAATCAAATACTTTATCACTCCCCAATGCTTTTTTAATTTCCTCCAATTTTTCAAATAATTTCTTAAAAACTCTTCCTTCTCTAGTGTCTCCCGCTACAAGATTAAAGACATAAACTTCTTTTTGTTGACCATAACGGTGGATTCTTCCCATTCTTTGTTCAATACGATTAGGATTCCATGGAATATCATAATTAATCATTAGATGGCAAAATTGCAGATTTATACCTTCGCCAGCTGCTTCAGTTGCTACCAAAATTTGCGTTTCATTTTTAAATATCTTTTCAGCTTTTATTCTTTCGTCAAGGTTCATTCCACCATGTATAACATTTACTGTATATCCCCAGCCTTTTATTTTACTTTTAAGGTATTCTAATGTGTCCCGGGACTCAGTAAATATAACTATTTTTTTATCCTTAAGTTCTGTATATTTTTTAGATAATTCTGTAAGGGAATTTTTGAGTTCTTTTAATTTTATTTCATCCTCGCTTCTAATTATAGTTTTAGCATCTTCTATGAGATATTCTATAGTTTGAATTTCTTCTTTTAATTCCTCTCTATTTTCTGCACCACTTAAGGTTTCCCAAATTTCTTCTTCCTTCCATCTTTCTTCCTCACTCATATCTTCTATTTCATCAAAATCGATAAAATCTTCAGAATATTTTGAATTTTTTTGCAATCCATCTTTAAATAAGTCAAGCAAATCTTCTAAACGTTTTTTTCTTCTCTCTAATGACTTTAATAAAGCAAAAGTGCTTGAGGCAAGACGACGTTGTAAAATTATCAAAGCAAAGGTAATATTTCTTTTTTTATTTTTTGACATTGCCCTATTGTATTGTTCTACAACATATTTTGATAGCTTAGTGTAAAGATCAGCTTCTTTGGGAGATTCGGTACCCAAATTAAATGCTTTAGTAATTACATGTCTAGGCAAAAAAAGTGGTTTTCCTTCAAAATCTTTTAAATCTTCTTTAACACGCCTAATAAATAATGATTTATTTTTATTTTTAATAAATTCATATAACATTTCATTTGTAGCAAAAAGTCCGGGTATAAGAAGATCGAGAAACAGACGAAAATTTTCGGGGTCTCCCTTGTGAGGTGTCGCGGTTAACATTAAAAAATGCTCTGAAATTTTTGAAAGTATTTCTCCTACTCTATAACGTGCCGTTTTTTTAGTCTTATTTGCATAAAGATAAGCACTCATTTTGTGGGCTTCATCAACAATAATTAGATCAAAACGAGAAGCAGAAATAGAAGGAAGAATGTCGTCTCTTTTTATAAAATCGATAGAAGTGATAATCTGATTCTCCCTCATCCACATATTCTCACCATAAAGAGCATTTAAAAGACCTCTATCGACCATAAGAAATTTTTCTTCGAATCTATCTTTTAATTCTCTTCTCCATTGATCTTTAAGATGACCAGGTACTACTATTAAAATATTTTTTATAAGATTGCGAAGTTTTAATTCTTTAATAATGAGCCCTGCCATAATAGTTTTGCCAGCTCCGGGGTCATCGGCAATTAAAAAACGTATTTGTGGCATTTTTAATACATAACCATATACTGCTTCAATTTGATGAGGAAGGGGGTCAATCTTGGAAACATTCATTGCTAATAGTGGGTCATAAAGAGATGCAAAACGATAACGGGTTGCTTCTAAAGATAAAAAAACTTTCCAGGGTTCTTCAGAAAAAGTAGATTCGGTGCTAAGGATTGAAATGTTTGATAGCTCTTCACGAAGAATAATTTGATCGACATATTTTCTTGAATTAATTGTAACACCGACTATATGAAAATATTTTTCATCTTCTTCAACTAATTTTATTTCTACTGGTTCTGACCATTGATTACCTTTGATGATGTCACCTGGTTTTATGCTTACCATTTAATCACCTCTTAATTTAAGTGTAATTAGAAATAAATAATTGTCAAACCACAAAAAAATGCTGTTGAATTTTCAATAATATTTTAAAACTTCCCCAATAGCTTAATGCTTCTTTTCTTTAAAAATCCTTCTTTCCGTCTAAAGATTCAAAAATAAATTTATTTGCTTATTTTTAAATAACTTTTTTGATATTTAACCATAGTTTATATTTTTTATATCGATTTTATTTAACACTAAATATTATCCCTTCTTTTTCACATTCTTGCCAATCGAGATTAGTTAGTTCCGGTAGTTGGAGGAGATCTTGCGGTTCTTTGAATCCTCCCAGTTCTTCTCTTAAAATGATTGATTCCCGGGTGCGCGGGAATGACATAAAGGGGAGGTCAATTATTTTTTGTGCGAGTGGTTCATTTATTTTTAACATTTTTATCAGTTCATCCTGGGGTGCGGTATCGATATTTATGGTTTGAACTTCCGGTCTTAGGGAAGTGGTAGAGAAGATTTGAGGATTATCATATAAGGAGAAGTAGGCTTCGGTTTTGGCAAGGGTGAAAATAAAGGTAGTTATAGAAAGAACGATGACGAGAAAGGCAAAAATACTATATTTAGTATTTCTTTTTAAATATTGCATTTTTTATGGGACTCTTTTCTATTTTAGACTTAAGTCACAAAATAATATAAAAGATAAAAAATACAAAAATTAGGGAAGACAAAAAACCTGCCTCCCATTTTAAAATCTATTATTTGGGTCAAGGATCAAGATTTAAAATAATTGATGAAGTCGGGCTAATAGTTTCGAGATTATAACAATGCAAAGAACAGCATATTATATATATTCTATAGGTTTTAGTTTTTAAATGCAAGGTCGTAGAGTAAAAAACTCAGGGAGGGTTCAGCCGGTTGAGTTCTGCCTGTTTTTCCTTCTCGAAATATTTTAATACTCAGAATATTTTTTATTGCTACCCCTTGCTTTTTCGACAGGATATTTTTTGTTATTTTTCTGCATTTTATCTTCAAGTTCTGTTGTTAAATCGATATCATATTTCTGGGCAAGCCGGATTAAAAAAAATAATATATCTGCCATCTCTTCCGTTAGTTCCTGTTTTTTAGAATTGTGAAACATGGCATCCACTTCATTTTCTGATTTAAATCTAAAATGCTGTAATAACTCAGATGCTTCGGTTACAATACCGATGGTTAATTCCTTTGCATTGTGAAATTGGTCCCATTCCCTTAATTCACAAAATTTTCTTATTTTTTCTTTTAATTCTTTTAGGGTTGTTTGGCTATCTGTTTTATCTGTGCTATTATTTCGTATTTTTTCTTCCACTTTATATTCCTCCGCTTAGTGAATCTCTTAAGGCGTTGGCTTTCTTTTATGCAATGTTATATATTTATACCAGAGCGGTAAATCCATTATGAATTGTTTAAGGTGTTCTCTTCCATCGGTAGGCTATAGCCTTAACGCTATAATTCATAAGGTTCGCTCTTTTTTTGTGTTGATAAATTGTAAAACTAAGATATAATATAGTTACAAGATAATTTGTAAATTTGGATCGGGGTGTCTCCCGGTCGGCAAAGGGTCTCCTGCAAAAGGAGACTCTTTGTTTTATGGAAATAATTTTATAGAACGAATCATTCAAGTTCTCCTAACATCTTATCATCTAGATTTATAAGTAGTCTCCATCTGGCATTTTTAGTGTCTTTTTCCGGCATAGTAGGGTCAAGCAAAAGATAATTACGGGTATTTAATTTAGGAAGTTTTATTTTTATATTTAATAGTTCGCATAGATAACCTAATCTTCTTAAAACTCCAGAATTTCCAATACGCTGAGCATAATCTTCGAGTTTTTTTCGATCAAATTTATTATTTTTTAAAGCTTTGGCTACTTCAATAATTCCTCCACAATATTGCGGCTTATCCAGGCAATCGATAATCGTTTTTTCTTTGTCTGTAATATTTATTTGGGTTTCTTCTATCCATTCTTTTCTGATTCCAAACACTTTCTCTTTTTTGATTTTTACTATTTTATACTGCACTC
>Ga0210003_1005224_pt1 | contig 10026 bp, 10 predicted proteins | sample LantaG_FD_182804 | JGI IMG/M metagenome (GOLD analysis project Ga0210003, IMG submission 182804) | Deep subsurface microbial communities from Baltic Sea to uncover new lineages of life (NeLLi) - Landsort_02402 metaG (SPAdes) (version 2) | ecosystem: Environmental > Aquatic > Marine > Oceanic >...
GGGGGGGGGGGGGGGGGGGGGGCGACAGGACGAGAGAGGTTGCGAAAGAGAAACTCGCGAAGAAAAAAACTAGAGGGAAAAAACTCCAAAAACTTCAAAAACGTCAAAAAAACAAAAAACGACAGTCGACGAGCGCGTCCGTCTCGGCGTGGGCTCGCTCGGTTCCAAGTTCATCTTCACGCGCGGCGGCGAGGCCGAGGCGCAGGGCATGCGCCTCGTCGGGACTGAGACTGAGACCGGCGTCGGGGCCAAGGTCGCGCTTGTTTCCCTGGCCGCGGGCCTTCTCTGCGCCTCCGCGGCGCTCCTGGGCGTCGCGTGGCGCTCCGGTGCTCTCGCCTGCTCGGCGGCAGCAGCGCTGACCTCGGCTACTGCTCCTGCCGTTTCCGCCGCTGCAGCCACGGCGCTCCTGCTGCCTGCGGCGCGCGTGGCCGCGGCACTCGGAGCGGCGTTCCTCTGCGGCGGCGTCTCCTTCGGCGCCCTCCGCGCTGCCATGGGGTGGAGCTCAGGAGCAGCTTCTACTGCTGAGCGAGAGAGGTTTGGGCCGGGCGGGAGGAGGGTTAAAAAAGGAATTTCGGCGAGCTGATGAGAGAGAGTAAGAAAAAGATAGAAAAGTTTTTTTTTCACTTTCATACACGCCATCGAAACGCTTTCTTTGTTCGCTCGTCGTTTCTCTCTTCTCTCTCTCTCTTTCGAGCAATGGAAGCCCCGAACCCGCTTCCTCCGCTGCCCTGGGCCTCGGCACCAAAAGCAGCAGCTCCCGAGCTCATAAGTGTTGGCGCGAAGATCGAGGTAAAATTGGAGAAGAGAAAAAGCGAAAATTCGATTCCTCCCGATTCAAGCGAACAGACGTTCTTCCGACCTCATTCAACTCGCCCCCCCCCTCCTTCACCTCGACCTCTTCTCCTCGACTCGCCCCCCTCCTTCACCTCTCTCGACCTCTTCTCCTCTTCTCTCTCGACAGGTCCTCTGGCAGCTCGTCGACGATGGAGACACTGAAGCCCCCGTCGGAGAAGGACGAGCAGAAGAAGAAGCCGCAAGTAGTGCAGCGACAGCCGCGACAGACGCGGCAGCAGCGGCCCCCGAAGAGCAAGGAACAGCCGCGGCAACAACAACATCGGCGATGGCGGCGGCGGCAGCGGCGACGGCAGCAGCGACGACAGCCGAAGCCGCGAAGAAGGAGCCCCAAGTCGTCTGGTGGGCCGCCACCGTCGAGTCGCTCCGAGGGGAACCGGGAGGGCCCCTGAGGGCGACGCTGCGGTACGAGGCGAAGCCCGAGCTCGGCTTCGACTCCGAGACGGCGCTCGTCGAGTTTCCGCCGCCGGCTCCTTCTTCGAGCCCCGGCCGAGGAGCTCCGAGGGAGCTCAGGAACGTCGGCGAGGACGGCGCGCTCTCCGACGAGGTCGCGCTGCCGTGGAGGCTCCTCGGAGAGGCCGACGAAGAAGGAGAAGAGGGCGAGGAGGAGGAAGAGGAGCCGGGAATGGAAGAGGAAGACGCCGTCCCTTTCGCCACCGACGAGATCTCGGCGTCCGACCTCGAAAAGACCCTCTCGGCGCAGCTGAGCTCGCTCGAGCGCGCCACGGGGCTCACCGCAGATGCCGCGGGCGCGGCCGCGCTGCTCGCGGGCGCTGGCGGGAGCAGCGCGCGCGCCGCAGAGGTTGCTTTGCAGTTCGAGGCGTTTGGGGAGATTCTGAAATCGAAACTCGCCGCCGCAGCAAGGGCTAACGGGGGCGCTGCCCTGGGGGCAGAGGAGGTGCGGGCGGCAGTGGCCGAGGCGAGGAGGAGCGGCGGGAACGCAGGTGGAGGTGGAAGTGGCGGGGCTTGAGTGTGTGTGTGTGTGTGAGAGAGAGAGAGAAGAAACAAAATGCAAAAACAAAAAAAACTTACCGGGAAAAACCCCGAAAAACAAAAAAACCTCTTTTTAATCTCTCTTTTTTTCTCTTTCTTCTTTTTACAAAACTCTCTCAAAGTATTTCTTATTCCCGTGTGCGCAAGGAGGAACGAGCCTCGTCGTTATCTTATAAAAACAAAGCAAACAAAAAAAAACCTCTCGAAGAAAGAAGCTGCTGCTGCTGCTGCGGAGCGGAGTAGAACCTCATTTTTCCAGCGGCTCCTTTTTCAGGCGACGTCGACCTCGGCAGCGTGGACGTCGACCTCGGCCGCCTTTTCGCCTCCCCCGCCCCTCACGCTCTTCGCGAACCCGACCCTCGCCGCACCGCCGCCCCCGCCGCCGGCGTCGAACACGGTGTGATAGGCAGACATGAAGACGTCTCCCAGGATCCACAGCGGACCGGCGGGAGGCGGCACGTCGAGCGGCATGAAGCCCGAGATGCACTGCTCGGCCGCCGCCGCCGCGGGCCAGCTCCCTTTCCCGCCGCCGCCGCCGACCCTCAGGACGTACTGCTCGGGCGTCAGCACAAAATCCCTGCCCTCGATCGTGACGGTGACGTCGGGCAGCGAAGCGAGCGCGTCGCAGTCGACCACGGCCTGCGTCGCCGCGCCCGCCCCGGAGACCGACCCGGCGGCGTCGCAGGCCGCCTTGAGCTCGGAGACGACCTCGCCGGCCGTCGCGTTGTCCGCCAGCGCCAGCTTCGCGACGCCCGCGGCGACACGGCAGAGCTGGCAGAGGGCGTCGTCGCCCAGGGCGCGGAGGGCGGAGGGAAGAGAGGAGAGAGAGGGAGAGGAGGAGCGGAGCCGCTCCCCGAGGCGGCGAGCGCCGGCGCCGGCGCCGCGGCCGCGCTCTCTCGGAGAGGAGCTCGCCCCCCCCGACCCTCTCGGCCCCTCCGAGCTCGAGGCGTTCGAAGGGCAGAGCCCGGCGCCCGCGCAGATTTCGTCGGGCGCCATCGTCTCCAGCGCCCTCAACAGGTCCGGGGCGTACTCGTCGACCGCGGCGCGGCACTGCGCCGGCAGCAGCCCCTCCGCGCCGATCGCGGCGTTGATGCGCGCGATCTCGTCCGAGGGGCCGACCAGGAGGCTGGTGCCCGAGTCCGCGATGGCCTGGCAGCCGCCCCTGCACGCCTCGTACGCGAACCCGGAGGCGGGCACGCTGCTGCCGTTGCTGGCGGTGCCGCCGCCGCCGCTGCCGCCGCTCTTCTCGCCCACGGTCAGCGAGTCCATCGAGAACTGCCAGTACCCGCGGCGCGTGACCGCGCTCCAGGTCCTCGCCCCCTCGAACCTCGCCGGGTCGACGCCACCCAGCGTCAGCTCGCCGCCCTGCTCGCCCTCCGCGGCGTCGCGGTTGAGCCAGAAGCTGAAGACGGGGACGGGGAGCAGCCCCTGGTCGAGCATCTCGAAGAAGGGCGGCCTGGCGCCGCCGACGGCGATCTCGGGGAACCCGAGGCCGAGGATGCCGTCGAAGCGCGCGGCCAGGAACGCGATCCCGGGCTCGCGCGTCGCCTCGGCGAACCGCTGGTTCTTGACGCGCAGCGCGCTCCCGATCGACAGCGTGTCCTCGGAGAAGTAGCCCGACAGGGAGCCGCTGCCGTACTGGATCGCGAAGCGCGTGCCGTTGCGCTCGTACCTGGGAAAGGGGCCGAGGAGAGAGCGGGGGTGGAGGGCAGAGAGAAAGAGAAGGGAACGAGAGGGCGGAGGTTGAGATGCCGAAAAGGAAAAAAGGAAAAAAGGGGGGAAATAAGGGGGAAAAGGGAAAAAGGGGAAGGAAAAAACGAAACGTACGTCGAGGACGCGCGCGAGTCGTAGCGCGCGTGGAGCCTGCAGGCGAGCTGCCACCACGCGCACGAGGCCGAGGGCACCCAAAGGTTGGAGCTGCCAGTGTCGAAGACGACGGCGAACTTCTGAGGAGGGGTGCCGAGGCCGATCTCGCCGTAGTACTGTTGAGTTTTTTTTTTTGAAGGGGGGGGTCGAGGTTGAGGTCGAGAAAGAAAAAAACGATGGCGTCACGTCGAACGATCTCTCTCTTTCTCATTTGCTCTCTTCTCTCTTCTCTCCTTCTCTCTCTCTCTCCTCTCTTTTCTCACCTGCGCGTCAAGGAAATCCACGAGTTCGACGTCAGCTTCGCCCTTGAGCACGGAGCCCAAGCCAGAGGAAGAGGAAGAGAGAGCAGACGACGCAGCTCCGTGCCTCGCTCGGAGCGCCTCGGCCTGCCTAGCGAGCGAGCGGGCGTCGAGCCTGCGCTTGGCGAGCGGGACCGAGAGCAAAGAAGGCGGCGGCGACCCGGTCGCGGAGGCGAGCAGCGGGGAGAGCAGCAGCAGCAGCAGCAGCAGGGCTGCTGCCGCTGCCGCGGAGAGGGCGCGGCGGCGAACGAGAGGAGGCGGCATCGAGTCGAAAGGGAAAATAAACTCGAGAGTTCTGATGCATGCCTTCGAAAAAGAAAAAAAACTCAACTCAGATCGCTCTTCGAGATATTTTCAAGTACCTTTCATCCAACATCACCAGCGAACCAACTCTCGCGCCCGCTTCTCGATGAAAACTACCGCTCTTCTGAGCAGCCGCAGAGCCGCTGCGCCTGCACAAGCGGTTCCCGGGAGGGCGACCGTGGCCGTCTTTGTCTCCTCCAACGCGAGAGCTGCTGCAGCATCATCAGACGTCGCAGGAGCCTCTCCAACGACGACGTCCACGTCCACGACGACGACCTCGTCCACCCCCTTCGCCTCCTCGCGCCGCGCCCTCCTGGCCAGCGCCGCCGCGACCGCGGCCTCCCTGGGCCTCCTCGCAGCCTCTCCTTCCCCCGCGAACGCCCAGATCGCCCAGAAGAACACCTTCACCGTCGACCTCCTGCCCGCGTTCGAGCTCGACGTCCCAGCCTCGTGGACCTCCTCCGACGCCGAGGTGCCGGGCTCGGGATCCGGCCGCCCCACCCGGGTCTGGTTCCCCGCCGACGACCCGCTGGCGCCCGCCGGGGTCAATGTCTCCCTGGTCGCGACGATCGTCGGCGCGGACTTCACCTCCCTGGGCTCGTTCGGCGACGCGGACGGCTTCGGCGAGTCGCTCGTCGCGACGATGGACCGCGGGTTCGCGGGGGGGCCCAGGGCGAGGCTCGTCAGCGCGCGGTCGACGACCAGGCGTGGTAAGGCGGAGGACAGCGGGCCGCAAAAGGTCTACGAGGTCGAGTACGCCGTCACCCGCAGCGAGGCCGAGGGCGAGCGGCTCTTCACGTCCGCGGTTGCGCTGTCGTTCGACGGGACGTACAACAGGCTCTACACCGTCACTGGCCAGGTCGCGGCCGGCGCCGCCGCGGAGAGGCACGGGAAGGAGGTGGCGGCGATCGTCAAGAGCTTCGTGCCGCCGGCGACGCGGGTCTGAGGCTGGTGCCTCTCCTTCGAGCGGAGCGACCGCGGAGCGAAGAAGAGGGAGAAAACGGGCAGAGAGAGAGTGAGAGGGTTGGTCTTGTTACTTCCTATTTTTCTACTTTTTCAGTCTTCATCAGAATTCGCATGGGCAAAATCCCCCTCGATGCTTCTCACCCGGCCCCTCCTCCTCGCGCGCTACTATCGTCCTTCTTCGCATCCTCACGCGCTTGTCGCTGCGTTCTCAAGGCCTCCGCGCTCCTGCGCAAGCGATAGCTCGACGGCGGCGATGGCGGCGAGCGATGTCAGGTTTTGCGGTGCGTTTTTTCTTCTTCTTCTCGCTCTCTCTCTCTTCCCTCTCAGCCCCCCTCGACCGCTCTCTTCTCTCGCGCTCACCTCCCTTCTCCTCTCTCTCCCTCGCCCCGCCGCCGCCTCCAAACTCGACAGACATCGGCGCCAACCTCTGCGATCCCATGTTCCAGGGCAGCTACGGCGGCAAGAGCTACCACGAGCCCGATCTAAGCAGCGTCCTCCGGAGGGCGAGGGGCGCCGGCGTCGGCAGGATCGTGGTGACGGCCGGGTCGCTGGCCGAGTCCGCCGAGGCGCTCGAGATGGCCGCTTCCTCTTCCTCTACCTCCTCCTCTTCTCATGTGGAGCTCTTCTGCAGCGCGGGGGTGCACCCGACGCGCGCGGGGGAGCTCGTCGTCGCCGGAAACGATGGAGGAGGAGGAGGAGAAGAAAGGGAAAAAAAGACGCTCGACGCCGCCGCAGTCGCGCGCCTCAGGGCGCTCCTCCGGGAGGGGACCGAAAGCGACGACGACTCAAAGCAGCCTCGCCTCGTCGCCCTCGGCGAGACGGGCCTCGACTATGCCCGCCTCCAGTTCGCCGACGCCGAGGCGCAGAGGCTGGCCTTTGGCGCGCAGCTCGACCTCGCAGCGGAGCTCGGAGGCAGGCTGCCGCTCTTCCTGCACCTCAGAGACGCCGGCGACGATTTTATTTCTTTGCTCTCCGAGCCGCGGTTCAACAAGACCGATACTTCCTCTTCTTCCTCGGTTCCGGTCGCCCTCCGCGGCGTCGTCCACTCATTTGACGGCGGCGTCGACCTTATGCGGAGGCTTCTGGCTCTAGAAAACCGAGACCTCTTCATCGGCTTTAATGGCTGCTCGCTGCGGGACGAGACGGGGCTCGAGGCCGCGCGACAAGTCCCGATCGACAGGCTCCTGCTCGAGACCGACGCGCCCTGGTGCGACCTCAGGCCCTCGCACGCGTCGTCCGCGGCGCAGCAAGGGTCGTTCGAGCTCAAGGAGTTTGACGAGCGGGTCGGGGCGGTCTGGAAGGACAAGAAGAAGGTGGGCAAGGACGACAAAACGAGCCTCATCAAGGGTCGGAACGAGCCCTGCAGGATAGCGGCAGTGGCGGAGGCTGTGGCCGCGGCGAGGGGATGCAGCGTGGCCGAGGTGGCGAGAGCGGCGTGGGAGAACAGCGAGCGGCTATTTTTCGGCGGCGGGGGGTGAAGTAGGAGGAGGTTGAAGAAGAGCAAGATTTTTTTTTCTTCGCTCGATGGCATCATTGGCCGGCAGGAACACAAATTGGAAACGAACACTCATCAAAGCTTCTCGCTTTCTCCAAGTTTTTTTCTCCATTCTCGTTTCGAAAGCTTCTTGACCGTCGTGTGGCTGCGTTTCGAACGAGAAATCGTCGCTGAAGCGTGACAGCAGTCGCCGAGAGCGCTCTCTCTTTTTTTTCAATCTCTCGCCCGCCGGCAATTTTCTTTTTCTAGCCGCTGCAGGCACCATCGGCTCTCGCATTTACAGGACTCTCTCTTTTTTCTCCATTCGACTCTTGTCATTCGGTCGACAGCTCACAATATGTGGGCCAGGTGCGCGGGCGGAAAGTGAAAGAGACCGCGATTTGCGGAAAAAGGAGAGGCGTTAGTTTTGCGAGCGAGGGAGCGAGAGAGCTGTCGATGCGACGCCTTTGCTGCCTGCTTTTCCCTCTTTGCCCTTTCGACCGCTTTCTCTCTCCCCCTCCCTCTCGCGCTCCGCCCGTGCTGATCCTCCGACCTCTTTCTCTTTTCCCGCTTTTATGGCCACAAAAAAGCAGAGCCGTCCTGGACAAAGAGAGGAGCAGCAGCAGCAGCAGCCGACAACAAAAAGAAGAAGAGCAGCAGCAGCAGCGGCAGCAGCCCGCCTCTTCTGCCGCCGCAGCGGCCGCGGCCGCTCTCGACCCTGGCGACGGCGACGACAGCTGCTGCAACGGCGGCGCCTCCTCTCGCCCCCGGAGCCGCCTCGCCGCCGCCCCCCCGGGGGCGCCCCCTCCCTCGAGCCTCGCGAGCGGCAGCGATTCGGACTGGAGCCGACACGAAGGCGAAGAGGATGACGACGAGGAGCGCCTTCGCTACGTCCCTCCTTCGTCCTCGTCGGCGCTCGAGCTGTCGCCTTGTTCGCCCCCGGGGGCCGCGGCGGCGGCGGCGGCGGGGGCGAGCCCCTCCCGGTCCCTCAAGTCCCCTCTGGCCTCCTCCCCCTCCGCTCCTGCCCCTCCTTCCGTTGCTGCCCCTCCTCGAACGCCGTCGCAGCACTCGCACGTCCTGAGCTCCCCACGGCCAGGGCGCCGAAGCTCTCGGCTCTCCTTCCGGGAGAGGCTCTCAGCCGAGCTCTTCCATGGCGGCGGCGCTCCGTGCGACGGCGACGGCGCCTCTCCGCTCCCTCCTCCTCCTCCCCCGCACCTCGCGCTCTTCACCCCGACGCTCGCCTTCGTCATCCTCACGCTCTTCGCTTTCATGGCAGGGAGCTACCCGCAGTGGGGGATCTCCAGATGGGGAGGAGGAGGAGGAAGGGAAGGAGGTTCCGCCGTCGACGACTGCGTCGCCGCCTCCTACGCTCCTTCCTCCTCTTCCTTCTCCTCTTCCTCTTCCTCTTCCTCTTCCTCTTCCTCTTCCTCTTCCTCTTCCTCCTCCTCTTCCTCTCTCTCGTCCACTCTCTCTTCCTCTTCTCCTCTCGGCTTCGGTGGGCCCGCGATCCTGACCCCCTGGGTCTTCGGCGAGAGCAGCGCGCTGGCCGGGCCCGGCGTCCGCTGGTGCTTCGGCGGCTCCGCGTGGGCCTTTGACGCCGAGTTCCTCGCGGCGTGGGGCGCCGCGGGGACTCGGACGACGGCCGCCGGCGGCGGAGGCGGCGGCGGAGGAGGAGAAGGACCCCCCGCTCCCCCCCCCTCCGCCGCCGCCGTGGCCCGGGCCGCGTGGAGGGCAGCCCCGGCCTCCTGGCTCCTCCACGTCTCCTTCGCGCACGCCGCCGGCAATGCCGCGGCGGCGCTCGCGCTCGGCCTGCCCCTGGAGGCGAGCTTCGGCGCGCCCCGCGTCGCGGCCGCGTGGCTCCTGTCCTGCGCCGCGGGCGCCGCGCTGTCTTCGGCGCTCGACGACCGCTGCGCCGCCGTCGTCGGGGCCTCGGGCGGCGTCTTCGGGCTGCTCGGCTTCGGCGCGGGCGCCCTGGCCGTCGGGCTCGCGGGGGCGCCGCCCGCGCGGCGCGCGAGGCGGCCGGTGCTCCGGGCGGCGGGGCTCGCGGCGGCCGCGGTCGCGCTGGCCGGCGCCGCCGCCGCGGCTCCGAGGGGGGTATCGCACGCGTCGCACGCCGGGGGCGTCGTCGCGGGCCTCGCGGCGGCGCCGCCGCTGCTGCTGCTACCGGAGGCGGCCGGGCGCCTCTGCCGGCGGCGGCGGCGGCGGCGCGGAGGTGGGGACGGCGGGGAGAGCGAGAGGAGGCGGGCGGCGAGGGCGGCAGCGGCGGTGGTGGCGGGCCTGTTTCTTCTGGTGGTCGTCGTCGTGGCTCCCGCCGCCGCCGCGACGCGGAGGGGGCCGGTGCGTTGCAGCCTGTAAAAAGGGAAAAAACGAAGGAAGAGGGAGGAGGAGAAGGAGAAAGAAGCCGTGGCCAAGAGAATGAGAGAGAGGGAAAATATCACCGAGATTTTTTTTTCCCCTTACCCCTTTTTCTGAGGCCCTTCTTCCACTTCCAACCTGTCTCCCTCTTTGAGAGGAGGGCCCCCGCGCGCTCTCTCTCCCTCCCTCTTTCTGCCTCCTCTCCCGCGCTCGGAAGGTCTCGCGCGGACTTCCAGCGCGGTGACCCGGGAGCGGAACAGAGCGAAAAGCGACAGCCTCTCGGGTTTGGACGCCGGCAAAGACATCGGCTCAATCTCCTCTCGCTCCCTCGCTTCTCGCCCTTCTCAAAACGACGAACACGCGAACTCTTCGACAAACGATGCTTGGCTTTCACCACGACGACGAGCGGCCGACCTTGGCGGCCCCTCCCCGCGAGCCCGTCGACGAGACGCTCCTGAGGGCGCCCGAGTTCTCCACTGACGAGTTCAGGATCTACAAATTTAAGGTGAGAGAGGGGAGGAAGAGAAGACGGAAGAGGTTCAATTGGCCACGTCAAGTTTTATCAGGCGACTCAGGCACGAGAGAAGAAAATTGTGTTGGAGGGCAAGGAGCATCCGACCCCCTCGCTCCGACCCCCCGGCTGGTGTCCAATGATTTCTCCCCTCGCTTCATTTCAAAGCTCCGTGTCTCATGCAAGCTTTTGCGTGGGAAGAAAGAGAAAAAGGGGAGAGGCGAGGTGTTGGCCTCGAGGCGCGAATTCGAGTACCGCGAACGAAAGAAAGGTTTACTCCCCTCTTTTTCTTCCGACCTCCTGCACCCACTCAATTTCTCGATTCCAAAAAAAAAAAAAAAAACCCCCCCCCCCCCCCCCCCCCCCCCCCCCCCCCCCCCCCCCCCCCCCCCCCCCCCCCCCCCCCC
>Ga0210003_1005225_pt1 | contig 10026 bp, 8 predicted proteins | sample LantaG_FD_182804 | JGI IMG/M metagenome (GOLD analysis project Ga0210003, IMG submission 182804) | Deep subsurface microbial communities from Baltic Sea to uncover new lineages of life (NeLLi) - Landsort_02402 metaG (SPAdes) (version 2) | ecosystem: Environmental > Aquatic > Marine > Oceanic >...
TCTCTCTCTCTCTCTCTCTCTCTCTCTCTCTCTCTCTCTCTCTCTCTCTCTCTCTCTCTCTCTCTCTCTCTCTCTCTCTCTTCGATTTCGATTTTTGATCCAGAGCGCGTGCTCGAGCTTTTTTGCTTTCCCTTACACGCGAACAAAAGTAGAAGAACAGAAGGTAGTGCGGAAAAGGCGCCAGCGGGGTTGTCGGGCAAAAGAAAGAAGAAGAAAAAAAAAGGTTAAATTATTTCCTCCTTCTTTTCTCTCTCTCTTACGCGACCAGCTGCACCGCGCCGCCGACGGCCTTGATCTTCTTCTCGGCGAGCTTCGACACAAACTTGGCCCGCACGACGACGGGCTGCTCGGGCAGCTGGCCCTTGCCGAGCACCTTGAAGATGCCGTGCGCGGTGACGTCGATGACGGGGGCCGTCGCCGCCGAGGCGCCCGCGGCCGCGACGCGCGCGTCCTCGCCGACGAGCGTCCAGAGCTTGTCGAGGTTGACCGACGGGCAGAAGTACTTGTTTTTGCGGATGTTGAAGTGGCGCATGCCGACCTTGCCGAAGTAGCCCGGGTGGTACTTGTCCATCATGATCCGGTGGTGGTGCTGGCCGCCGGCGTTTCCGCGGCCTCCGGGATGCTTGCGGTGCTTTCCCACGCGGCCGTGGCCCGCGGACACGTGTCCGCGCTTCTTGCGGTTCTTGCGAAGGCCTGGAGAAGGCGACAACGATGGTTTGGGGTTTTGTTTGGAGAAGGGGGGAGGGCGATGCGGGTCGGGGTGAGCGGGGAAAGGGGGGAGAGAGGAGAGAGAGAAGAGGAAAAAGAGAGAGAAAGGGAGGTCGGCACGAGCGATCGCAGCCGCCGATCGACATCGTCATGGGGCCCCCGCATTCTCTGCGCCTTCTGGAGCACGACGAATCCCAGAGACGCTTCACATGCGTCCGCAGAGGTTATCATGCGTGTGTCTCTGAAAGGGAGAAAGCGGGCACAGGGCCTTCGCAACCGCGGACGGACGAGGGGGGGCAAGAAAAGTTCATCGATGATTCCCCGACCGACCGACCGCGCGCCGCTGGACTTCGAGAAAGGCCGGCGCCGCCGCGTGCTCGGGGCGGCGTCGGCGCTCGATCCCGTTCGTCCAAGCAACGCAGCACAGTCCGCGCTCCATACTGCAGGGAGCGAAGACGGTACCGGGCAAGAGCCGAGGGCCAGGCGCCGGCTTGCGAAGGGTGCCATTCGGGAGCAGCGGCGGCGGCTGCTGCGGCGATCGCGACACCCTCTCTCTCGGAAGGAAAGAGAAGCGCAGCCAGTCAGCTCGTTGCACGGTCTCCCCGATCCGAGCCAGGCAGCGCATTCGCCTCGGTAAGATCCAACGCATGGCCGGCAGCAGAAGGAGAGAGGGCGCGCCGGAGAGCAACGCGTGCACGAGTGAAACGAGCAAAACTCTTCCACTTCGATCGGCGTCGGGGCGAGAGCGTCGTCGTCGTTCGCCGATGCTTTTCGCCGATGCTCTCTTCTCGCGCAAGCAGCAAGGCCTGGGACGGCTCGCGCGGGCTCCAATTGCGATTCCAGGGCTACTTACGGGTCGTCATCTCTCTCGAGCTGGCAGAAAAGAGCGCGAAAGAGGGGCGGAGGAGAGCGACGCGGGGGTGACGCTCAGAGTTTTTTTTGTGAAGCCGGAGGTGGAGAGGAAAAAGAGCAAAGGAAAAATCGCTCGGCACGCCCCTGCTCTTTTCCATTTTTCTTCGCGCTCTCTCTTGCGCTCGCGACTCTCCAGCAGGTGAGCTCTTTTCGAATGCTCGAGAGTTGACTCTCTCGCCACGATGCTGCACGCCGCTCTGTAGCTCTCTCGCTCGCATGGAGCGCTCCTCCTCTCTCGGCTTCTCGCGCTCGTCCGATCTGGAGCGCGAATGAGAGGGAGAAAAAAGCGGAGACGCAAAAGCAAAAAAGGCATCGGGTCCCCCTCGCTCAGACGACCGTTGACGCTGCTCTCTTTTTTCTTTGCAACCCTCAATCGCCAACCCGACTCTTTCCCTCTCCCCAAGCTCACCCTTGAATCGAACCCCACTCCACAGACGCTGATCGACGTCCCACTACAGCAGCCACTCAGAACCGGACCGTAAGAGCCACGTTCAGAGCACCCAGCGACGCCTGCGAAAGAAGAAACTCCCTCCAAAAAAACATCTCTCTCAAAAAGACGTTGTGATTTGATGGCTCCGACGACGACAAAGGCCACCGCCGCGCCGGACTCGATGCTCCCCGTCGGGCTCGCGCCGCTCGTCAACCGCTTCCGCGAGGCGATCACGGGCGGAGGCAAGAGGCGCCGCGACGAAGAAAAAGCCGCGGCGGAAGCAGCGAAGAACGCAGTCGGCGAAGACCCGATCGAGGACGCCGACGACGACGAGGAAAGCGGCACCTACCTCACGCTCGCGACCGTCGACTGGGCGCGCTTTAAGCCGCTGATCCTGCAGCTCGACGAGGACGACCGCGCCGCGCTCGCGCACGCCAACAGCAGCACCGCCGACGTCTCCGTCGCCAAGGCTGCGGCTGCCGCTGCCGGCGGAGGGTCTCAGTACGTTGCGCGCGTCGAGGCCGAGGGGGCGGCCGGCGGGCAGCAGGGGGTCGCCGTCGCGGGCGCGCCGGCGGGGCCGTGGCGCGGCGGCGCCGAGGACGAGGACGACGAGGACGACGAAGACGCCGGTCGCGGGAAGAGGGCGACGCGCGGTTCTAGGAGGGCGCCCTCCCCCGAAGGCGGCAGCGACGACAGCGACGACGACGGAGAAGAGTCCGAGGAGGAGTGCCGCCGCGAGGAGCAAGAAGCGGCGCGCGCCGCCGCCGTCGCCGCCGACGCCGCCGCCAAGGCCGCCGCCAAGGCCGCCGCCGCTGCCGCAGCTGTCGCCGCCAAGCACAAGGACAAGAAAGAGCAGAGGAAAGACGAAGAGGAGGAAGACGGAGCAGACAGCGACGGGGACGACAGCGGGGCCGACGACCTCGACTTCCGCCTGTCCGAGGCCGGCTGGCCCGGCGCCTCGATCGTGGGCGCGCACAAGCGCGACGGCGCGACGGCGATCCGCGTCTCGTGGGACGACGGGGAGGAGCGGTGGGTCGACTCGGGCAGGCTGCACGATCGGCAGCACACGCTCGTGGCGCTGGTCCAGTTTTACGAGTCCAAGGCGAAGAACAAGGGGTGAAAAAGAGACGGTTCTTTCTTTTCTTTCTTCAAGTTTTTAGAGGTGGTGCGGGCGGCGGCGAGAGAGAGAGGGAAGGGGAAAAAAGTTATTGTGCCCTGGTTCTCGTTTTCCCCTGTTTCTTACCATGCAACAAAACAACAGAAATGAGAGAGAGCGTGCTTTTTCCAATTCGGTTGCGTTGCGGAGGCGTTTGGATCCTCATCTTTCTTTTACAGGAGAACGAGGAAGAAGAACGGAAAAATAACAAAAAAAATCAACTTGCCGTCGTCTCTGGACTCTTCTTCCAGCCTCCTCCCTCGCCCGCTTTCCCTCCTCCCTCTTCCTCCCCAACCAGCCTCCACACCCGTTTCCTCGCCCCCGGGATCCGCACGGGCCGCTCCGCGGTCCCCTCCTTGGCGGCGCCGTCCCACGTCAGCACGCCCCACGCCTTCCCTGTCAGCCGCTCCTTTGGCGACGACGCCGCCGCGGCCGACGAGGGCGAGGCTCTGGAGACCGACCAGAAGCACTTTTCCGCGTCCCTCCACGTGGCGCGGGCGATCTTTACCGAAGAGGCGCCAGCGCCGTAGTTGGGCAGCGAGGAGAGGAGCTCGAAGACTGTGTGATTTTTTGGTGGTTTTTTTTGGAGTGGGAAAGCGGAGGAGGGAGGACGTGAGAGCAAGGGAAAAAGAGCGGCGGCGGCCGGGTTTGGAAGGAAGCCTCCGAATTTATGAAGCTTCAATCTTCTTGACTTACGGCTCTGCGCTGCGCGCGCTGCTGTCGAGGGCTGCATGATCCTGGCTGTTCGCTGATGCTGGAGCTGAACGGAAAACAGAACAGAGCAGCGATAGAGCGGGGAGAACTCGAATCGGAGAGAAGGTACGATCGAAAGAGAAAAGTAATTTTCTCTCCGGTGCGGCGGAGTCATAAAAAAAACGGTGACGACGGGAACATCTCTCTTCAATCGCATCGGCTTTGTCTCCGTGTGACCTTCTGTTCGTCGAGCGCGCACGGCGTCGACACGAGCAGCCAGTTGTCCTTGTCTCTTTCCTGGCACTTTCGGAAGAAAACTCGCTCTCTCCGAAGGAAGGCGAAATCGACAAACTAGGAAAGAGAGGGACAGCATTTGCCGTTTCGACCTCGTCATTCTTTCGACCTCGACAAACTCTTGGGGGAAAAAAGGGAAACGGAACGAAACGAAACGAAAATGCCCTCGTTCATGGACGTCTTCGTCAACGCCACCTTCATAATCGCCGCCGGCATGCAGGTCTGGCAGCACTGGAGGCAGATCCAGGAGGAGCTGGCCGAGAGGGCGACGACGGGGAGCGGGGGAGGAGGGAGGGGCCTTGGCGGCGGCGGGTCCAGGCCGCGCAGGGTCGTGCTCGTGACGCCGCAGGGGGAGCGCCTCGTGGTGCTGGCCTCCGACGAGGCACTCCAGGAGCTGGGCATCTTGCAGAACGAGGATGCCCGAGGAGGAGGGGAAGGAACGGCGGCACGCGCGCTCGGGAGGGGCGACGGCGACTTTGGCCCCGATGACTACGAGGCGCTGTCCTCCCTCGACGAGGGCCTGCGGCCCGCTGCGGCCAGGGCCGCGCCGGTCTCTCAGGAGCTGCTCGACAGGCTGCCCACGCACGAGCACCGCTGTCGCAGTAACACAAGCTCCTCTTCCGGGGCAGCAGCAGCAGCAGCAGCGGCAGCGGCAGCAGCAGCAGCACCGGGAGCCGGCAGCGGCGGCGGCGACGAGCACGGGAACGGAGGCGGCGAGACCCCCAGCGACACCTGCTCCGTCTGCCTCCAGGACTTCGCCGGCGGAGAGACCGTGCGCACGCTGCCCTGCCTTCATCACTTCCACCCTGGGTGCGTCGATCCGTGGCTGCGGCAGCGCGGGAGGAACCTGGCGGCGTGCCCCGTGTGCAAGACGAGGGTGTTCGTCTGAGAGATTTTGATATTTGAGCTGTTGTAAAATAGGAAGAAGAAAAAAAACGCTTGCGAACTTTTTCCCGTCTTTTTCGCGGATATATCTACCTTCTCGGCCATTTTTTTTAATCTTGCACACTAGACATCTCTTCCTTTTGGACCTCTGCAGCAGCAGCAGCAGCAGCAGCCGTGGTCGCCGCCTCCAGCTCGCTTTCTCTCCCGCTGGTCCTCTTCGTCGTCGTCGCCTCCTTCCCCTTCTCCTTTTTCTCCCTCTTCGCCTCCGCCGCCGCCGCCGCCGCCGCCGCCCGCGCGGCCCCCAGGGCCGCTTTCGCCGCGGCCTCGGCCTCCCTGGCCTTGGCAGAGCGCGCCGCGGCGGCGTCCACGGCGCGCTGCGCCTCCACCGCCGTCGCCAGCGCCGGGGCCAGCCTCTTCGACACCGCGGCCAGGCTCCCGGCGGCCTCGGCGGCCTCGGCCGCGGCCTCCGCCGCCAGCCTGCTGGCCTCGCCCGCCGCGACCCTCGCGGCCTCGAGCGCCGCGGCGGCCCGCACCCTCGCGAGCCGCTCCTCGATGCCCTCGTCCGCGGGGACGCACGCGAGCAGGTCCCTGTAGGGAGCCCGGGCGGCGCCCTCGACGGCGAAGAGCTCGACGCACCTGTTCCCCGACGCCTCCGGGTCGGCGACCGCCGCCGCGATCACCCCCGCGACCTGCGCCCGCGACAGCTGGCCCCCGAACGTCGAGTCCCTGCACGCCGCCACGACGCTGTGCGTCTCGCCGTGGTCGTCGCGGGGGCGCTCCAGCCCCCCGGGGCGCACGATGGTGTACCGCGGGATCGAGCTGTTCTCCAGGGCGACCTCGGCGCGCCGCTTCTGCGTCAGGATGCCGCCGAAGAGGTTGAGCGCCGAGGCGGGGAAGCCCGTCTTCCCCGTGCCCAGGCTGGTCACCATCACGAAATGCTGCACCTTCGCGAGCTCCGCGGCCCTCACGAGGGCGATGCTGGCGTCGCCGTCTATCCTCGCGGGGGCGGAGAGGTCGGCGCTCGTCTCCGAGGCGCCGATAGCCTGAACGACGACGTCGCACCCGCGCAGCGCCGCGGCGATGGCCTCGACTCCCGCGGTCTCCAGGTTGCACGTGACGACGTCGACGCGCCTGAGGGCCGCGGGCGAAAGGAGCCCGTTGCGGGCCGCGGCGCGCAGCGCGGCAGTTGCGGCCGCAGCGTCGCGGACCCCCGCGCGCACGCGCGTCGCCTCGTCCGCGGCGAGCAGGGAGCGGACGACGCGGGCGCCGAGCCTCCCCGTGGCCCCGGCCACGAAGACGGTCCTGGCTCCCGCTGCCGAGGACGGGGAAGAAGACGGGGAGGGGCTCGACGACGCCCGGTCGAACGAGGGCAGCTGAAAGTTGGGGAGCTCGAACTCCGGGAGCTTGAAGAGGGGCTCGGCGCGCACGGAGACGGAAGGCGCGACTCGCTGCTGCTTTTCGGGCCTGTTGGGTGCGTTTGTTTTCAAAAGGGCGTCAGAAAAGGAAGAAGAAGAAGAAGAAGAAGAAGAAGAAGAAAAAAGAAGAAGCAAAAAGAGGAGGTCGACGAGCTCGTCGCTTCGTTGGCTTGATCGTCGAATTCAGAAGAAGAAACGAGCGTTCTCCGTCTGCTTTCTTATGGGCTCTCCTTTCATCTGATTCACACACCGGGACCGAAGGTTCGTCGTCATTCCAGCGCTACGCTGAGTTGTTGGAGCGTGCAAACGCATTATGGCAATTGAAAGGGGAGAAGAAAAGAGCGAGCTTTTTCCCCCCGATCTCGCGTCGTCGGCAGCCGAAAAAAAAAAGTGAGAGACACTTTTCCTCTCTCTCGCCTCACCACTTGTCTCCTTTTTATTTCGTTTTCAATGTAAAGAAGCGGGCGGGGGGGGGGGGGGGGGGGGCGCGCTATGGAACAAAACCAAAAAATAACGTGTGTAAGCCCTCCTTATTCTCTCCCTCTGTCTCTCTCTCTCTCTGTCTCTCTCTCTCTGTCTCTCTCTCGCTGTCTCTCTCTCGCTGTCTCTCTCGCTCGCAAGGAACTCAAAAAAAAACGAATTCTCACGTCCTCTCCAAAGCTCACGCAGCCCCCGCCGTCGCCCTCGCGCCCTCCTCCACCTCCGACCCGCTCTCCTCTCCGCCGGCCCTCCTCGCCGCCTCGCTCTCGGCGCTCAGCCTCGCGATCACCTTGTTGAGCGCGGAGACGTACGCCCGCGCGGAGGCGACGACGATGTCCTCGCAGGTCCCGCTCCCCGTGAACGACCGCTGGACCTGCCCACCGCGCGCCGACTCGACGAAGCCCTCGTTGGCGAGCCCGCCCGCGGGGCGCACCGTCACGCGCGTCGCCGCCAGCGCCTCGATCCCCTCGGTCACGCTCTGCACCGAAAACTCGGACAGGGCGACGGGCACGCGCACGAGCGAGTCGATGGCCTTGTAGGCCGCGTCGACGGGCCCGGTGCCCGTCGCGGCCGCGGAGCGGACGATGCCGTCGGGGCCGAGCAGCCTCGCGGTCGCGGTCGGCATCCCGCCCGTGCCGCAGACGACCTGCAGCGCGCGGAGCTCCCACGCCTTGGCCGGCTGGTGCACCTCGTCGGCGAGCAGCGCGAGCACATCCTCGTCGGAGACGCGCTTCCTCGAGTCCGCCAGCGACTTGAACCGCTTGAAGAAGTCGTCGAGCGCCGCGCCCTCGAGGTCGAAGCCGAGCTCCGACAGGCGCGACCGCAGCGCCGCGCGGCCCGAGTGCTTGCCCAGCACGATCCCCGCGTCGCCGTCGGCGCGCAGCAGGCCGATCTCCTCCGGGGAGATGATCTCGTAGGTGGCCCTCGACTTGAGCATCCCGTCCTGGTGGATCCCCGACTCGTGCGCGAAGGCGTTGGCGCCCACGATCGCCTTGTGCGGCTGCACGGGCATGCCGCTGTAGTCGCAGACCATCCTCGACGTCGCCGTTATGTGCACGGGGCGCACGCCCGTGCGCAGCGCCCCCAGGGGCTGCGTGTCGGGCGACGCCGCGGCGGCGCCGCCGGCGTCGTGGAGCGCGCCGTCGCCGCCGCGCTTGGCCAGCGCCATCACGACCTCCTCGAGGCTCGCGTTCCCTGCCCGCTCGCCGATCCCGTTGATCGTCGACTCGATCTGCCTCGCCCCCGCCATCGCGCCCGCGAGCGAGTTGGCCGTCGCGAGGCCCAGGTCGTTCTGGCAGTGCGTCGACCAGACCACCGAGTCCGCGCCGGGCGTGTTGGCCCTGAGGTCCGCGATCAGCGCGCCGAACTCGTGCGGCATGCACCACCCCGTCGTGTCCGGGATGTTGAGGGTCGTCGCCCCGGCCTTGATGACCTCGCCCAGCACCCGGTACAGGAACCGCGGCTCGGACCTTCCGGCGTCCTCGGGCGAGAACTCGATGTCGTCGCAGCCCAGGGACTTGAGGTGCTTGACGGCGCTGACGGCGTTCTCGACGACCTGGTCCTCGCTCATCCGCAGCTTGTGCTCCATGTGGATCTTGGAGGTCGCGATGAAGGTGTGCACGCGAGGACGCTTCGCTCCTTTCACGGCGTCCCACGCGACCTCGAGGTCTCGGGACCGCGTGCGCGAGAGGCCGCAGATGACGGGGACATACCCCGACTCGTCGACGGAGCAGCCGACGTCCAGGGCAATAGCTTTCACGGCCTCGAAGTCGTCCGGGGAGGCGACGGGGAAGCCTGCCTCGATTATGTCAACGCCGAGCTTGGCGAGCTGGTTGTTGATAGAGTGGGTGGGTGGTGGAGTTTTTTGTTTTTTTTTCCCGAGGTTGAGAAGGGTCAGAGGAAGACGAAGAACTCGCCGCCAGCACTCGTCGTTCTCCTAATCGCTCGTTTCTCCTCCTTTCTTCGTCTCTCTCTCTCTCTCAATCTAACTCACCTGTCTCGCGATGTCCAGCTTCTCCTTGGATGTCAGCGTGGCCCCGGGGCTCTGCTCTCCGTCCCGCAGGGTCGTGTCGAAGATGCGGACGTAGTTGGGGTCGGAGATGCGGCCGGGGACGTACTCGGGGCGAGGGAGGCCTTTGGCGACGGCCGGCGGCAATTGTTCGGACGACGACGCCGCGGCAGCGATGACGACGCGGCTGCTGCGGAGAGCTGTCGCCGCCTTCCTTCCGCTCCTGCTGCCTGCTGCGCTCGAGCTGCAGGGAGCTGCAGCAGAAGAGCGCGGGGCCAGGCAGGCAGTGACTGGAGCCGCGCGGCGAGGGCGAGCTACCAAAGGCATCGTCGCCGACGCCGACGCCGTCGAGCAGCTAGCCAAGCCACGGCGGGCGGCAGAGGCCGCGGAGACGTCCATCTTTTCCTTGGCGCTGCTGGCGTTGCTGGTGTTACGTTCTTCTTCCCTGAAGAGCGCGCGACAGAGAGAGAGCGCGCGACCAGAGAGACTGAGAAAGCGAGAGAGCACGCTTGCGGCTCTTTTTTCTGTTTTCTTTGTCGAAATTGTGAAAGGCGAAACACTCCAGAAAAAAGAAAAGGCATTCGCTCGTCGCCTCGACGACGACGACGACGAACGGGGGAGAAGAGAGGACGCGTCTCCCTCCCTCCATTCGTCCGTTTGGACCGAATTCCCGGTGCCGAGAGGTCGTTCTCGCGTTTTTTTACCTGCGACGCGACTTTCGCTGCTCGGAATTGGGGGAAGAAGGGCACGGCGGAATAGAAGAGAGAGAGAGAGCAACGATTGATCAAAAGCTCTCTACTAAAAACCATGGTGCTCTTCCGCACGCCCTTCGCGGGCTACGCGGTGCGCTTCTCCCCCTTTGACGAGTCGCGTCTGGCCGTGGGCACGGCCCAGAACTACGGCATCATCGGCAACGGGAAGCTTCACGTGCTTCAGGTCAGGGAGGAGGAAGAGGACGACGGAGGGAGTGGTTTATTTTGCTGGAAAACGGGAAAAACGACACCTCGCCTCTCACCCCTTCTTCCTCTTTTTCAAAAAAAAAAAA
>Ga0210003_1005226_pt1 | contig 10025 bp, 9 predicted proteins | sample LantaG_FD_182804 | JGI IMG/M metagenome (GOLD analysis project Ga0210003, IMG submission 182804) | Deep subsurface microbial communities from Baltic Sea to uncover new lineages of life (NeLLi) - Landsort_02402 metaG (SPAdes) (version 2) | ecosystem: Environmental > Aquatic > Marine > Oceanic >...
CTCTCTCTCTCTCTCTCTCTCTCTCTCTCTCTCTCTCTCTCTCTCTCTCTCTCTCTCTCTCTCTCTCTCTCTCTCTCTCTCTCTCTCCCTCTCCCTCTCTCTCTCTCTCTATCTCTCTCTCTTTCATTCACACCACAGGTGGCAAGACTATACCGTCACCTTCAAGTTCCCGGAGCCCACGGCCCTGCCCACCGCTTCCTTGCTTTCCCTTCACGACGCCGGATTCAGCTACCCCGGCCGCGACGACTTTGCCCTCTCGGACCTCAACATCGGCATCGACATGGGCTCGCGCGTCGCCGTCGTCGGGCCCAACGGTGCCGGCAAGACCACGCTGATGAACTTGCTTGCCGGAGACTTGCAGCCAACCACGGGCGAGCAGAGGAGGTCCCATTCGCTGAGGGTAGGGAGGTACGCGCAGCACTTCGTGGACGCCCTGCAGATGGAGGACACGCCAGTCGAGTATCTCTTAAACAAATACGGCTCTTCGACCGGTTTGAGGGCCGAGCAGGCGAGGGCGCAGCTGGGGCGGTTCGGCCTGGCGGGGCACCACCACCTCCAGCCCATCTGCAAGCTGTCCGGAGGGCAGAAGTCCCGGGTCGTCTTCACTTCCATCTCGCTGTCCAACCCGCATGTTTTGCTCCTGGACGAGCCCACCAACCATTTGGACATGCAGTCGATCGACGCCCTGTCCGAGGCGCTGGCGGCCTTCGAGGGCGGCGTCGTCGTCATCTCGCACGACGCGCAGCTGCTCGAGCGTGTCTGCGACGACGACGAGCGCGCCGAGGTCTGGCTGGTCGAGGACGGGAAGGTCGAGAAGTTCGACGGGTACTTCGAGGACTACCGCGATAGCTTGCTGAAGGAGATCTCGGCGGAGCTGGAGGAGGACGAGAAGGAGGAGGCCGCCGCGGCGAAGAAGAAGGCCGAGGAGGTGGCAGCGCGGAAAGCGAAAAAGGGCGGCGCCGGAGGGAGTGGAAGCGCTTCAACTGCTGCTGCTGCTGCTCCGAAAGTCGAGGAGGTGGAGGAGGAGGAGGAGGCGTTTGTCAACCCTCTGATCTCAAACCCGGCGCTGCTGAAGAAGTAGATAGAAGAGAGAGAGAGAGAAGAGAGAAAGAATGGAGAGAACGAGAAGAGAGAGAGAGAAAGAAGAAAGAGAGAGAAACGAGCGAGAGTCGGGTTTCTTCGGTTTTTAATTTTTAATTTTTCATCAACACCCGAGTTTTTTATTACTTTCTCTCTCTCTTTCTCTTCCTCTCACTGAACAAGCAGCACGGGCACCGAGCACCTCGCCACCACCTCCTCCGTCACGCTCCCCAGCAGCCACTTGGCGATCTTCCCCTTGCCGTGCCCGGCGATGGCGACGAGCGTGGCCTTGAGCTCCGACGCGCGCCGTGCGACGGCGTCGCCGACGCTGGCCGCATCCGTCAGGAACCTCACGACCTCGAAGGCGTGTTTGGCGTCCGCCGCCTTCATCAGCGGCTCGAACCTGCGCGACATGAACTCTGCCGCGGCCCTGGTCGCGGCCTCCTTCGTGGCGGCGTCGTCGTCCTCTAAAGCGACCGGAATTCCGTCGACGCCAGGCGCCAAAACGGGGTGCGTCCCGGCGACGACGACGCACAGATGCACCTCGTCGCCGGGCCTGTGGACGTTGTCGAGGACGAACTGGACCGCGCGCTGGGAGTCGTCGGAGTCGTCGACCGGGAGGAGGAGGACCCGCGGGGGCATTTTTTGGGGGTCGGGAGAAGAAGAAGAAGGAAAGAAGAAGAATAAGAAGTTGGTTGAGGAGGAGAGGAGGCAATCGAACGATCGACTTTCTTTTGTTCTTTTTCCTCTTTTTTTTAGCAAGGGAGAGAAAGGGTTTGGAGCTCCGATCCTCTGGAGCCCTATTCGACTCTTTCTCGATGTGGGGGAGGAGAAGGAGATGAAGAGCGGCGCGAGGAAAGTGGGAGGAAGCACGCGATGGCGGGATAGATGCCCTTTTTTTCCTCGAAAGTTTTTTGTGACCTTTCCCCATCATTTTTTTCGTTCCCCGTCGATCTTTCTCTCTCTCTCGCTTCGTTCTTCTTCTTCTTCTTTCCTTTCAAAGATCACGATGCTCCGCCGAGCCGCGACGCGCCCCGCTGCCGCTGCGCCGCAGCACAGAAGGCCCCAGCGTGGTGAGTCACTCGTGCTATCGCAGGGAATTGGCCAAGAGAGGCCTCCTCGAAGCTCTGATTGGGAGAAAGCGAGAGGCGCTCTCGATCTCTCGCTCTCATCGCTGCTTTCCGCCCTTGCCGCGTTCTCTGCCTCTCGTTGAGCACCTTTCCTTTCTTCGTCCTTCACCTTTTGCTTCTTCTTTTTCTTCTCTCTGTTTCTTGCTTCTTTCTTCTTTCTTTCGTCGCCCTTCTCCCTTCATCACGCCGGCAACGCCCCTCCCCGAAAACTCACAAAGAGAATTGAAAAAACAAAAAGCAAAACATAAATCCCCAAAATAAAACAGCTCCCTCTTCCTCAACCTCGCGCCCTTCCTCCGTCGCTGTCGCCGTCGCCTCTGCCTCGAGCGACGCGTCGTCCAACGCCGCCGCCGCCGCAGAAGCAGCCCCCTCCGGCGCCCTCGTCGACCCCAAACTCCTCCAGCTGATGCAGGGCGTGGCCTCCGGAGCGGTGGCACCCGAGACGGCAGCGGCGTCGATGCGCGAGCTGTCGGCCGGGTATCAGCAGGTCCAGGACTTTGCCGCGGTCGACGCGTGGAGGGCGCAGCGCACGGGCTTCCCCGAAGTCGTTTGGGCCCCGGGGAAGACCCCGGAGCAGATCGCCGCCATCTTGAGACAATTGGCGTCCAACGACAGGCTCGCTCTGGCGTCCAGGTGCGACGCTGCCACCTTCGAAGGCATCGGAAGGGCGATGGGAGAAGAGGACGCTCGGAGGCTCTCCTACAACGCCAGCGCCAAGCTCCTTTCTTTCATCAGCCCCGGTGGCCGCAAGCAGCCTCGTCTCCCAGGCACTGTTGTGGTTTTATCTGCCGGAACGGCGGACGAGGCCGTCGCGGAAGAGTGCCGGGCCGTGGCCGACGCGATGGGCTGTTATGCCTTCCGCCTCGCCGACGTTTCTGTTGATGGCCTGCACCGCGTCTTGCACAACCTGCCGGCCGTCAGGGCGGCCGACGTGGTGGTGGTGGTCTCCGGCACCGACGGGGCCCTTCCGGCCGTGGTGGCGGGCCTGGTGGAGGCGCCGGTGATCGCGGTGCCGACTTCAGTGGGGTGAGCTTTTTTTTTGCGGTTTCGCTTCTTCTTCTTCTTCTTGTTCTTCCGTCGCGCGCCCGAAAACAAAGAGTTTTTTCTCTCTTCCTTTCTTTCTCTTCCGTTTCTTCTTTCTTCTTGTTTCTTCTTCCCGTCGTCGCAGCGCTTACCAACGGGGACTTTCAATCAAAACGGAAACGAAACACAACACAACAGCTACGGCGCCTCGCTGCAGGGGATCACCCCGCTGCTCTCGGCGCTCGTCTCCTCGAGTCCCGGCGTCACCGTTTGCAACATAGACAACGGGTTCGGCGCCGCGATGGCGGCGGCGAGGATCCTGCGCACGGCGGCGAAGCTGCGGAGGGTGCAGAAGGCGGCTGCGACGGCGACAGCGTCCTCGGCGGCCGTTTCCGTTTCGGCTTGAAAAGAAAAGAAGAAAAAAATTTGACCCCAGCTCCCCTCCACCTCAACTTTTTTAAAACTCCCCCTCCCTCCCTCGCGACATTCGCAAAAAATAAAGAAGAAAAAGGCCCCCCCCCCCAGCCAGCTCCCGCACTCCAAAAGAACCAATAACAAAAAAAAAACACCTCACTTACTTCGAACCACACTCCTCACTGACCCCGTTGTTAAAATAAAAATAAACTTTCTTCCACACGCCAAAAAGGAAAAATGGAAAGAATGATGAAAGAATTGCGACGCCGCCGCTTCCAAGGCTCTCTCGTTTTAATCACGCGGGAGCCAGCACGGGAGACTTGGCCTCCTGCCTGCTCTCCTCCGCGCTGCTCCTCCTCCTCCCCCTGCTCTTGCTCTTCTTGCTTTTGCTCTTGGACGAAGAAGAAAGAGCGTTCCTCACCTGTTCCGCCGTCTCCCCCCCCGCCGCTCTGCCGCTCGCCGCCTCCCTCGCCCTCGCCTCGTCCGCCTCCACCTCCTCCTCGCTCCGGAGCCTCCCCCCGCGGAGCAGGTCCGACGGAGGTTCCGCGCCGTGCCGCGTCCACAGAGAGGGCAGCGCGGTAGGGAGGTCCAGCACCGAGGAGACCTGGGCAGAGGCCCCCGGCGCCTCGGAGGCGGAGAGGCCGGTCCTGCCCACGAGCACGGAGAAGATCCCGGAGGCGGCGGCCCCGGCGATGTTGCGGGTCGAGTCGTCGAAGAAGGCGACGGAGGCTTTTTTTTGTTTCGTAAAGTTGAGAGAGGGGGAAAGAGAGGGGAAGGATATGAGCTTTTTTTTTTTTTTGGAGTTTTTCGTCGGGCTGCGGGGAACAAAAGGGGGGAAAACGCGCACCAGGGTCGAGCGAAGCAGCAGCAGCAGCAGCAGAACTTGGCCCATTCTCCTTCCCCTTCCTCTTCTTCTTGGCCACCTCCCTCGCAGCGGCCCTCAGGGCCAAGCGGAACGCGACGTCGGCCGGCTTGCACACCACCGGCCTGCCCCTTCGCACCAAACCCAGCGCCGCCGCGTCGGCCATCACGGACTCGAAAGTAACGATCCCATCGAAATCTTCCTCGGCGCTCAGGCCCATCAGGTCCAGACACTTCAAAGCGTGCGCGTCGTCTGCGTTGGTGAAGATCAGCTTGGCGACGTTGGGAGGGATGGAGTCTAAAAGAGCTTTCAGGGCGAGGTTGTGCGGGTGCCTGCGGGGAGGGAACAGGGACTCGTAGGGCAGGCTGGCGTGGACCCTGTCGTGCCACTCGTCATAAAAGGCGTGCATCTCTCGCTCGACGCGCAGGTCCTCGGCGCGGGCTGCGGCGAGCTCGGCTTTGGCGGCGGCGATGGCGGGGTCGTCGCAGCCGCCGTCGCCGTTGCTTGTCGTTGTTGTTGTCGCTGCCGTCGTCGTCGTCGTCGTCGTCGTCGTCGTTCCGTTCTCCTCCCCCTGCTGCTTCTTCTCCTCCTCCTTCTTCCTCTCCTGGTGCCTCTCGTGGTGCGGCGCGTGAGGCGTGAGGACGAGGCCCGCGAGCGTGGTGCCGTAGTTGACGTAGCAGTGCTGGCACTGGCGTTTGGTTGGGGTTTCGGGGTTTCAGGGAGGAGAGAGAGAGAGAGAGAGAGAGGAAGAGAGGAGAGGTGAGGTGAGAGAGAGAAAAGGGACAAAAAAACTGTTTCGACGGCGCTCGAAACGGAGAGGAAAAAGAACAGATCACGCGCTCTCTTCTCACCAGCTCCGGGACGACCTCCGGGTCGATCTTGAGCCTGTCGACCATGAAGGCTGGGATGAGATTGGGGTGGGAGGAGAGAATGGAGAAAGAGAACGGAGGTGAGAAAGAGAAGACGAAACGAAGAGGTCGAAGGTCGAGGAATGAAGAGCAAAATGGGAACTTTACCTTCGATGTTCTCCCTCACTCGCTCCGGGATCGCCTCGATACGGTATAGCGTGTCGTCGAGGTCGAAGAGGATGGCCTCGATCGGCGGGCGGTCGGGGGAAGCGAGCGGGCAGGGCGGCATTTTTTTTTCTTTGGGTTTTGAGGTCGAGAGAGGTTTGAGAAAGGAAGCGAAACCGCTGCTCTTCTCTTCTGTCTCTCTCTCCGATGCTCTTCTTCGTCTCCTGGAGCTCCTTCTGCGCCTTGTCTTTGCTTTCTGTCCCGCTGCTACGAGAGCCACTGGCAGTGCAGAGCCTCGAAGAGCGGAGAGAGCTCGACGAAAGAAGTCAACTTCGCGTGAGAGAGAGAGAGCCCGAGAAAACGGAAGCGAAAGAGAGTGATCGATGGCGTCGGAATTATTTTTCGTTTTTTTTCTCTCTCTCTTCCACTTCGGCACTGCTCTCTTCTCACTTCTTCTCTCTCTCTCTCTATCTCTCTCTTTCGCCCCTTTCGAGAGCCATCGCTCCCGCGCCCTGCTCTCTGATCAACAGCCACAATGCAGTCTTTTCTCCCGTCGGCCCTGCTAGGCAGAGGGACGACGCCCCTGGCCGCTGCGAGACCCCCGCGCCACGGCCAACAGATGCGACGTCATCGTCGACGACCGCATTCGCCTTTGGCGACTTCGACGACGACGTCGACGCAGGCCATCTGGGACCGCTGGGGCAGCGGCAAAAAGCCCAGCGACGCCAAGCCGGCGGCTGCCGACGCGTCCACAGAGACTGACGCTTCGCTGCTGGAGGCAGTGGGTAAGAGACAAGGGAGAGGAAGAGAAAGAGATGAAAGAGAGACAGCCGAGTGACGGACGGTTTTTTTTTTTTTTTGCTGACGACGCTTCGACCTCTTCTCTTCTCAACCTCAACCTCCTTTCCCAGGCCCCGACGCCGGCGTCGAGCCGATGGCCGCGGCTTCTGCCACCACTCCCGCTCCTGCTGCTGAATCATCGAAGCCAGAGGACGGAGGCTGGGGCAGCGAAGGCGCAGCGAGGCAGCAGCAAGAAACAGGAGACGGAGGGCCGTCGTCTCCTTCTTCTTCTTCTTCTTCCTCTTCTTCTTCTTCTCAACCTGGACCGCCCTCGTGGGACGACACGGCGCCCCCGCGGCCCAAGGCCGACCCCTTCGGTAGCTTCCTGATGCTCGTGATCTTCGCGGGATCGCTCTGGGCCAGCTTCTCGCTCGCGAGGTCGCTGAACGCGGCCAGGGCGAGGCGCGCCGCGTTCGGGGCGGCGACGCCGGCCATGGCGCTCGAGCGAGCAGATGACTACGAAAGAAGGTCGCGAGCAGTCTCTTCCCGGAGCGGTCTCAGCAGCAGCTACCCTTCCCTCTACGACGACGGAGGCTCGTCGTCGTCGTCCAGGAGCAAGAGCAGGGTCGTGGGAGAGATCGAGAGGGCTGCCGAGGCCGAGGCGGCGAGGGCGCTGCTGGCGGCAGAGGGCGACGAGGCCGCGGCCGGGAACGCTGCCGCCGCTTCTGTTGCTGCTTCCGAGGCGGCGGAAGAAGGAGAAGAGGACAGCAGGAGCAGCGAGGCGGAGGAAGACGACGACGGAGGAGGAGAAGGAGAGGGCGGATACGAGCCTGGCTCCTCCGACGACGGAAGGGAGCAGCAGTTTGAGAAAAACGCAAACGCAAACCGCGGGGCCCTCGCCGCCACCGAGGAAGCGGCGAGGGCAGCGGCGGCGAAAACACCACCCCTAGTTCCCCCTTCTTCTACTCTTCCCAACCTCCCGGAGGACGTCTCCTTCCTCTACGACGACCTCACCGCCCCGGACCCGCGCTCCTCCTTGCCCGTGGCGGAGCAGTTGGGCCCGCGGGCGGCCCTGGCCTCGGCGGCCGCCGACGCCGCCGCCGCCTCGGCCGAGCGAGCCGCCGCGGCGGCGGCGGCCTCCTCCTCCGCAGCCGCCCGCGCAGCCCGCGCAGCCGCCGAGGGAGCCGCCGCGGCCCGGGCGGCGCAGGGCGCCTTCGCCTCCCGCTCCGTCGCGGACGCGAGAAAGGCCGCGGAGGGGGCCAAGAAAGCGGCGGCGGACGCGCGCGCCCTGGAGGAGCGAGCCGAGAGGGAAGCCGGGAAGGCCGGTTCCGCTGCCAGGGAGGCCTCTTCCCAGGCAGAGAGGGCCACCACGGCTGCCGAGAGCTCCAACTTCGTCGCGTCTGCCGTCCTGACGGCCCGGCTCCGGGCGAGGGCGGCGGCGGAGACGCTGAAGGCGGCACCGAAAAAAGTCGCCGACGCGGCCGTGAAGGCCTGGCTGGGTCCCCTCGAGGAAGGGAAGGGAACTAGCAGCCTGAGCGTCTCGAGGGAGACGAGAAAGAAGGCTGCTGTTGTGGACTCGAAGCAGCAGAAGCGGGGCAAGTGAAAGAGGAGGAGTTTTGTAAACGGGGAGTTGAACGAGGTTGGAACAGGTTGAAACCTGTTCCAAGAGGTTTGAAGGGAAAAAACGAAGGCGATTCGCCGAAGGAGCGGCTAGCGAGCTCTCGCTCGCCCGAGAGAGCTCACTTCAATTCGACAACAACTTTGCCCTCGCTTGTCCTTGTTCTTTCTTTCTTTTCTTCGCGTCGCCCGGAGTTTGCCTTCTACCATGCACGCCAGCGCGCTCGCCCAGAGCCGCCGCGGCGTCACCGCGGCGTCCGCGCCTCGCCGCGGCAGCGTCGCGGCCAACGCCGCAGGAGCCCCGCGCGGCCGCAAAGCTGCTTCGAGCTCTCCGAAGAAGAAGGACGATGGGAGCGTCGTCGTCGTCGCTCGCGCTGCGGCCAAGTCGACGAGGCGCACGACGTGCGTTTCGTCATTTTCGTTGTTTAGATTGCGTTGATTGAACGTGCTCTACGTTGCTGCTGTTGCACGAGACGAAAGAAGGAGCGGAAGAGTGCTCACGCGAGTGCAATCTCCTTCGCGCAACGACAGCCAATGAAAAAAAAAACGACCTCTTTTTCCTTTCTTTCCGCTGACCTCGTTTTATCCTCTCTTTCTCTCTCTTCTCCCCTTCTCAACTCTCTTCTTCCACCTCCACCTCCAACCACAGCAAGAAGCCCGCCCCGCTCTCGGGCTACAACACGGGCGTCCAGCTCGCCGACGACGCCGCGGAAGCCGCCGCGGAGAACCAGGCAGCGGCAGCGGCAGCCCCCAAGGCCCGCCGCAAGGCCAACGCCGACGGCAGCACGCGCTCCCTCCGCGACGACCGCACTTCTTCGTCTTCGTCTTCGGGCTTCGCCGCCGAGGCCACCGCCGACAACATCGACCACCTGCTGACCTCGAGCGAAGACGGCGGGATCGACGCCTTACCCAGGAAGACCAAGATCGTCTGCACCATCGGCCCGACCTCCAACACGCGCGAGTCGCTCTTCGCCCTGGCAGACGCGGGAATGAACGTCGCGCGCCTCAACATGAGCCACGGAGACCACGCCTCGCACAAGGCCGTGGTCGACCTCGTCAAGGAGTACAACGCCCTGGGCAGGGGCTGCCTGGCGATCATGCTCGACACGAAGGGGCCGGAGGTGAGGTCCGGCGACCTGGTGGCGCCGATCGACATGAGGGAGGGCGACCGCTACACGTTCACGATCGACGAGGGGGCCAACGGCACCGGCGGCCGCATTTCGGTCAACTACGACGGGTTCATTGACGATGTTTCGGTCGGGGACACGCTGCTGGTGGATGGCGGGATGCAGTCTCTCAAGATCGTCAACAAGACCGACCGCGACGTCGAGTGCGAGGTCGTCGACGGCGGGATGGTCAAGTCGCGCCGCCATTTGAATATTAGGGGCAAGTCCGCTAATTTACCGGCCATCACCGACAAGGACTGGCTCGACCTCAAGTTCGGGATCGACGTGGGAGTCGACTACTACGCGCTGTCGTTCGTGCGGAACGCCGACGTGATTTATGAATTGAAAGCGTACCTGCAGGAGCAGGGGGCGAAGATCGGAGTCTTAGCCAAGATCGAGTCTGCCGACTCGGTGGACCATTTAGAAGAAATTCTGGACGCGGTCGACGGGGCGATGGTCGCTCGCGGGGACCTGGGTAAGGGGAGAAGAAGGAGAGAGGGGGAGAGAAAGAGAGGAAGAAAGGAAGAGAGAAAAAAGAGAGTTGAAGAAAACAAAAACTCACTTTTTAAAAAAAAACTCCACCAACTCTTCCTCAAAGGCGCCGAGCTCCCCGTCGAGGAGGTCCCCTTCTGGCAGTCCCGCATCGTGCAGGGCTGCCGCAAGCGAGGCAAGCCCGTCATCGTGGCCACCAACATGCTCGAGTCGATGATCCAGAACCCGACGCCGACGCGCGCCGAGGTCTCGGACATCTCGATCGCGGTCCGCGAAGGGGCGGACGCGGTGATGCTGTCGGGCGAGACCGCGTTCGGGTCGTTCCCGCACAAGGCTGTCTCGGTGATGAGGACGGTGGCGACGAGGACGGAGAGGGCGATGCGAGGGTATGCCGGGACGGTAAGAGGAAAACGTTTTCGAAATATATTTTTTTTTGGGGGGGGGGGGG
>Ga0210003_1005228_pt1 | contig 10023 bp, 13 predicted proteins | sample LantaG_FD_182804 | JGI IMG/M metagenome (GOLD analysis project Ga0210003, IMG submission 182804) | Deep subsurface microbial communities from Baltic Sea to uncover new lineages of life (NeLLi) - Landsort_02402 metaG (SPAdes) (version 2) | ecosystem: Environmental > Aquatic > Marine > Oceanic >...
GACTTGCGACCTTCGGGTGTGTTAGCGTCGAGCTTCTTGCCCTTTGCGACATCAGGCAGGAACTTCTCCTTTGCCAGCTGCACAGCAGCTTGGGCTTCTTCGTCAGTAAGAGTGCCGTCGCCCACGGAATCAAAGGCAAGCTCAAGCACAGTGTCGATCGTGCTACCGTCCCAACCAGTGTAATACTTGTCGAGCAGGGGATCGACCACGTCGTACACCTTACTTAGCAAAGGCGCGTACTTACGAGCGTTGACTTTCTCGAGGAGTCTTTTAGCGCCGATTGAGGCGACGCCGATGATCACGCCGGCGATGGCCGGGTAAAGAGCTTCTAGGAATGTTGGCATAGTGACCTCCATGATCACTCGGGTAGACCGGACTTGCCGGCTTTGAGACGGTCTTTCACCGTCTGAGGAAGTCCACTCTCCCAGCCGTAACGCTTAGCGATGGAGATGATCTTCCTCATCACTTTATCCGGGTCTTGCTTGGTACGACCAATGGAGCCCCAGGCCCGACGGACATCATCGGGAGATGCGATAGGAAAGGACATGTCCTCTCCCGCGAAGTCTCCCTTAATCTTTCCGGCCTTGATGGCTCGTCTCCACTTGAGGTCCGACATTGAGCCGGTCTCGCCGAACGACTCGAGCTCGGAGAACTTCATGCCGAAGCGCTCCTCGTAGTGGGACATCTTGTTAGCCTTGGCTTCGGCAAACCGAGCGCGGCGACGGTTCATGATCTCTTTCATGATCCCGTCTCCTGTGATGTACTCGTCGCGGTCTCTCGGGATGAGAGCCTCAACTTTCTCACGGCGCTTCTTATTAGCCTCGAGCTGGCCCATAGCAACATTGTTGCCGACAAGGGTATCTCTAAGGTTCATCATCGGAGTCAACCTCCTCCTCTTCTTCAATTGGGTCTTCCTCGGAGTCGGTTTCCTCGACGTCTTCAGTTGGTTCCTCTACTTCTTCCTCTACTTCTTCTTCACCCTCACCCTCATCGAGAGTGAGATTAGCGGACAGAGCGGCGAGTTCCTCTTTTAGAGCGGCAATCTTTTCAGCAACGGAGATAGCATCATCCTTGTCGCCTTCCTCATCCTCTCCTTCCTCGTCAGTCTCGACCTCGTCCTCCTCTTCAACCTCGGCCATGATCTTAGCTACGAGAGCATCGATCTCATCGTCGCTGAGGCCAGTGATGTCGAGATCATCATCTCCCTCCTCATCTCCCACACTCACCTCACCGCTTTCATCACGGAGAGCCGCGAGAAGGTCCTCGGAAGACTGCTTAGTGTCCATGTAGTCTCCCTTTCCGTCGGGATACTTCCACAGACCTGTCTTGTCGAGCCAGTCCGCTTTGAAGGGTGCGGTCTCCAACCCGAGTGTGTCACTACCGATCTTAACACCGGCGGTTTCCACATCCTCAGCTTGGGAGAGTTGGTTAGAGTAGGCTTCCCTCAGTTGGTCGTAGGCCTCCTGAGAGAATTGACCGAAGCCTGACATGTCGTTGTCCTAGACGTACCTGAGTGTTTTACCCTGCCAGCTTGGACTCGAGTTCCTTGATTTGATCTTGGATAGCCTTGCGTCCGGCTTCGTTCACCTGAGCCTCAAGCGCTTTCTTCAGGCCCTTGATCCTACCCTCCATCTTCGTCCTCTCCTCCTTGGTAACCTTCTCCCTCTTCTTCTCTTCCTTCTTCTTCTTCGGTCCTACCTTCTTCTCTCCGGCGACAGATCCCCATTCCACCATGATTGGCTTGCCGCCTTGGATTGCCCAACCGTAAGCCTTACCGTCGATGACGACCTTCTTATTGTTGGTCGGGTCGGAGCCCTGGGCCTTGGCGGCTTTCTCGAGCTTCTCCTCCATAGGAGACTTCTCTTTCTTCTCTTCTTTCTTCTTAGGCTTACCTGTGGCTGGATCTATCTCGGGAGTACCTCCAATCTTTCTACATACCCCAAAAACTGGCTTTTCACCGGGGCCACATTCTGCAAAGTTAGCCGAAGTTTCCCATTCCTTAGCAACTCGTGCTTCAAGATAGGAAATGATAGTCTCTGCGGAGTAACCCGCCGCGGAAAGTTGGTCAACGACGGACTGTTCAGGAGTCTTGTTCATGGGTCTTTAGAGGTAGGCTGCGGCGAGAGCTTCTTCTTTCGTGACCTGCCCGCGGCGCTGCATCTCCTCGGCGAGGTCCAAGAGACGCTCAGCCTCTTCGTTCTTGCCTTGGAAGATGAGTTCCTTACGCTTAGCAATAAGGTCGAAGTACTTTGATTTGGATGCCATGATTAGATCCCGTCGTAAAGTTCGTTGATGTACCGTTCTGCGTCTTGGTCAGTCATCCTACCAAAGATCCTGTTAATTCCGTCCATGGAAGTGCGGATCTCCGCATTGACTCTGACTCCGAAGTCTTCCTCCATCTTGTCTCTCACTTTCTGAGAGTTGGACACGAAGCGTTGGACAGAGCGAGTGTTGTAGTCCTTAACCCGCATACGGTCCGCTTGCCAGTCACGGCCATTGGTCGTTCCGAGAGCCTCAATGAGAGCTGCTTTAGGACTAGTCTGAGCGAGACCGAAGTCCACGAGCCCACCCTTGCCAGTGCTCTTATCGTAGAAGAAGTTCCCGCCGTGCATGTCGTTGTGAGCGACGCCGCGAGTGTGGATCGCTTTGCGTACGCGGAGATACTCGTCAGTCGCCGCTTCTTTCTCCTTAGAAGTCATCTGCCAGCGTTGGTCACCGTACGGCCCTCCCGCCATGCGAGACATACCAAGGTAGCCCGAGGCTTCCTTTACGTGACCACCTAAACCCCCACTCACTATCTTAGCTTTCCCAGAGACCGTGGCTCCGTGTAGAGTTGGCGTCACACCGCTTCCCTCAAGCTTTTTAATTGCAGCGGCTTCAAACTCTCCGATCTTCCCTTGCTTCGTGACTCCCGGAGGAGGACCCTCGGTCAGCTTCACTCGACCCATAGCGCCTTGGCCGATGAGCCGTCCTAGACCAGCCATGTCTTTCTTCGGGTCATAACCTTTAATTCCTTGCGGGATGTCAAAGCTTGTCTTCTCACCCACAGCTTTACCTCTTCTCGCTCTCCCTCCAGCACCCTTGGGAAAAGCACTGCTAGACACGCCTCTTTTACGAAGCTCACCTTCCACTCTCTTTCGCTGGTAAGCGTTAAGCTTCTCCTCCTTAAGGATTCGCATAAGCTCGGGAGTACGAGCGCCCTGGAGAAGCTTTTTGTTAACAACCATCGCTTTCTTAGGCGGGAGTGTTGAAAGTTTAGCAGCGGCTTTAGCGGCTTTAGCTTTGGTAACATCACCTGCTCGAGCTATCTTTTTAAGATCCTGCTGCATCGCTCTTTCAATGGAGCCGTAGAGTTTCTTCGCTACGGGACCCTTGGCTTCTCCCTTGACCTTGCGAACTCGAGCCAAGCCCTTTTGCATTTCTTGAATCTTATTCTCTATGGCCAGTGTCCCTTCACCCTTAGGCTTAGGGGGAGTAGGGGGCGCCTCTCCCAGCACTCTCCTCACCATCTCTCGGCGAGCAGCGAGACCGCGAGACCCAGCCTTGAGCTGCTCTCGCTCGAGAGACCGCTTTCCAAGTTCTTCCAGCGGACGGTCCTTGGGCTTCTGCTGCTGATCCTCGTCCTTGGGCTTCAGCCTCTCTCCGAGGCGACGAGCGGCGGACTCGAGCGGAGCGCCTTTCTTAACCTGCTTCTGACCGTACTTTGCTCGCACTGCATCCGCTACGGACTTCACGTCCGCTTGCTTCAGGCCTCTCTCCTTAGCCTTCTTCGCGATTGCGGGCATGCCCTCTCCGGGCTTTACAGAGATGGGAGAGCCCTTGCGACACTGACCGCGAGTACCGTACACGCTCCCGTCTCGGCGCTGGCACAGTTGCGCGAACTCGAAAGAGTCGTACTCTCCCTCGCTGAATTCTTCTACGAGAGAGTCTTTAACTTGGGAGAGGAGTTCTTCGTCGAAGCCCCCGTGCTGAGAGAGGTTGGTCATCCTTAATTAAGTGCCTCTTTGACTATTCTTACCCGCTTGATCTGCAAAGATGATTTGCAGCCAAATCTTCTCCTCGGGTGCCATCTTCTCCGCGAAGTCTGTGCCCTCTATCCGCCCTCCGGAGACGATCCCAGTCATCACATTGTTGCCTTGGTGCTTGAACCCGAGCTTTTCATAGGCTTTCCGGCGAGTGTCTCCCCCTCCATCATCGTCATAGGCGAAAGCTCGGATCTTTGTACCATCCGGGAAAGCGCTTAACGCCGAGTCAAACTGCCTTTTTGCGGTGAGTGCGACTCGTACTTGCTCTCTGCGGTCCGTCACTCCCCCCTTAGTGTAAGAGTCGTTGACCTTGTACCCGATCTCGTACGACCCGTCAGTCTTAGGCGTGATCAGAGTCTTGACTTCATTAGCTCCCACCTTCTCTGTGATGTAAGCTCCGTCTGAGTCACTCGTCACGTTTGACGCCTTGGTCTTCTTGAGGCTTTCAACTACTTTCCCAACCTTCTCCTCGCGCTGCTTGACTTCTGGGCTTCCCTTCTCTTCCCGAGCTCGGATCTTTGACATCACGACCATCGCTTCTTGGTTAAGCCTCAAAGCTTTGTCCATGTCTCCTTTAGCCATCGCTTCCTGCGCTTGCTTAGCGAGACCAGCGTACTGCGTTTGGAGGTCGGGCTTCGCTTTCTTCTTAGACTCGCCTTTAGGTTTAGCTGTCGGAGCACTCTTCTTCGTCACTTCTCCTCCTAGTTCCTTCACCGCTTGAGCCTTGGTTTTCTTCCCCTCAACGACATCGAGAGCCGCTTTCGCTTTCTTATTGCCGGATGCCGCTGCTTTCTTGAGAGCCTTCATTTCCCGAGGACCGACTGGGGTACCTTTGCGGCAAGTACCAGACGTCCCATAGAAGCTCCCGTCCGCACGCTGACAGCGCGCAAAGTCTAAGACCGCGTAGGCACCCTCTGAGAATGTAGAGTAAGTACGTTTCATTCAGTAAAGAATCCTTTGCCGTAGAGAGACTCGCCGTAGATGATTGCGGCCACGGTGGAGTTAGCTAGGTCCTCGATCTCGGGAACATCCTCTCCTCTCTCGGCTAGACGAGTGAAGTAGGGCGTGAGAGAGAAAGCACCCTCCAAGTCTATGCGCTCGTCGCCGATAAACTGAGAGGCTCTGATCCCGTAAGGATTTCCTTTCTTTGTTAAACCGATGATGATGATATTGGAGCCCGGAATAGAGATGGGCTCGGGGAGATAGTGGAGTTGGTTCATCACTTCCAGAATTGTTGGACGGTTTGGATGTCGGAGTAACCCGGATGGTCCCGATCCACTCTGAGGTCTGCCATCTGCGGAGGAAGTTCCACGATCCTCACTCCCTGCTTCTCGAGCGCCTTACGAGCGGCCGGTGGGATGTCGTGACCTTTGTAGTATCTTACCTCTTTGATGTCCGAAGTGCGTAAGCCGCCGTGGATCTGGGCTTCCACGTAAGCGACTGGTGCTCTACGTCCCTCGTCCATTGACGTACTAAGCTTCATCCCTCCGGATGACTTCCCTCCGCCGTAGTTCAACTCTTGGATCGTAGTGCGAGAAGAAGTCGGGTTAGCCGGGTCACGAACTGGGCTGGCCATGATGCCTCTTGGTCTTGCGGTATCTAGAGAGTCCCCGATGGTGAAAGTCGAGCGGTCCTTCACGCTGTTGTTGAAGATGACCTGCACGCCTCCGTACTGAGACATCTGCTCCCCAGATCCGCCTTGTAGTGAACGAGAACGGTCTGGGTGTTCGAGAGCTGCGTACACTGGGCGCTTTTCCGGAGCTTCTAGCTTCGAGATTCCCATCACAGCTTCCTCTCCGCTCCTTCTTCCTTCGAGGTACCTGCTCTTGCCTTTCTTAACCCCACCTGTTCCGGCCTCAAATCCGTTCTTTGCCTCTCCTTCTTTGACAAACTTGGCGAAGCCTTTGGGATTGAAAGCCATGACAGGCTCAGCGCCGTCGAGGAAGTCCTTGAGGTCCTTGTCGGCTCCTCCGCGAGGAACCCGTGTTGGGACCGCAGCGTCAACCTTCCCACCACCATCGGAGGGAGCTTTGGAGATCTTTGATGGCTCACCGTAGAAAGCCGCATGCGCACGATCACGGGGCTCATCATTAGCTTGCAGACGGAGCTTTTGAGCTCGGTCTTGGAGGGCCTTAGACGGGTGATTCGCAGGAGGGTTAAACGGGTTGAGACCGTCCTTCTCCACCATCTTCCGAGCTTCATCTTCGAGCTTTTGAGATTGGTCGCGCAGCTTCTTCTGCTCTCCCGCCGCTTTGAGGAAAGCGTCACGGTCGGTGGCGTGGTACGCCTGCCGTGTGAGTTCCACGGCCGCGTGGGCCTTACCGACTTTCGCGTTCAGGGTTCGGTACTCTGGGTCATCCCACTTCTTGCCCTGAGCTTGGAGTTCTTTCTTTCTTTCCTCGAGCCTCTTCTCGTTCGCCACGGCGCGGTTGAAAGTCTCCTTCAAGCGCTCGTCTGAGACCCTCGAGGTCTTGGCCGAAGCGGGGCTTTCACTCTTAATTGATTCTTTGGGCGCGGGAGTTGAAGCGGGCTTCTCGCTTTGCGGCTTTGGAGCTGGAGTCGGAGTAGGCTTGACGGATGAAGCCTTGGGAGCGGGAGCAGTCTCCACGTCCTCTCCAAGTCTCTTCTTTACCTCCGCAAACACAGCCTGCAACTCGGGCCCCTTCTTAATCTGCTTAATGCCGAACTTCTCTCTTACCTCGTCTGCAATGGCTTTAACTTCCGCTCCCTTGAGACCCGCGGCCACGGCTTTCTTATAGAGCACGGGCATCCCTTCCTCAGGGGAAAGAGTGATAGGTTTGCCTTTGCGGCATTGACCACTCGTGCCGTACACAGACCCGTCGGGACGCTGACACGCTTGGCCAAACTCGAGAGAATCGCCGGATTCGGAGTAGCGTAGAGCAAGCACTTCACGTGCTTTAGCTTCGAGAGAAGCGTCCCAGTTCCCGTGCTGAGTGAGTCTTTTCATCGTTCGTCGGCTCTGTCCATCTGTCCCTTGATCTTCTCTGCCCAGGCTTTGCCGGCATCGCCTCCCCATAACTCCCAAGAAACTTTTGAAGCGGAGGGTGGGTTGGTCGTGTGGTTCTTCTTGTAGGCGGAGTGGCGAGCGAAGAACGACACCATGCGGCCGATTGTGTCTGGGTTAAGCCGTTGGCGGTTCTTCAGCGATGCGGCGCGAGCCACACCACTCCCGATCCCAGCCTTCCCAGCTTCGGCGGTTGACAACCCACCTCTTCCGCTCTTCTTTCTCATCTCTAGCCCTCGAGCGGCCGCGTCAGCTACCGACTGGGGAGGGCGGAAGTCGATGTTACCATACTTTTCCGCCCACTCTGGGTTCTCAGCCCACGCAAGGGCTTCCTCGCTAATTCCTCCGCCTAACATTATCTTGCTCTGACAACTTTGTTTTTGATTCCTTGTTTGATAGCGTCGGCCGTTTTCGCCCGGCGGCGCTCCTCGTCACGGGCCTTGCGCTTGGCCGCGCCGGCGGCGACCTTCTTGCGGAAGTCGGTCTTCATCTTCTTGGCTTCGACTCAGCCGTGCCGCGGTCGCCGCTCTTGAGACCCTGCTTGCCAACCTCGTCCATCGCCTTCGACAGCTGCGCGTTGGACACCTCGACGTTGCGGATGGCGAGCTCGAGGCTCTTCATCACTTTCGGGTCCTTGCGGGCGTCGGGGTTCTTGACCATGGCCCTGCCGATGGTCTTGACCCGTGCTTGCTGCTCGTCGCGATACTTGCGGATGCGGTCGACGTCGGCCTGTGTGGTCGCTTGCGGCGTGACCAGGCTGACCTGGCTCCGGGTCTTAGGCGCCTCGGCCGGCTTGTCGCCGACCTCCTTCCCCTTCCTGCACTGGCCGCTGGTGCCGTAGAAGCTGCCGTCCGGGCGCTGGCAGCGCCCAAAGTCGTAGGCCTCGGCGTAGGCCAGTTGATCCTCGGGGTTCTCTGAGTATTTGAGCTCAGCGAGAGCGTACGCGGCTTTCAGAGCCTCGTCGGTGAAGCGGTCTTTCCGCATGGGTCTACTTTAACAGGATGGGATCCTCTTCGAGATTTTACCCGACGATCGGACCCAAATCCACTATACACCAAAAGCTCTCGCTTAGCAGGTCTTTTTCTTACGAGGAGACTCTCCTCCCTTCTTCCCAGCCGCCTTCACGCCGCTCTTTGACATTTGGTCAAACCCGCCACCTTCCTCTCGGGCTTTGCTCAGCGCCTCACGAGTCTGCTTCTTTTGCTCAGAACTTCGTTTCGTCTTCTTCTTAGGTGGACATTCTTTATCCTCTTCCTTGTCCTTTTCTTCGAAAGCGTAAAGGGCGTCCAGGATGTCCCGGGCGCCCGAATCGAAGGACAGTTTGTGTTGGTCTGCCCTAGTCGTCATATCTGCGGAGGATGTGTGCGATGACGGAATTTCTAACGATGTCGTCAGCTGTGAAACTTACTCTGCCAACCTGGTCTAGCCCCGAGAGTCGCTGGTACGCGTCAATAAGTCCGCAATTGGATTGGAACACTTCCAGGTCAATCTGCCGAGTGTCCCCAGTAAGGATGACCTTTGCGTTTTCTCCCACGCGGCTTAGCACAGTCTTACACTGATCTGGAGTCGCATTCTGAGCCTCGTCGAAGACGATAAGGCAATTGGAGAGGGAGCGCCCACGAACGTCCTCCAGGAGGATCGGTTCCACGATCTTCTTGTTGACCAAGTACTCCGCGGCTCCGTTTGATCTCATGATCACGGAGAGGTTATCGAAAACTGGGCCAACCAAAGGCGCCATCTTCTCTTCGAGAGTACCAGGGAGAGCACCTCTCCCGCGTTGGTGCATAACACCCACGTCAGAGCGAAGATAGTAGACCTTGTCGATCTGGTTAACTCGGATGGAGCTCAGGCCCCAGTGAAGGGCAACAAGCGTCTTTCCAACTCCCGCTGGGCCGACGGCGATCGTGACGGTGTTCTTGTTGAGGCATGTCCAGAGTTCCTCTTGCCGGTCCGTGCGAGGGATGAACGGCATGAGGTCCATATTGCGGTGGGAGTCGATCTCGGCGCGAGCAGCGGTCGCTCTGCGCTCTTTACGACGCTCTTTGCAAGCAGGCATTATGTTAACGGTGTTGAAGGTTTGGGAGTCGACTAAGACGAACTCTAGGTGATCATGCGATTCACCCCCTCTACCGCTAGGTTTGTTATCCATGGCCCGAGAGCGTTGGACTCTGGGGTTTTACCCGGAGAGTCCGTGAGGAGAGTAGGAGAGCCGTGAGTGTCCTCTCCTCACAGTGTCCTCTCCTAGTCTATGCCAACATCATAGCGGATGTCTTGCCTCCCGTTCCTCCTCGAGTTCCCAGCGCCAAAGAACACATCACGCTCTCCCGAAGTGAGTAACTCTCTCCTTCTCCCAGTCTTCATTTCACCAAACTCCTTCATCAAATCCTTTCTTCCAGAGCTTCTTCCAAGACTACTTCTAAGCGCATCAGTGAGCTCTCGCCCTCCTCCGTCAAGGTGGAAGAGATAGTAGGTTAAAGCCCAGACGACGGCATCAGTCTTATCGTCATGGGGGACATGAGGAAAGGCCGTGAGTTCCTTAATGAAGTCTTGCACCCAGGCCCCCTCTACAAACTTCACTCGTTTGGCTTCAAACAGCGGGCACACTGTCTGGAGTCGGATAGTCTTAGACTTTAAAGGCTTGAAGGGGTGGATCTGAATCTTGCTTTCTCGCTCCAACACTTGGATAAGGGACTGTCCCGAAGCAGCTTGCTCGATCGTCATAAAGCGAGCACCGTAGTATTTTTGTGTTTGATCCACCATGGCCATGAGGTCTGGGAACGACCACCTCCCGTGGATAAGCTCCCGGATGTAGATGCTGTCTGGGTCTTTCCTATTGAACCCGGCGACGCAGATCACACTCTCGTCGGCCTGCTGCCTCTCGGAGAACGCCGTGTCAAGTGAAAGGTAAGTGATGTCGAACTCTGGGCATTCTTCTGGGTCTATGACGGAGATCCAACCCGCCTTGACAATGGA
>Ga0210003_1005232_pt1 | contig 10020 bp, 5 predicted proteins | sample LantaG_FD_182804 | JGI IMG/M metagenome (GOLD analysis project Ga0210003, IMG submission 182804) | Deep subsurface microbial communities from Baltic Sea to uncover new lineages of life (NeLLi) - Landsort_02402 metaG (SPAdes) (version 2) | ecosystem: Environmental > Aquatic > Marine > Oceanic >...
CTCCTCCTCCTCCTCCTCCTCCTCCTCCTCCTCCTCCTTCCTTCCCGGAACCGAACGGGTCCCAGGAGCAGAAGGGGTGCCTCGTCGCCGCGAACCTGCGGAGGGGGCTGCGGAGAAACCCCGCGGCGTCGGAGGAGGGGGCGGAAGTCGTCGTCGTCGTCGCCGTCGTCGGAAGAGGAGCGGGAGGAGCGAGCGCCGGCTGCGGCGGCGACTGCAGCGCCGGCGAGAGGTGGTGCTGCGTCAGCGCCGTCGTCGTCGCCGTCTCCATCGCCGCCAGCAGCCCTCCGCAGACCTCTTTGCCGTCGGCTCCGACGGCGATCCCCAGCAGCTGGTTGGTGGTGAGCTCCAGGGTGAGCGCTGCGGCGGCGGCGGCGTTGGAGCTCGAAGGCGGAGGAGGAGGAGGAGGAGGAGGAGGAGGAGGAGGAGGAGGAAGCGACGACGACGAGAGCTGCCGCAGCAGCGTGGTGAGTTCTCTCGTCGCCGCCGTCGTCGTCGTCTCAACATCAGCAGCAGCCCCGGCGCGTCCCGCGACGGCGCCGCTGTCCTTCCTCGTCCTCCTGGCGCGCGGGGCAGGGGAGAGCACCTTTTCGGCCGCCGCCGCGGCATCAGCAGCGGCGATAGCAGCGCCTACGGCGTCGGCGGCGGCGGCGGCGGCGGCGCCGTTCGCCGGAGCCGCTCTCCTCTCCCCGCCGCCTCCGCCTCCGCCTCCGACCGAGGCCCCCAGCGCCACCTCCACCGCCAGCCCGGCAGGCAGAGGCAGCGGCGGCGACCGCAGCACGAGAGGGATCAACGCCGGCTGCTGCTGAGAAGAAGAAGCGTGAGAAGCGTGAGAAGCGTGAGCAGCGGCTGTCGCGGCCGCGGCGGCCGTCGCGGCTGCATGCGGCAGGAGGAGTCCTCCGTAGGGGGGGCTCGCCGCGGCGAGGGAGAGGCTCAGGAGGCCTGCGGGCGTCGCCGCGCCCCCGACGGGGCCCCCCGCCGCCCCTCCGCTGCTTCCAAAGTGGAGCAGCCCCTGCTGCTGCTGCTGCTGCTGCTGCTGCTGCTGCTGCTGCTGCTGCTGCTGCTTGACGCTGCCGTCGCCGTCGCTGAAGAAAAAAGGCCCCGCGCCGCCTCCCGAAGGAGCAGCAGCGGCGGCAGAGGAGGAGGCGGCGAGACCGATGGCGGAGGCGAAGAGCGAGGGCGGCGCCGGGGGCGTGAGCATGAGCGCGGTATTGGCGCCGGAAGGAGGAGGAGGAGCAGGAGCGACGGCAGCAGGAGGAGGAGGAGGAGGAGGAGGAGGAGGAGGCGGAGGCGTTCTCGCCGCCTTCGTCGTCGTTTTCGCCGTTTTCGCCAATGCCGTCGCCGCCGCTCGCCCCTGCTGCTGCTTCTTCGGGGGCAGGACCAGCGGCACAAAGTCTGGCGACACCATCAGCTCTTCTTCTTCGTCGTCGTCTTCGTCGTCGTCGTCGTCGTCGTACCCTTCGTCGTCCTCTTCGTCGTCGTCGTCCTCGTCGTCGTCGGAAGCGCCTGCCTCGGCGGCCTCCGCTGCCACTGCCGCCGCTACCGCCGCCGCGGCGGCGGCGGCGAGCGCAGCGGCGTTGCCTTTGCTCGCCGCGCAGCCTCGAGGAGTCGTTTTCGTCGCCGTCACTTTCGTCGTCGTTGGTCCGGCCGCCTTTCTCTTCTTCGCTGGCTTCAAGGCAGGAGAAGCCGCTGCGACATCGGCTGCTGCTGCTTCTGCCTCTGCTTCTGTTGCCGCTTTCCTCTTTTTCCCTCCTCCTTGCGGAGAAGCAAGAGCCGCTGCTGCCTTCCCTCTCCCCTTCGCCGCCGCCCCGAGCAGAGCCGCCCTCGAAGAAGAGTGACCCGCGTTGTTGTTCGGCGTGAACAGCGGGGAGACCGCCGCGACGACTTTCGAGGAATACGAAGGAGGGAGAGGGAGAGAAAGAGGAAGGGAGAGAGGAAGAGAGAGAGGAAGAGAGAGCGAGAGCGGCGGCGGCCTCGCTTGCGGCGGCGGCGGCGGAGGAGGAGGAGGAGGAGAAGGAGGAGGGAGCACGAATGGGACCGGGAGCAGCAGCGCCGAGGGCGGAGGCGGGAGCTGAGAAGGCTGCTGCTGGTGCTGCTGCTGTTCCTCTTGCTCTTGGATCCTCGCCCTGGCGCGAGCAGAGGCCGGCGGCGCGGCGGTGGCGCCGCTGCTGCCGGCTCTTCTCTTCCCTCGACGTTTTCCTCCTCCTCCTCCATCTGCTCCCTCCACCAAACCACCACCGCCGCCGCCGCCGCCTCTCTTCCTCGCGGCCTCCCTTGCGCGCGCCACCGCCCGAGACCGCTTCAGCTTCTCCTTGAAGAGCAGCAGCGGCTTGCCCGTCAGCTTGCGGGCCGGGTCGTCGGCGCCGCCGAAGAGGCCTGCGTCTTCGTCGTCGTCGTCGCCGTCGTCGTTGTTGGCGTCTTTCTCGGCGTTTCCGTTTCGGTCTTCGCCGTCGTCGTCATCGGTTTCGGTCTCCGAGCTGTCACCTGCTTCTCTGCCGTCTCCAGGCTTCTCCATGTCCTCGCCTTCTTCTTCTCCTTCTCCATTCCCTTCCTCCTCGTCCCCGAGCAGCCCGCGCTCAAAGGCCTCAGGCAGCGGCTCGCGCAGCAACGCCACGCGCGCCGCAGCCTCAGCAGCAGAGTTGTTGCTGTTGCCGCCGCTGCCGCCGCTGCCGCTCGCGGCTGCTGCCTCCGCCTCTGCTTCGGTCACGATCCTCGCGAGCGCGGAGGCCCTCGACGAGGAGATCCCTCCGGCGCGGGAACCCCCTGGAGAGGCCTGGAGGATCTTGATGTAGTCCCGGAGGAGCGAGGAGAGGCGCTGGTTCTGAAGGTTTTTTTAATTTTTTTTTGGAAAATCGGAAGTGAGCGCGAAAGTCGGGTCTTTTTTTCTTCTTGAAGAAAAAAACAAACTCCACCACCACCACCACCATCTTACTCCGTAGTCCTTGCACCTCAGCGTGGCGTTCCAGTGGTTCTTCACGTTGTTCTCCGCCCTCCCGGGAAGGGCCCTGGCCAGCTCCACCCACCGGTTGCCGCACCGGGCGTGGGCCCTGACGAGCGCCGCCTCCTCCCTCTGCGACCACGCAGTCTTCTTGATGTCCGGCCTGAGCTGGTTGTGCCAGCGCTCGCGGCACTGCTTGCCCACCCGGCCGGGGAAGAGGGCGGCGAGGGCGGACCAGTGGCCCTCTCCGTGGATGGCGACGAGTCTGTTTTTTTTTGAAGAAAATTTTGGAAGAAAAATTGGAGAAGAAAAAAATGAGTGTTTTTTTTCGGTTCTGAAAACTCAAAAGAAGGAAAAAAGAAAGAAAGGAGAAGACGAAGAGGCGAAGAAGGAGAAGAGTCGCGAGCAGCAGCAGCAGCAGCAGACGGAAGAAAAAACGGGAGCGTTATGAATTTTCGACTGGGGCAGGCAGAGAAAGGCTCTCGCTTTTCTTCGCTCTCTCGCTCGCGCGTTTCGATCTTGCTCCTTTGGCCACGCATCGAAATCAAAGCAATCAATGAAAACCGACGCACTTTTGGAGCCTGTCGTCCTCTTCCTGGGTCCAGTTCCCTTTGACGGAAGACAAGTTATCCCTGCTCTTGCGTCGTGGGGCGCCGGGACCGTCGGCGGAGGAGCGCGGGAGCGAGGAGGAGGAAGGCGAGACGTGGTTTGGCGTCGAACGATCGTCATCGACATCAACGTCATCGCTGTCGAGTTTCGCGGACGACGACGCTCGCGGGAGCAGACCTCTACCTCCGCCTCCGCCGCTCCCTCCTCTTCCTCCACTCGCGCCGTCGAGCCGCGAAGAAGACTGCAGAGGCAACTCGCCGCCCTTCATTGATCAAATTAAGAAAGTGAGAAAGAGAGAGAGAGAGAGAGAACCAGAGCGAGCCCTCCTCGCTCCATTAAAAAAGGAAAGAAAAAAAGTGATTTCAGATTTTTTGATGTTGTTTTTCCGTCTTTCTCGTTTTTTCTCTCTCTTCTCCCCCCGCCAAAGCATTTCCTCAAAAGGGCATCGCAGCGCCGCCGTTGCCGTTCCCATTATCGTCATCATCATCGTCACGCCCCCTGTGGCGGTGGTTGCTGTGGAGCTGGTGGTGGTGGTGGCGGTTGAAATCGTGCTGCTGCTGCTGCCTCGAACCTTCTCTTCCGCCGCCGCCGCGCTCGTCGTTTCTGCCTCCCCCCCCGCCGCCGTTTGCCGCCGCCGCTCCGCTCCCACCTCCTCCTCCGCCTCCCTGCAGCCGGTGCTGCTTCACCAGCGCCTGCAGCGCCACCAGGTGTAGCGCGTGCATCACCCGCAGCCTCCTCTGCGACCTGCCCTGCGGCCTGCGCGCGAGCAGCTTCGAGCGGGCCAGCGCGGCCTCGAGCCGGGCGTCGAGCGAGGCGTCAGATGATGAGGGCCCTCCCGCCGCCGCCGCCGCCGCCGCCGCGCGCTGCTGCTGCTGCTGCTGCTGCTGCTGCTGCTGCTGCTGCTGCTGCTGCCTCGGCGACCGAGGAGACGAGACCCCGTCGCTCCTGTTCTTCGGCTGATGCTTCCTATCGGCTGCGGGAGCCTGAACAACAGGAGGAGGAGGAAGTGGAAGCGTCGCTGCGAGCGGCGGCGGCGACGAGAGCGAAAAGACTCCTCCGCCGGCTCCGTTCGCCGCCTCCTCTCCCGCTGCTGCGACCCCGAGTGCCGCAAAGTCCGCAGGGGACGCGAGCACGGCCCCTGCGTCCCTCAGCGGCGACGCCAGCGCGTGCTGGTTGTTGTTCTGATGCTGCTGCTGCTGCTGCTGCTGCTGCTGCTGCTGCAGCAGGAGCCTCTTCTCCTGGCGCCTGCGCTCCCTGAGCAGGCGCTCTTCTTGGCCGCGGGGCCTCAGGTCTTCGATCCCGTCGTCGTCTTCGGATTCGTCGTCGGATTCGTCGACCCCTTCTTCTTCTTCTTCTTCTTCCTCGATCAGACCTCCTCCGCTTCCAACTCCGCCGGGGAAGCGAGCAAACGGCGCCGCCGAGGGCGCGAACGGCTGCTCCCCGGCCAAACCCCTCAGGCACGCCCAGTGCTCCGCGTTGGCCACGGCGACCTCGTGCAGCGTCAGCATCGCGACCGGCTGCGGCGCCAAGCGGAAGGAGGAGGAGGAAGAAGAACCCAAAGAAGAGCTCTCGCCGAGCCGAGGCGGCCTCTCCCCGAGCGCCACCCTCGCGCACGCCTCCACCGCTTTCGCCGTCGCGTCCAGGTTGTACCCCCCTTCGAGAAGTAATACGGTCGGTGCCACGGCAGACAGAGCGTGCAGCATGTGGGCAAAGGCAGCGGGAGTAACCTCGCACCCGCCGATGGGGTCTCCGGCGCAGGCGTCAAACCCCGCAGAGACGACGACGACGTCCGGGTTGAACTCGTAGCAGCAGGGCAAGACGACGTGAGCCAAAGCAGCCAAATAGTCGGCGTCCCCCATGCCCCCACGGGGCCAGGGGACGTTGAGGGTTGCTCCCAGACCACGCCCTTTCCCGCGCTCGCGGGCCGAGCCCGTGCCAGGGTAGAAGTGCCCCCCGTCGTGGCGGTGGACAGACACGTAACAGACGTTTTCGTCCTCCTCTAAAATCGCCTGCGTGCCGTTACCGTGGTGCACGTCCCAGTCGAAGCACAAAACCCGCTTCGCACCGGCCCTCTGCGCCGCCCTGCAGGCCACCGCGGCGTTGTTGAACAGGCAGAAGCCCTGCGCCGTGTTGGACTCGGCGTGGTGTCCCGGGGGGCGGACGATGGCGAGCCCGCAGCGGGCTAGCCCTTTTGTGACGGCGGTCGCGACGTCGGCGGAGGCCCCGGCGGCGAGGCGGGCCGCTCCCGCCGTGGAAGGGTTGATGTAGGTGTCGGGGGAGAGGCCTGGCGGAGTGCCCGCCATCGAAAAAAAGGCGTGGTCGTTGACAACGTTGCTGTTGCCGTTGCCGTTGTCGTCGTCGTTGTTTTCTGCTCCGTTTCCGTTTCCGTTTCCGTCTCCGTCTCCGTCTCCGTTTCCGTTTCCGTTTCCGTTTCCTCCTCCGCCGTTCCCGTAAGAAGACGAGGAGGAGTAAGAGGCGGTGTTGGCCTTGGCCGCGGCGGCAGAGGAGGCCGCGAGCGCCGCAGAGGCCCTGGAGGCAGCGGCGGCGGCGCGGGCTCGGACCTCGGCCTTCTCTTGCTCACTCCTCCTTTCGCCTCCTCCTCCACCTCCTTCCTCGTCGTCGTCGACCTTCGCGGCCTCCTCCGCCGCGGCCTCGGCCTCGGCAGCGCGCTCCCTCGCCGCGGACCGCAGCGACAGCGCGTCCACGGCCGCGACCAGCGCCGAAGAGTGCACGGCACTCAGCTCCGCGTCCGTGGCCTCCCGCGCGGCGAGGCGCGAGCAGCGGGCGGCCACTCCGGACCGCAGCAGCCTCGCGACGGCGGCGCGGAGGCGGTCGGGCCGCTCCGGGTGCGGGGCCCTGCCGGGCCCTCGGGCCTCCTCGTGGCCCAGCATGCGGTCGTCGTAGGCGAGGACGACGGGGGGAAGAAGAGAGAGAGAAGAGGAGGTCGTTGCTGCTGTTGCTGTTGCCGCCGCCGCCGCATTCGCATTCGCCGTCGTCGGCGTCAGAGGGAGCGCAAAGGTCACCTCTTGCTGCTGCTTCTGGTGCTGCTCGCCTGGGGAGAACAGGTCGTCGTTGCCTCCAGGCGCCGTGGGCCTCCCGCAGTCCGGGCAGAGCTCCGGGAGGCGCGGTACGGGAGGAGGCGGAGGGAGAGCAGAAGAGGGGTTTTCTCCTCCTGCTGCTGCTCCTCCGTCGCCCGTCGCCATCCGACTCCCTCCTCCTCCTTCTCCGCCTCCCCCTTCTCCGTTGTTCTCGAACATAAACCCTCCTCCTCCCTCCGGCACCACCATCAACGGCGATGGGGGGGGTCTCTGCGGCCAGATCGGGGCAGTGCAGTTGACGCAGAAGGCCAGAGGGCGCGAGAAGAGGTGGCGGAAGTGGTTGTGCTCGTGGTCGTCGCCGTCCTCGTCATCGATTTCGTGGTTTCGGGCTCCTCCTCCCCTTCCGTCCTCGTCGTCGTTCTCGTCGTCGTCTTCCCCTTCGAAGGAAGAAGGCGGAGGGCTCTCCCCTCCGACGAAGTCGTCACGGCGGTGGCGTCGGAGGTGGTCGTTGTCGTCGTCGTCAAACTCGTTTCCAAGCGGGAGCGCGCGCGCGCCGGGCCAGCCGGGGGACCCGGGCTCGAACCGCCTCTGCTGCTGCTTCCCGTCGTCGCCGTCGCGGCCTCCGTCGCCGCTCGCCACGCGCGTCTCGAGGGCGCGGAGGGCCCTGCGGCCCAGCGCCGCGGCGACGTCGCGAGGGAGCGAGCCCGAGGGGAAGAGCGGGGAGCCCGAGGGCAGAGAGGCGTCGGCGTTCGCTGCAGCGGCGTTTGCTTCTCCTTCGTCGCCGTCGTCGTCGCTCTGAGACATCTCTTCCTCTTCCTCGGAGTCGTCGTCGTCGTCGTCGTCGTCGTCGTCTTCGTCGTCTCCGTCGTCGGACATCGAGGTGGTGTCGTTGTGGAGGGCGCCTCCTCCCCCGCCGTTGGCGTTGGCGGTGGCGTTCCCGGCAAGAGGCGCCGCTGCTGCTGCGGTCGTCGCCGTCGCCGTCGCGGCAGCAACTCCGACTCCGACTCTCCCGTCCTCGCCCGCGGGAAACTGCCCTTCTCCCTCCTCCTCTTCAGCGCCGTCTCCGTCGGGGTCCATCCAGGAGCCCGCTCGAGAGAGGCGCCTCCTGCGGCCCGCGCTGCCTTCGACGACGGCGGTGGGAGAAGAGGTCTGAGGGAGAGGTCGCGCGGCCGGGGAGAGCAAGAGAGCAGCTCCTTCCTGCTGTTGCTGCTGCTGCCCCTGCTGTTGCCCGTCCCCTTCTTCTCCGCGCATCATGAATTCTCTTTCTGGGTGAATTTCAAGGGGGTAGAAGGGGAGAGGGGAGGGAGGGAAGCAGTGGAGCGAGGCGCGTGAGTGTGTTTCGCGGATGAAGAGAAAAAAAGCAGGAAGAGTTTTTTTTTTTTTTCGACATCGCCGTCGGCTGTTTTTTCTTTTTCTCTCTCTCATTCTCGCCCTGCGAAGCCTTTTTTCTCCGCCTTCGCTCCTCTCTTTCTTACCCGCACGGACGATTGCTGCGTTACTCTTAAAGGGCCAAGGGAGAAGGAAGAGAAAGCGAGAGGCTCTCGTGGAGAGATGGACGCTTTTTGTGATTCGTTTTGATTTTTTTTCTTTCGACGTCTCGAGAGAAGGAACTCCGAGCGAAGAGTAGAGAGAGAGGCGAGGGCGGAAAAAAACGTCCACTTTTTCCTCTTCCTCTTCCTCGAAAGAAGTGAAAAAGGGGGGAAGCCTCTCCCTTCCCTCCGATGCTTCAGAACAACAACGCCACAGCGACGGTCCCCTCCGTCTCCTGCTTCTCGAGGCCGCAGCAGCAGCAACAAGAACAGAAGCAGAAGCAAACGACCCAAAGGAAGAACAACAACAACGGCAACAACTTCTTCTTCCCTCCGCCGTCGCAGCAGCAGCAGCAGCAACGCCCGCCCCCTCCTCCTCCTCCGGCCTTCGCCGCCGCCCCGTCGCAGCACAGCGCCGAGCAGTGCTCGATGCTGCCTCCCCCGTCGCAGTTATCGCAGCAGCAGCCCCCGCTGCCGCCTCCGCTCTCTTCTCGGATGCTACCTCCGACGCAGCAGCAGCAGCAGCAGCAGCAGTTTTCTCACTTTGGCGCTCCCGCTACAACCGCCGCCGCCGGCGCCGGCGCCGCCCCGCGCCGTGGCGGCAGCAGCGCTTTGCACCCGCCGCCGCTCCGCCTCGGCCGCGTCAGCGGAGGGCGGCAGCAAGGAGGCGAAAGCCTGCTCTCCAAGCTGCGCACCGTGACTGAGGCCGCTTCGGCGGCGGCGGGGCCTTCCCACTTGCAACCGCAGCAGCAGCAGCAGCAGCTCCCGGCGGCGACGGCGGCGGCGGCGGCGGCGGCGGCGGCGGCGGCGAACGCTGCTCTGGCGGCACCTTCGTTCGGCTTCCCTCCTCCCCCTCCGCCTCCTCCTCCTCCTCCTCCCGCCGCAGCGCCCCTCCCTCACCAACAACAACCAGCCCCTTCCTCCACGGCCGCGAGGCTCCTAGAGGACATCTCCCGCGCCTGCGCCGCCAACGAGGCCACGGAGAAGCTCCACGCCTCGCTCTCGCAGCTCGGCGCCGCTGCCAAGAGGGCCGAGAGCGACCGCGGGCGCTCGGCGGAGCTCGCGCTGGGGTTCGAAAGGGCCTCCCAGGAGAGGCACCGCGAGGTCATGAAGGCTCTGGCGGAGCTGAAGGGGCGCGTGGAAGGGGTCGAGAAGAAGGCGGAGGAGAAGGAGAAGAAAGAGGAGGAGGAGAAAGAGAAGGAGAAGGAGAAGTCTTTTGCCAACGCCGGCACGCAAACTGCGAACGCCGCCGCCGCCTCGTCCCCTCCTTCTGCTGCTGCTACCAAGCGCGCCGTGGGGAGGCCCCCGGCGCGCAAGCGCCAGGAGCCGGAGAAGGAGGAGAAAGAAAAGAAGGAAGCGAAAAAGCCGGCGACCAAGAAAGCGAGGAAGCCTCAGGCGCCGAAGGAGAAGCAACTGCAGACGAAGAAGGCCGCTGCTGCGCCTGTTGCTCCTCCCGCGGAGCACGCGGAGGAACTGTTCTCCTTATTCGGCGGGCAGGATCAGGGCGCAGCAACGGCAGCGGCCGGAGCCGCAGCGGCGACGGCGGCGACGGCAACGGCGACGGCGGCGACGGCAACGGCGACGGCGGCGACGGCGACGGCAGCAGCAGCGAACGAGCAAGCCGGAAACGCCGAAACCAAGAACGACGGCGACGACGAGGACTCGGGCTCCTCGGCCGCGATCGAGCGCCGCGTCGCCGCGAGGCTCAAGAGGCACGCACAGGCGCTGCAGAGGCAGCAGGAAGAGGCCCTGGAGGCTGCGTCTGCTGCGGCGAAGGCGGACGAGGCGTGAAAAATGAAACTGTTTTGACTCTCTTTTCCTTCTTCTTCTTCTTTTTTAAGTAATAAAAAACTTTCTTTCTTGATCCCGTTTTACACCTCTCTGTCTCTTTCTCCCCCCCCCCCCCCCC
>Ga0210003_1005233_pt1 | contig 10016 bp, 10 predicted proteins | sample LantaG_FD_182804 | JGI IMG/M metagenome (GOLD analysis project Ga0210003, IMG submission 182804) | Deep subsurface microbial communities from Baltic Sea to uncover new lineages of life (NeLLi) - Landsort_02402 metaG (SPAdes) (version 2) | ecosystem: Environmental > Aquatic > Marine > Oceanic >...
GGGGGGGGGGGGGGGGGGGGGGGGGGGGGGGGGGGGGCCGGCTCCTCGGGCTCTCCTCCTTCCGGAGCTGGAGGAGGCGGGCTGGGCGGGCGCGCAAGCGGAGGGCGAGGCGGGCGCGGAGGCGGAGGGCGAGGCGGGCGTGGAGGCGGAGGGCGAGCGGGGCGCGCCCCCGTCTCCTCGACCCCGGCTTTCTCTCCTCCTTCCGCCTCCCTGCTCCTCCTCCTGCTGCGGTCCTTTTTCGACTCTGCGCGCACCACGCACGCCACGGTCTCCCCCGGACTGATCCGCAGAGGAGCCGAGTCGTCGCGGAGTTCCACGCCTCGCAGGTAGAGCTTGCAGCTCTTGCGAGTCGGAGGGGGAACGGCGGCGAGTCCAGAGAGGGCCGCGACGGCAACGCGGAGCGAGGCGATGGATGCCCCAGTTCCTTCGAGCTCCACTTGCTTGATCGTGCCGTCGAGCCAGCGGACTCGCGCGGATGTGGTCATGCTTCTGCCGCCACCGTATCGGTCTTTGGTTTGCTCAGTTCACTCTGGAGCGCAGCAGCAGCCGCGAGCGGCCGGTGATGATACGGGCATTGATTTTCAACTGGCTTGTGTTTTCACAATTCATCGAATCAAACTCTGGAGAAAGGGGGGAAAAAAGAGTCTCTTTCAAAGAATGGCGGAAGAGGGTATGACTTTTTGCTCGCGATGCTTGGAGTCCAATCACATGAGTCCGCTCGCGCGACGGAGGCGATGATCTCACGCAGAGGAAACAACGATGAAGGAAACGAAAACGAAAAAAAAAACTCAAAACAGAGAAGAAGAAGAACAAGGATGCCGAAGGTAGCGACGACGACGAAGAGGAGCAGGAGGAAGGGGAGCTCCCCCCTCCGCCAGTCCACGAGGCGGTCCTCGCAGCCCGCTGGGCCAGCTCGACGCACCGGCAGCAGCAGCAACAGAAAGCCTCTTCAGCGGGCTCTTCGGCGGCGGCGACCGGCGACGCCCTCCCCCCTTCCCCTCGAGAGCCCGCCGCCGCGGTCTCCATCTACCAGCAGAGGGACCGGGGGAGCCTGCACGCGAGGTCCTCCGGGGCCGTGGTCTTCTCCGCTCCAGCGACGAGGACAGTGAAGCGGCCCCGGGAAGAAGAGGAAGGAAGAGGAGAGCCGCTGCCGCTGCCGCCGCCGCCGCCGCTCCCGAAAGCTCCTCGTCCTCCTCCGCCGCCGCCGCCGCCGCCGCTGCCTCCTCCGGCTCCGATCTCCGCCCCGGTCCGCGGGGTCGTGCGCAGCTCCGGCAAATGGGGCGGCGTCGTCGCCGCGCCGTCGTCGAGCGCCGCTGCTCTGACTCCCGCTCCCCGGGAAAGAGACGAGAAATGAAAAAAACGAGAGAAAATGTATTTTTAATAAAATGAAATTTGTTGCACCCTCTTCTTCCTCCCCTTCTCTTTCTATCTCAACTCTACTTCCTCCTCCCGTACACCTGCGGCGTCGCCTGCCTCGTGGCCCAGAGCGTGATGTCTCCCACCTGGCAGTTGGCGGGCCTCGTCACGCTGAACACGACGGCGTCGGCGCAGTCTTCCGCGGTCAGAGCGTCGATCCCCTCATAGACCTTGTCCGCGGCCGCCTCGTCTCCCTTGAACCGCACACCGCCGAACTCCGTCTTGACCGCGCCGGGGGAGATCAGCGTCACGCGCACCTGCGAGTCGACCAGGTCGCTCCGCGCCGAGTTGGTGAAGGCGAGCGCAAAGGCCTTGGTCGCGCAGTACGCGGCGCCGCCGCCGTAGTGGTGGCTCCCGGCGACGCTCCCCATGGTGACGACGTGGCCCCGGTCCCGCGCGAGCATCCCGGGCGTGCACAGGCGGGTGAGGCGGGCCAGCGCGAGGCAGTTCGTCGCGACCATCGTCTCGACGTCCTCGACGCTCAGGTCGGAGACCCCGTCGACGCCGAGGGCGAGCCCGGCGTTGTTCACGAGAATGTCGACCTCCCTGAACTCTGCGGGGAGGGAGTCCAGGAGCCCCGAGACCGCCTCGGCGTCGCGGACGTCGAGCACCGCCGTGTGGATCCTCAGGTCCGGGAAGGAGCGGGAGGAGCAGGAGGGGGAGGGGGAAGAGACGGAGGCCAAGATCTCCGCCCTCAGGGCCTCGAGCCTCTCGCGCCGGCGGGCGACGAGGACGAGGTTGCACCCCTCCTGCGCCAGGGCCCTGGCCGTGGCCGCCCCGATCCCCGAGGAGGCCCCCGTGACGAGGGCACACCATCCTGCGATGGACTGGGAGCGCATTTCGGGGAGTTTTTTTTCCCTTTCTCTCAACGATCAATCAAGGTCTTTGAGAGCTGGCGCGTTCGCTGTACTCTCTTCTCTCTTGCTCAGTCTCGAGAGAGAGTAAAGAGATCGAGCACTTCTCGAGCTAATGGGGAGCAAAAGCAGAGCTCCCCTTGGTAGCGAGGCCGACGCGTGAGAAGATGCCGACGCGAAGACGAAGCAGAGGAAGAAAGAGTGCCTAGTTGCCCGGTTTTTCTTTTTTTCTTTTTTTTCTCGCTTCTCTTGTCGAACCACAAGGCAAGAGAGAGGCGGAGAGAAATCCCCTCCTGACGCTCGATCGAGCAATGGAGGAGCCCCACTCCCCTCCTCCGCGCGCCGCGACCGCGGAGGAGGGATATACGACGCTCCTTGACCTCGACGTCGAGACGTTGCGGCTGGTGAGAGGAGAGAGAACGAGAAAGGGAGGGAAAACTCGCAGCTGAATTGTGGGGCCATCAAGGTGGAGCTTGACGAGCAGAGCGAGAGCGCAACGACAACGGCGACTAACTCTCTTCACCCTCTCAAACCCCCCCCGTGTCCCAAAAAAAAAAAAAACTTCTGACCCCCCCCCCCTCAGATCCTCGAGCGCCTCCCGGCGAGGGACGTCGCCTCCGCGGGGGCCTCCTGCTCTCTGCTGCGCTCCGCCGCCTACGAGGGCCCCTTCGCCGCGAGCCTCTGGGAGGGGCGCGCGAGGGCCGCCCTGGGGACCTTTGCGGCGGCGCTGCAGCGGCTCGATGTCCCCTCGGAGGGCGAGGCGGCGCGCGCGGGGCCGGGGGCGGCAGCGACCGCTGCCGCGGCTGCACGCAACACCAAGGAGCCCGTGACAGAGCCTCTGGGCTCGGCGGGGGAGCTGCTGGCGACCGGCGGCGCCGGCGGCGGGAAAGGAGGAGGAGGAGCAGAGGAAGGGAGGGACCACCGCGACGAAGACCGCTTCTCCGCAGCCGACGCCGCCGCGGCCGGGGCCCGCGCCAGGGCCGCCGCGGCGACGAGGCGCGCCCTCCGCTGGGCCGCGGCGACCCGCGGCGCGCACTCGATGAGCGAGGGCGGCCTCCGCTGGAGCAAGAAAGTGGCCCTGGGGCTCCAGGCCGCGGTCGAGCAGGAGGAGGCCCGCGAGACGGCGAGCGACAACGGCGGAGCGGGGGCAGAGGCCGGGGCTCCCCAGCAGCCCCTCACCTCCCGGCCTGCTATGCCCCGCCCGCCGCTGCGCCGCGCCTTGGCCCGTTCTGGGCACGCAGCCACGCCCGTGGTGGCCGTCGCCGTCTCCGAATGCGAGCATGGGAAGCGAGCGAGAGGAAAACGGACCCGGGCGAGGCTCGTCGTCACCGGCGGCGTCTCGCGCGACGGCGGCACCCGCGGCGACATCGACGTCCTCGTCGTGGACGCGGGCTCCGACTCCGAGTGTGATTCTTCTCCGCTCCTCCCGAGGGTTACGCGCCCGCGCGTTGGGACTTGGAGGGACGACAAAGGAGAAGGAGGAGGAGGAGAAGAGGGAGGAGGCTCCTATTCTCCGCACAACGAAGGCAACAACAGCAACGCCTCCTCTTCGTCTCCTCCTCCTCGCTACGTCCCCCGGGCCCGGTTCCGCCACGCCGCGGTCGCCCTCGACCTCTTCGCGCACTGCCCGCTGGCCGCCGACGCCCTCGTCGCCGCGGGCGCCGCGCGAGACCTGGAAGATTTGAGAAGGAGAGACGGAGACGCCGTTTTAATCTTTGGAGGGTACGCAGCAGATGGCACCGAGTTCGGAGACTCTGGATCTTTAGACGTGATGTGGGTCGACAAGAGAGGAAGCAGGGCGACGTGGGCGCCGCTGAGGACGCTGCCTGAGGAAGCCCGAGGGCGGCAGCGGCAGCAGCAGCAGCAGCAGCCGCAGCAGCCCGACGGAGGCGGCGGCGGCTTCCCCGCGGCCCGCTTCCACCACTCTGCGGAGCTCTTTTTAAGTCGCGGAGGCGGAGGAAAAGGCGGGCAGCAGAGGAGGCCCTGCGTCGTGGTGCTCGGCGGCGAGGGCGCCGGGGTCCGCGCGAGCGACTCTGGCGGCGGCGACGGAGACGCCTTCGCTGTTTCGAGGAGCGACTTTGACGACGACGACGACGACGACGACGACGGAGACGCTTTTGCTGCTTCGGCGGGAGCGACCAATGCCTCTGCTCCCTCCCCCTCCTCTTCCTCCCACCCGCCGTGCCCCACCACAGCCTGGGTCCTCGACCTCATCTCGCTCACCTGGCAGCGCAGGCGCACGCGGCCCGACCCGCGCGTCGCGAGCGGGCTCGCGGGGCTCTACTTCCTGGGCGGCGCGGGCACGACGCCGGCAGCCGCGGCCGCGGCGAGGGCGGCCGTCGCCGCCGCGCGGGCCCGCGCGCACCCGTGGCCCAGGGCCCTGCACCTGTCGACCACGAGGCACTGCCCGAGGACGGGCAGCCCGCAGCTGGTGGTACTGGGGGGATACAGGACGACGGCCGCGGGGGACGAGAACGACGGAGGGGGAGGAGGGACGGGAGGGGACGCGAGGGGCGCGGCGGCGGCGGCGGCATTTCGCGGCGGCGGCGGCTTCGACGGCCCCGGCGTCCTCCAGTCGCTCGCGCCGTGGGCTCTAGATCTCTCCACCTGGCAGTGGCACGCGGGACCGGCGGCTCTGCGGGAGGCGAGGGCCGCCGTCGAGCGGGCCGCCTCCGCGGCGGCGGCGGCGGCGGCGGGCAGCTCGGCCTCTGCTGCTGCTGCCGGCGGCTGCGGCGGGGGTGCCTCGTTCGGCCAGGTCTTCCCCCTCGGAAGGCCCGCTGCCGCCGCTTCCGACGCTGCTGCCGCTGCTGCCGCTGCTGCGGACGCTTCTGCTGCTGCCGATAGGTGGTGCCCCCCGGCGAGGCAGCGAGCCGGGGCGTGGAGACTCGGGTGCGACGTCGTCTGCGGGGAGACGCAAGACTGCGACGACGACGACGAAAGAAAAGGCGATGACGGCGCGGCGGCCGAAAAGAGGAAAGGGAAACCCGGCAGCCGCCCCCTCGCCCCAGCCGCCTCCCCGACCCCTCTGGCCGACGCGGCCCCCTGGCTCGTTGTCTCGGGGGGATCCCCGGCGGCCGGCGGGGGCTTCTTCGGGGACGCGCACGCCCTGCACCTCCCGACCCTCGCCTGGAAGCGCGGCGACGGCGGCAACGAGGCCCCCTCGCTCGCTCCCTCCTCCTCGCTCCCTCCCCTCGGCTCGAGCTCGGGACCGTCTGCCCCCTCCTGCTCTCGGCTGCTGGTCCAGGGAAGGCCCACGGGGCCCGCGAGGATAGCGGGCCACTCGCTGAGCGGGGGGCTGGCCTTCGGCGGGTGCATCCCGACGCTCGCCGGCGTCGTCCCCGTCGCGAAGATGGACGTCTTGAGCTTCTTCGGCGGTGGGGGGCTGCCAAAGAGCCCTCTTCCTCCTCCTCCTCCCTCTTCGCATCCTCCGTCTCCTTCTTCCACGAGGCCCGGTTCGACGGTCGCAGCGATTGGGGCGGGGTATGCGGGTGTGGCGGGGGGCGCGGCGGGGGCGCCCGGGTCTCGGACGCGGTCCCCCGCGAGAGCCGCGGCGGCAACGGCGGCAGTGGCGGCGGCAGCGGCGGCGAGAGCGGGGGGCGTGGACGCTTTGTCTTCTTCCTCCTCCACTCCTCGTCCTTCGCCTCCGGGCCCGGGGACGACCCCCCTGTCGTCTTCGGGCTCCCTGCTCGTCTCTGACGGTACGACCTTCAGGGTGTGGAGGGACGCGGCGACCGGGAGGCTCTACGGGGAGAGGACCGGCGAGGAAGAGAGGGCGACGGGGGGAGCTGCTGTTGTGGGGGCGGCTCCTGCTTCTGCTTCTCCTCCTTCGGAGCGATTCGACGCTCCTCTTTCTTTTTCTTCTTCTTCTCCAGCTCCTGATCTCCCCTCCCTGCCGGCCTTCGAGCGGCTTCGGCTCTCCAGCTCCGCGATCGAGAGCGGGGACGACTTCGATGGAGAGGAGGATTCGGGAGACGAGGAAGACGACGACGAGTTTGTTGCTGCTGCCGCTCCTGCCGTAGCAGCCGCTGCCGCCGCTGCCGCTGCCGCCGCCGCCGCCGCTGCGGTTGCCTCGGAGGCCGGAGATGTAGTCATTGCTACTGCTAATGCTGCTGCCGCCGCTGCTGCTGCTGCTGCTGTTGACGCACCCGTCGTCGGCGGCGGCGAGAGCAGCCGAGGGAGCGAGGAGGAGGAGGAACAAGAAAACGACGACGAGGACGGCGACGATGGAGAGAGCGCCTCTTCTGATTACAGTGACGACGGCGACGACACTGACGACGACGACAACGAAGGGCACGCCGGAGGGGCCTTTGCCGCCCTCGGGCGCTGCGTGCTTTCGTGAACAAGAACAAGCAAGAGAAGGCGGAAAAGAAACCGCGACCAAGGAAAACAAACCAAGTTAAAAAAACAAGAAGCTCCCCCTCTTTCTCGAAATCCGATAACAACCAAAAATTAGGTCTAAATTTAGATCTAAAGCTCACACTTTTTTTCAAATCCAAGGCAGGGCGACGCCGCTTCTCTCTTAGAACGTACCTCCCGCTGCTTGTGGCATGTGTTTTACACTCGTTCTGGCGCGGGACGGTGGCGGTGCTTATTTTTATCTGGCCCCTCTTGGGGTTGTAATAATTTCCTTTTCGATCTCTAGCCCGGAAATTATTTCTTCTCTCAAAGCGAGATCGCTTCAAGAACGAGAACGATTCTTGCTCCTTCTCATTCTTTATTTCGTCTCTCTCGCTCGATTGAGCTGCGCCTCGCGCCCGCCGTGACCACGGGATGATACGCGGCATCCGTGACCTCTGGCGGAGGTATCAGGGCTTTGGAAACGACGTAAGGAGAGAAAAAGTCTACTGAATCAATTTGAAATTGGGGCTGATGGAATCGAAGGCTGGACGAGATGGAGGAAACATCACCCCCCCCTCTTTCCCTCACTTTTTTCCCTACCACACAAACCAAAACCACCGTCAACAACGGCATCGACAGGAGCTGGAGACCATCAAGCGCTCCACGCTCGAGCTTAAAGCAGAGGTCGAGGCCTTGCGAGCGTCCGCGGCGGCGCGGAGGCAGGCCCTGGAGAGCGCGGCCCTCGGGGAGGCCAGGGCCGCGGCGGCGGCGCGGGCGGCCGCGGCGGACGCCGTCGCCGGCGCCGAGAGGGCTCTCGAGTCCGCCGGCGCGCGGGCGGACGCCGAGCTGCAGGCCGTCGTCAAGGAGAGGGCAGCACTGGTCGTGATGGAGGGCGAGCAGGCGTTGGAGAGGGTGATGCTGGCGGAGATGATGGAGGCTGCCGAAGCGGAGGAAGCGGAGCGGGAAGAGAAAAAGGAGAGCGACAAGGAGAGGAGCTGAGAAAGGAAAAGAGGAGAAACCTTAGGGTCTCGACACGCGGAACTCCAACAACTTTATATGGAACTAACTGTAAATTATGTAAAGCTCTTTAAGCAATTCGACTCCAATTCATTACAAATACGCGCAGAGACACGCACAGATTATACACAACAACGTTAGGATACAAGGGGAGAAAGAGCTGCTGCTGAAAAAAAGGGGGAGGCGGGGGGAGAAGGTCAACCTCGTTCCTCCTCATCCTCCCCCCTTCTTCTTCTCTCCTCTCCACTCTCTCATCTTCTCTCTCTCAATTATCTCAATACCCGCGCGTTTTGCTTTTCACACCAGCAGCTCCCTCCAGGCAGGAGAGAGCTGCCCTAGGTCCACCCCCCGCGAGGCCAGCCATCGGGCGTCGATGCGCCAAGAGGGAGGAGAAGACGTTTCTTTTTTCCTCTTCCTCGCTTCTGGTTTCTGTTGCTCCTCTTTGCCGCAGCCGCTCTCGCCCTCGCTGCCGGCTTTGCCCTCGCTGCCGCTGCGGGAGGCTACGAGCTCCTCGCGCCCGCGCCAATAGAGACTGGCGTCCTCGGAGCTCCAACCATTGACAGTCCTGAGGGTGAGGAGGGCGCGGGCTTTCGCCTCGGGGGACTGGAGGGAGAGAGCGTGCTGTTGGAAGGTGGAGTGGTTTTTTTTTTTTCAGGCGGGAAAAAAAAGTGAGAAAAGTAGCATCGAAAGCGGATGGAAAGAAAAGAAAAAGTCAAACGAAAATAAAAGTACAAACTGACTCACCGCGACGTCGTGTGCCTCCGGGCACAGCGCCCTCACGGCCAGCAGCGTCGCGACCCGCCCCTCGTCGTCGACGCGCCAGTGCTCGTGGGCCTCCACGGGAGCGGAACGAGATTCGCCCCGGTCTCCGTTCTCTCCTGCTCCGACGCCTCCTCCGCCGCCGACGCCGCCGGTGACCGAGCAGCGGAAGCCTGAGGCGACCGCCGCCTCCTTCGCGAGCCGCCTCCACTCGCTCTCTGGCAGGGCACCGGACAGCGGGCCCGCGCTCGAGATCGCCGACGGAAGGGCGTCGATCTCGAGCGGGGGCATGCCCGGTTTCAGGGCGACAGAGACGCCCCAGGGCCCGAGTCGCTCGCGGTCCCCTTCCTCGCCCTCGCCTCCGTCGCCTCCGTCGCCTCCGTCGCCTCCGTGTCCTCCGTGTCCTTCGCGTCCTTCTGCTTCTTCTCCTTCTTCCCGCCCCCCCTCTTCTCCTTCTTCTCGCTCCCCCTCTCCTCCCTCTTTCGGGTGGGCCCTCCCGACGGAGCGCACAAAGGCAAAGGCCGCATCCGCGTCCTCCGGCAGGGCCCTCTCCGTCTCTGCTCGAGGGACGTAGCCGATCTGCTCCTTGCCGTCGAGGGTCAGCACCGTCACGGCCCTCGGATCAAACGCGTTGTTCCTCTCTCGACGGAGAACGAGAGGCTGGTTCTTTCGCGCACAAGACGCGGCCCGCTGTCGTCCTTCGAAGGAGACTCCCGCCACGCGGAAGGTGAGGTCTGGGGTGGAGGCGCGGGCGCGGGCGCGGGCGAGGGCGGCAGGGAGAGGGGGGAGTCGAGGAGGGGGGGGAGGCGGAGGGAAAGAGGACGAAGAAGGCGACGACGACGACGACGACGACGAGGAGGAGACCGCTCGGACAAGGAATCCGTCGAGCCCGCCGCTCGGTGGTGGTCGCCCCGCTGCTTGTCGCCACTGGAGGCCCAAGAGGAGAGGTCGCCACATCTCTGAAGAGGAGGAGGAGCTGCTTGGCCTGCTGCTGCTCGCGACGGAAGCTCCTCCTAGGGGACAGCAACGCATTTGATCGCGTCGACCCTTCGAAGCGATGACGACGAAAAAAGTGAGTTTCCCAGCAGAGTTCGCTTTTGCAAAGGAAACAAAAAAAACGAAGAAAGCATCGGAATTTTCAAACCGTGCTTGCTCTCTTTTCTCTCTTCCGAAATCGATGTCGGGCCGCTACCTCGAGGAGATCATCCCTCGGGACAAGCCAGGCGCAGGCACCGGCGGAGGCCTCGGTGGCAGCGGCAGAGGAGCGGGAGCCTCGGGAGGGCGGCATGCGGGCGGCCGCGGCGGCGGCGGCGGCGGCCGGAGCGGCTTTGGTCGCGGAATGAATCGCGGCGGCCAGCTTCAGGCCCACCGAGGCGGCGGCGTCGACTCCAACAAAAAGCGCAAGGGCAATAGCGGCCTGGAGATCACGTTCGACCCGGCTGCGGTCAGGTGAGAGTTGATTGCGAGGGATGGAGACGGAGAGATGGAAAGGAGAAGAAGAAAACGATTGGCTAGATGCCGCAGTCGAAAACATTTTTTTTTTCGTTCCTCTTCAGCCTCCTTTTTTGCCTCTCCTCTCTCCACTCAATACTCAACGCCGCGATTCCCCCCCCCCCCCCCCCCCCCCCCCCC
>Ga0210003_1005234_pt1 | contig 10015 bp, 8 predicted proteins | sample LantaG_FD_182804 | JGI IMG/M metagenome (GOLD analysis project Ga0210003, IMG submission 182804) | Deep subsurface microbial communities from Baltic Sea to uncover new lineages of life (NeLLi) - Landsort_02402 metaG (SPAdes) (version 2) | ecosystem: Environmental > Aquatic > Marine > Oceanic >...
TTTTTTTTTTTTCTCTCTCTCTCTCTCTCTCTCTCTCTCTCTCTCTCTCTCTCTCTCTCTCTCTCTCTCTCTCTCTCTCCCTCTTTACTCAAAACCAAAAACTCACCCAAACGAGCTCGGGTTGCACGCCAGGTACCGTTCCGCAAACCTCTCCACGAGCCTGTCGATCTTCTGCGCCTCCCCGGGAAGCCGGAACCCGCTCAGAAAGACCCGCAGCGCCTCGTCAAACTCGAGGCCCGTGAAGTCGAGCCCTGCGACGTAGCGAGCGGTGACGCGCAGCGAGAACTCCTCCCTGTCGCCCAGCAGCTCGCCGATGGCGGCCTTGTCCAACCCGAGGGCCGCGGGCCTGCGCAGCAGCAGCGCCGCGACGGCCTCCTCGTCCTCGGCGGAAGGCAAGACGCCGGCGGCGGCGAGCGCGGCGAGCCCGGCCTTGGGCTTGCGGCCGAAGAGCGCGACGGCGGCCTGGAGCTCGCGCTTGTAGGCTCGGCGCGCCGCCAAAGCGGCCGGGGTCTGGGCGAGGGCGGCGGCGGTGGCGGAGGCGTTGGCGGCGACGGCGGCGGTGGCTGTCGTGTTTGCAGCTGCCGCTGCGGCGGAAGTCGCAGCAGCAGAGGCTGTGCGAGCAACGGCGAGACTCGCTCCGATGCCTCCTCCGCCACTTCCATCCGCCGCCAGCGAGGCCTCGGCAGCGGCGGCGTCCGCAGCGGCGGCCTCGACCAGCGCCGCGGCCTCCGCGTCGGCGGTGGCCGCGGCGGCGGCGGCAGCGGCGGCTGCGGCGCCCTCCTCCGCCTGCACCCACGCCGCCAGCGACCGCGGGATCGAGGCGAGGCAGGCCGCCGCGGCGGCGCGCATCGCCGACTCCTCCTGGGTGAGAGGAGGACGAGGAAAGGGAGAAGAGGCGTCTTTGGTTGCTGCTGGAGCGCCGTTTGGAGTGGCGGACGACGAAGAAGAAGCATTCGAACTCGCAGGAGCGGCAATGCGCGCGAGCGCCGCGACGGTCCTCTCGAGCAGGCTCGCCCCCTCGAGGTCGCAGTCGAAGTTGACGAACAGGTCGACGAGGAGCTGCCCGTCGGCGCAGACCCGCCCCAGGCAGCGCAGGGCGGCCGAGCGGGCGACGGGGTCGAGGGAAGGGTGCTGGAAGGGCTGGGGTTCCGAAGTACTTGCGGCTGCCGCTGCTGCGGCCGCTGCTGCTCCTGCCGTCGCCGTCGGCACGGGAGCGGTCTCCTCGAGCGGCGCGAGGAGCAGCATCGGATAAAACACCCCCGTCTCCGCCTTGAGCCCGGCGCGCAGCCTCAGCAGCGCCGCCGTGAACACGGCGGCGGCGAGCCTCGCGACGCCCGGGGTAGGGGACCGCGCGTTCTTCAGCAGGCACAGGCACAGGTGCTGCCGGAGCGCGGCCGCCAGCCTCGGGTCCCCGGCAAAGACGGGGCCGGCGTTCGAAACGACCGCGTGGAGCAGCTCGAGCGAGAGCACCTTCCCGCGGGCGAAGGCCGCCGCCGACGCGGCCGCTGCAGCAGCCGCGTCGGCGGCGCTTCCCGAAGAGTAAGAGGAGGAGGCCGCGCCGTCGAGCAGGCTGGAGTCGGCGCGGACGGAGAGCTTGCAGAGCGCGCGGAAGACGAAGTAGGAGTCGCGGCGGAGCAGCGCCGGGACATCGACCGACGTCTGTTCTTGTTCTTCATGATCTTTTTCGACGACGGAGGAGGTTTTGGCGGCGGCGTCCGCGGCGGCGTAGGTAGGCGAGGAGCAGAGCGAGGCCGAGCCGGCGCGAGTGGTGGCGACGGAGAGAGCGGTCTCGAGGGCGGAAGCGGAAGCGGAAGCAGAAGCGTCGGCGGCGCCAGCGCCGGAAGCAGAGACGCCTTGGGCGGTCGAGGGCCTCTCTGCCGCCCCCGCCCCCGCGCCCGCGCCAGCCCCTGCGCGCCCGCCAAAGGCGGCGTCAAACTCCGTCCCCGCTCGAGCAAGGGCCTCCGTCGAAGGGTTGGAGAAGCTGCTGCTGTTCCCCGTGCCAAGCATGGCCCCCAAGGCGTCGGCGAGGAAGGAAGCGCCAGAGCTGTTGTTGCTGCTGTTACTCTGACCTCCTCCAGCCGCGTTCCCGTTGTTGTCCATTGCGCCTGCCCCCCAGACGAGCATCATCGCCGTGACTGCCGCGTCCGGAGGTAAGGCCACCGGAGGCAGGACCGCCGAGCGGCACCCTGCCTCCATCCGGGCGAAGACCGAGGTCGCGACCTGCAACAGCGTCGCCCTCGCGGCGGCCGCAGCTGCCGGCGAGCACCTCCTCGATCCGTGGATGCTGAACGCGGCGCGCAGGAGCAGGAGCAGGGCCGAGCCGTGCACGTGCAGGCGCGGGGAGGTGGCCGCGGACAGGAGGCCGCGCAGCGTGGCGAGGTCGCGGGCCTCCTCCTCGGCCGAAGAAGCAGCGGAAGAGGTGCTGCCGCCAGCCTTTCCGCTGCTCCCTGTCGTCGCCCCGTCGGCGCACCGGCAGAGGATAGCGACGGCAGCGGCGTGCGGCCTCAGCGAGGGGACCCCCTTGGCGCGGGCGCTGATCGCGGCGGCGGCGGCTGTCGAGGAGGAGATGGCGCCGAGAGGAGAAGAAGAAGAAGCAGAGGTGGAGGCTTCGTTTTCGCCACCGCCGCTCTCGCTCGCCACCTTCCTCCCTTCTCCTCCTTCGAGATTTTCTTCCTCGGGATCGATAATAACGCCCCTGAGGCTGTGCACCGCCCCGCCGAGCACGCCGTGCGCCACCATCCTGTGCAGCGCGTCGGCGGCGGCGGCCGAGAGCCTCGCGTTGCCCGTCTCCACGGCCGACGACAGCAGCGCCATCAGCTGCGCGGCGCCGCGCTCGGGCACCGAAGAGAAAAAGCCGACGTCGGAGCTCGCCGCGTCGGCGTCGGCGCTGCTGCTGCCGCCAGCGTCCGCCTGCTTCTCGGCAGCGTCGCCTTCATCGTCGGCGTCGTTTGCTCCTTCCGTCGTCTCTGGTGCCTGGGCGGCAGGAGCGGGAGCAGGAACAGGAGCGACGACGATGACTTCCTCCCCCGGCTCGCACCTCCTCAGGACTCGCTCCAGGTCGTCCAGCAGCGCCTTCGCCCTGCTCGCGAGCTCTGCGAGGTCTTTTTTAGAAGAAGATACCTCAACTATGGTCTCGAGGCAGGGACGCACGAGCGAGGCCGGGGAGGGCGGGGAGGGAGGGACGGCGGTTGCGACCGGCGCCGCGGCCGCGGCCGCGTCTGCTGCTGCTGCGGTGGTGGTGGAAGAAGCCATCTCTGATTCCGATTCCAATTGCTTCTACTTCTTCTGCTTCTGCTTGGGCGTGAAGTGGCCGTCCAGGAGCGCAGAGAGCTGGTCCTGTTGTTTGGTTCGAGGTGGTGGTGGTGGTGGTGGCGCGAGGTGGAGGTGAGTGAGAACGAACGAAAACGAGCGTAAGGCGCGCCTTCATCGACGCCATGGCTCTCTCTTCCTCTTTCTCTTTCTCTTTCTCTTTCTCTTTCTCTTTCTCTTTCTCTTTCTCCTCTCCTCCCATCCCTCATGGTCGCTCTACCACTCTTCCATCCCCTTCTGCATCCTACCTTGGGAAGCCTCGCCACCCAGCGAATGAACAGGGAGGCAGAGAGCGCGTCCGAGGCCGTCAGGGAAGCTCGAATGTCGCAGGAGGTGCCGTTGCTCGACGACGCCGAAGAAGAAGAATCGATGCCTCCTGCTCTTCCTCCTTCGCGGCCCAGAGCTCGGACGTTGGCGACCGCCTTGGCTCGCACGGGTCCCTCGGGGAGGCTCGCCGCGGCGCGCAGGAGGCTGCGGTAGGCCGAGGCTGCTGCTGCTGTCGCTGCTGCTGCTTTCTCGAGCGTGTTCTTTGAGGGCCGAGGCGGCATGGATTAGAACAGCAGCGAAGAAGAAAATGGAAGAAAAAAAACTGTTCGGTGAGCTCTCTTCACTTTCTCTTTTTTCTTTCTTCTTCTCTTTTCCTTCTTCTTCTTCCCTCTCGACACCCTCTCGAGATGTCCGACCCCTTACAGTTCGCGTCGCTCACGCTCGACGACGACGACAACGACAACAGAGGCGTGCTCGCCCCGGAGGAGACGGCGACCTTCGCGGCCGCCGCTTCCGAGACCAACGCCGCTGAGGAGCGAAGCGCCATCGATGTCGACGAGCCTCTCGCTGCTGCTCCTGCTCCTCTTCCAGCTGCTGCTCCCGCCTCCTCCTCGTCCTTCCCCGACGAGCCCCCGCCTCCCTACGAGTCGATCATCATGGGGACGGCGAGCGCCATGGTGCGTCGATTGGAGGAAGAGAGGGCGCGGAAGAGGGGTAGAAAGGGAATGGAGAAAGAGGATGAATGCACAAGAAGAAAAAAAAAACGATGGTCGCGTCGTCGGCGTCGTTGTCGAGAAGAAACTCTCGACCTCGACCTCCTCCCTTCCTTCCTTGGCGCCTCCCACCTTCTCCTCGCGCTTCCTCTCTCTCTCTCTCTCTCAACTCTCACACGATCGATCTCTTGAAATTCAAACCAAAACAATCCACAAGCAGCCGGCCTCGCAGCAGCAGCAGCGGCAGCAGCAGCAGCAGCGGCAGCCTTCTCCGCCCTTTGCCGACAGCACCACCGCCGCCGCACCTCATCCTCCCTCCTCCTCTCCCTCCTCCTCATCGACCCCGCAGCCCGAGCTCGAGGTCTCCGTCTCCGACCCGGTCAAGCACGGAGAGGGGGTCTCTGCCTTCGTCTCCTACAAGGTCCAGGCGAGGAGCTGCAGTCCGGGAGGCAGCAATTCCACGCCGGCCTCCCGCGCCCTCGCCGCCGCGCCGGGCGCCGTCGTCATCCGCCGCTTCCGGGACTTCCAGTGGCTCCGCGCGCGCCTGGCCTCGACCCACCGCGGGGCCATAGTTCCCCCCTTGCCCGAAACGTCCATCCTGCAGAAGTACGCGCTGTCGGCTGACTTCATCGAGGGCCGGAGGAGGGCGCTGGCGCTCTTCGCCGCGGCCGTCGCGGCGCACCCGGAGCTGCGGCACTCCGAGGACTTCGCGGGTTTTGTGGCCGAGGCAGAGGACGACTGGGCTCTCAGGGTCGCGAGGGTCGCCGCGACCGACGCGGAGGCGGCGGCGAGGGCGCAGGCGCTGGGGCTGGGGGCGCTGGGGGCAGCCGCGGCGGAGGGGGTCGGGCGAGGAGGAGGTGAAGGAGGGAGTGGAGGAGCGGCTGAAAACGGCAGCGGTGATGGAATCATCATCTCTCACGCCCCTTCTTCGTCGTCCTCTTCCGCCGCGTCGCCCTCGGCTGCCTCGGCCAAGAGGCGCGTCGTCGCCGCCCTGGCCTCCCTGAGGGGCCTGGGCCAGGCGGCGGCCGCCTACGCGCAGGGAAGACCCGTCGACGAGGTCGGCGCCCTCGCGGCGGCGGCCGGCGGCGTCGGCGGCCTCGTCGGCGGAGGGCTCGGCGGCGGCGACTCGCTCGGCGGCGCGGGAAGCGGGATGAGCTCCTCTGCCGCCGTCGCCGCGGGAGAGGACCCGGAGTTCCTGAGGTCGAGGGAGTACCTGACCGCGCTCGAGGGGCATTTGGCGGAAGTAGCCAAGCAGGCGTCGAGGCTGGTGAAGAAGCAGGCGGCGGCGGGCGCGGCGCTGGCCGAGTTTGGGACCGCGGCCGCGGCGCTGGCAAGACACGAAGGGAGTGGAAATGGAAATGGAGTCGCGAGTCAAAACGGCAACGCCGCCTCTTCCACCGCCCTCACCAACGCCCTCGTCGCCCTGGGCCACCACACGCAGAACCTTTCGCGCCAGGCGCAGCAGGACGCCGAGCGGCTCTCCCGCGAGCTCGAGGCCCCGCTCAAGGACGCGGCGCGGTCGGCGCGCGCCGCGCGCGAGGCCGCGGCCGACCGCTTGAACGCCTTGGCCGCTTTGTCTGCCGCCAGGGCCTCTGTCGAGGGCCGCAGGGCCCGCCTGACCAGGCTCCGCGGCACCCCTGGCACTCCGGCCCCGAAGCTCACGCAGGCGGAGAGCGACGTGCTGGCGTCGCAGGCGGCGGTTGAAAGTTTACGGAAGAGCTACGCCGCCGTCGTCGAGAGGACGGGCCGGGAGCTGCCGCGGTGGCGGCGGGAGGGGGCAGGGGAGCTGGGCAGGGTCCTGGAGAACTGGGCCACGGCGCAGGCCGAGAGCGCGCAGGGGGCCGCGAGGGTATGGAGGGCGATGGCGCCTGCTGCTGCCGCCGCCGCTGCTGCAGCTGCGGCGGAGAGGGGGTGAAGGAAAGAGAGAGAGGAGAGGCCCGAGTAAGTAAAAAAAAAAAAAAAACGGGAAAAAAAATTGGACCAAAAAGCCAGCTCTCTTTCCCACTCTCTTTATCTCTCCCCCTTCTTTCTCAAACTAGTGGAAAAAGAAAACTTCGAGGAAGAGGATTCCGAGTATGATTGCGCCTCCAACGGGTACGCCGCGAGCCAATTGGCACTTGTGATGTCGGATCGAAGCAATCCGACACCCGCACGCGGGCTCGGACTTGTTTCACGGGGAGCGGAAGACCTCGCGGCGGGGGGCTGGGGCAGGGATGGTCGTTTTTTTTATCGGCATCGACGTTTTTCTGCTCGTCGACCTCTCGTCCATCTCCACCTCCTCTTTCTCACACCCCACCCCACCCTCCTCCCCCATCAACCACCAATCAAAGCAGGCTCGGCGCTCCAGCAGGGCCGCGCGACAATGCTCGCGAGGCCGTGCGTGCAACAGAGAGCCAGGGCCACCGCCGGCGCGAGGCGAATGCGCCCGTCGCGGAAGACGGCGGCGGCGGCGGCGACCGACAACGGAAACGGCAGCGCCGCCGCGGGCGATGCTTCCTCTTCGTCTTCGTCGGCGTCTTCCTCCTCCTCGTCAGCTTCCACCTTCGACCCCAGACTCAGTTCGGACGAAATCGAGCTCTGGGACGACAACGGTGGCCCTCCCACGCCGCTGCTGGTGAGTTGACTGAAAGAAAGAGAATTGGGCGGAAAGGAGAAATCAACGGTGACGCCGTCGAACAAACCTCAGCCGCGTGTTTTCTTTTTCTTTTTTCGCCGACAAGACCCTCACCCTTTCTTCTTCTTCCTCCTCCTCCGTCCTTTCTCTCTATCTCCTCTTCTTTCTCCCTCTTCCTCTTCACCACCACCAACAGGACACGGTCAACTACCCGGTCCACCTCAAGAACCTCTCCCTCCCGCAGCTCCGCCAGCTGTGCAAGGAGCTCCGCAGCGACATCATCCACACTGTCTCGAAGACGGGAGGGCACCTCGGCGCTTCCTTGGGCGTGACGGAGCTGACGGTCGCGCTCCACTACGTGTTCAACACGCCGGACGACAGGATCGTGTGGGACGTGGGGCACCAGGCGTACGGGCACAAGATCCTAACCGGTGAGACGAGTTTTTTCCTTTGTTCTTCTTCTTCTTCTTTTGTTTCGGGGGAGTTGAGAGAAGAAGAGAAGCAGAAGAGAGAAAGAGAAAAAAAACACACAAAAAACTCACCTTTTTTTCCCCCCTCTTTCCTCCCTCTCCCACCCACACCCCACACTCTCCGACCACCTCCCCCCCCACCCCCCACCCACCCACCCACACACCGCCAATCCCCAGGCCGACGCTCCAAGATGTCCACCATCAGGCAAGGCGGCGGCCTCTCCGGGTTCACCAACAGGACCGAGTCCGAGTACGACCCTTTCGGCGCGGGCCACTCCTCGACGTCGGTCTCGGCGGCCCTGGGGATGGCCGTCGGCCGCGACTTCAAGGCGCGCAAGAACAGCTGCATCGCCGTGATCGGCGACGGAGCGATCACGGGCGGGATGGCCTACGAGGCGATGAACCACGCCGGCTTCCTCGACACCAACATGATCGTGATCCTGAACGACAACCAGCAGGTGTCGCTTCCCACTCAGTACAACGGCAAGAACCAGGACCCCGTGGGCGGGCTGTCTTCGGCGCTGGCGAGGCTGCAGGCCAACAGGCCGCTGCGCGAGCTCCGCGAGATCGCCAAGGGCGTGTCGAAGCAGCTTCCGGAGCCGCTGCAGGAGGCGACTGCCAAGATCGACGAGTACGCGCGAGGCATGATCTCGGGTTCCGGGTCGACTTTGTTCGAGGAGCTGGGCCTTTACTACATCGGGCCGCTCGACGGGCACAACCTGGACGACCTGATCGCGGTGCTGCAGGACGTGAAGTCGGCCGCGACGGTCGGGCCTGTGCTGGTGAGAGGAAGTTCGAGTTTTGAGAGAGAGAGAGAGAGAGAGAGAGAGAGAAAGAGAAAAGAGAAAACAAGAAAAAAAAACCAACTTTTTCTTTCTTTTTTCCTCCACCTTCTCCCAACCCAACCCAACCCAACCCCGATCTCCTTCAGGTCCACGTCATCACCGAGAAGGGCCGCGGCTACGCGCCCGCCGAGGCCGCCAGCGACAAGATGCACGGCGTCGGCAAGTACGACCCTCGCACGGGCGTCCAGGTGAAAGCCAAGACGAAAGCGGGGTCCTACACAAACTACTTCGCCGACGCCCTGGTCGCGGAGGCGGAGCTGGACTCGCGCGTGATCGGGATCCACGCCGCGATGGGCGGAGGGACGGGGATGAACAGGTTCGAGAGGAGGTTCCCCGATCGGACCTTCGACGTCGGGATCGCCGAGCAGCACGCCGTGACGTTTGCTGCCGGGCTGGCCACCGAGGGCTTGGTCCCCTTCTGCGCGATCTACTCTTCTTTCCTGCAGCGAGGCTACGACCAGGTGGTCCACGACGTCTCCCTGCAGAACCTGCCCGTGCGGTTCGCGCTCGACAGGGCCGGGCTGGTCGGCGCCGACGGCGCTACGCACTGCGGCGCCTTTGACACGGCGTACCTGGGGTGAGCTTTTTCAAAGTTGTTTTTCCTTTTCCTCGTTTTTTTTTTTTTTGACTCCATTTCCGGATCTTTTCTACCTCTTTCTGCTGCTCTCGACGCGCTCTCTCGCCTCCCGCGCACCTCGCTGACCAAATCTAATCGAAAAACGCCGAAAACACAACCAAAAACAGCTGCCTGCCCAACATGGTGCTAATGGCCCCTTCGAATGAGGCCGAGCTCTGCCACGCCGTCGCCACCGCCATCGCGATCGACGACCGCCCCTCGTGCCTGCGCTTCCCTCGCGGCACGGGCATCGGCGTCGACATGGCCGCCGCGGGCGTCAACCCTGCGACCTTCAAGGGCAAGCCCTGGGAGATTGGTAAGGGAGTAGTGCGGAGGTCGGGGCGCGACGTCGCCTTTGTCTGCTATGGCACTCTTGTGAATTCGGCCCTCGAGGCCGCCGAGGTGCTCCAGCAGCAGGCCGGGGTCTCGGCCACCGTCGTCGACATGCGCTTCTGCAAGCCGCTCGACACGGCGCTGCTGCGGCAGCTGGCCAAGGAGCACGAGGCGATCGTCACCGTCGAAGAAGGCGCGATCGGCGGGTTTGCCGCGCACGTGATGCAGTTCTTGGCCCTGGACGGCGCTCTCGATTCCGGAAAGCTCAAGATTAGGCCGATGACGCTTCCGGACCACTACATCGAGCACGGGACGCAGGCGGACCAGCTGGCAGAGGCCGGGCTTTCGAGCTCGCACATGGCGGCGACGGCGCTGTCGGTTTTAGGGAAAAAAGACGCGGTCGCGAGCGTGCGCGCCGCAGCGGGGAGGATGGTTTGAGTGAGTGAGTGCGAGATATTTTGAGGTTTTCTTTTCGTGTTTCGGGGAACTTTACGGCGATTCATTCGGGAGAGAGAGAGAGAGAGCAGGAGAGAGAGAGGATGAGAGACTGCGCGCACGGGAGAGAGAGAGAGAGAGAGAGAGAGAGAGAGAGAGAGAGAGAGAGAGAGAGAGAGAGAGAGAGAGAGAGAGAGAGAGAGAGAGAAAAAAAAAAAAAAGAGAGAGAGAGAGAGAGAGAGAGAGAGAGAGAGAGAGAGATGATAACAACAAAAGCAGAGAGAGACTTGAGTGTGTGCGTTTTATTTCTTCTTTTCGTTTTTTTCGTTCTTCTTCTTCCCAATGAAGCAATTTTCGATCAATAATTTGTGTGTGAGCTGAAACAGAGAAAAAGAAAAGGACGCGATTCTTTA
>Ga0210003_1005235_pt1 | contig 10010 bp, 15 predicted proteins | sample LantaG_FD_182804 | JGI IMG/M metagenome (GOLD analysis project Ga0210003, IMG submission 182804) | Deep subsurface microbial communities from Baltic Sea to uncover new lineages of life (NeLLi) - Landsort_02402 metaG (SPAdes) (version 2) | ecosystem: Environmental > Aquatic > Marine > Oceanic >...
TCAGGGTCGGTCATAGTGGATCCATGGCGCCGCATGCCGCACACAGCAGAACACACTGTGATCCATTATGGAAACACACGTGGCGGTGATAGCCCAAGGCGTTAAAATCTATAACCTGGATGTGTTTTGGGATGACCAACATCGGCATCTCGACTACATCCACGAAGCATTCAATGACCCTGAGGATGTGCAGCGTTGGCTGAAACAGGGTTATCAGAGCAAGATCTGCGGCGATCTCTGTGACATGCGACACACACTGCCGACTTGGAACACAGAATTTGTGCGGCACTTTGCAGCGCAGGGCTGGCAGGACATTGGTTGCGCTTACTATCGCATGACTTCAGGCACCGTGATGCCGGTGCATCAGGATCGCTATGTGACCTACCAGGCCCTGTTTGATCTCCATGATCGACCCCACAGCATACGGCGAGCACTGGTGCTGCTGGAGGATTGGCAGTCCGGACACTACCTTGAAGTGGCCAGCGAGCCCTTGGTGGCCTGGCGTGCAGGCACCGTGGTGGAGTGGCCGTACGACACACCACACATGGCTGCCAACCTGGGGCTCACACCCAGATACACGCTGCAGATCACAGGACACCTGTGAAGATCTGCAGTCGCAATGAGTGGGACCCACTGCGCACAGTGATAGTGGGCTCGGCCACGCAGGCCAATTGGCCCAGCACGGATCCGGTGTTCGCGCAGGAGTCAGAAAAAACCACCTGGACACAGTCCGCAGTGCCTGCAGGTGTTGTGCCTGCCTGGCTCACCGAAGAGGCCGAACAAGATCTTGATGCACTGGTCACGGTGCTGACACAGGCCGGAGTCACTGTGCATCGTCCTAAAGCCATGGATTTTGTTGGCCTGGATGGCATGTACAACTACTGTCCACGAGATCGCCTGCTGATCGCCGGTGACACCGTGGTAGATCCCGCCATGCTGTATCCCTGCCGTGACATGGAACTGGATGCCTATCGCCCTGTGGTGGACGGTGCTGCACGCTATCTGCACATGCCCCGTCACGAAGGCATGATCCTGGACGCTGCCAATGTGTGCAGACTGGATGATGCATGGCTGTTCCTGCACAGTGCCAGTGGCAATCTTGCAGCCTATCACTGGCTGTGTGATCAGTTTCCTGACATCACCATTGAGATCTGCGATTTCTACTCCGGCGTGCACATTGACAGCACCATCGTGCCGCTGCGCCACGGCACTGTGATGCTGAACGCCAGCCGAGTGACCGAACAAAACTGTCCACGGGTGTTCAATGGCTGGCACAAGATCTGGATCACAGACTGTGTGGCCCAGGATTTCTATCAATACCCCTATGCCAGCAAGTGGATTGGTATGAACTGTTTCAGCATATCACCAGACACTGTAATCGTAGATGCTGCACAGACAGACATAATTACACAGTTAGAACAGCTGAAGTTCACTGTTGTTCCTCTCACACTGCGGCACAGCCGCACCCTGGGGGGTGGATTCCACTGTGTGACGCTGGACCTCTGGAGACAACATGATTGACACAAAAAACATGCAGGATTTCGTGCAGGATCAGATCAGATCAGCCGTGGACGACTATGTGGCTTCGGTGATCACAGATGATGCCTGGAGCCAGGCCCTGGAACAGCGCATCGTGCAACATGTGCAGGATCGCATCACTGCGAGATTCAGCAACATTGAGACTGTGCCAGATCTCATTGACACTGTGAAGGCCAGTGTGCGCACACTGATGGAGCAGGGGCATGTGCCCGGCATCGGTCAGTACATAGATCAGATCACAGTGACCCGTGTGATAGATCAGGCCGTGGAACGTGAAATCCAGACCAGCATGAACAACATGATCATGGATCCGGCCTGGATCGCCAAGATAGAGACCCTGATCAACCAGACATACGCACAGCGCCTAGCGGAATGGATCAGCAAGATTGATGTCAACAGCCTGGTGCTGTCGCACATTGATGCCAGTGTGGATCGCTGGCAAGATCGGCTCAAACAGGATTTTGCCACCAGAGGCATACAGGATCAGGCCCTGACCACAGAGCTCACTGTGTCGCCGGGTGCAGTCACAGTCACCAATGAACTCAAGGCTCAGACCTTGACCATACAGGATTCCGCTGATGTGCAGGGCAATCTGCAGGTCAACAATCTCATACTGCGCGGCAGCATCAACACCGACAACAGATCCTGGACCGAACTTAGTGAACGCATCGCGCAGGACACTCTCAGCCTGATCACAGACCAATGGCGGCAAGATCTAGTGGCCGAGGTCTTGCTGCATGCCAAAGGTCAAGGCATCGAATTCCAACATGTGCTGTTGGACAAACAACCTCTGGTGCAAGATCATGCCTTGAATCCCAGTATCCGGCATAGCCAATTGCAGACCGTGGCCACCCTGAAAAATCTCACTGTGGCCGGCGACGTGGATCTCTGCGGTACTGTGCATGTGAAAGATCGCCGCCTGGGTGTGAACACCCTGGATCCTGAAATGGCACTGAGTGTATGGGACGAAGAGGTGGCCGTGGTGTGTGGCAAACTGCGACAGAATCATGCGTTCATAGGCACAGCGCGCGGCCAGAGTCTCAGCCTGGGTGTGAATCGCAAGAACTATCTGGACATCGACACTGACGGCATGGTCACAGTGAAAACACTGCGCATAGATCGACATCGCGTGAGTTTCGCAGCGCAGGTGCCGGGCTACTCAGGCACGCGGGGAGACTGGGTGTTCAACAGTGATCCCAATGACGGTCAACCTTTTGCCTGGGTGTGTCTGGGTGCATTCCGATGGCAACCCTTGAGATCCGCAAAATGAAGATCAGTTGGGTAGTGGCCGCGGAACACCGTATCGATCCTGTGATCAACTTGGACGAAATCAAGTCAGTGGGGCCCATATGGGGTTCATGGCAGACCTGGCGGGCCTGTGCCACAGACAATGTGATCTGCCATGAACAACAGCGCTGTCGAGATCTCTTGAATCGTGCATTCCAGGCAGTGTGCAATTTCTATGTGCCCAGATCCTTGTACGAAAATCTGTCACGACCTCTGGGCGTGCGCCTCTATGACGGTGCCTTTGACCATGACATGGACAACATAGAAGACATCATAGCCATGCATCTTGCTGCCGCTACCAGCGACATCGTGTTGTTGTTGGGATTTGATCTCCGGATACCAGACCCTGTGGCAGATCGGCTTGTGCAGCACAAATTGACGAATCGACACGGGCTCATGCGCAGCGCCATGGTAACAAACGGTTCAACACAATGGGTGGCAGTGGACACAGTGGATTTGCACAGCAGTTACCAGACTCTGCCCAATCTCACTTGTGATCTACTGCCAAATGTGCTACAATTATTGACTTAAACAACATCTGGTGACACTCTATGACTGGTCGTGTGGGTTTCTGTTGCAAATGGCTTACCAGTCCGGACGAATGTGGCGGCATGAAGGTCAACGCTGCCAACCGTGAGCTCAACGGCAGATCAACCACCATGCGCTGGCTGAGAGAACACGCAGACGAAGCGGAGCAGCGCCAATGGGACATCATGAACCACAACGCTCGTGCGGCCTTGAACATGGTGGAGACAGTGGGTGCGCTGCGTCCCGAACTGAGGATGGTGCGCCTGGGTAGCGAGATGCTGCAGGGCTACACCGAAACCAACTGGAAGGCCTGGTGGCAGCAGCCAGACGTGCAGCGCCATTGTGAAAAGATCTTTGGTCCCATCGGTGATCGCGCACGTGAACTGGACGTTCGCTTGAGTTTTCATCCGGGCCAGTTCTGTTGTATCGTATCGGAAAATCCCGGCATTGTTGAACGGAGTCTGCTGGAATTAGAATACCACGCAGACATGGCCCGTTGGATGGGATATGGTAAAACCAAATTGGATTTCAAGATCAATGTGCATCTGAGCGGCAAACTTGGGGTTGATGGATTTGATGCAGCCTGGTCTCAGATGAGTCCTGAATTGAGAAATTGTCTCACTTTGGAGAATGACGAATATCAAATTGGATTAGACGATCTCGTATCACTGAAAGACAAGGTAGGCATTGTGTTGGATGTACACCATCATTTGATCAAGACCCATAAATATATTTCTGCCGATGATGATCGTATCAAGCATGTGATCGAAAGTTGGCAGAATCGCCGTCCGGTGATGCATTACAGTCAAAGCCGGGAATCCTATCTTGTTGATCACGATCCTGAAACCATGTTTGACATCGATCATCTCTTGACTCAAGCATACAAGAAATCCAAACTACGAGCACATTCTGATTTCATGTGGAATCAGGCAGTCAATCGTTGGGCTCAACAACACTGGACCTGGGCTGACATCATGGTCGAAGCCAAGGGAAAAAACCTGGCTTCCTTCGATCTGGTCAGTCGTTGGAAAGAATCCATCTGAATCTTTTTTTACTGTCTTCGTCAATATAGGCTTTTCTTTTGAGTCCTGCGTATTTTATTTTTTTAGTTTCGCAACCGGCCAATGTTCTTGCAGATCTTTGCTCTGGGGTCATTTTAGAATTTCTTGTCGCTGCAGACTTTTTGTAAGCCTCGATGGCTTGTGGACTACGTTTTTCTCCGCGACGAGATTTTAGTGCATTGATTTGATTTTCTCGTTTTGCTGGATCCTGCCAACGAGCAATCATTGACTTTCTAATAGATTCTTTGCCTTCATCTGTCTTGATATCTTTGCCTCTGTTTACATCGCCAAGTCTTTGTTTTACTTGCTCTGTGTGGGTTTTTTGATAGAATCCGTTAGATGTACCTCTCAAGATTGGTGGATTGGCATTTTTACAAATATTGGAAAGATTTTCAATGCCAATTTTTTTAATCAGTTCTTCTTCGAGATTCATCGACTGTTCTTTGGATAAGTCTCTTTTGACAATTTCGACAATGACTTGTTGGCCGTTTTTTTGTATTTTTTTTATAATACGATCTTTGTGAGGGTTATTGCACCCGCTGGTAAAGTTCAAATGACTGTATGCTCTTTTGTCTTTGCCTTCACCCACATAGAAAGGTTTATCTGTGCGCGGATCGATAAGTTGGTAAACATAGTATTCGTTCATACACTTATTTAGTGTATTGGCATCGGAAAAGGACTCGATGATTACCCGCAAAAATGTACAGGCAACCTGGCAATGGATACGCCAAGACTGGCAGGGCAATCCGCTCAGGTTCGCAGTGGAGGTCCTGGCCTGGGCCATTTCCATTGGCTGCAGCCTCTGGATGGCAGCCACGGTGCCCACACCACCCTTGATCTGGATCTATCCCTGGTTTATCATCGGCTGCGTGATGTATGCCTGGGCTGCATGGACCCGGCAGAGTTTCGGCATGCTGGTAAACTATCTGCTGCTGATCACCATAGACTCAGTGGCCTTGGCACGCATGTGGATTACCTAGTCACTTTTTCGCCGTGGGTCGTTTCACCGCAGGTTTACGAGCAGCGGCGCGTGACACGGTTTTCTTGACCTGTGCCTTGGCCCGGGTGGCAGTGCGTTTTACTTCCTGTTTGACATTGGTGACGGCGGCTGTGACATCGGCGCTGTCTACCTTGCCGTCTTGGTTGACATCAAGCACCTCCAACCCTTTCACACCAGAATTCTTGAAAACGATAAGAGCTATCACTACCACGATCACTGCTGCTGCGATTGCTAGTTCCATTTTGATCTCCCTTTGAACAATGGTCTCGTACTTAGCCGTAAGTACAGTGAGTAACAGCCGATCTTGCACAGCCCTGCTGCAATGCCGTAAATACCAGTCTCATCAAGGATCTCCCCATGCTCAACACCGTGCCCCGCACTGACAGGATCGCATTTCCCATTTACATGGACTACTCCTCCACCACACCCATGGACGAACGCGTGGTTGATGCCATGTTGCCCTACATGCGCGAACAGTTTGGCAATCCTGCCAGCCGCACCCACAGTCTGGGCTGGAATGCCGAACATGCAGTGGAACAGGCACGCACACATGTGGCCAATCTCATCGGTGCCGATCCACGCGAGATTGTGTGGACCAGTGGTGCCACAGAAAGCAACAACCTGGCGATCAAGGGCGCTGCCACATTCTACAGGGCGCGTGGTCAGCACATCATCACTGTGAAAACCGAGCACAAAGCAGTGCTGGACACCTGTCGAGAACTGGAACGCGCAGGCTTCACAGTGACCTATCTGGACGTGCTGCCGTCCGGACTCATAGACATGGCCGCGTTGAAGGCCGCCACCAGGCCTGACACTGTGTTGATCAGTGTGATGATGGTGAACAACGAAATCGGTGTTATACAGGACATTCCAGGCATTGGCGCCTGGTGCCGGGAGCATGGCATCGTGTTCCATGTGGATGCTGCACAGGCCACTGGCAAGGTCGCCATCGATCTGGCCACGCTGCCAGTGGATCTCATGAGCCTGTGTGCACACAAGACCTATGGTCCCAAGGGCATTGGCGCACTGTATGTGCGGCGTCGGCCTCGCATCCGCATCGAAGCACAGACGCACGGTGGTGGACACGAACGTGGCATGCGATCGGGCACCTTGCCCACACATCAGTGTGTGGGCATGGGAGAGTGTTTCCGCATTGCACAGCAAGAGATGGAGACAGAAAATGCTCGTGTCCTGGAGCTGCGCAACATGCTGTGGCAGGGACTGGCCAGCATCGAAGAAGTGTATGTGAACGGTGACATGCATCAGCGTGTGCCGCACAACCTCAACATCAGTTTCAACTACGTGGAAGGTGAAAGCATGATCATGGCCCTGAAAGAACTGGCAGTGAGTTCAGGATCAGCCTGCACATCGGCCAGCCTGGAGCCCAGCTATGTGTTGCGCGCACTGGGCCGCAATGATGAACTGGCACACAGCAGCATCCGGTTCTCCATTGGCCGCTGGACCACCGCTGCTGAAGTCACCTATGCTGTTGATCTTGTGCGGCACAAAATAGCGCGACTGCGTGGCATGAGTCCTTTGTGGGACATGCATCAAGAAGGCATTGACATCAGCGCCATACAATGGGCAGCACACTGACCCGTGATGCATTTTGTCAGTGACCGTGACGTGTATGATGCCTGTGCAGTGGACTGGCTCTGGATCTTTGACAAACTGATCGTGGCACGCCGGCAGGGCATCCGAGCAGCACCAGCCGGCATACCTGTGCCTGTGAGCGCAATGTACATCGTGCGACCTATCATGAACATGCGCATGATGGGGCGTGGAGCCCAGAAGATCTGGATGGCAGCCGGTGATGCTGACACCGTGCCGGATGGATTTTTCTGGAGCGAAGTGCTGCGTGGCCGACATGTGTCAGTGGACTATCACTGGGGTCAGCAGGCACTCACTGTGCAGGGTGAACGAGATGATGTAGACCGGCAGGATCGTTTCTGCCGTTGGCACCGCATACAGGAATCTCGGCCCTTGCCTGTGTGGCTCGCAGGACTCACACAGCAGCAAGAATGGATCAATGTGGAATACATCGGTGATCACGTGATCGAAGTGCATCTGCGCTACAACGATGATTTCGCCAATCATGATGCAGACGAAATCTGGCCGGTGTGGCAGGATCAACCCGGACCACAGCCAGAAGGCACATCCTGGTATGCCAGTGCTGCAGGTGACAGGCTGGGCTTCTGGATAAAAAATAAATAACTGACCATGAAAATCCATCAAATCATCACCGAAAGCCGTGACTATCTCAAAGACTGGGGCAATGCGGAACCAGCGGAATTTGCCCGGGGCCTGATCCAGAAGTTTGGAGCTCCAGCTGAAAGCACCCCCGAGCGCATGATCTGGTACGATCGAGACGGTTTCAAACGTATCGAGGTGCAGGATGAGTACATCCTGCACTGCTGCCCTGCTCCACACTACGATTTCGTGTACAGCACTGTTGATCTGCATGTGCCCAAGAGGTTTGTGCGTGTGCTGGCGGACTCATCCGAAAGCATCCTGTTGGATCTGCTCAAAAACGAAGTTACGGCGCGTTGTGCCACGCTGAGTGCCAATGCTGTCACCCTGAACTATGTGCTAGACGTGGTGAGTGAGCGCGTGAAAGGCAGCAAGGAAGAATACGAACGGAGAATCAAGGCTCTTTACAAAAACCGTCTGGATCCCGATCCTGAGTGGTGGCCAGATGAAACCCGCGAAGTGCGCAAAGGAAAATAATTGTTAGAAATCATGCTGGTGTTGGTGATGACACACATCACCATTGTGTGTGTCACGGTGTATCTGCATCGTGGCCAGGCCCACAGAGGTATCACTTTCCATCCTGTGATCAGCCACGCTATGCGTGCATGGCTCTGGATCACCACAGGCATGCTGACCCGAGAGTGGGTGGCCGTGCATCGCCTGCATCACAGCCGATGCGAAACTGCACAGGACCCGCACAGCCCGGTAACACATGGCATCTGGCGCGTGCTGTTTGGCGGTGCCTGGCTGTATGTGCAGGCCAAAAGAGATAGACGCATGGTGGCGCAGTACGGCGCCGGCACCCCGGACGACTGGATTGAGCGCACGGTATACACCAGATTTCCCAAACTGGGATTCCTGTCACTGCTGGTGATCGAGGTGGCTGTGTTCGGCTGGGCCGGATTGGCAATGTGGGCCGTGCAGATGATCTGGATTCCGTTTTGGGCGGCCGGCGTGATCAATGGCCTAGGACACTGGTGGGGTTATCGCAACACAGACACACCGGATGAGAGTTGCAACATCTTTCCCTGGGGCATCATTGTGGGTGGCGAAGAGTTACATAATTCTCATCATAACAGGCCAGCGTCACCCAAACTAAGTGAAAAATGGTGGGAATTTGACATCGGTTGGATGTACATCCGTATCCTGGAGATCCTGGGTCTGGCCCAGGCCAAACGCATCTAGCCAGAATGCCATTATCTGGGCAGTTAATATATTGCGGTGCAACATAAATTACAGTACAATCTAGACAACAAGTTGCCGCATGGGGCGGGGCTTGTGGATCTTGCTTTCGCTTACTAAAAGGAAAACTGAAATGGACTTTACCAAATTTGACTTCTCCCAGTTTGACGTCACAAAATTGCTGGACGCCACCCAGGCCATCGAGCACATGGAAAAAAACACCAAATCTGTTATAGCGTTTGTGCCCGATGCCAAGTCGCGTGAATTCATCACAGCCATCACGGACGCCAGTCTGGAGTTTGCGCGCAGCCAGGCTCTCGCTACCAAGCTCTACGCAGATGCTGTGAAACAGGCCATCAAGATCTAACCAAAATCACCAGTTTTGGTCAGCTTGACCTAGAAACCTTGTTCGTGTAATATACACACATGAACAAGGTTTTGCTTTTGCCCATTTTGTTCGTGGCCGGCTGTGCCATGGCACCCAGGATGCCCACGGATGCCAGGCTCATGCCCGACGACTGTGCCAACCGCCATGCCATCATTGCCTGGCTGGAGTCAGTGGCCGCTGCACCTCAACATCCCCTAGAGAAAGCACAGGACCATGAAAATGCCCGCAGTGCTGCCAAGGCTCGTATCTGGCGCATCCGTTATAATTGCCAGCGTGTTTAGCACAGGCTGTGCAGTGCCCACCATCAACCAACCCTGGGCCACACAAGACCTGGATCGATTCCATGTGGACTGCAGCCGAAAAGAGCAGCAGATAGCCATGCTGCAGGCTCAGCGCAGCAGCCAGGATGATCAAGTCTTGGCCCGGATCAGCAATGCGGTGCAGCCTTGGCAGGTTTTCACAGGCGATCCCGATCGTGATCTGCGCATGGACATAGGCCGTGGCATGACCAACTGGCAGATCAATCAAAATCTCATGCGACTCAGGAACTGTTGATGAAACGCCTGCTGCTGGCAGTGAGCATGATACCTGTGGTGACCTGGGCCGCAGACAACTGTGTGCTGCAGGATCGCACCGTGAGTCGCACCGCAGTGCAGATCCAGGAACGCAGCGTGATCCGCCGAGACGTGGTGCCCTACTTCGGCAACCAACAGAAATGCATCATGGATTTCCGTGTGCGCATCGGTGCAGACTGGCACACAGCCCTGGGCGAGTA
>Ga0210003_1005236_pt1 | contig 10008 bp, 6 predicted proteins | sample LantaG_FD_182804 | JGI IMG/M metagenome (GOLD analysis project Ga0210003, IMG submission 182804) | Deep subsurface microbial communities from Baltic Sea to uncover new lineages of life (NeLLi) - Landsort_02402 metaG (SPAdes) (version 2) | ecosystem: Environmental > Aquatic > Marine > Oceanic >...
CCCCAACCCCACCCCCAACCCCAGGCCCTCCACTGCCTCGACAGGGACGGCAAGGCCGTCGTCCTCGAGATCGACCCCTCCGAGTACGTCTTCAAGCTCGCCCTCTCGCAGAAGCGCTTCGACACCGTCCTTTCGTTGGTTCGGTCGGGCGCTCTCTGTGGGCAGGCCGTGGTCTCCTACCTTCGCTCGAAAGGTTTTCCCGAGGTGGCCCTGCACTTTGCCGGGGACGACGCGCGCGCCCGCTTCGACCTGGCCCTGGAGTGCGGCTCGATCGAGGTGGCCCTCGACGCCGCGAGGCAGCTCGACGAACCGGCCACGTGGAGGGCTTTGGGAGGAGAGGCCCTCAGGCACGGCAACGTCGCCGTCGCGGAGTTCGCCTACCAGCGCGTGCGGGACTACGGCCGCCTGGCCTTCCTGTACGCGCTCGTGGGGGCCTCGGACAAATTGGCAAAAACCGTCAAGCTGGCCGCGACGAGGGGCGACGCGAGGTCGAGGTGGCAGTTTGCGACCTACGCCGGAGACGCCGCCGAGCGCGTCCGGGCGCTGGAGGCGGCGGGGCTCCCTGCGCTGGCCGCCGCCGCCGCCGCCTCTGCCGGTTTGGAGGAGGACGCCGCGCGCCTGGCCCAAGAGGCCGGCGAGGCCGGAGCGCGAGCCGCCGCCGCCGGCGCTGCCGGAGCGCGTCTTGCTGCCCCCAAGGTGCTTCAGCGAGGGGAAAACTGGCCTCTGCTCTCCGTCTCCAAGGGGCTGTTTGAGAGCCTGGCCGCCAAGGCCGCGGCCAACGCTGCTCCTGCTGCAGGAGGAGGCGCTGCTGCCGCTGCCGTCTCCGCCGCCGCTGCTGCCACCGCGGCTGCACCGGCCAAGAAGGGCGCGTTCGACCTCGACGACGACGACGCCGAGGTCGACGCCGGCGCCTGGGGCGACGACGACGGCGAGCTCGACTTGGACGGGGGCGGCGAAAAAGGGCAAGTTGACGCTTTCGCCGACGATGGAGACAACGACGGCGGGGACGGCGACGACGACGCCGGGTGGGAGATGGAAGACCTCGAGCTCCCGGACGTCGGCGCTGCGTCCCGCGGAGGAGGAGGAGCAGGAGGAGCATCAGCGTCGACCGCCAAGGCCTTTGTGGCCCCATCCCCGGGCGTGCCGGTCGACTCGCGCTGGCTCAAGGCCGCTTCTTCTTCAAAGCTCGCGGCCGAGCACGTCGCCGCGGGGGCCCCCGAGGCGGCGATGAGGCTGCTGAACTCGCAGCTGGGATTCGTCGAGTTCGCGCCCCTCAGGCCCTACTTCTTGGAGATCAGGACCGCCGCCGTCGCCGCTGCCCCGGGGCTGCCCGGGTGTCCCGCCGTCCGCGTCCCGCTCCCGGCCTCGCACTCGCCCGACGACGACGCCTGTCCTCCGCGCAGCCCCGCACTGCCGTACTCTCTGCCGCTGCTCGAGGGCAAGCTCAGGGCGATGTACAAGCACGTGACCGAGGGGAAGTTCTCCGAGGGGCTGAGGAGCGCGGACGCGCTGCTGCATCTGATCCCGCTGACGGTAAGGAGAGAGGAGAAGAAGGAGAGGAGAAGAGTTGGAGTTGGAGTTGGAGTTGAAGAGAAGAGAAGAGAAGAGAGAAGAAAAGAGAGAGAAAACGCGCGCCGACGAAAAAGAGCGAAAAAAAACCAACTTTTTTTCTTTTTTTTTCCTTCCTCGCCACCGCTTCACCAACCCCAACCCCAACCCTTCCTCAGGTCGTCTCCTCTAGGCGGGAGGCCGAGGAGCTGAAAGAATTGCTCTCGATCGCGCGGGAGTACAACGTGGGGCTCCGCTGCGAACTCGCCCGCAAGGCTGTCGCCGCCGACGCTTCCTCTCCCGATGCCGTCAAGCGCAACGCCGAGCTGGCGGCCTACTTCACGCACGCCAAATTGCAGCCCGCGCACGCTGCCTTAGCCCTGCGGTCGGCGATGGTGCTGCACTACAAGCTGCAGTGCTTCTCGTCGGCCGCGGGCTTCTGCAGGAGGCTGCTGGAGCTCGGGGGGGCACCGCAGAAAGTTGTTGCCCAGGCCCGGCAGGTGCTCGCCGCCTGCGAGCAGCAGAACGGGGGAAGCCCCACCAACGCGATCGCCGACCTCGAGTACGACGAGCGCAACCCGTTCGACCTCTGCTCGGTCACGTTCTCGCCGATCTACCGGGGCAGCCCGTTCGCAGAGGACCCGTACAGCGGCGCGCGGTTCCAGCCGAGCTGCGAGGGGCAGGTGAGCCCCGTCGGGGGAGTAAGCAGGATCGGGGCGCAGGCGAGCGGGATGGTGAGCGTCGGTGGAGGGGGAGGTGGAGGCGGAGGTGGTGGGCGGTAGAAGAGAGAGAAGGAGAGAAGAGAAGGAAAGAGAGAAGAGAGTTTTGTTTTTGATCAGAGAGAGATGGTGCTGGTGGCGAGAGAGGGATGAGAAAAGAGAGCGAAAAGGAGAAAAACCTACTACGAGAGTGAGTTCTATCGGGGGGAATTAACAAGATGATTCATGCTGTCTCGCGCGCAGTCGCCGCGCAAGTAAACAACGTGGGGTCGAGAGAGAGAGAGAGAGAGCTATTTGTGTTGGAAGAAAAAAAAAAGACGAGAGAGAGTGGCGAAAGAAAGAAAAAAAAACGAAAAACTAAATTTTTCTCAACCACCGCTGGCTGCCTTCACATTCGACGTTTTACCTTTCTGTTCCCGCCCTTCAATTGGCTTCTTTCTCTTCCCAGAAACCTCGCCCTCGCTTCGAGCTCTCTCCCGAGCTTCTCTCGTGCTTGAGAAGCAGCAGCGAAAGAGGCGAATTGAAACCGTCGCTTTCGAATTCGAATTCGAATTCGACTTTCGATTCGCGTCGAACGAGGGAGGGAAAACGAAACTATTAATCTCTAGTAGCCTCTCTTCTTTCCTTCTTTCTTTCTTTCTTTCTTTCTTTACCTCGAGCACGACCACCATGGCGCCTCTCTTTGCGCGCGACCGCATGGTAAGTTCAGGTTTTATGCGGGCGAGTGGGAAAGAAGCTTGAAGCAAACGCAGTGAGAGCGAGAGAGAGAGTTAGCACTCCTTCAAATGAGCAATGCCCTTAGAGATCTCGTTGCTCGACCCCTTCCTTCCTTTTGAGCATCAAGACATCCCCCTCGCGCCCGCTTCTTCTACCCTCCCTTGACCTCTTGCTTCGCGACAGGAAAGCTCCTTCACACTCACTCTTTACGCCAATCACACACAACGAAATCAAGCAGACGCGCCACGAGCAGGCCGCGACGTCGACCAAGCAAGGCTCCAGCAGACGCAACCTCGACGTCTCTGCGACCTCCTCGTCTCCGTCGTCGGCCGCGCCGCCGGCCCGCCGCTCCCCTTCGCCCTCCCGCGCCGCGCTCGCGGCCTCGGCCGAGCTCGGCGCCATCCTCGCCGACAAGGACAAGGGGACGACCAGCAGGGCCAGCTCGAACTCGCCGGGCGGCAGGGCGCGGATCGGGACCCGCTCCCTCGACGACGACGCCGCCGATGACAGAGACAAAGGAAACGCTTCCGCTGCTTCTGCCGCTGCCTCTGCTTCCGCGGCGGCCCTCGCCCGCCACCCCTCCGAGTCGCTGGCCAGCTTCTTCCAGTCCCTGCCCGGAGGAGGCAACCTCCACATCCAGCAGCAGCGCGAGGAGCAAGAAGGAAAGCTCAGGCACTTCAACCAGGAGGCGTACGAGAGGGAGCTGCGGAGGGGCCTTCCGCCCTCGGCGTACATCCCCGAGAGCCTGAGAGGAGGAAGCCTCGGCAGCCCGGAAACGATGAAGAAAAATCAGCAGCAACAGCAATCTCCTTCCCCGGTCAAGCTTCTCGAGGAGCCCCCGCCGGCGGTGCGCTTCCCGCCGATGGCGGAGGCCGCGGCCCCGCGGCCGAGCCCGCCGGCGGCGCTGGCGGAGCTCTTCAGCAAGAGCAACAAGGAGAAGGAAACTGACGGCAACGAAGAAGAGGGGACGAACGAGGCGCTCGCTGCCAGGGCGGCGGCGGCGGCGCTCGCTGCCTCCGCTGCCGTGGTGCCCCCGACAATGCAGGTCCTGCAGCAGCAGTCGTCGTTTGCGTTCTCCGTGCAGGAAGAGGAGGAGGAGGAGGAGGAGGAGGAGGAGGTCGGAGAAGAAGAAGAAGAAGCGGCGACAGCGGTCGAAACTGTCGTTGCTGCTTCCGTTGCCGCTCCCGTTGCTCAAAAGCAGCAGCAGCCCTCGCAGCCGCAGCCCTCCGCCGACAGCCGCCTCCTCGCCGACGTCCAGGAGGCCCTCGCGCCGGCGCCGCTCTGCGGCGGCGCAGCAGCTGCTGCTGTTCCCTCTGCTGTGGCGGGCCCCTTCTCGCTGTTTTCTTCTTCCCCGCCGCCGCCGCCGCCAAAGCACCTGCACAGCAGGAAGGCAGCAATGGAAGCGCCAGTTTCTACTGCTGCTCCCACTACCTCTGTCCCTGATCCAGTGGAGCAGCAAAAGAAACAGAAGAAGCGCAGCTGGTTCTCCAAGCTGACGCGGAAGAAGGACAGCAAGAGGAATGAAGCAGAGGCAGCAGAGGCCGCTCCCGTCGCTGCTGCTGCTGCTGCTGCTGCTGCTCTTCCTGTCGCTCTTCTCGCCGCATCCTCCTCCTCCGAGGAGCACGCTTCGGCCTTCGTCTCTGCCTCCGACGAGATCTACCTCGCGACCATGGTCGCGGAGGCACTCGAAGGACAGGAGCAGGAAGAAGAGGAAGAAAAAGAGCAGAAAGAAGAGCAGAAGGAATTCTCCGCGGACCCGCTCCTCGCCGCGGCGGCCGCGACCGCCGCGCGCGTCTCCGAGTTCTTCTCTGCCGACGAGGAGCTCGTTCGTCCTCAAGCCGCCTCTGCCACTACCGCTGCTTCCTCTTGTGTCCTCCTCGACGACCTCAAACTTCCCGCCGTCGCCGTCGCCGTCGCCGCGCGCGCTCGCACGGTGACCTCCTCTGCCGACCGCGAGATCGAGGCCTCGGACGCCGCCGCCGCGGCGGCAGCCGCGGCCGCCCGGGCCTCGGCTGCCGCGTCTGACAGGCTCGTCGCCGAGGCCGAGGCCGCCGTGGCGAGGGCCGCGGCCGCAGACGCGCGCGCGCGCGCCGCCTCGGCGCAGGCAGAGCTGGCGCAGGAGGTGGCGGAAAAGGCCGAGGGGGCGTTGCTGGAGGCTCTCGAGGAAGAAGAGGAAGAGGGAGAAGGAAAATCCAAGACCTCTTCTTCTTCTTTGAAACCTTCCAAGAGCAACGCCGCGACCTTCGCAGCCGCCACGGCCCGCGCCGCCGCGCAGGCCGCCTCGAGCGACGCCGCCGCCGCGCGCGCCGACGCCGACGCAGCCAGGGCCGAGAGGGACGCCGCCCTCGGCGAGGCCTCGGCCGCGCGCGCCTCGGCCGCCGCGCAGGCCGCTGCGCGAGAGGCCGCCGTCGCGCCCCTGCGCGCCCTGCTGGGCGAGCTGTCGGCGTGGAAGACGGAAGCCGTCGGTGGGCTGCTGGAGGCCGAAAAGGCAGCAAGGGAAGCGGAAAACAGGGCCGATGAGATGCAGTCGAGGGCTCACAGGGCCGGCGTCGAGCGCCGCGCTCTGCTCGACGAGGTTTTGAGGCTGCGAGGGGCCGTGCGCGTCGTCGCCAGGCTGCGGCCCGCCGTCGCGGAGGAGAAGAAGAAGGGCACGTCCCGTTCTGCGAGGTCGGACGCGAGGCTGCAGTCGCCGGCTAGGCTGGCTGGGAGGGACGCTGTGTGCCTCAAGCCCGCGCCCGCGCCGCAAGAAGAAGCGAAACAAGCCCTTGACGCTGATTCTTCCTCCATGTCATCGTCGTCGTCGTGGGCGTCGCGCCACCTCTTCCGCCTCGACAGGGCCTTCGGAGAGAACGAAGCCACCGCAGCCGTCTACGCCGACGCCGTCGCGCCGCTGGCCAAGGCCGCGCTGGGGGGCTTCAGCGCGTGCGTGCTGGCCTACGGCCCGCGCGGTGGGGGCAAGACGCACACGCTGCTCGGCGGGAACGGAGGGAGAAGCGATTCGGGAAACAAGAGGGCGCCGGACTCGACCTCGGCGGTCATCGCTCGCTCCCTGCTCCTTTCTTCTCCTAATTCTTCTTCTCCCTCTTCCTCTTCTTCCTCCTCGGACCCGGGCCTGGTCCAGAGGGCGATCCGCGATCTTTTTGCTTGCGCCGCCGCCGACGGGCGCGAGCTCCGCCTGGGCGTCTCCGCGGTGGAGGTCGGAGAAGGGCCGACGATGGACCTGCTCGTTTCTTCTTCGACCTCTTCTTCTTCTTCTTCTTCTTCTTCTTCTTCTTCTTCGGCGTCATCGTCGCCGGCCAAGGGCGCTGCGGCTTCGCCCTCGCGTTTCTCTGCCTCGAGAAACAACGCGACCATCGTCTGGGGACGCACCCCCGCGACCGCGGAGCGGGCCCTGAGGGTCGCCGCCGGGGCGAGGAGCAGCAGTGGCTTTGCTCCTCCTAGCGGCGGCAGCGGCGGCGGCGGCGCGTTTCTGTCGTCGTTCTCCCTCTCGTCGTCGTCGTCATCGAGCAAGAACGCCGCCGCCGTCTTCACCCTCCATGTCGACGTCAGGCCCTCCCCCAAGAGCAGCAACGCTTCCTCTTCCTCTTCTTCTTCTTCTTCTTCCATGGAGCTTTTGGGCTCTCCGCTGAAGAAAAAGGCAGAGAACGAGGGGCAGGCCTGCTGCGCAGCGCTGTTGCAGTTTGCCGACCTCCCCGCCTGCGACGCCGGGAGCAGCAGCTCCTCTCCTTCCTCTTCCGTCTCCGTCATCTCCTCTTCCTTCTCCTCCGCGTCGCCCCTCAGGGACCCAAGAGAAGAATCAGACTCTCCTTTCGGCGGAGGAGGGACCTGCGCCCTGACGGGCGGCGTCGCGGGGGGCCACGCCCTCGCCGCCCTCGGGGACGTCCTCGGCTCGCTGGCCCGCGGCGCGCCGCACGTGCCCTACCGCAACAGCGCCCTCACCCGGGTGCTGAGCGCCACGCTGAGGCCGGGGGCCAGGGCCTCGCTCGTGCTCGCTGTCCCTGGTGCCGGTGCCGGTGCGGGTTTCTGCGGCGTTGGGAATGGTAGCAACGATGTCGACGTGGCGAGGGCTGTGAGGGACGCTCTGGAGTTTGGCCTCAGGGCGCGCGCGGTCGAGCTCGGCCCGCCGCGCCGGCTGGTGCTGCTCGGAGGGGGGCAGCAACCCGAGATTGGGGTCCCGAGCATCTCGGGCGTGCCCAGGTTCGACGCGGCGTCGCAGCTGGCCTCCGGGGTCGGGGCAGTGATCGGCGTGGAGGGCGGGTACGCGGCGCTGCTGGCGGCGACCGAGGCGGCGAAGATGGAGGGGGCGGTGGGGAGGAGAGCTGCAACGCCGACGAAGACGAGTCTTTCCTCTTCTTCTTCTTCTCCGGTGGCTGCGAGGCGAAGAATCCCCCCTGCTCGTTCCCCTTCTCCGGCGCGCAGGGTAGGAGCGATGAATTCTCCTTCTTCTGCTGCGCTGCACCCTGCATCGCCGATGAGCGGCAGGCCCGAATGGCGCGGGTGAAATGAAAATAATCAACAAAAGAGAGAGAGAGAGTTTGTGTTTTGTGCTATTTTGTTTCTTCTTCCTAAATCCCTTCTTCCCTTTTTTTCTTCATGCACTTCTTCTCGCGAGCAAAGCAAAGCAACAATTTTCGATCATAAAAAAGTAAACAAAAAAGAGAGACAGTGTTTTTCAAATTCATCACACAGAAAGAAAGCAGAAGAACAGAAGGGGGGAAAATTGGTTTGAAAAGCAAAAACTAAAATAAAAAACTCGACGACAGCCCAGCAAGCAAAGCTCTTTCTCTCTCGTTCTCTCCGCTGCTTCGAAACGTCAGAGACACCCAGAGCATCTAGCTCGTCACCGTGTACCTCGCAAAGAGGTTTTCCTGTTTTTTTTGAAAGGGAACAAGGTGGAGTTAAAAGAGGAAACAAAGTGAGCTTCTTCTCTTTTCTTTTTCCGCTCGTCCTCTCTCTCCCCCTCCTCCTCCTCTCTCCCTCTCCTCCTCTCTCTCTCTCTCTCTCTCTCTCTCTCTCTCTCTCTCTCTCTCTCTCTCTCTCTCTCTCTCTCTCTCTCTCTCTCTCTCTTCACTCACCGGCTTCGTCATTGCCTTGAACTCGAGCGCGTTCCCGCTCGGGTCCCTGAAGAACATCGTCCACTGCTCCCCGGGCTGCCCTTTAAACCGCAGGTGCGGCTCCAATTCAAACTTGATGTCTGACTTTCCGACTCTGGCGGCGAGCTCGTGGAACTCGTCCACGGAGAGCGCGAGGCCAAAGTGCGGCACCGGCACCGGGTCTCCGTCGACGCTCGAGGCCGTCGAAGTTGCGTCGTAGCCCTTCACCTGGTGGCAGACGATCTGGTGGCCGTAGAGGTTGAAGTCGACCCAGGTGGCCGCGGAGCGGCCCTCGGGGCAGCCGAGGGCGCTGTTGTTGTTGTTGTTGTTGTTGAGTTTTTTTTTTTTTGAGATTCGGGTTTTTTTGGAGCGGAGGCGTCGCGCCTTTGTCTTCTCCCTCTTCTTCTCTTTTCTCCTCTCTTCTCTCTTACCCTCCGTAAAACGCCCTGGCCGCGGTGATGTCGGCCACGGGCATGGCCAGGTGGAAGGGGGCCGTGGGCGAAGAGGGCGGAGCGTTTTCCCCGTTCTCCTTGTCTTCGGAGGAAGAGGAGGAAGCAGCACCAGCAGCAGCAGCAGAGGTCGAAGAGCGCTGGAGAAGAAAAAGTTTGGGTTTCGTTTTATTGGAAGTGAAAAAATGAAGTAAGTGAGCGAGCATCGATTTGCGCGTCGCCTTTTCTCTCCTCTTTTTATCGACCCTCTCCCTGCCTCCTCTTCACGCGTCTCACGAACAAGACACACGGACCTTGCCGTCCGAGCCCTCGCCGCGCGACACGCCGAAAGACGGCCTCTGGACCAGGGCGGCACGGAGGACCATCGGCGCCGCCATCGCCGCCGGCGCGGCCCTCCGCGCCGAGCGAGAGAGCAGGGCCGCTGCGCCCGCTGCGGCTGCGGCCGAGAGGCCGCTGGCGCGGAACCAGTAGGACATGATGGACAAGTGGAGAAAGAACGAGGTAGATAGGTAGAGAGAGCGCGCGCGCGAGAGAGAGCGAGAGAGTTCGAATTCAAAAAAGTCGCGTCGCTCGTTCACTTCTGCTTCGATGTCGATTTTCTTTCTTTCTTTCATTCGTTTTTTTTTCACTACAAAGAAACCAGCCAGTCCGCGAGCACCCCGGCCAGCGCCACGGGCGCCTCCGAAGGGACCGCGTGCCCCACGCCCTCCAGGATCACGAGCTTCGCGTTCTTCTTTCCTCCTGCTGCTTCTGCTTCTTTGACCGCGGCGCCTGCCTCGGACGCGCAGCGCCGGTCCTCCCCTCCGGCGACGAAGAGCGTCGGCGGCGTCGCCGAGCAAAGAAGGTTGGAGCTTTCCGTTTCCGCCGCCGTCCTCCCCGGGGAGAAGCCCGACAGCGCCTCGGCGAGGTCCGGGGCGCGCCTCTCGATCGCCGCCGCCCTCGTGGAGACCACAGAGTCCAGGAGAGAGGAGGAGGAAGGAGAAGAAGGACCCCCGTTTCCGACGACGCGCCTCTCCGAGGCGCGGAGGCGGGCCCAGAGAGGGGAGCTCGAGTACCAGCTCTCGGCAAAGACTCTTCCGTTTCCGCTCCCTTTTCTGTCTCCTTCCAGCAGCGCCCTGGCCAGCTCGTCGTCTCTCGCGGCCCTGGAGGCGCGCAGGGTGGGGTCCGAGCTCGCCAGGGAGAGCTTCTGCGGGGCCCCTCCGGCGACGAGGGCGAGCCTACCGATGACGGTGCTCCTCCTCCTCCTCTTCCCCTCGTCGTCGTCGTCGTCGTCGCCGCCGTCGTTCGAAGAAGGAGACGAAGGAGGCGATGAAGAGGAAGCAGCGGCGGCAGCTAGCCTCGCCCCCAGGCTGTAGCCGACGACGGCGATGGGCTCCCCGCGGGCGTGCTTCTCCGAGAGCAGGGAGCAGAGCTCCCTCACCGCGGCGACGGCAGAGACCCAGGGAGAGGGAGAAGGAGAACCGGAACCGGAAGAGGAAGACG
>Ga0210003_1005237_pt1 | contig 10008 bp, 6 predicted proteins | sample LantaG_FD_182804 | JGI IMG/M metagenome (GOLD analysis project Ga0210003, IMG submission 182804) | Deep subsurface microbial communities from Baltic Sea to uncover new lineages of life (NeLLi) - Landsort_02402 metaG (SPAdes) (version 2) | ecosystem: Environmental > Aquatic > Marine > Oceanic >...
ACCTGGTTTATTCGCGGCCCTCGCGAGATTCCGGGCATGAAGCGAGGGCTCGTGCCCATGTTATATGATGATGGGACACGCCTGAGACCCGGCAGAACAGCCGAATGGAGTTTCTAGGGAGGACAACCGTTCGTCCTTCTTGGTGGCGCAGGTTTTCAACCTGCGGAGGCGGCGCAGCCGCCTCTGGTGGGACAGGTTCGGTAGCTTGCTGCCGAAGCCCCCCTCCCAACCATCCGTCCCTCCTGTCATCCCGAACGAACGTGAGGCCTGCCCTGAGCGTAGTCGAACGGGGACCTCAACACCCCCCGCCTACCTCCTAACCCTCCGTCCCATCCTGTCAACCCAACCCCCTCCTGTCATCCCGACCGAAGCGGAGGGATCCATTCCCACATAGAGGTCTTCGCGTAGCGAAAACCGTCCGCTGCTGTAGGGCGGGCACGCCTGTGCCCGCCGGCCGTCCGCCGTCCCCGGTAGGACAGACGCCCGGTCTGTCGCCTAGCCGTTCGCCGTTCCCTTCGTGCGTTTGTGCCTTTGTGGTTCCCCGGCCGTCGGCCGTCCCCCCGTAGGGCAGGAGCAATTGGCGGCTCGGCCTTCCGAACGCCAAGGCCGGTGCCTCCTGCCCGTCGCACACCCCGTTTCACCCCCCATCGCACCTCCGAGCGAACTCCATACCTCCGTCGACCACTCCCCCCCTCCTGTCATCCCGACCGAAGCGGAGGGATCCATTCTCAAACCAGAGCCTTCGCATAGCGAAGGCCATCCGCTGCTCTAGGGGGGGCATTCCCATGCCCGCCGAAGCCGCTCGCCGTGAACCGTCTGCCGCCTACCGTAGGGCAGGAGCGTGTCTCCTGCCCGCCGCACCACCTTCCACCGCGCTCACCACTCCCGAGCGAACCTGATACGTCCATCCACCCCGCCCCCTCCTGTCATCCCGAACGAACGTGAGGGACCTCAACACCCCTCGCTTACCTCTCAACCCTCCACTCCACAACCTCCCCACACACCCAAGCAACAACGACGCCAATAATCGGCTACCACAGACTCCGCCGATGAACGCCAATGGGAAGGGCATGGGGTTTGTAGGGGCGGACAGCTGTCCGCGCGTGCGTTTCGGGGGACGTGTACGGTGCAAGATGGCAGGTGCACGAGAGGCGGCGTTAACTGAGCAAGCGAGACCCGGGCAACAACGGGGCTGGAGACGCGCTCCTACCCTACGATCTTGCTACCGAAGCAACGAATCGTGCGCCCAAGCCAGCTCGTCACTCCTCTCCGCCTATCCCCTTCGCGGCCTCCCGTAGCTCCTCCTGCAGTTCTCTGAGCTTGGGCATCGCTCGCGTCGCCGTCTCGACCTTTTCCATCAAATCGGCTGTCACCGCCCTGAGCTCCGACAGTGTTTCTGCATCCGGCGATCCCCCGGCCTCGGCGCACTTGGCTAGCAGTTCTCTTGCTCTCGCAGTGCGCGCACTGACGTCTGTCGAGAAGCTCCCCAAGTCCGAGCCTAAGGCGCTTTCCGCAGTCTCGGTAAGCATAAGCAGGGCGTAGATCACGCGGTCTTTGTGGCCTAGCCGGACGTCCCGCATCTCGACCCAGACGAATCGGACTACGAACAGGCCGCTAAGCGGCACCACCACCCACCCCAGTGGCGAGGACCAGGCGAAGCTCATCACACACACAGAGCCCAGAAGAAGGGTCAGCCCCAGCAACAGTGATAGTGTGTTCTCGTATTGATAGATCGCTCGCGTCAACGGTTTCCGCTCACTGCCCGAGATCTCTACAAGGTACGCTGTGGAGATCGCCGCGTAGAGCAGCACGATGAAGGCGGCCGCAAGCAGTGATGCGGCAACAATGTGGGTCGCGTGTGGGTGGTCAGTTCCGAGATAGAGGATCAGCCCCGCAAAGGCGAAACCGCCAAGCAAGGTCGTGACTGTGAGGAAAGCTCCCGTCCCCTCTAGGGTCCTTAGGGATCCAATCGCGCGCTGCAAAGAGGCGACCGCATCCGCACTGGGCTTCTCTTCCGGCTTCGTCATCCTGGCCCTCTATTCCCGGCTGTGTTGCCGCTGCATCTCATGACAGTTCGGCAAACTAGGGTATTCTCCTATTCTCCCTCAGACGCGGCCGGCCCAGCCGATTCAGGATCCCGTCGGCCGGAGGTAATGGCGATGATGTTGATGACGGAAGCCGTGGCCTCGACGCAGAGGGCTGCTTCTCGGAACGTCGCGGTTCGCTTATGCTGCAGCGCGTTTGCGAGGTCCAGTGATGCCTTCGCGTGTTTCCGCCCGGCTTCGTTCTCTCGTCCCCGCAACTCGACCGCCAAGTACGCATCAAGCATCCGCTTTCCGTCTGTTTCGCTTGGCGTCTTGTCGTCGGTCGGCGGGTGCTTCTCAGGATCATAGACGGCCTGTGCAAGTGAGATCAACGTCTCGCGGCAGAACAACCCAACCGCCTGGAACTGCTCTTCGGAAGACGCCTCCGCGAGGAGCCTCCTGGCCTCACCCAACGCCCTGTCCACTCGGGGCCATCCCGTCGGTTCCGCGAGGACCTCCGCCGCGGCTCCGGAGTGCCCTTCGCTCAACTGCTGCTCAAGCGGCGCGAACAAGCCGCGGATGTACTCGCGTCGGGACTGATATGAGGGCAAGTCGCCGCTGCTCCACTTGCCGTACCAATCCCACAAGTCTCGATATGGATTGGGGTTCGGTATGCCGAGTTCGCGAAGCGCACCGGCAACGCGCTCGTGTAGTTCGCGGTACTCAGGGTTCACATCTTTGATGCGCGGGCCTCCCGTAGCGACCTGAATCATCAGACCACGTTGATGCTCGATCTGCTGCAGCAGCTCTGGTCGGCAATTCTGCTGTTCTTCGAGCGACGAAGGGTCGATCCGGTAGACGACGCCGCTGATCTCCATCGCATACGGCTCGGGAGGCCATATCTCAAGAAGAGCGTGTAGGATAGCGTTCTGGTCATCCTCGGAAAGGCTTCTCAATTGGTCATGGGCCGCGATGGGCGCATGAATCACCGCCGTCGTGAGCCGTGAGCAGTAGAAGCTCCCATACGTATCCGATTCGTCGAACTCGATCGAAGCCCGATCTAGCAGGCAGGCTAGATCGGAGCGGCCTCTATAACGAAGGAGTTTGCTCACAAGGCTAAGGGACACTGCCCAACACCTCCCTGCTTGCACACACTCGTGTGGCATCTGGTTCGCAGTGCAGCCGCACGCTACTGGGCCCCGCCCCCAAGTGGCGCAAGTTCCCAACTTGCCTAGCAGGTATAAGCACGCCTGCGCCACTGGCGACCGGCGTGCTAGCCAAGAGCAGCGCGCCCTACGACCCCTTTCCTGCCTCCTCCAGCGCCCGCTGCTTCGCCTTCGACCGCGGTGCCTTCTTGAACGTCACATCAACGCGGCTTTCGGGCAGTTGGAGCTTCTTGCCTTCGAAGAGGTCCTTGACGGTGACGAGTTCGATGCGGGGGCAGAGCTTCTTGCCGAGGGGTGAGCGGCTCAGAATGTCCAGGTTGTCGCCGTAGTAGAGCTTGTTGTCGGCCATCGCCCCTCCGCTCCGGTCCATTCCCCCCATGCGAACAGCCACTGCCAACAGTCTATCACTCGGCGGCACGAATGTACAAGGTTCCGCTTCTTCGTTAGCGAGCTACCCCTGATTCCAGCCGTGGTCCCGCCGAAGCGCGCCACTTAGCCGTATCTGTCATTCCCCAGGGGTTCAAAGGGGACAGCGTCCCCTTTTCGGCTTCCGACCGGAAGGTATCTTCCGGTCGCCACCCACCGCCTACATCTCGGCCCCGCCACGCGGCACAACCCCATGACCTCTGACAAGACGGCCGCGAGTGCCGTAGGCACCCGCGGGGGCGTGGGGGGCGGCGGTTGAGCCCCCCACAAACCAACCCCGCCCGGGACGGTAGTCCCGGGCGCCTGATCCGCCTTCCCCCCGGCCGTTCCCCTATTACTCCTGAATGATCTCCAGATTCGCCCGCGGCACCCGCACCTCGTTTCCCGTGTCGAGCTGGACCATAGCGATACGGACCTTGGATTCCGTCTCGATCTCCGTCAGCTCCGGAGGGAGTTGGGAGATACGGCCGAGCGCGCCGAAGTGCGGTTCGCGAATCACTCGGACGCGGGCCCCGACATCGAGGATCTGCTCGGGTTCGGAGTCGGCGGCATCGGGCTCTGCCGCCTCGCGGGTGACGATCACTTCGGGCCGAATCACACCCGCGCGGATTTGGGTCGCGCCATCTATGGAGGCGAGCTGACCTTCGAGAGAGGAGAGCAAGTCCCACGTCCGTTGCGCCATCGCGAGTTCGCCGAACCCTTCCGTGAGGATGAGCGTCAGGGGCACATCTTCCTGGCCGGTGATGGCGACCCCGATGTCGTAGCCAAGGTACTCGCGGACCACTTCATCGCGAACCGCGCCGACCACCAGGCCGACCGCGCCCGCCTCCGCCGCCGCGCGAATCGCCGCGCTATCGGCCCCCGCGCCGGCCACGATCACGCATCCCGAGCACTCGCCGATATCCTCCGCGCGGAGGCGTGCCGTCCGTTCCGAACACAGCACTTTGATGTGCCCGCGACGTTCGCCGCCTATGCCGAAGATGCCCTGAACCAGTGCCGCGCGTGCCGAAAGTGCCGCCCCTTCGCCGCTTATTACACCTTCCACCCGACCGGCGATATGGGCCAGCACCTCCACCCGCCGCGGCGCCTCCCGAATCCGAACGTGTCCCGATACTGCGCTCAGATCCTCTAGAACGCCCGCTATGGGCGATTTCACCGCCGTCTTGAAAAGCCCCCACATCCCCTGGGTCTCCGCGATGACCTCGCCCGCCTCCACCTTCTCGCCCGGCCGCTTCAGCAGGTGCCCCTCCAGCTCCTGGGGCTCCACGTGCAGCGTCTGCGCCGCCCGAACCGTATGCAAATTCCCCGGCATTTCCGCCCGCGCCACCACCTCATCTGCCGCCACCATCTGGCCCTCAGTGACGAGCACCTCGCCCTTCGTCGGCAGCCGCCGCTCCATCCGGATGAGCGCGTTGCTCGTGACCCGAAGCCCTGGCGTGTACGCTACACCCATTAGAGCGGCCCTCCGGGCATCGCGCCTATCGCCTCGATCCACTCGGTTAGCCGCCGCCGCCGCTCCACCGCGTCATCCGGAAGCTCCAGCGGCCGCCCCCGTCCATCGAAGATCACCCCCGCCGCGCCCCCCTCCACCGTGCCCGTCCACCGCCGCCCCTTCCCCGCGCCGACATCCATCCCGCGGCTCGGCGTGATCTCTATGTCCACCTTCTCGCCCGTCGCCAGCGGCATCCTCTTGAGCTCGCCCGCCCTCAGCTCCCCCGAATCCGCGCCCATCCGCCATTCGAGCACCAGCCCCTCAGCCCGGCGAATCCGCCCCACAGGCGCCACAACCGTCCCCAGAGCCACCAGACAGTCCCGGCGAAACACCTCCATCGCCGCCTCCGGCAGCTCCTCCGCCAGCACCCCCAACTGCGGCATCATGAAAATCGAATCCACCGCCAACCTCGTCACCCCCTGCGGCTGAAACGCGTCAATCAGCATCAGAGCCGCCTGCTGCCGTCTGGGGGCATGCGAGAGGATTCCGCCGCTCCCGATGATGAGCCCCAGGGACATCATATCCACCAGCGTTTCGCCCCCCGACGTCTGCGTAAACAGATCCGCCATCGTCCGCGCCTGTTGTACACCCTTCAACCCCGACGCCAGCGCCCCATGATGCAGCAGCCCCAGCCGCAGCGCCTCCCGTGCCACCGCCTGCTCGATCAGCAGGTCCTCCCGAGTCTGCGGGATCGTGGTGGGCCGGATCATCTTGTTGCGCAGCCGGTTACGCAGATCGTCCTCGTCGATCTCCACCGGAAGCCACCGCTGGATGCCCGCCGTCCCCGCCTCGGCCAAAACGTTCCCCACGCTGTAGCTCATGCCGAGATTGGCGGAGACGGTGCGGTTGAACTGCTCGCCAAACACGGAGAACACGTCCGTGGTAGCCCCTCCGATGTCTACGGCGAGCACGTCCACGCCCTCGTCTCGCGCCGCGAGCTGGACCATCTCGCCGACCGCGCGGGGTGTGGACATGACCGGCGCGCTCGTCCACGTCAGGAGCTTGTCGTATCCCGGCGCCTGGGCCATCACGTGCTCCAGGAAGAGCCGGTGAATCGCCTCCCGCGCGGGACCCAGGTTCTCCAGATCGAGCTGCGGCCGCAGGTTCTCCTCCGCGATCAGCTCTACCTCTGCCCCCAGCACCTCTCGTACACCCTCCCGCGCTTCGCTGTTCCCGGCGTAGATCACGGGCAACTTGAAGCCCCGCCCCAGCCGCGGCCGCGGCGCCGCCGCGACGAGCAGCTCCGCGGTATCGAGCAGATGCTGAACGGTGCCCCCCTCGGTGCCCCCGGACATGAGGATCATGTCCGGCCGTATCGACCGAATCCGCGCCACCCGCTCGTGATCCTCTCGCCCATCGTCCACGGAGATGACGTCGATCACAATCGCCCCGGCACCCAGCGCCGCCCGCTGGGCCGACTCCGCCGTCATCGTCTTGACGACACCGGTCACGAGCATCTGCAGCCCCCCGCCCGCACTCGACGTGGAGAGGTACAGGTCCGCCCCCGCCTCCCCCGCCAGTGGTGTCTTCACCCTTCCGTCGGCGATGAAACGGTGGTCCGTCATTTCCTCGAGCTCTCCTACGGCATTCAGCACGCCGACAGTGACATCGTCGAACGGGGCCTCTACCGTTGTAGGCGCCTCACCTCGGCCTGCGAGCCGGTACTCGCCATCTCGCCTCTCGATTAGGATGGCCTTCGTCGTGGTGGAGCCACAGTCAGTTGCGACGATTCGTGTTGCTTCGGGCATCATCACCTGCAGGAAGAGCCTTGGTACATCGTTCGGCGGTCGATCTTATCACGCCCCCTCTTCCGCGGTCAACGCAACGTTCCTCCGCAGCTTCGGCCAAGAAAACGCCCGGCGCGTGGACGCCGGGCGGCATACAGAGCGTGGGACAGGAGCCTGCCTCCTGCTCGCGCTTCAATCTACAAGGTCGAACGCCCGCGCCACGTACACCGCCATCTGGTCGCGGGTGACATCCCAGTCGGGGCGATAGAGGCCGTCGTCATACCCCTGCACCACGCCGTGTTCGACGCAGTACTCGACGTACCGGTAGGCCCAATGGGCTGCGGTTCCGTCTTCGCCATAGCCGGTGTCCAGCACGTCCGGGAAGTTGCGCGGGTCAGCCGGCACGTAGTCCGCCAGCGCCGCCTCCCCTGCGGGGGCCACCAGCGCGCGGGCGACGTAGACCGCCATCTGGTCCCGGGTGACGATGGCGGCCGGCCGGTAGTCGCCCTCCGGGTATCCCTGCACCACGCTCTGCTTCACCGCATAGCAGATGTACTTGTAGGCCCAGTGCGTGTCGTCCACATCCGTGAACGCTGGGTCTTGCGCCGGCTCGGGCACGTGCTCGTCTCCCCCGGCCAGCGCGCGGGAGATGTAGGCCGCCATCTCGGCGCGGTTCACGGGCCCGCCCGGCTGATAGGTGCCATCCGGGTAGCCCGTGACGGTGCCGGCCTCCGCACACACCATGATCTCGTAATAGGCCCAGTTGTCCGCCGGCACGTCCACGAAGTTCACCACGATGTATCTGTTCTTGGTCTCAGTGTCGGAGCCGGAGGTGTTGGTGGCCGTCAGGCTGGGCGTGTAGATGCCGGCGAGCAGGTAGGTGTAGGAGGGGCTCTGCTCGGCCGAGGCGCCGCCGTCGCCGAAGTCCCACTGCGAGGCCGTCGGGCTGTTGGTGGAGAGATCGGTGAAGCTCACCGTCAACGGGACCGTGCCAGTGGTGGGGCTGGCCGAGAAGTCAGCCACCGGAGGCGCCAGGGTCACCGTGATGTACTCGGCCTTGGTCTCCGTCGCCCAGCCCTCCGCGTTGGTGGCCGTCATGGTGGGAGTGTAGATGCCGGCGAGCACGTAGGTGTGGGAGGGGTGCTGCACCGTCGAGGTGCTGCCATCGCCGAAGTCCCACTGCCAGGCCGCCGGGCTGTTGGTGGATAGGTCGGTGAACTGAACCGTCAAGGGCGCCATGCCGCTGGTCGGCGACCCCGAGAAGTCCGCCTGTAGGGCCAACAGCGCGAGGCTGTGGGCTGCCCCGCCGGCGATGGCGAGGACGCCGGACTTCGCCTCCGGCGGAACGGTGCACTGGCCATAGAAGTTGTAACCCCAGGCGATGACCTCCCCTGCCCCTGTCAGCGCCAGGCTGTTGTGTGGCCCGGCGGCGATGGCGATGACAGTCGGCAAGTCAGCCGGAACGTTGCACTGGCCGCTGCTGTTGTAACCCCAGGCGATGACCTGCCCTGCCCCTGTCAGCGCCAGGCTGTGGTGTGCCCCGGCGGCGATGGCGGTGACGTCGGACTGCGCCTCCTCCGGAACGGTGCACTGGCCAACCGAGTTCCAGCCCCAGGCGATGACCCCGCCCGTGGACGTCACCGCCAGGCTGTGCAACCATCCGCCAGCGATGGCGGTGAATCCGGTCCCCGTCGGAACGGTGCACTGGCCCTCCGAGTTGTCACCCCAGGCGATGACCTTACCTGTGTCTGTCAGTGCCAGGCTGTGGTGGAACCCGGCGGCAATGGCGGTGAAGCCGGTCCCCATCGGAGCGTCGCTGATCAGGTCGTAGCCGTTCCAGCCCCAGGCGATGACCTTGCCTGTGTCTGTCAGCGCCAGGCTGTGGTAGCGCCCGGCGGCGATGGCGGTGACGCCGGACTCGGCCTCCGCCGGAACGGTGCACTGGCCATACTCGTTCGAGCCCCAGGCGATGACCTTGCCTGTGTCTGTCAGCACCAGGCTGTGGTAGAACCCGGCGGCGATGGCGGTGACGCTCGGCAAGTCAGCCGGAACGTCGCACTGGCCAGAGGAGTTGTAGCCCCAGGCGATGGGGTCGCCTGCCTCCACCGCGGTCGCGCTCAGCGCGAGGAAGACAACCGCGAGCCCGAGAAGCAGTGGGATAAACATCACGGGGCGAGAAACACGCATCCGTCCCAAGGTCACGAAAGACACGAGCACTGCCTTCATAGCAAAACCCCCTTTGCATTACGGCTCAGCCCGCCGGAGCGAGCATCTTCCTGCCGCTACCCCGCGACCGGTCGGACCGACGGCTGAGACCGCCGCACCGCGGGCAGCTGTCGGCGCCGGCCGGCGGCGCCCGACGGCGACCGGACCGGAAGGCGACATGCGGCTGTCTGGTTCGGATCCCGGCAGGGTATGCTTGCCCCTCATGGTGGCTTTTCCATGTCTGAGAGTCAATTTCTCCATTGACTCCCTGGCACGTCAGGAGGATCCTCAAGCTCGCGGACGCTGGTTTGGTCTGGCCGGCGACCTCTCCGTGCCTGGTCTCTGAATCTCCTTGCCAAGGGCCCTCGTCCGCCCACAGCGAGCCTGCTCGCCGCCTCCCAATCACACACCCCGCCCCTCCTATGGAATACTACTCCGACATCGCTGAGCGAGCCGCCATGACCGACACCCTCCAACACACGGAATGCCCCCGCTGCGGCGCCCCCAACCTTCGCACGGAGGTCTGCTGCTTCGGCTGCGGCGCGCGGCTTAAGGCGCTTCCGAAGCGCTTCGGCAGCGCGCCCCCCGCCGAGACGCCCTGGCCGATGTGGATCGGTCTTCTCCTCATACTGGTTGCAGCCGGCCTCATCAGCTACTACGCCATCGCCTGGCTTGTTGTCTACCGACAGCAAGCCCCGTTCCCCGCCTGGTACTTCCCTGTCGGCGGACTGGCGCTCGTGCTCGCGGGACAGGTTGCCTTCCGTGAGGGGCGTCTGCGCGACGCCCGAGGCTGGCGCTATCGCCGCGCGCCCGAGCTTCCTCTCTCCCAAGCCCACACCGGGGACGCGGTGTGGACCCTCGGCAAGGTCGAGTGCGACACCCCCGTCATCCCCGCCTACTTCCCCCAGGAATGCGCCTACTACCACTATGTGCTGCGGGAGAAGGAGCAGGATGAGGGCGGCTGGCGT
>Ga0210003_1005238_pt1 | contig 10008 bp, 7 predicted proteins | sample LantaG_FD_182804 | JGI IMG/M metagenome (GOLD analysis project Ga0210003, IMG submission 182804) | Deep subsurface microbial communities from Baltic Sea to uncover new lineages of life (NeLLi) - Landsort_02402 metaG (SPAdes) (version 2) | ecosystem: Environmental > Aquatic > Marine > Oceanic >...
AGAACATCTTCCACAATAACGGGAATGACTTAGTAGCCAAAGTCAATGCCCGGATACTTGATTATAAGTCTACTGATGTTATGGATGTATTGTAATATAAATAAATTAATATAAAATTCTTCCTTGGGAGGCTCCGCGGACCTTCCTGGGGGGAGAGAAAGGAGTAATAAATGTTAGAAGTATTTATCACTAAATATCTATTAGATTTCGCTCTTGTTTTTTTGGTTGGCCTGGCTTCTAAATTTATGATAAACAAATTTGGCCAGGATAGGACAGACAAAATAAAAGAGGCAATACTTTCCGCTATGCTTTGGGCTGAAGAAGAACTGGGAATAGGAAACGGTGAGGAAAAATGGAAAATAGCCTGGGTTAAATTAATTGAAATATTAAGGAAGCAAAAAGTTGAATTAAAAGAGGGTGAGATTTCCTATGTAAAGGATCTTATGAAAGCTACTGTCCCGGAGGTGAACGAAATTATATATAAGGCTATGCCGGATGTGGTAAGAAACGGCAGGACTTTAAAATATAAACCCCGTTAAGTGAGTATCTACTTAACAGGGTAAATAAATTATGGGTATAATTAATGATATAGAATTAACTGAATATTTTTCACTATATGAGTTTGAGTGTCCCTGCTGCAAGAGGGTTATGTTGTCTCCGGACCTTTTGGCCAGGTTAAATCATTTAAGGATGGTTATAAATAGGCCAGTATATATCAATTCCGGTTACCGGTGTCCGGAGGAAAATCATAAGGTAGGAGGAGCCCCAAATTCTTACCATCTCCTGGGTATGGCGGTAGACATTCACGTAAAGGATTTTTTACTTTATGATCTTCTTCTTTATGCTCAAGAAATAGGTTTTAATGGTATTGGATTTTATGAAAAGAAAAATTTCTTACATCTGGATATTAGGCCTGGGCAAAAACGGGTTTGGAAAGGAAATAAATTAATTGGATATTGAATATGCACTAAAACTAATAGCAAATAACGGCTTTCCCCTGGTGCTTTCTATCTACCTGGTGTGGAAATTAGAGTTTTTTATTAATGAAATAATCAAGAATCAAAAGGAATTTTCCCATAGTATTACTGCTGAAATCAAGGAAATCAAACAGACAATCAACGAATTACGGGTTGATTTTGCAAAAAATCGATGAGACCGTTGAAACATAAGGGTTTTAGCGTTTTTGAAAAAAGCTTCGTATTTGGCGTATATGAGGCGTATTTAAAAAATAGGATGATTCATACCAGCCACCTTAAAATAATCGCTAAAAACACGCTTATTCGAGCTTTTATTTTTCGTGTTTCCTGAAATTCCCCGCTTTTAACCTTTTTTTCTCTGATTATCTCCCATTTTATCTTGAATACTCTTGTTCTATCTATATAATTACCAGGATACTAAATAAACTCTTCAAATCTAAAGTGTAAAATTATCATAGTTCACTTGAAAAGTATATTACTGCCTTCTTGTCGCCTTCTGTGTAAAAGCACGCCATTAAACAATTTCATCTAAAACAAAATTCTTATTTTATAAGCATTCTAGATTAAAAGTTTACGCCATTATGTCGTATTATTTACTCACTGTTGACAACTTCATATGAAAGGTTTAAAGTAAAAAGTAAGAATATTTTGAACATGTTCAGATTTAAAAAAGTTAAGCGGCATATCCATTAAGAAATATAGCGAGGAGGCCAAATATGAATATTAGAGCAATTTCACAACATTCCTCTTTTGGAGAATACCCTGCCGAATTGTTAGCGGAACTTTCAGAACCCGTTCACAAACGTCTGATTCAGGCATATCAAGGCGATGATCCACTTCAGTCGATGGAATCTGAGCTTAGGAAAATACTCATGGAAACCCTGAAACATGAAGATTAAAAACATCACCATCCAAGGGTTTCGAGGATTTAATAATGTTCAAAATATCGACTTTCACGACCGTCTTACCCTAATTTACGCGCCAAATAGTTATGGAAAAACCAGCATCTCAGAGGCATTTGAGTGGCTCCTATATGGAGTGACATCAAAAGTTGAAAATGCCGATTCCAAAGAAGAATATAAAGGTTCGTATCGGAACTGCCACCTTCCAGAGTCGTTGAATCCTTTCGTGAAAGTGACTCTCGTGGATGATAATAAGAATGAAATCGAGTTTCGTGGAAATCTCGTAGAGAACGAAATTATCCAAAAATTTGTTAGTGGTAATGACCATGAAGTTGAGAGTTGGCCGTTAGCACAGGACATCTCCAAAGTTCCTAGACCGTTCATTCTTCAGCATGCTCTTAAGTATCTTCTTCTGGTACGACCTACCGACCGTTTTCAAGGGTTCGCACGTCTCCTTAGATTAGAAAAGCTGGATCTATTTCAGCAAAATATTGTATCGCTCTGCACAAAACCGGATGTTTGTATCCCTGCTGAGGTTACTCAGCTTTTAAAGAATATCGCCGCCCTTGAAGCTCGCCTTGCAAGTCAGCCCTCTTTGGCTACAATTGAAAAAGTTTTCAAGAAGGGTAAACCTGGCTTGGTAGAAGTCTACGATGCAGTCGCATCCGAGTGCAGGCAGCTGGTTTCTCCAGAGACGGAAGAAGAATTCATCCTGCCACAACTTTCAAAAATTCGAGAAGATGCTATTGCTAAGATTTTCAAAGGTCGTATTATACTTCCAGACTACTCTGAGAAAGAAAAGTATGACAATGCCGATGATGACAAGTTTTTCCTCGATTTTTTCGTAGATCCGTTTGTAAAAAAGTACACAGGATTGCTTACATTGTCCACTGTTCAACATATTCTCGAAAGAGCGGAATTCTTCGATCTGGGTATCAAGCTACTGGATAAAACTCCAATAAAATGCCCATTCTGCAACCAATCGATTAATAGTGCACTTGTGAAGCATATCCATGATGAGCATGTAAATCTTGCTACTGAAAAGAAGCAAAGCGAGGAATTACAAATGCAGCGCACCGAGATTATGAAGCTTCTATCAGAATTGAAATCGCGACTCGCTACTTACCAAACTCGCCACAATGACAAAGCCTCTCAGTTTTTGACATTGAAGACTAACCTTGAGAAGCTTAAGACGATTCTTGTACCGAAGTATCAGACACATTTCAATGCAGTTGAAACTGCTATATCTGAGCTCACAATCGCTAAGAACAATTTAGAAACATCTCACAGTAGAGTCCTTAAAGCACTGGACAAAGTCGAAACATCAGTAACTGAATCAAAAGAAGATGCTACTCTTGTGAAGGATCTCGGAGAAACCTTCGCAAAGTATATTTCTGATACCCACTATTACGTCCAAATTGTTATAGGAAAAGTATCTGCCATGTCTGATGCGGAGCAAATTTTGAAACATGAGTTAGCTATATTAGCTGGAACTGAAAACATTAGCGTGCTTATCGATTTTCTTGAGCAACGACACAATATCGAGAAAAAGTTTGAAATTGACGGAATACTCAATGGTCTCAAAGATCTTCGGAAATCAGTTGATCAATATGTTGCAAACAAGGTGCTTGAGGCAATCTCGGGCGAGCTCACATCTGAGGTCATGGAATGGTATGGACAAATCAAAACAACGGGTGATCCAGATGTTCACTTCGATGGTTTTGATATTGAGCGCACGAAGAAAGGAGATTTGAAGGCTCGTCGTGTCCAGATTAATGCTACGTCTTATGGTAAATATTTGGTAAGTGCCGTCTCATCTCTTAGCGAATCAAAGTTGAACGCTTTGGGCCTGTGTGTGAGCATTGCTACAAATCTCAAGAATGATTCTCCATTTGATTTTTTGATTATAGATGACCCAATACAGTCATGGGATGCCGAACACGAGATCCAATTTATTGAGGTAATCCGAAAATTGATTGATGAACGTGGAAAACAGGTGATCCTTATGTCGCACAACCGAAATTGGATTGACATGGTACGCAGTGGCTGTCGTATAATCAACGGCCGCTTCTACGAAATTACGGGGTATACAGAAGCCGGACCCCAAATTAAGGAAATTTCCTGGGCTAAATGGGCAGAACGCTTAGATGAAGTGGATGCGATTATTAAGGATCAGACTGCTGGCATTGTCAGACTCCAGCAAGCTGAAGAGGAGATACGTATCGTAATTACGGAACTTACATCTGAACTTTACTTGAAAATCAAGAAAGACAGGAAAAAGCCCCATAATCTGAACTCGACAAAGGTGAGGAAGATGTTGGTGGAATGTGGGACAGATAGCGTCTTGGTGGATCAAATCGCGCAGACGTTTGAGACTACTGATCCCGCTCATCACGCTTCTGAAAATTATGCGGCTAACAGACAAAAAATTCGATGTTATTATAATTGGGCTCATAAACTCGCGAATTTTTTAAAAGATTCGCACGAAGCTTGATGCATTACAGCAAGATAATACTATCATTTAATTAGCTCTTAATAGTAAGGGCGCGTCGCTTAACATTGTATAAAAGGGAAATCAAAGATTTCCATAAATTACCTTCGGCACCTTCTTTTGCCCGTAAAACTTTAGGAAAAAAATTATGCCCTATCAATACAAGAGAGAACCATTAAATAATGACGAAGTTGATAAATTAACTAATTCCTGTGATACTTTCCGGGAAAAATTTGTTATATGGACCATGCTCGATACAGGATTAAGATTGTCAGAATTTGCTGATCTTAAAAAAGAAAATATACAATGGCAAGAAAAAAGACTGGTTATCTACGGCAAGGGCGGTCCTTACGGCAAAAAAACAAAAAGGCGCATTATTCCTATGACAGACAGGGTTCGACGGTTAATTGAATACCATTTTGCCGAAAATAACAATATCGGAATGAGCAAAAGGACAATCGAGAGAACAGTAAAGAGCGTAGCTGATAAAGCCGGGGTTGCAAAGAAAGTTAGTCCCCATGTTTTAAGACATACTTTTGCAGTAAATTGTATTAAAAAAGGAATTTCTACTAGAGCCCTTCAATCTCTTTTAGGCCATGATAGATTAGCCACTACTGAAATTTATCTCAATCTATCTCCGGAAGACGCTATTAGAGAGTTTTTAAATAAATGGTAAACGATTAGGTTTTTGGCAATTTCTCGTTTATTACTGTTATAATACAAAGATATAATAAAAAAAACACGAAAGAAACAATTTAATGAATACTATTTATAGTCTGATTAAATCTAAAACTGAAACCTGGATCAATCTTGAGAAAGAAAATTCTCAATCAATTGTTAAAAATATTATTACCCATATCGAAAACAAAGGGAAACTTAGGCAACCACAGAAAGAGGCTATTGAAACATATTTATGGCTTAAATTTGTAGGTCAGAATAAAAAACTCTCTGATATGGTGAAAGAGGGTTTTCTTTTTGATGAAACAATCGCGCAGGAATACGATAATTATCACACTTTTAAAGGAAATTATATAACCCAATTTCTTAATCAATTCTTTCAGGATAATAGTTTAAAAAATCTTAACAAAAAACTAGTGAATGATCCGAATGGAGAAAAAATAAATTGGGAAACCCTTTTAGAAGAATTATTACATAACTTTGAGTATCCTAATTACTTATTTAGTCTACCCATGGGAGCTGGCAAGACTTATCTAATGGCATGTTTTATTTATCTTGATCTATATTTCGCCACATTGTTTAAAAAAGATTTTCGATTTGCTCATAACTTTGTAATCTTTGCTCCGCAGGCAACTAAAACCGCCATTCTACCTTCACTTAGAACAATAAAGGATTTTAATCCAGAATGGATATTACCTAAAAACGAAGCAGATAGGTTAAAACAGATTATTTCTATAGAAATATTAGATAGTCTTAGTTCAAAAAGGAAAGACAAATTACAAGGTAATAATCCTAATCTTGAAAAAGTTAACAGGATGAAGCAAACTAAAGATTTTGGCCTGGTATTTATTACAAATGCAGAAAAGGTAGTACTTGAAAGATATGATTCAAAAGATGAAGTTTTTGTTAACCCCGAGAGTATTTATTATGACGAAAAAAAGGCATCTGAAATAATAAAAATCAATGAACTTAGAGAAGCTTTATCTCAGATTCCTAATTTAACGGTTATGCTTGATGAAGTACATCACACATATGGAAAGACGGGGAATGGTGAAAAAAAACTTAGGCAAGCTGTTGGAATATTAAATCAGCACAAAAATATCAATGCCGTTTTAGGATTTTCGGGTACGCCGTACGTTAATACAAAAATAAAAATAGAAAATGAAAATATTCGCTTAAATCAAATTCAAGATATTGTTTACAATTATCCTCTAAATGTAGGTATTGGAAAGTTTTTAAAAAACCCCGATATCAGAAAAGTTAATATCAATGAAAATGCTTTTATAAAAAAAGCACTTGATGATTTTTTTAGCAATTATGATAAAAGATATAAAAACGACACAACAAGTAAAATAGCTTTTTATTGTCCTACGATAAAAAAGCTTAATGAAAATATTATGCCCGTTATTAAAGATTGGTATGCTAAAAACCGCACAGGTAAAGAAAATGAAATTTTTAGATATTATTCGAGCGTAGACAAGAAAAATAGAGAATATGCCCTACCCAAAGATAGTCTTGCAATATTTAATAATCTTGACAGACCGTATTCTAAAAAACGGGTAATACTCTTAGTTGCAGTGGGTACCGAAGGCTGGGATTGTAGAAGTCTCACTTCTATTGTTCTTCCCAGGCAAAAAACCACCAAAAACTTTGTATTGCAAACTACCTGTCGTTGTTTAAGAGAAGTGGACGATTCTTCCAAAGAACATGCTTTAATTTATCTATCTGAAGGAAATTATGAAACGCTGGACAAAGAATTGCAAAATAATTACAGGCTTTCTATTAGTGACTTATCATTTGAAAAAGAAAAAACTCTTCAGGTACAGGTAAGAAAACCTAAACTTGGCAAACTTAAATATAGGCAGGTTGAAACAAAATATAAAATTATAAAAAGAATTTCTCCTGATGTAAAAAAAGAACTCAGAGAATTTTCTATGAATGAATATAAAAACCGCTTTGCCTATAGCTCTGATATAGTATCCGGGGAAATAGGGAGAGAAGGTTTAACCGGTGAAATAAATGTAGGTATTATTAAAACAATTGATGAAAATAATTATAAATATATAGATTTTATTTATGATCTTGCAAGAAATACCAATGGTCTTTACACTGAAACAGAGATGCTGAATAAATATGATGATGACTTAGCCTTACTTTACAAAAAGTTGGAAAAAGAAAAAAGTTGGATTACCCTTCATCCTGAAATAAAAATCGACGATATTATTAAAGAAATTATTTCTTGCTTCATGGAAAGAGTGGAATATGCCAAAGAAGTAATTAAAAAAGAGACCGAAATCGAACTACTGGAGTGGGAAAGTGAAAACAAGGAAATGAGTTATCTTTCACAAAACGGCATAGCATATAAATTTATGCCAAGGCTTGAAAAAAAAGACCTGCTCGGCATGAGAGGTTATGGCAATCATCCTGAATATATAGAAGATGATTATTTTAGCGAAGATAATAATATAGACCCACAGAATATTAGTTTTAATTATGTTCCTTATAAAATGGATTCTGAGTTTGAACAGAATGCCCTTACAGAAATGTTGAAACTAAGTGAAATGGCAGGATACGAAGTTTATTTCAACGGTTATAAAGATAATAGGCTGCAATATTTTTGGATACAAACTCCTAGGGGGAAATATACTCCTGATTTTTTAATACTTAAACGCAAAGAAAGCAAAAAGTATAGTAAAAAACAGAATGTTGAAATCGAAAAAGCTCTTATTATCGAAACTAAAGGTAAACCATACTACAATGAAGAGTTTAAAGCGAAAGAGAAATTTATCAAGAATGATTTTTTAAAACATAACCAGCATTTAAACTACTACTGTTTTGTTGATAACGGTAAAAATAATTTTAAAGAACATTTGGAAAAGTTTAAAAAAATATTAAAGGAATTTTAATATGAAGAAAAAACAAAAACAATACAATATTACCCCTGCAAAAGGGCAAGCACTTCTAAATTTTCAGGGTAGGCGTTATCCTGACAAGGTGGATCTTTTTGAAACTGATAAGATTGAAGAGGTTAGAAATAGAAGACAAGAATTGTCATTGCGTAAGGAATCCAATCCAAATGTTGATTTTGATAATTTACTTATTCAAGGCGATTGTTTATCTGCCTGTGCTTATTTAAAGTCTAAAAATATCAAGGTTGACCTTGTCTATATCGATCCACCCTTTGCCAGTGGTGCCAATTACGCAAAGAAGATTTATCTTCGGAATGGTGGTAAATCTGAAATTGATAATGGTTCTAACCCTATTGGAGAAGAAGTGATGTATGGAGATATTTGGCAAAAAGAAGATTACCTGAACTGGCTCTATGAACGATTGCTAGCAATAAAAGAAGTAATGAGTGAGACGGCCATTATTTATGTACATTTGGACTATCGCATAGGTCATTATGTTAAAATTTTACTTGATGAAATTTTTGGAGAAGAAAATTTTTTAAATGAAATAATATGGGGCTATAGAATACAAGGTATTGCTAAGGATACTTGGGCAAGAAAACATAATTCTATTTACTTTTATAAAAAAGGAGAAGGTTATGTTTTCAATCAGGAGATTGAAAGAATTTATTATAAAAAACCCTTTATAGATACTAAGAAGGATGAAAATGGTCATTATTATTCCGATGTTAAAGTTCGTGATGTATGGTATTGGAAAGATGTTTGGGATAATGATAAAACTAAACCATTCATAAGTGGCTCAAAAGAATATTTGCATTATCCAACTCAAAAATCCATGGGTTTGTTAAATCGTATTATCAAAGCATCATCGGACAAAGGTATGATAGTTGCCGATTTCTTCTCAGGTTCAGGGACTACCGCTAAAGTTGCCAATGATTTGGGCAGAAAATTTATTGCTTGCGATATAGGAATTAATGCAATACAAACCTCAAGAGACCGTCTTGTTGAAGCAGACATCGATTTTGATGTATTAAAAATTAAAGATGGATTGCGCCTTTTTAGAAATCCTGCTCAGACAACTGCAAAAATATTCAGTATTATTGATGGTTTTAAGAACCGTATTGAATTAGAGCTAAATGAATTTTGGGATGGTGGCATTGCTCAAAAAAATGGTACTTACGTTCCAGTAAAATTTTCTGGAATTCATGAGAAACTTACCAAAGAATTATTAGACGTTTTTCTTGAAGAAATCTATATATTAGAAGATATTTCAAATAGAGTAAATGAAGTCATTATTATTTATGCTTATAAAGATTTTGAAATAGATCAGCAGTATCTTAATAAAAAGATACATGAATCAGGTAAGTCAACTCTTACAGTAAAGCTTATATCTCTTGACAGTTTGCTTGGTGAAAAAGGCAGTGCTCTATTTACGCCTGATAATGCAACTGTAAAAGTAGCAAGGCAAGGGAGCAAATATAAAGTAGAAATAGTAAACTACTTTAGCCCGTATCTTAAAAATAAAATTGATGACTTTAATGTCAAAAAAACTAAAAAAGGTACAATACAGCAGGATTTAAGTAATGTAGTTAAAATTAGTAAAAATGGTCTGGAGCTTATAGAATCTGTTCAGTTTGATACCACTCTTGACAAGGTCTGGAAAAGCAATAAGGAATTAGAGGATAAAGCAGGCATCAAAGAAAAGATTAAAGGAATATATTTTCTTGATACGGATAATTTTAAAATAAAAATCAGAAACATTGCAGGAGACGAAATAACTATTAATAGCAAAGAATTAAGAAAATAAAAAATATTAACAGGTTTCTATTTATCTATATTTCTAAATAATATAGGCCGTAGTAAATAGCCCACAGTTAAAAATAATCAAATTAAAAACAGAAAATAATACTTATTTGACATCCTCTTTTTTTTAAGTTAAACTGTAGAAAAATAAATCTGTATTCCTGTAGGTGAAAAAAATGCAAACTTTAGAAGTTTTAAAAAAAATAGATATTCCTAGACACAAGCTTTATTACCTGGAGCAAAAAGGT
>Ga0210003_1005239_pt1 | contig 10005 bp, 10 predicted proteins | sample LantaG_FD_182804 | JGI IMG/M metagenome (GOLD analysis project Ga0210003, IMG submission 182804) | Deep subsurface microbial communities from Baltic Sea to uncover new lineages of life (NeLLi) - Landsort_02402 metaG (SPAdes) (version 2) | ecosystem: Environmental > Aquatic > Marine > Oceanic >...
CACACAAAGCACCGACCCCTAGCATTAAATCCTCCCCCCCCCCTCCAGCTTATTTTTGCTTTTTCGACGAAATTGTAGCCCCCTTTTCTTAATCTTTTGGGAGAGGGAGAGTAGAAAAAGGGGGGAAAAAGAAGCGAAAGAGACAGACGAGTCTCCCCACTCTCTTCTCTCTTCCCTCTCCTTCCTTCACGCTTCGGCGGCACCCGCCGCTCCGCCGCCGCCGCCTTCTCTCCCCCCGCCGCCTCCGCCTCCGACCCTGAACTCCCTCTCCAGGTGAAGCCTCGTCAGCATCCGCATGATAGCGCCCTTCACTTCGGTCGCCGAGCAGGGGCAGATGACGACTCTGGAGATTCCCCTTCGGTTAGGGACCGACGGGGAGGAGGGAGGAGCAGAAATGCAGCGGGCGGGCGCGGCGGTGGCGGCGGCCGAGGCCGCCGCCGCCTTTTCCTCGCCTCCCTTTTCCTGCAGGTCCTGCCGCTCTTTCTCCTCCTCCCCTCCTCGGAAAACTATCTCGAGCTCCTCGGGACCCACCTCGGTCACGGTCAGGCTGTGAAGCAGCGCGTAGCGCGAGGCAAGAGGGCCGCGGGGGTCCGGCGGGGGAGGGCGCGCGGGGCGGCCGTCGTCGTCGTCGCCGTCGCCGTCACCGTTGCCGCCGCCTCCGCCGCCGCCGCCGCCGGAGAGGCACGCGAGGAGCCCGCCGCGCCCCTTTCTCCGCCGTCGCCGCTGCCTGCGCTTCTCGCTTTTCTCGAAACCGCCCTCTTCCCCCGACAGAGAGGGAGTGGTGACGCAGAGATGGCCCCTCTCGACGTCGAAGGAGCAGAGCGCGCCCTGGACGACGACGGACGCGGCGGCGGACGCGGCGGCGGCGCTCTCTCTCCCACCTCCCTCCTCCTGCTCCTTCTCCTTCTTCCCCCTCGCCTCCTCCTCCTCCGCGTTTTGCGACACATCCCGCGCCGCCCTCTTCTCCCACGCATTTCGCGGAGAAGGAGGGGGGGTCCCTTCGAGCCAGACGGTGCACGCCATCGGCACCTCGAGCGCCTCGCAGCCGCCGCCGAGCACCCTCAGCAGCGGCCTCAGCCCGCCCGTCTCGCGCAGCGCGCGTCGCGTCGGCGGGCAGCGCAGCGCGGCGTTGCGGAGCGCCACGGCGGCGAGCTCGGCGGCCAGCTCCCCCGCGGCGCCGCGCAGGGCCCGCACCAGGGGCGCGAGCGCGCCGGCCTCGCGGACGGCCCTGCGCGCCGGGGGCCCCCCCGCGGCCGCGAGGTTCCCCAGCGCGGCCGCGGCGGCCTCGGCGGCCTCGCACGCGGCGTCGGAGAGAGAGTTCAAGAGAGAGCGGAGCTCGCTTTTCGAGGAGGAGGAAGGAGAAGGAGAGGAGGAGGAGGAGGAGGAGGAGGACGAGGAGGAGGCAGTTTCGCTTTCGCTTTCGCTTTCGCATCCGCTTCCGTTGTCGCTGCTGCTGCCGCTCCCGCCGCCGTCGCTGCCGTCGGCGTCGCTCCGTTCTCCTCCTCCTCCTCCTCCTTCTCGTCGTCGCTGCTTCTTCTTCCGCGTCGAAGCAAAAGCACCCGCAGCAGCAGCAGCAGCAGCAGCAGCCGAGACCGCGGACGCGGAGGCGGCGGCGGCCGAGAGCGCCCCCGAAAGCGACGCCCCCAGCGCGGCGACGCCGGCCCCTCCCCTTCGGAGCAGCGCCTCCCTGCCCGCCGCTGTCGAGGAGAGCAGCCTGGCGCAGAGGAGGGCCCGCGTAGAGATGGCGCAGGCGTGGGAGGCCTCGCGGAGGAGGGAGGCGGAGGGAGCGGTCGAAACTGCCGCCTCTCCGTTTTCGCCTCCGGTTTCGTCGCCGCCGCTCTTCTTCTTCTCCGCCGCCGCCGCAGCCGCGCCCCTTCCCCTCCCTCCTCCTCCTTCCGCGGCGGCCGCGGCGTCCAGGGCCGCGACGGCCCCCTCCCACGGCTCCAGCGCCAGAGGGAGCAGCGCCCTCAGGACCCCGGCCCTCACCGCCGAGGCGGCGGCGGCCGAGGGCGCCGCGGCGAGGCAGCACGCGAGCGCTGTCGCGGCAGCGGCGGCGGCGGCGCCCCGCAGGGGAGCAGCAGGAGCGGCGGCGGCGGCGGCAGCGGCGGTGGTTTTCGCTCCTCCTTCCTCCTCGCGCTCGTCGCCGTTCTCCTTGTTCTCTCCCTTCTTCTTCTTCGCCCTCTTCGCTCCTCCTCCTCCGGCTGCTCCTCTCCCTCCTCCGAGGGCGGCGACGAGCGCGGCGGGGACGGCGGGGTCCGCCGCGAGCGCCGCGGCACGCGAGGCACTTCCCGCGGCGGCCGCGGCGAGAGACTCCGCCGCGGCGGCAGCGCCCTCGCGGCAGGGGGAGGAGAGCGCCGCGAGCGCCTCCGCGAGCGAGGAGGCATTCATCTCTTTCGTCTCTGCCTTCTCCGGGGGGGCAGAGGGGAGGGTAAATTAGGAAAGAACGGGAAAGGAGATGGGATTAATCAAGAGTACAAAATTGTTGCGGGCGTTTTTGTTGTTGTTGCAGTTATGTCGATCCTCCTTTCTCTCTCTCTTCCTCCCCCCCCCTAAAAAAAACAAAAAAAAGCAAAAGACTCTTCTCTCTCTTTCCCACCTCCTCGTCCTCTTCCCCCCCCCCCTCACTCACAGGTACTCCGCGTCCTCCTTCAGCCCGCTCTGCTCGAAGAACGCCCTCACCTCCTCGCCCCGCCCCTCGAACCGCGCCTCCATCCACGACCTCAGCGAGAAGCAGTTGTCGAGCCAGCGGTTGGCGGCGTCCTTGGCGAGCTCGGCCGCCTCCGCGACGGCCGCCAGCCTCGAGGGGTCCGAGGCTGCGTACTGGGCGAGCATGGCCCTCAGCTCCGCGACGCGCGCTTCCTTGGTGCTCATGAGCTGCAGGGCCGCGGCGCGCTCGGCCGAGGCGGCGCCGCCCTCGCCGGCCGCGGCGGCTGCGGCGCTTTCGAGCGCCGCCTTAGCGGCCGCGGCCTCTGTGCCCTTGGCGGCGAGCTGCGCCTCGAGGCGAGCGACGTCGGAGCTGAGCTTGGCGGAGGCCTCGGAAGGGAAGGACCTGTTTTTCGTCGTGGGGTCGGAGGGAAGAGAGAGAGGGAGAGAGAGAGAGAAGAGAAAAGACAAGGTTGAGTTTTTCCCCCTCCCCTTCTCTCTTTCTTTGTCTCCTCGGCGGCCCCGAGACCAAACGGAAAAAAGAAGAAAGAAAAAGAAGAAGTACCAGAAGAAGTTGGAGATCCCGATCTTCTCGCAGTGGACGAGGTCCTCGTCGACCAGGCCCTGGAGGACCTCCTTGACGGCCTGGAGGACCACGCCGCGCTTGGGGGCGAGCTTCTCGATGTCCTGTTCGTTTTTTTTTTTTTTTTTTTGCACAGTGGAGAAAAGGAAAAGGTCGAGGTTGTTGAGGAAGAAAGGAAGGGAAAAAACATCGGAATGAAAAAAAAAGGAAAAAAGGCAAACCTTGAGCACGAAGACGTCCGCGCTGTCGTGGAAGATTCCCAGCACGGCCTGGCGCTTCTCCTCGAGAGAGAAGCCGCGTTTCTTGGACTGGAGTGGAGAGTGGAGGTGAGAACGAGGGGGGGAGGAGGAAGAGAGAGCAGAGAGAATGAGTTGAAAATGCGTCCGATGAAACCGAAAGAGAGAGGACGCGAATTCTTCTTCTTCTTCTTCCTCTCTCTCTCCGCCGAGCGAGCGACGGGCGGAGCAGGTGCTCGAATTCGCTCTCTGGCGACGAGCCGAGTCTTTCGGTGTTACCCGTCCTGCAGTCGAACGAGGGGAAGAGAAACGCACCATGGCTGCTGCTGGCGAGGGGGGGGGCGGAATGCGCGAAGAAGAAAGAAGGAGAGGACGCGCTGCTGAGCGAAGCGCGTTCGAAGAGGAAAATGAAACGAGAGCTTTGATTTTTCCTTCAGCTCCTCTCAGGGGGAAAAAATTACAGTTCGTCTTCCTTCTTCTTCTTTTTCAAACCCCCGCGAATCCTCACGCAGCGCCGCTCGGCTCCTTCCTCTCTCTCTCTCTCAGAATGCGCACGTCTCTGCAGGCGCCGTCGGCGCGGTACGTGGAATCGCGCTCCCTTTTTGAGGGAGATCGAAAGGATACTAGAATGAGCGAGAGGGAGCGGCGCAAAAAAAAGACGCCGAACGACGACGACCCCATCTCTCTCTCTCTCCGCCTTCCCTCTCCTTCCCTCGTACTCACCGCATCCACTCGCCTCGTCTACCTCACAACAACCAACGAAGCAGCCTATCGATGGCGTCCTCGGCCAGGGCCCTCCCCGCCGCCGCCGTCGCGCCCCGCCGCGCCCCCGTCGCCCGCCGCGGCGCCTCGATCGTCGTCGCCGCTGCCGTCGCCACAAAGACCGTCAAGATCGGCACGCGCGGCTCGCCGCTCGCGCTCGCGCAGGCGTACATGACGCGCGACCTGCTCAAGGTACGTTTGAGCATGAAAGAGTGCGAGGAGAGAAGGCGAGAGAGCAGAAAAGAGAACGGACTCGAAAGCAAGAAAGCTAGAGCGTCGTCGCCGCTTTTCGTCAAGCCGTCGCCGCTGTCCTCCCTCGAACCTTCGCCTTTATCCTTATCCTTCTCTCTCTCTCTCTCTCTCTCTCTCTCTCTCTCTCTCTCTCTCTCTCTCTCTCTCTCTCTCTCTCTCTCTCTCTCTCTCTCTCCCTCTCTCTCTCTCTTTTCTTCAACCTCGACCACCGAATCCAAAAAACTCCGCCCCTCCAAACAGGCCGCCTTCCCGCACCTCGCCGAGGACGGCGCCCTCGAGATCTGCATCATCAAGACCACGGGCGACAAGATCCTGGGGCAGCCCCTGGCGGACATCGGCGGGAAGGGGCTGTTCACCAAGGAGATCGACGACGCGCTGCTCGACGGCCGCGTCGACATCGCCGTGCACTCGATGAAGGACGTGCCGACGTACCTGCCCAAGGGCACGGTGCTGCCGTGCAACCTGCCGCGGGAGGACGTGCGCGACGCGCTGATCTGCGCCCCGGGGGTGAAGTCGCTGGCGGAGCTGCCGGCCGGGTCGGTCATCGGCTCCGGTAGGTCGAGTTTTTTTCCCTTTCTTTCGATCATTTTTCCCCCCCCTTTTTTTTCCGCGTTCGTTCGGGTTCGGAAAAAGGAAGGGGGCAACAAACCCTATTTCTCTCTCTTTCTTTCTCTTTCCATCTCTCTCACCGCTTCTCTGTCTATAAAAACGAAAAAAAAACGAAACAAAAAAACAGCGTCCCTGCGGAGGCAGGCGCAGCTCCTGGAGAAGTACCCGCACCTCGAGGTCGTCAACTTCCGCGGCAACGTGCAGAGCCGCCTGCGCAAGCTGCAGGAGGGGGACTGCTCCGCGACCTTGCTCGCCCTGGCCGGGCTCAAGAGGCTCGGGCTCGCGGACAAGGCGACGAGCGTTCTCTCGGAGGAGGAGATGCTCCCGGCCGTCGCCCAGGGGGCGATCGGGATCGCGTGCCGCGACGGCGACGCCGCCGCGTCGGAGCTGCTCGCGGCGCTCAACCACGAGGCGACGCGCGTCGCCGTCGTCGCCGAGCGCGCGTTCCTGGCCGCGCTCGACGGCAGCTGCCGCACGCCCATCGCCGGCCTGTGCCGCGAGGACTCGAAGGGCGGGATGGAGTTCCGGGGGCTGGTCGCGTCGACCGACGGCAAGCGCGTCTTCCGGACGAGCGGCACCGCGGCGACGTTTGACGCCGCGGCCGGCGAGAAGCTCGGGCGCGAGCTCGGGGCCGAGCTGAAGAAGAGCGCCGACGCCGACATCTTCGACTGGGCCGAGATCGCGGCCAAGGCGGCGTGAAGGGGGGGTGAGAGAGTGAGAGGAGGAGGAGGAGGAGGAGGAGGGGGAGCGGGGGAAGAGGGGGGGGGGGGGGAGGGGGGGGAGAACTTTTTCTTTCTTTCTTTCTTCGTCTTCTTTCTCTTCTTTCGGGAGGCGACCCGGGGAAGGAGGAGAGAGGGAGAGGGAGAGAGCGAGAGAGGGAGAGAGGAGGAGAGGACGGGGAACTTGCGTGTGTGAATTTTTCCTTCTTTACTTTTTTCTTCCCTTTTTTGTCAGCAAGCTGCAGTCGCTCGAGCGCCTCGACCTCTCCTACAACTACGACGCCCCGCTCGACGCCTCGCTCGACTTCCTGAGCAGGGGGTGCCCCCGCCTGCGCGAGGTGAGGCTGACGGGCATCCATCGGGGACCGCGGGCGCCCGTCGAGGCCTTCGCAGCGAGGCTGCTCGCGGGAAAGCCGAACGTCAAAGTGGTCTACTGAGTGAAAGCGAAGCGTTTTCTTCCCCTTTTTTCGTTCATGTGCGTTTTGTTCTTTGCCACGCAGTGTGTTGAGAGAGAACGCAGGGAGTGAGGGAGTGCCTTTCGTTGTGCGCTTGGCGTGGAGGAGAGAGAGAGTGTAAAAGAGAGAGCGACGGGGTTGAGTTTCCTCGAAAGAAAAAAAACGAAGTGAGAGGAGAAGAAGGGAAGAAACTCACTCCTCAGCCGCTCGTGCTTGTCTCTCCCACGGGGAGTTTCTTTCCTCTCCACTCTCTCTCTCTCTCTGTGTTTCTTTCAGGGAGCAGTTAAGCACAGACTCGCCTGTCCGCTCGGCGCTCACGCGGGCGCAGAGAGACAGAGAGTCGAGAGACTTTTGGGAGAACGGGAAAGAGAAAGAAGAAGAGAGCGGACCATCAGTTCCATCATCTGCCCGCGGACTTCCCTTCTAGCGCCTCCTTCCACTCCTCCTTTCAAGATGGAGCGCGCTTTGTCCTCCCTGCGCTCGTCGCACTCGAGCGCAAATCTTGCCGCAGCCGCGGCGCCTCAGCCTGCGAGGTGAGAAGAGGCGGGGGGGGAAGAAGATTCCATCAAATTTGTCCGGCGGTGTTTTTTCTCTCGTCGTCGTCGGCGGCACTCGCTCGCTCTCTCTCCCCTTCATCTCTTCTTCCCTTCTCGTTTCCCTCCGCTGGCCCACAAGCTCGCTCGAGGGAGAGCTTCGTCGTGTACACCGCCCGACCCGGGGAAGAAGAACAAACGAGAGAGAGAGAGAGAGAAAGAGAAGCAAGGGAGGAGGAGGAAAAACGAGGCAGCAACTTGCCAAGCGAGAACGAGAGAGAGGAGAAAAAACGTCGGCGGCCAGCGTGGCGATCGCTGGGCAACCTCTCGGCCTCCTCTTTCTTTCTCTCTCTCTCCTCTCTCGAACTGGCTTTGACGCCTCTCTCTCTCCCTCTCTCTCTCTCTCCCCCCTATAAAACGCCACCCTGCGATAACAAAAACAACCAAAAAACAACCCCAAACAGAAACTACCCCACCTCTGCCGAGGCCTACGAGCTCCTCGAGGAGTGCGGCCGCGGCGTCTCGGCCACCGTCTGGCGCGCCCGCGTCGTCGACCCCGACTCCCCGCACGTGAACGAAGACGTCGCGGTGAAGCTGATGGACCTCGAGTCGGCGCAGCTCTCGCTCGACGAGATCGTGCGCGAGGCCGCGACGATGCGCGCGCACTCGCACCCAAACGTGCTCCCGCTGCTGACGAGCTTTGTCGACGCGGGCGCGCGGCTCTGGATGGTGATGCCCTTCGTCGCGGGCGGCAGCGCGCTCAATATCATGCGCTTTGCGTTCCCCGACGGGCTCGAGGAGCCCGTGATCGCGACCGTCATGAAGGAGGTCCTCAAGGGCCTGTGCTACGTGCACGCGTCGGGCGCGATCCACCGCGACGTCAAGGCGGGCAACATCCTGGTCGGCGCCGACGGCAGCGTCGTGCTCGCGGACTTTGGCGTCGCCGCGACGATGGAGCGCCAGGGCTCGTGGGGCTCCGCGCTCGCGTCGAGGTCGACCTTCGTCGGCACGCCCTGCTGGATGGCCCCCGAGGTCATGGAGCAGAGCGCCGCGGGCTACTCGACGCTGGCGGACATCTGGTCGTTCGGCATCACGCTGCTCGAGCTCGCGCACGGGCACGCGCCGTTTGCCAAGTACCCGCCGATGAAGGTGCTGATGATGACGATCCAGAACCCGCCGCCGACGCTGGACGGCGGCGGCGGCGGCGGCGGCGGCGGCGGGGGAGGCGGGGGCGGGACCGGGAGCACCAGCGGCGGGGAGGGGAGCGCCGGCGGCGGCGGGAGCGGCGGCGGCGGCGGCGGCGGCGGCCCGGGCAAGAAGCACTTTTCCAAGGCGATGCGCGACATCGTCGCCAAGTGCCTCGTCAAGGACCCCGCCAAGAGGCCCACGGCCGCGGCCCTGCTCGAGCACAAGTTCTTCAAGACGGCGCACGAGCCCACCTACCTCGTCAAGAACCTGCTCGCGGGCCTGCCCTCCGTCCCGGAGAGGGCGAGGCTGCTCCGCGAGGGGCGGCGCGGCGGCGGCGCGCGCTCCAGGGCGCCCTCGGCCGAGGCGCCGCCGCTGCCGCCGCCGCCCTCCGCCGCGGCGCAGGCGCGGGAGGACGCCGCGTCGCAGCAGGCCTACGTTCGCGGCGTGTCGTCGTGGAACTTTGACATCCCGGCGCTCAAGGCCGCGGCGGCCGGGGAGGGCGGCGAGGGCGGGGGCTTCGACGACGCCGCTCCGAGACGGCTGCCGACGCTGACCGAGGGCAACGAGGGCTCCACCGCCGCGCCGGCCCCGGCTGTTGCCGCCGCCGCCGCCCAGGCCTCTTCTTCTCTCCCGCCCCCGGCCTCCGCGCCAGTGCGCGCCGCGACCAAGCGCGCGGGCCGCTTCGAGGTCTACGAGGGCGACGAGATGCCTCCGCTGTCCCCCTCGGAGGGCGGCGGCGGCGGCGGCCTCGGGCCCCCGTCGGTGCTCGGCAGCCGCGAGCCGTCGGCGACGGCCGAGGGCTGGGCGAGCCCTGACCGGCCGCCCTCTGCCTCCGCGCAGCAGCAGCAGCAGCAGCAGGCGCCGCCCGTGCCTCTGACCTACCCGCACCCTCCGCCCCTCTCCGTCGCGGGAGGCGACCTCGACAGCGGCGCCCCCTCCCCCGCCCCCGGAACGGGAAGTGCGGCCAGCGGCGCAGGCACGGCGGGCGCCCGCGGCGCGAGGAAGGCGGGGAGGTTCCAGATCGTCCAGGACGACTTCGGCCCTTCTTCTTCGAGGTCGAGCTCCGTCGCAGATGCGGGAGCGCTCGCCGCTTCTGCCGCCGGAGGTGGCGGGGGAGGAGGGGGAGCGCCCGGGGGGGCGGCGGGAGGCCTTGGAGGTCTCTCTGCCGGCCTCGGCCGCGCGGGCAGCGTCGGCGGCGACGGCGGCGGTGGCGGCCTCGAGGGAGCGGCCCCGCCGCGGCGGGATAAGAGCTCCCCCGGGGGGCCACCGCTGGGAAGCCTGCTGCCTCCTCTCAAGGACATGCTCGAGTCGATGGCGGAGCAGGTGAGATCGATCGGAGAGAGAAAGAGAGCAGAAGAGGAGAAAGGAGCAAGGAGCGGAGCTGCAGGGGTGCTGCGAGCGAGCGAGCGAGCGGCGTTTCTTTTTTCTTTTCTTCCTTTCCTTCGCTCACCCCGCCTCCTTCCAACTCTTTCCCGTCCCCGGACCCCCGAACCAACCGACCATTCCAAAAAACGCCACCCCCCTCCAGTTCGATCTTCTCAAGGAGCTCGTCTCGGCCCTCCAGGACGTCGAGCGGGGCCGGCCCAAGAACCTCAGCTCGCTGCTCGACGAGGTCGCCGCCCGCGCGGCGCTCAAGCCGAGCGCGCAGGAGGCCGAGCGCCTCCGGCTCGAGGTGAGCTCGCTGAGGTCGGAGGCGACGCGGCTGCGGGACAGGCTTCGCGTCGCGGAGGAGGAGGTGGACCGCGCGAGGAGGGCCGCGGGGCACGACGTGCGGTGAAGTTGACTGCGGAGAAAGGGAAGGAAAAGGGAAAGAAAGGGGAGAGGGAGGGAGAGAGAGGAAAACAAGGAGAGAGAGGGTGAGAGAGAAAAAGAGAAAGGGACAGAGAGAGAGAGGGATAGAGGACTAGCCTGTAGTTAATTCACCAACACACAATGACGCCGTCAGACACACGCACACACATCAGACGAGAGACAAGGAGTGATCGAGAGAGGAGAGAGAGAGAGAGAGAGAGAGAGAGAGAGAGA
>Ga0210003_1005241_pt1 | contig 10004 bp, 6 predicted proteins | sample LantaG_FD_182804 | JGI IMG/M metagenome (GOLD analysis project Ga0210003, IMG submission 182804) | Deep subsurface microbial communities from Baltic Sea to uncover new lineages of life (NeLLi) - Landsort_02402 metaG (SPAdes) (version 2) | ecosystem: Environmental > Aquatic > Marine > Oceanic >...
TTGATCAACAACCCAAAAAAAAAAAAAAAAAAACTCACGCTTTTGCGCCCTTTCTCTTTCTCTTTCTCTTCCTCCCCAGAGAAACGCAATTGTTTCCGCTCTTTCTCTTCACGCCCCCAACAAATAAAATATATTCCGATCCGTTTCCACGCAAAAGAAAAGAGTGTGCGGTATTTTTGTAGCTGTAGCCAGTTTTTTAGAAAAAAACAGAAAAGAAAAAACTTTCCCTCTCTCGTTCTCTCTCTCTTCTTTTGCTCTCCCCGCTTTCTCCCGTATCTCACTGTTTTCCCTTTTTTCAAACGCGCGGAGGGAGGGAGAGACAGGAGTGCTCGACTGCGAGCTGCGCTGTCGCCTGTTCGTTCAGCTCTTTTGCTTCTCCCTTGAATCAATCTCAAAAAGGCAAAGAAACTTGTTGAGGAGGTTTGACTCAAATAATCGAGAAAGGAAAAAGGGTTGGGGGTTGAAGAAAAAAAAACTTTGAGCAACTCAAACTCTTCCCCTCTGTTTTTCGAGCTCTCTCTTTCAAATCCGCTCAGGCCTCATTCAATCCCGCAAAGGAGTCTGTCATTTTTATCAATTCTTTTCTTTCAAATTCAAAACGAAAGAAACCGGAGTCGAAAAAGGAAAACAAGGAAAAACGCAGACGGAAAAAAACAACAACTCTCTTTCTTTTTCTTTCTCTCTCTCCACTTCCCCTTTTCTCTTCCCCCCCTAACCCCTCACGTCCCCGTTCACGGCCCTAGCCAGCGCCTCCGCCGCGGCCTGGATGCTCGCTGCGTCCCTCGGCGTCTTCCTCTTCGGCTTGCCCGCCGCGGCCATCGCCTCGGGGCTCCTGTCCAAGAGGGACTTGGGAGCAGAGGAGCCCTCCAGGTCGAGGCGCTTCCAGCCCAAGGCAGCGGCCTGCTCGACCTCCCAGGCCTCTTCGTCCTCGAGGTGGGAGCAGGGGTCGCCGGCGGAGGACCAGACTTTAGGGGAAGAGAAGGAGGAGGAGTTTTTCGTCGTCTTCCCTTCATTTTCGTCGCAGGCTCCTGCTTCCCTTGCCTGCTCCCTCTCCCTCCTCCGCAGCTGCATCTCCAGCCCGCTCCTCAGGGCTCCCACCACGACGGAGTCGCACGCGGGGGCGTTGGCGACGCGGGCCGGGGAGAGAAGAAAATCAATGTCGGCTCCCAGCCTCTCTGCCGACGAGGGTTTCACGTCGACAACCCAGGCCGAAGTCGAGGAGGTCGAGTTTTTGGCGTCCGGGGCAGAAGAAAACACCGTCTCGACGGAGAAGATCTCAAAGGCCGAGCCGGGGGCTGTTTGTGGTTTTGGTGGATGTTTTTTTTTGGAGTTGAGAAGAAGAGGGAAACGTTTTGAGTTTTTTTCCCCCAGGTCTTTTCGCGCGCGCGCGGGGGCCTCTCCGAGTTTCCGCTTCCTCTCTCTTCGTTTTCTTTCTCTCTCTCTCTCTCTCTTCCTCCTTTCTCTCTCTATAAACTCCCTCTCACCGATGGAGAACTGCAGGTCGCCGTGGGGGTCCCCGAGCCTTCCAGGGAGGCTCAGCCACCTAAAGACGTTGGTGGCCGCCTCCTCGGCCTTCAGCCGCAGCTTGCGGGCCCCCTTCCTGCCCGCCTGCTTGGCGACGGCGTCCGCCCCCAGGCCCGTGGCGTCGGCGTGCCAGGGGCCCATCCAGTGGGCGTAGAAAGGGACCTTGGGGGGAGCTGCTTTCGCTGCTTCTTTGGGCTTTTCGGTTTCGGATCCGGATCTGTCGTCGTCGTCATCAATCAGTTTCGGCGTCCCCGTTTTCAACACAGCTTGCACGACGCTCTCCCTCTCCCTCAGCGTCAGCACCCCGCCGTCGAACACGTAGGCCCGCGGGGGCTGCACCGAGGTCACGGCCACGAACAGCTTGAGCTGGTGCCTGGCCCCGAAGACGGACGAAGCGCCCGCGGCGGAGGTCGGGGGTAAAGGTGGGGGCATCTCCACTTGCGCGAGCTCAAACGTCGCCTGCGGCAGCATCGTCGCCGCCGCGGCCGTCGGCAAGGAAGAGTGTCCCTCGTGCCCATACCTCGGATGCCCCTGCGACGAGGACTTGACGACCCACCTGGAACCCGTGGGGAAATCGGGCTCCGAGTCGAGCCAATCTTGGTACTCGCTCATCAGCTGGAACGAGCGCGGGACCGTCTCCGAGGGCCATCCCGATCTCGCGGCGACCAGAGCGAGGTTCTTTCGCGAAGAAAGCGGTTCGGGCACGGTGCCGACCAGCTGCCCCTTCCGGAGCTTGTTGATCCTGAGGCGCTCGAGGCCGCCCTGCGTGGAGAATAGAGGGGAAAAAGAAGAAGAAGAAGAAGAAGAAGAAGAAGAAGAAGAAGAAGAAGAAGAAGAAGAAGAAGAAGAAAGAGAGAGGTGAGAGAAAAACCCCGAGGAGGTCGAGGTCGAGAGAAGAAAGAAAGAGACAAAAGAAAAGACAAAAAAACTTCCTCTCCCTTACGATCTTCGAAGGGATCAGCACGTCCCAGGGCGTGTCGGGCCCTTCGTCTACCAGCTCGGCGATGCCCATCGCGGAGAGCTCCTGTTTTTTTGTTGGATTTGGGGTTGAAGAGAAGAAAGAGCAGAGAGAAAGAAAGAAAGAGAGAGGAGGTTGAGAGAGTTGAAAAAAAAGAAAAACGACATCGAATCGACGACGATGGCGAGTTTGCGTAACCATTCTCGCTCCCTTCTCTCCCTCTTAAAAAACCACTCAAACTCCACTCCCTCTCTCCCTCTCGCGCCCTCAATTCGCGCACCTCGACAGCCTTCTCCATGGCGCCGCGCTTGCGGGGCTTGAGGCGCTGCCTCTCCACGCGCACGCGCGCGGGCCACGCGCCGGACGACAGCCGCGGCGCATTCGCGCCCCCGTCGAGGTGTAGCCCCGGCAGCGGCTGCGAGTCCGGGTCTTCCGCGTCGAACGCGATCTCGGAGGAGATTGAGACGGTCGTCGTCTTCGCGACGGCAGGAGCAGGCGAACGAGGAGAGAGCTCGACGACGGGGCTGCTGCCGCCCCTGCTGCTGCTGATTGAGAGCCAGCGGGCGACGGAGAGGGCGAGCGCGAGCGCGGCGACCGCCGCGATGAGCTGCTTCGCCTTCCCTCCCGCTCCGCTGCTGCTCTTGGCCTTGGGCGGCGCGCTCTTGTCCAGCTTCGTGGCAGCGGGCGTAGAGGACGTCGACGCCGTCACGGCGAAGCGCTTGTTGGGGCCCGGCGAGGCGCCCAAGGCGGGCATTTTCTTCGGGGAAGTCGCCATGTTTTGAAATTGAGGATGCTGCTGAGAAAAAAATGAGCAGAGTCGAAGAAGAAAAATTCAAAAAAAAATTTCGACGACGCTTCAAAACCTCAACAGCCCATCATCGACCTCTTTCTCTCTTTCTCTCTCTCTCGCCACGGCACCTTTCTCAAGAAAGGCCCCGCCTTTCTCCCGATGAAGCGATCCGATCATCGTCTCCGGCTCTCTTGAGCCATGAGAGAGACGGACTCGAGGAAGAGGGCTGCAGCGCGATGCGATGCCCCCTTTTTTTGATGCCAAAAAAGGAAGCGAAAAAACCCCGGCATCATCGCCTTTCTTTCCTTCCTTCTCGTGCCCCTAGCAGCATCCTTTCCTGCTCCAAAAACCACAGAATTGCACGGAAACTACAAGAATCAAGCGCATCGCGGTGAAAAATTGCATAAACAGTGACCAAGACAGGGCAATCAACCCCCTTCCAGCTTCCCTTTTTTGAGGAAAAAAAGCTTCCTCTTCTCTTTTGGCTAGCTTTCGACTTTTTCCTGCTCCTTTTCCACCCAAAACCCTCCCCTCTGCTAAAAGCTATATATACACCCAGAAATTTAGCTTTTGTCAACGAGCAAAAAAACCCAATTCCTAGTAACGCAGGATTGGACAAGCTCACTCTTTGTACTCGCGGTTCTCTTCTCACAAAGGAGAAACGCAGCACTGGATCCCCAAAAAGCTTTCGCACACCTCTGTGTGAACGCCCAACAAATTCAGCTATCTCTTTCCTTTCGTAAAGAGGGAGCTTTGGTCGTATAACGGTTAGTATGTCGCCTTGTCACGTAAAAGAATAAGGCCTGCTCAGTGAGCAGAACTCCATTCGAACCTACCTCGACCGAGAAGAGAGAGAGAGAGACCTCTTTCTCTTTCTCTCTCTTCAAAGTCGTCGTGGCAAGCAGAACGGCGAAGACGCGGGTTCAACTCCCGTCCAGAGCGTATTTTTTTTACATTTTTTGCATGTCACAGTGCTTTAATTGCATAGGGCTCGCGGCATGGCGAGTTTGGGAGGAAGAGAGAGCGTGGAAGGCGGGGGACTAGAAAGTGGAAGAAGAAAACGGAGCGAAAGAAAGTCATTTTTTTTTCAATTTCAAGTTTTCTTTTCTTCCCTTTCGACCTCCCTTCTTCCTTCGCGGAGAAAAGAAAGCATCCAATTTGTAATTCCGGTTTTTCCCTTTCCGATAAAGCAAGCACCGACTGCGGGAGAGAAAGAGAGGCATCGCGACTCAGCCCTCTCCACGGAGACAGAGTTCCAGGTCGAAAGAGGAAGAAAAACTCAAAACTCCAAAAACTCCAAAAAAATTCACAACTTCGTTTCGAAGAACGAAAGAAAAAAAGAAACTTCGAAAAAAAAAGATTCATGGCGCCCTCTTCGCGGCCCCTCCTGGCGGCCCTGGCCACCGCCCTGCTCTTCCTCCTCGCGGCCTGCTCCCTGGCGCAGACGGTCCTGGCCGCCAACACGCTGATGGCAGTCGACCTCGGAGGGGAGTTTATGAAGGTGAGAGAAAGAGTTTGAGTTTTTTTTTCAAAGAGGGCAATCGAGAAGAGAGCGTCGCGATCGATCTCGGGCGAGCGGAATCACGTTTCGATTCTCGCAGCCAAGAGGCGCCTTCAGAGCCTCTGTTGCCCTCTATTTCGATACCCGAGGGTGTTTCTTCGACGTGATTCTTCCCATCTGCAACGTCGGCTTGCTGAAATCAAGCCTCTCAAAGCTTCAGAAACGGCGCGGAAACCGAAGCGCTGTCGTCGGAAAAAAGTTGGGCGGGAACTGAAGAAAAAGAAGAAAGCAAAAGAAGATGCTTTTGTTTTTCGCTGCTGCCCCTGTCCGGCTCGTCTCGAGCTCTGATCACAGTGCGACGCCCTTGGAGAGCTCCACTGTGATGTCCTCTCTGCGTCTCTACGGCGGTCTGATCGAAAGAGAACGCGAGAGTTGAAACGAATCGAAATGCAATCGATCGACGACGGAAGAGCGACGCTGAAGACGACGGAAAAAAAAACTCAAAACCTTCTTCAAAAAAATTCTCTTCCCTTCTCACCTCCAGGTCTCCATCGTCCGCCAGGGAGCCCGCCCGCCCGTCTCGATCGCCACCAACGAGATGTCCCGCAGGCGCTCCGCGGCCGCCGTCGCCTTCGTGCCCGCCGCGGCGGCGAGCAGCAACAGCAAGAAAGGAGTTCCTCTTCTTTCTTCGCGTTTGCTCGGCGACGACGCCGCCGCGGCCGCGACCCGGAGGCCCGAGGCCGCGGTGCTCCGCCTGCGCGACGTTCTGATGCTCCTGTCCTCGAATTCGAACAACGCGAGCTTGTTCCCTCCGTCGTCCCCTTCGTGGCCGCTGACGCTGGCGGTGGCGGAGGAGGCGCGGCTCCCCGGGGGGGGACTTGCCCTCTCCGTCGGAGGCGCAAGCTCTTCTTCTTCGAAAAAGTCTTCCTCCTCTCCTCCTCCGGAGCTCCACTCCCCGGAGGAGCTGGCCGGGGCCGTCCTCCGCTACGCCCAGCGCGTCGCCACGGCCGCCGCGGCGGAGGGCCTGCCGCCTCCCAGGAGGAAGAACCCCAAGACAGGCAAGGAGGAAGCGGGGGGGCGCCCCGCCGTCGTCGACTGCGTTGTGACCGTGCCTCCTTCTCTGCCGCCCTCGGCGCGCGCGGCGCTCCTGGACGGAGCCGCTGCCGCCGGGATCAACGTGCTCTCGCTCGTCTCCACGCCCGCGGCCGTCTCCCTGGCCTACGGCATCGAGAGGCGCTTCGAGGAGAGCGGCAAGAGCTCCTCGAGCGGCAAGAAATCCAAGGACGACGCCTCCTCTTCTTCGGGTTCTTCGGCATTGGGCCCGCAGCTCCTCGTCATCTACGACCAGGGCTCGACGCACACCTCGGCGGCCCTGGTGCAGTTCTCGGCCTACCGCGAGCCCGCCAAGAGGGGGCAGTCTGCTCTCTCTGCGGCGACGGTCTCGCAGTTCGAGATCTTGGACCTGGCTTGGGACGACTCCCTGGGCTCGGACGCGCTCGACGAGATCCTCTTGAGGCATTTCGCGGCCGAGTTCAAGGCCCAGTCCGGCAACGACCTGCTGACAGCTGGCGAAGAGGGCAATCCCTTATCCAAAACGGCTGCTTCGCGCGCTCTGGCGAGGCTGCGCAAGGCAGTCAGGCGCACCAAGGAGGTCCTGAGCGCCAACGGCGACGCGCCGTGCTCGGTCGAGGAACTGCTCGACGGCAAGGACTTCCGCTCGTCGATCGACCGAAAGAGCTTCGAGAAGCTCGCCGCGGGCCACTTCGCGAGGTCCGCGGCTCCTCTGGCTGCCCTCCTGCTGCCGCCGTCGTCGGGGAACGGCGGCGGCGGCGTCAAAGTCGGCGACCTGGCAGCCGTCGAGCTCGTCGGCGGGGGCACCCGCGTCCCCGGCCTGCAGGCCGCCCTCTCGAGGGCTCTCGACGGGCGCGCGCTGGACCGCCACCTGGACGCTGACGAGGCCGCGGCGCACGGCGCCGCGCTGTTCGCCGCCAACGCGTCGACGGCCTTCAGGCTGCGGCGGTTCGGCGGGGGAGACGCCGCCCCCTTTGCTCAGCTGCTTTCGACGACCGCCGTCGACGCTCAGGGAAAGCCGCTCTCCCCCGAAAGCCTCGCGGGGGCCCCGCTGCTGCCCTTCGGGAAGAGATTGCCGGTCAAGAGGGTGGTGAAGCTCCCCGGGGCCGTGGAGGGCGTGAACGACGCGCTGAGCGGCGGCGGGGAGATCGTTTCTGGAGGCGGAGGCGGAGTCGGTTTCCTGAAGAAGAAGAGAGAGGCTTCGACGACGACGACGACGACGACGCTCGCGCCCACCAAGAAGGCCCCCGCCGCCCAGCTCCTCTCCCCCGAAGCCGACGGCTGGCTCCTCCGCGTGGCCTACGACCCCTCCTCCCGCCGGGGCCTCCCCAAGGGGATCTCGGCGGAGGGAGGAGAGAAAGATCAACTCGCTGTCGGGACTTGGAAGGTCTCGGGGTTGGCCAAGGCCGCAGCCTCGCTCGACGCAGCGGCGCTCGCGAAAAAGGCAAAAGCGTCGGGCGGCGCCAACGCTCGTCTGGTTTCGGTCCTGGGACCCGCCAAAGTGGAAGTTCACTTCCGTTCCGCGGCCGACGCGAGGATGGAGCCCCGCAGGGCGGAGCTGGTCGCGGAGTTCGAGGAGGAGTTCGAGGTCGAGGTGGCGGTGAAGGAGGAGAAGAAGAAGAAGGAGGAGAAGAAAGACGAAGGGAAAGAAAACTCGACCGAAACCAACTCCACTTCCTCCGCCGAAGCTCCCGCCCCTTCCCCTTCCCCCGCCGCCGCCAAGACGAAGACCGAGAAGCGCACCCGCAAGAGGACGGCGAGGGCCTCACTGGAGCTGACCCCTTTCCCGGGGCTCGCGCAGCCGCGCGCGTCCGAGCAAAGGCTGGCGGCAGCCAAAGCCGCTCTGGCCCTCTTCGACGCCGCCGACGCCGAGGCCGCGGCCGCCGCGGCCGCCAAAAACGAGCTCGAGAGCTTCGTCATCGCTCTCCGGGCGAGGCTCGACGCCGCCAACGACGAGAGCAGCGGCAATGAAAGCAGTGGGAGCTTGAGCGAAGGAGGAGAAGAAGAAGAAGACGCTTCTACTCTCCGGGCCGTCTCCACCCCCAACGAGCGCGGAGCCCTGCACGCCTCTCTGACCGAGGCCGAGGACTGGCTTTATGACGAGGGCGACGGAGAGGGGGCCGCGGCCTTCGAGGCGAAGCTCTCGGCGCTCGAGAAGGCAGCGGAAGGGATCTTGGGAAGGGCTGCGGAGCGGAGGGCGTTCCCCAAAGCTCTCTCCCGCGCCAGGGAGGCCGCCGCGCGCGCCGCCGCCGACGCCAGGAGGTGGAAGGGAGGGGAGACGAAGAAGGACGGCAAGGATTCTTCCCGTCCCTGGCTGCCCGCGAAGGAGCTCGACGCTTTGGCTTCTTCGGCCTCTGCTCTGGAGAAGTTCTGCGACAAGGAAGGGGTCGCGCAGCTGAAAACCAAGGACGCGACGAAAGCACCTAAGCTGACTGCCGCAACTTTAGAGGAGAAGGCGCTGGCGCTGGAGGCGCAGAGGCTGGCGTTGGCCGGGGTGAAGAAGCCCGCGCCGGAGAAGAAGGAGAAGAAGGAGGAGAAGAAGGAAGAGACGAAGAAGGAGGGAGAGAAAGAGGGAGAGAAAGAGGGAGAGAAAGAGACCGAAGAGACTTCTTCTTCCGACGCCCCTCCTCCTTCCGAGGAGAAGGAGCCCAAGGTGGAGCTGGAGGGCAGCAATGGCGGCGACGACCTCTCTTCTTCCGACGACGGCCACGACGAGCTCTAGAGAGAGAGAGAGAGAGAGAGAGAGAGAGAGAGAGAGAGAGAAAGGGAATTCTAGAGAGAGAAAAATAGAGAGAGTTTAAACGAAAAACGAAAAACGAAAAACGAAAAAAAAACGGTTTCATTTTTTTTAAATTTCAACCTGATTTTCTGTACTGTTTTTTGTTCTGTTTCCTTTTTATTTACAAGAGAGTGGTTGAACGGCAGAAGTTGGTATCGTTGTTGTCTGAGGGCAAAAGGCGGTGTGCTGGGTGGCAGAGGAAGAAGAAGAAGAAGAAGAGGAGGAAGAAGAGGAACGAAAAAAAGATTTAGTCGCCTCTGCTCTCGCTGCTTTTTCCTCCTCCTCCTCCCTCTTCCTCCTTCCCGCCTTCTCCTCCTCCGCTCCCTCCGCCGAAGCTCAGCCTCCTTCTCACGGCGCGCGCGGCCTCGCCGTGCGCCTCCGCCAGCGACGAGGGCCTGGCCGGCTTCGTCGGGGCCGAAGGGGGGAGGAGGCTCTCTCCTCCCTTTGGTTGAGGCTGAGGCGGAGGAGGGAGTGAAGCGGGGAGGAGGGAAGCGGCGGCGGCGGCAGCCGCTGCTCCTGCTCCTGCTTCTGTTGCCGCCGTTCTCGTCGTCGTCGCTGCTGCTGCTGCTGCTGCTTCGGCAGGAGCTCCGGGACCTCTTTCGTTCTCGCCGTCGTTGTCAGCGGCAGCAGCGGGAACAGTTTCCGCTTCCGCTCCCGCCTCGGCTGCTCCTCTGTTTCTCCGCCTTCGCGGCCGCGGGAGCAGCTCTTCTTCCTCTTCTTCTTCTTCTTCTCCGCCTCTCCTTTCCCCTTCTCCTCGCCTCCTCCTCGTCGCCGTCGTCGCTGCTGCTGTCGTCGTCGTCGTCGCAGGGGCAGCTGCGCCGCGACGCTCGACCTCCCCAATTGTGGAGGGGCCCGCTGCTGCTGCTTGCTCTTCTTCTTCTTCTTCTTCTTCTTCTTCTTCTTCTTCTTCTTCTTCTTCTTCTTCTTCTTCTTCTTCGTCGTCGCTAGCTGCGGCAGCGCCGGCAGCATTGTCTCTTCCTCCTCCTCTCTCTCTCGCGTTCCCGTCCTCTCCCGCGCTCGTCCCAGCTCCTCCTCCACCACCCGCGGGGACGGTCTCCTTGGCGCGACGGATGAGCTCGCCGCGCGTGGGGGCCAGCACGTCTTCTTCCGAGCCGGGAGCGGCGGGGAGAAGATCTCTGGCAGATTGTGCGTTGGCGGCGTTCGGGTGCATCTCTTTCGTCGTCATTCTCTCTCCCCCCTTGCTTTTTATTTCACTCGCAGCAGATAGCGCAAAGAGAGCAAGGATGAGGATGCCGTCTCCTGCTCGCTCTCTCTCTAGGCGGAAGAGGCGAACAGGAGAGGCGTTGCTTTGGCCCCCTCAAAAAGAAAGAATGAGAGGGACTAAGCTTTTTTTTTTTTTTTTTTTTTTTTTTTTTTTTTT
>Ga0210003_1005242_pt1 | contig 10004 bp, 4 predicted proteins | sample LantaG_FD_182804 | JGI IMG/M metagenome (GOLD analysis project Ga0210003, IMG submission 182804) | Deep subsurface microbial communities from Baltic Sea to uncover new lineages of life (NeLLi) - Landsort_02402 metaG (SPAdes) (version 2) | ecosystem: Environmental > Aquatic > Marine > Oceanic >...
TGCTCCGCCGACGCGGAAGGAGCGGGCGGCGCAGCGGCCCTCGGCGCCCCGGAGGGAGGCCAGGGAGAGGAGGACGACGTGGCCGGTTCCCGGTCCTGGTTTCGATTTCGGAGGGAATTTGGGGGGGGGAGAAGAGAGAGAGAGAGAGAGAGAGAGAGAGAGAGAGAGAGAGAGAGAGAGAGAGAGAGAGAGAGAGAGAGAGATGGAGCGAAAGGAGGGAAGAAAGTGTGTGAGTTGAAGAGTTATTTTTTTTTTTCGCCCTCGTTTCTTTTCTTTCGCAAAAGGGGGGGGAAAAACTCACCGTGAAGGCACATCGTCCGGGGGTCGCCGGGGTCCAGCGTCAGGCACGCGAGGCGGAGCTCGGGAGCGAATTCCCTCCTCCAGCGGATGGTCCCGGCGGAAGAGTTGGTGCCGCCGCCGCCGCTCGCCCCCGAAGAGAAGGAAGGAGAAGAGGAAGACGAGGGGACGACGTGCGGGCCCGCAGAAGGAGAAGAACCAGAAGAATCAGAAGAGGAAGAGGAGGGAATCGACCATGCCGCGAGCAGCCCCGGAGCCGCGAGGACGAGCAGCGTGTCCCCGCTCTCGGGCCCTCCCCAGGCGAGGGCGCGGACGCCCGTCGAGAGGCGGTGCAGGGAGAGCGGCGACGGCGACGAGGGAGGGCCGCCGCCCGGAGAGGGAGCTCCGGCCGCGGCGCGCTCGCGCGCCGCCGCGGCCGCCGCCGCCGCCGCCACGGCCGAGGCCTGCGACGAGCCCGTCGCCGCGAGGACGACGTCGTCGAGGCGGGCCAGCTGCGTGCCCGCGCGGGCGTCCCAGACGACGACGCGGCCCTCGGCGTCGCCCGACGCGATCCGGAGCGGGGAGGAGAAGGAGGAGGAGGAGGAGGGAGCGGAGGCGGCGGGAGCGGAGGCGGAGGCGAGGGAGGAGCACCCTCCGTCGCCGCCGCCGCCGCCGCCGCCGCTCCTCCACCTATCCTCATCAGGGGCCCAGGAGAGCGCCGTGACTGGCGCCGAGTGCCCCCCGACGAGCACGCACGCGACGTCGAGGGTGCGGATCTATGTTTTCGGTTTTTTTTTTGAGAAGAGGTTGAGAAGGAACCTCGTCGTCGTCGCCGTTTTCTTTCCTCTCGACTTCGTTCATCCACCGCCTTTGAAAGAACCACAATCAAAAGAACTCACGTCCAAGACCACGACGGTCGCGCCCGCTGCGTACGCGAACAGCTCGTGGAGGCAGCATGATGCGCTGCCTCCGTTCCACGAGCTCGGCGCCGGAGGGAGGGCTCCCAGAAGGAGAGGAGAGGAAGCCATCAAAGGGAAGAGAAAGTGCCCGGCTTCTCGATCGATGGACGAGTTTGCTCACACAAGAAGAGAAAAACGAATTGCTCTCCAACTCTTTGCTCCGCCGCCGCCGCCGGCGTCCACGCCTCTGTGAGACCTCTCTCTCCTTTGGGGGCGAGTCTCTCGGTCCAGAGCAGCGCAAGAAATTCTTGGAGGACGAGACCCGAAGTGAGCCGAAGAGAAAAGAGAGGAAGGAAAGGTTGCGTTGCTTGCTTGCAAGATGGAGTTGGTGCCTTTTGACCTCTACGACCTCTCGACCCCCTTTGCTTCTTCTTAACCTCCTCGCTTTGGTTTGAGGTGGGAGGAGAGGGGGAGCCGCCCTTGGTCTCTTCTTCTTTGCTGCGTCTCTTTTGAGCCGCTGTCGTCGTCGCTCTTTCTTCGAAACCCTCTTTTTTTGACCTCGACCTGGACCTTTTCTTTCATCGAAAAAAACCAAAAGACCAAAAACAAACGCAGGCCGCTTTTCTCGATGTCCTGCGCGGCAGCAGCAACGACCTCGGCATCGCCGCGGCGGGGCTTCGCTATCGCCTCCTCGGCCGCAAAAGAAGAAGGAAAGGAAGATTCTTCGCCCATCTCGATACCCGCGCGCTCGAGGAAGATCCTCCTCGGCCTCCTGTCGCTGCCGCGGCAGCAGGCTGCGGCGAGGGCGGCCGCCTCTGGGGAGTCCGACCCCGCCGCTTCCTCCGCCGCCTCCTTCTTCGCCCTTTGCTACGCCGACGCGGGAGTCGCCGAGGCGCTGCGCTCCCTGGGCGTGGACGCCGAGGTGCTGGCCCGCGACGCGAGCGTCGCCCTGCTGTGCGACCTGGAAGGGGAGCAAGGAGGAGGAGGGGGAGGGGACGAGCGGGCGCCGGCGGCGATGGCGGCGGCGGCGAGCAAGGCGGCCTCGACCGCCGCCGCGCTGTGGCGGGGGCGCTGCGGGTTCGCGCCCGGGGTCCCAGACCAGCCGGGACACCTCTTCCTGCTGCTGTCGTCGTCTGGTTCTCTTGGAGCCGCCGCGCAGGTGCTGCGGGCGCACGCGAGCTGGGCGGTTCGCGGCGGGGGCGGTGGCGGCGCCAGCGGCAGAGCGTTGGCGGCAGCGACGGCGCAACGGCCCGCGTCTCCGAGGACGTCGATCCTCGTGTCCCCGGCCCTAGCCCGAGGCCCGAGGGCCCTGGCGGCCCTGGCGGCCTCGCTTGAGGACGCGGCGGGGCTGCAGAGGCGCAGCCTCTCTGGCGGAGGCGGCGGCGGCGGCGGAGGGGGAGGAGGAGGAGAGAGCGGCAGCCCTCTTTCAACGGCGACGCCGCTGCTGCAGCAGCTGCGCGGGTGCGAGTGGAGCCTCGCTGGGGCCGGGCCGAGCTGGTTCGTGCTCCCGGAGCGAGGCGAGGCCGGGCATCTCAGCAGGGGCGCGTGGCCGCTGGTCCCCGGAGGGGAAGAAAAAGGAGAGGCGGCGGCGGCGGAGGCTGCGGGAGAGTCGCCCTCCCTGGGGGCGAACGCCCTCGCTGCCGCTGCGGCGTTCTCGACGGCGGCGGCCCTCTCGGCCGGGGCTGCGTTCCATGCCGGTCTCAAGCTGGACCCCTTCGTCGTCGGGGAGAGCCCCGCCGCGAGGGCCGTCGCGGGGGCCGTGCTGGCGGCCAGCAGGGGGGGCGATCCCTCAGCCGCCGAAGCGCCCTCGTCGTCGCTGCTCGCCCGGGCTGCCAAGGCCGCCGCCGCCGCCTCGTCGGCCCTGCTGGCCCCCTCCTCGTCCGCGACAGAGGACGGCGGCGGCACCCTCCGCCGCGCCGCCCTCGTCGTCGTCGACTCCAGGGCCTTCTCCGCCGGCGCGGCCCTGCACGACGACCACCCGCTGACCCGGGCGCTCTGCTGCTGCTGCAGGAGCGATGGCGGCGGCGGCGGCGAGCTCCTCCCGAAATGTCGGCGCCGCGGCGGCGACGCCGACGTTTCCGTCTCGTCTTCCCTTTCCTCCTCCTCGTGCTTCTGCCCTCCCTCCTCCCTGCTCGACGCCGCGGACCCCTGGGTAGACGCGCTGGCCTGCCGCAGGCCCGCGGACGCCGCGCTGCTGCTGCGGAAGTGGCTGCGCGAGGCGGCGAGGGGCGCCGGGATCGCCGTGCCAGCGCGCGGCAGGGCGGGCTCAGCGCCGCCGGCGGAGCTCGGAGCTCTGGTCGACGCGCTGGGCGCGGCGACCAGGGGCCGGGTCTCGCGAACCGGGAGGCGCGCCAGGGCTCTGGCGGGCGCCTACGCCGAGGCGGCGGGGGCGAGCGGAGGAGCGCCGAGGTGGGAGGCGGCTGCGGCGGCGGAGGAGAGGCTGCTGAGTCTTTTGGTGGCCGAGGCGGGGGCGGAGGGGAGCTCGAGGACGGCTGCTGCTGCTGCTGCCTCCATCGCCGCCGTCGCCGACGAGCTCGTCGCCGCCTTCACGAGGTGCTGCGGCGCGAGAGGAGACGGCGGCGGCGGCGGCGGTTGCCCCGAGGTCGGGACCGGGGCCGCGCTCGCAGACGCGCTCCTCCTCGCCGCCGTCGGCGCCTCGGCCGCCGCCGACCTCCGCGCCTCGTCGTCTCCTCCGACCGCTCCTCCGCCTCCCTCCGCCTCGACCTCTTTCTCTTCGCTCTTCGGCGAGAGCGACGCATCGAGGATCCGAGAGGAGGCCCTGCGCGCCGCGCTGGGCGCGTACGAGGCAGCGGTGAGGGGGGCTCCGAAGGAGGCGAAGCGGGAGCTCGCGGGCGAGGTGGGGTGGCGGCCGGCGGCGGCGGCGAAGAAGAGCAGGAGCGGGAGCGCAGGAGCAGGCGGAGGCGGAGGGGGAGAAGGCGGCCCCGCGCCTCCTCCCCCGCTGGCAGAACAGGTGGCGGCGTTTGTGGACTCGTTCCTCGGCTCTGCCGCGCGGGCCGCCGACGCTCGGGCGTGGCTCCCGGCGGCGCTGAGGCTGGGAGGAGGAGCAGGAGGAGGAGGGGCAGCAGGAGCAGGAGGGCGAGGCGACAGGGCTCCCTCTCTGTCGCCCGCGGCCGAGATCGTCGCCCGGGTCCTGAGGCGGGAGCCGCTGCCCGGGGTCGACGGAAGCGGCGGCGACGCCGACGTCGCTGCCGCTGCTGCCGCTGTCGGCGGCGAGAGGCGCGAGAGAGGGGAGAGCTCCGACGAAGACGACGACGACGGGGGGCCGTCGCTGCGCTCGCTGCTCCGCGGCGCGCTGGCCGGCGGCGCCGGCGGGTTTTCGACCCCGCCGAAAGCGAAAAGGAACCCAGCAGCGGCCGGAGCGAAACCGTCCCGGATCCGAGTCTCCGACTATGACGACGTTGTCCTGTTCTTCGTGGGCGGGCTGAGCCCCGCCGACGCGAGGGCCGCGGCGGCGGCGGTGGCCGCGGCGGCGGCGGCTTCGGAGGAGGCGGGTGCCGGAGACGGCCGCGACGGCGCCGGTGGAAACCTCCGCCCGCCTCCGAGGGTGATCTTGGGCGGGAGCAGGCTTTTGGCGCCAGGGGACGTCTACAGGGAGCTGGTTGCTGCTGGCGCTACGCGTGCTGCTGGCGCTATGCGTCCTGAGGCGCGATGAAGGTGGAGAGGGCGACGATGTAAAAAATGCTCGAGTTGGGGGAGATTTGATTATTATTATTTTTGTTTTTTGCTCAACCTCGACCTTTCTCTCTTCTGCACTCTCTATCTCTCCCTCCTGCACTCTCTCTCTCTCTTTCTCTCTTCTGCACTCCTTTACAACGCCGCGTCCCTCGCATCGGCCTGGTTTAACCCGCCCACGAAGAACAAGACGACATTGTCGTCGTCGGAGACCCAGAGTCCGGGGCGGTCTCGCTCCTCCGGTCGCTCTTGCTCGTCTCCGGCGATGGGGGATTCCAGACCTCTTCTCGATTTCAAGCTTTTGATAAAATTACGTTGCTTTTTTTACATCTTTTGAGGAAATAATAAATACAAATAATTTCAAGAACACATCATTTGTGAGAATAACTTGAAGCCGTCGGCAGCGTGGCTGGCGCTACGGCAAGTGCTGAAGGAATGAGGGTGGGTGGGGGCGAGGTGAGGGGGAGGGAGAGGGATAAAAATGGAAGAAGAAAAAACTTTTAACATTCTTCATGTCGGACTTAACTTTAGCCGCTCCTTGGCTCGTCACAGGGCTGCTGCTGCATCCGCCGCATCTGCTGAATGTGCCGGTAGCGATGAAGCGGCGGCGGTGGGTGAGGAGAAGAACCTCGGCGAGGTCGAACGCCTCGATCGCTGCCGTGCTGCAGCGGTGACGGTGCCCTTCGCAGCGGCGGCTGTGGGTGAGCTGAAGGCAGAGGAGACGAAGCATGAGGGGCTGTCACAGGGCCCCACGCGCCGTCTCTGCAGTCGCCGTCGTCGTCGTCGTCGCCGCTGGTCTCGTCGTCGAAGTCGTCATTAAATTCGGCTCGGCGTTTCATCCCAAGCTTTGCGAGGTCGCCGTCGGACATGGCCACGGCCGAGGAAGCCATGTCCGCGGGGGCCAAAGAAGCAGGCGTCAGCGCCTGCTTTTTTGGCGGCGGAAGGATCCGGTCGAGTGCTGCACGAGTTCGAACGAGGATTCCCCTCTCCAAGAGCGACCATCGCTCCCAGCTTCTCATGAGCTTGTGCACGTGATTTGCGCCACGGGAGCCAGTTCGCCGGAACCACCGCGTTGTTTCGGGCCGGGCCGCGCCCTCGGCGATCTGTGTTCGCTGGACAGCTTTGGCCGCCGCGAGCAGCATCTTTGGAGCTTCGACGTTTAGAGAGTGAGCAAGGCTTTGCATCGCATCATCAGGTAGCGGAGAGGGATCGCCGCCGCCACCGCCGCGGCTGCTGCTGTCGATGCCTTCGTCTCTGACGAGCGGGACAAATCCGTGAGCGACCGGTTCCACGACAGACACCAGTACCTTGTTGCATACGTAGAGCAAGTCGAAGATCCTTGGTAGCTTGTCCCGGTGCTCACACACGACGCCAAGCAGCTCACGGAGGTGCGAAGGGTGGTCCCCGTGGTTTCCACTGTCAGTCGGTAGAGAAGAGAGGGCTTTCTCGAAAGCGCAGGCCTTCCTGGAGAGGACTTCGACCGATCTGGGCGCGGCCGCGGCTACTTTTCTCGCCACTTCGAGGACGGCGTCGACCACGGACTGAACCCAAAATGGCGTTCCGTCGAGTGCACTTACCATTTCTTGCAGGTCCGCGAGGTCGAGACGGAGCTCAGTTGCAGACGTCAGGCTTCCCTCGTCAAGGGGAGAAATAGGAGGAGGAAAGGCGATGTCCGCGGCACGAATCCGTCGCGCGCTTTGCGCGGCTAGAGGTGCAGCCTCGGGCGCAGGGGATGCAGGCTGTTGCCCGTACACACACTCACACCACGTGTCGAAGTCGAGGATGACCCCTCTCTCGCATTCTCCTCCTCCTCCCCCCGAGCCCGCCGCAGCGGCGGCCGCGCGCGGCGCCCGGGCCGCGGCCTTGGCGGCGCCGGGAGGGGCGGCAGCAGCGGGAGGAGCGGCAGCAGAGAGAGAAGGAGAAGAGAGGGCGCCGACGGGAGCGGGAGGGACCCAGGCGGCGTCGGCGGCGGCCTCGTCGGCAGCAGCAGCGGCGCCCCCTCGCTCGACGCGCTCTCCTCCTCCTCCTCCTCTTCCTCCTCCCCCGGATCCCACCGCCGCGGCGGCCGCGCGCGGCGCCCGGGCCGCGGCCTCGGCGACGACGGGAGGGGCGGCAGCAGCGGGAGGAGCGGCAGCAGAGGGAGAAGGAGAAGAGAGGGCGCCGACGGGAGCGGGAGGGACCCAGGCGGCGTCGGCATCGAGGAAGATCGCTCGCTCGTGGAACTCACTTGCAGAGGAAGTTCCCCGCGGCGCAGCGGCCTGCGGCGAAGTGTCGAGGGCGACGGGAGGGGTGAGCGGAGGCGACGGCCGCGAAAGAAGAAGCGGCGATGACGACGGCGAGCGTGCGCGATCGTGCTCGACCACCGTCGGCATCCTGCGCCGGGCAGCGCCATCCGCGGGCTCGAGTCCGGGCGCAGCCGCGGCCTCCGAAGAGGAGGCCGGATCCGAGGAGACGGACATGGAGAGGCGGTCCTCGAAAAACGGGGACGGGCCGTCGTCGCGAGCGTCCGCGGCGGAGGGCGGCGACGGAGGCAACAGTGATGGAGGCCGCTGTCGCGCGTTCTCTCCGGCGTGTTCCTCCTCGTCGACGGCCTCCGCGCCGACTGGTGTGCTCGCACGCGGCGCCAAGGCCTCGGCCTCGGAGGCGGGAGGGGCAACAGCAGCAGCAGCAGCAGGGGGGGCAGGAGGAGGAGGAAAGGCGCCGGTGGAAGCGGGAGTAGGAGCGAGAGCGTCGGCGTCGGCGTCGGCTGCGTTGGCAGTAGCGGCTGCGGCGACTGCAGCGACCACTCTCGCTTTTTTAGCGCGACTCTTTCGAGCTTGCTCTCTCTGATGAGCTTGCCGTTTCTCTCTCTTCTCCACTCTCTGGATCTTGGCGTCCTCGTCGATCCTTCCTACCTCAGCGGTAGCCGCGTTCATTACCAGGTCCATCACGTCCGGCTCATCGCCCTGTCCCTCATCGCCACCGGCTGCAGGCGCAAGCGCTGTCTTAAAGGCCGCGTATGACTCGTCTCGCTCCTTCGCATAGTTTTTTTGCTGCGAGGGTTTTTTTGCTGCAGCCTTTTGTTTAGCCGACAGCCCCTTATAGTGCCATCGCCAATCTATTCTATCTAGATACTGCGCTGGGTCGGCGTGATGATCCAAATGTTGTAGAAGGACTACGAAAATCTCGGAGATCGCTGCCCAGCTCCTAGTTTTCCTCGACCCCTTCTTTTCTTGCAGAACGTCAAAGGCAGCAACAGCCCCGTACAACGCGCACCTCGCCGTCGAGTTCCAATCGCAGGTGTTTTCCGTGCCGTCGGAAGGCGGGCTTGCGTTTGCAGGGGCATCGGGAGCACCGGAGTCGACGAGAGGAAGCGCGGCAGCCCCAGAAGGAGAAGAAGGAGGAGGATGGGATGCGGGTCTTCGCCGGCTCAGCGGCTGCGATCGTCGGGCCCTCTTCGAAGCCGAATCATCGACGACTTGGCCGGCAGTAACTGGCGCATCTTGGGACGTCTCTTCATCTCCAACGCGCCGATGGTACAACACGCGATGTGCATGTGCATTTATTCGGATGGCGGCTCCAGGAGAGAGCTGTACAGCCAGGCGACGCGGCCTTGGGATCGGCGGAGACGATGGAGCGCGTGCATCATCGGCGTTGCCATTGGCCGCTCCTCCGACGGCGCAAGGGGCCGCTGTGCAGCTTCGGGCGAGGCGATCAGGACTTTTTCGTTGCATGGTCTGCTGTCACAGCATTGCCGGTGACGGTGGCGGAGCTCCGAGCGGCCGCGCGCCGCGCCGTCGTGTGAAAGAAGCCGATCGAAAAGGGGAAAAAAAAAAAAAAAAACCTGAAAATTTGACGATGCCGCTCAGGGAAGAGGGAGGATGAAAAAGCCTTGGAAAAAATGAATACACATCTCAAGGAAGAGAGAGGAAGAAAAAGCCTTGGAAAAAATGACGACGCAGCTCAAGGAAGAGGGAGGAAGAAAAAGCCTTTGAAAAAATGACGACGCAGCTCAAGAGAGGGGAAGGAAAAGCCTTGGAAAAAGTGACGCATCTGAGAGGGTTAAAACTTCTGACGACGCCGCCTTCGGCGCTTCTTTCACTTCTAAAACCAAACCAAAAACATTCTTTTTTCGCCTCGTTCCGGTCAGCCTTCTGTACCTGTTTCGCCACTAATCTCACTGCCAAGGTAAGCTATCAGATACTAGAGACTCCCGCTGCAAGTGAAAAAGAAAGGAAGGGGCAGCGACGGAGGCGGGAAAAGAGAGGGAGAATGGGCGGCCTCGGCGGGAATGATCATGCCAAAAAATGCTTTCGTTCATGGGCTGCTATCCCGGCGGCGGAGTGAGGCTTCCCGCGTCGTTCACCCCTTGGATTTGTGCCTTAGATTTTCAGCGGAGAGAACGATAGCAGAGAACGACATCAGAGAACGATAGCGGTGGATGAAAGGTTCTTCTCGTCTCAAGCGACGGGAGTCCCATCATTCTCTTTCGATTTATTTTCGATCTCGGGCAGGGGAGCCCCATCGGTCTCTTTCGTTCTTGGGGAGGGTAGAGTCGCGTCCCATCGCTTCGCCGCGCCCGCGGCGCCTCTCCCTCCCAGCGCCAACCTCCACTCCGCTCCACTCGATAGTTCCCCGCTCGTCGCGGAGGCCGATCAGCTGCCGCCCTGAGCTCCTGTCGCTCCCATCGGCGGCGGCGAGAATGCTCTCGCTGTCACCAGCAACGGCGAGGTCGAAGAAAACTGAAACGACGAACGATGGTGACGACGACGGCCGGCTTCGGACGAGGCTGCTGCGGACGGAGAGCAGCAGCCGCAGCAGCAGGAGCCCTCTGTGCCTGAGCCAGGCGGTGACAATGCGGCCGCTCGGGCCGCCGAGTCGTCGCCGTCTGGCGCGCCCTTGTCGCCGATCGCTTCGTCCATTTCTCGTCTTCCCTGCTCGCCCCCTTTTCTTGCCGCTTGTCGCTCGCCTGCTTCTCGATTTGCGCTCCCGTCGTCTTTTGGCTCACCAAATGCTACCTCTAAACTCTTTTTTGAAATCAACAGCGACGTTCAAGCACCATGCCCCCCTCCTACTTATTCGTCGTTTGCAAGACGTTAAAAAAACCGCCGACGAAGACGACGCAGGCGGCGCCCTCTGTTCCCCCCCCCCCCCCCC